>Ga0307278_10000347_pt1 | contig 23461 bp, 21 predicted proteins | sample ER_DNA_117_FD_194482 | JGI IMG/M metagenome (GOLD analysis project Ga0307278, IMG submission 194482) | Bulk soil microbial communities from the East River watershed near Crested Butte, Colorado, United States - ER_DNA_117 | ecosystem: Environmental > Terrestrial > Soil > Floodplain | place...
CGACGATCCCGGCGGCCCGGGCGGTCCCGACGACCGGGGCGGTCCCGACGGCCCCGACGGCCCCGGCGAGCCCGGTGGCCCGGGTGGTCCCGGGGGGAGCCGGCTGCCCGCGGAGCCCACCGACGCCGACCCGGAGCCCGGGCGGCAGCGGGCACCCGCCGGGGTGGGGGAGACCCGCCTGCCCACCGGGGCGATGTTCCGGCCGGCGCTGCTGCGCCTGGGCCGGCCTGAGCAGCGCCCGGCGGGGCCGCTCGGGCGGCGTTCGCCCGCCCCGGCCGAGCGCGGGCGGCACGTCGGCGACCGGGTCCCGCGGGACCGGGTGCGCGACGTCGCGCTGGCCGCAACGATCCGCGCGGCGGCCGCGCGCGGCGCCGGCACGCGCCCGCGCGCCCAGGACCTCCGGGAGAAGGTCCGCGAGGGCCGCGAGGGCAACCTGGTGCTGTTCGTGGTCGACGCGAGCGGGTCGATGGCCGCGCGGCGCCGCATGACCGCGGTGAAGGGCGCGGTCGCCAGCCTCCTGCTCGACGCCTACCAGCGCCGCGACCGCATCGGGCTGGTCACCTTCCGCGGCGGCGGGGCGCAGGTCGCGCTCCCGCCGACCGCGTCGGTCGAGCGGGCGGTCCGGCTGCTCGACGACCTGCCCACGGGCGGGCGCACCCCGATCGCCTCGGGGCTCGAGAAGGCGGCCGAGGTCCTGGCCGCCGAGCGGGTCCGGGACCCCCGCCGCCGGCCGCTGCTCGTACTGCTCACCGACGGGCGCAACACCACCGGCCCGGACCCGCTCGCGGCCGCCCGGGGGCTCGCGCACCGGGCGGTCGAGGGCGTCGTGGTCGACACCGAGCACGGCCCCGCCCGGCTCGGCCTGGCCGCGGGCATCGCCCGCGCCCTCCAGGCGCCCTGCCTGCGCCTCGAGGACCTCCAGGCCAACTCCCTGGCCGGCGTGGTCCGCACGATCACGGGGAGCGCCGCATGAGCACGGCGGGCGCATCCGGGATGGCGCGTGAGGAAGAGGGTGTGCCCATGAACATGGCGCGTGAACAGGAAGGTGCACCCATGAACGACGAGCAGCCCCGCCGGAGGAGCCCCCGCGAGCACCCGCTGCTGGTGGTCAACACCGGGTACGGCAAGGGCAAGTCCACGGCCGCGTTCGGCCTGCTGCTGCGGGCCTGGGCGCAGGGCTGGCCCATCGGGGTGTACCAGTTCGTCAAGTCCGGCAAGTGGCGGGTGGGCGAGCACGCCGCCGCCACGGCGCTGTCGGAGTCGGGCAGGGGCGGGCGCATCGACTGGTTCAAGATGGGCGACGGCTGGACCTGGACTTCCCGGGACCTGGAGGGGTCCGCTGGCCTCGCCCGCGAGGGCTGGGCCGAGGTCAAGCGCAGGATCGCCGACGAGACCTACCGCTTCCTGCTGCTCGACGAGTTCACCTACCCGATGTCGTTCGGCTGGGTCGACACCCATGAGGTGGTCGACGTGCTCACCAGCCGGCCCGGCTTCCAGCACGTGGTCGTCACCGGACGCGACGCGCCCGGGGAGCTGGTCGAGGCGGCCGACCTGGTGAGCGAGGTCGTCAAGGTCAAGCACCCGTTCGACACCGGCCGGCGCGGCCAGAAGGGGATCGAGTGGTGACCGGGTCGGTGCCGAGGGTCGTGGTGGCCGGGACGTCGTCGGGCGTCGGCAAGACCACGGTCGCCACCGGGCTGATGGCCGCCCTGGCCGCCCGCGGCCTGGCGGTGGCGGCGTTCAAGGTCGGCCCCGACTTCATCGACCCCTCCTACCACGCGCTGGCCACCGGTCGCCCCGCCCGCAACCTCGACGCCTTCCTGTCCGGCCCCGACCTGGTCGCGCCGCTGTTCGCCCACGGCGCGGCCGGCGCCGACGTCGCGGTCGTCGAGGGCGTGATGGGGCTGTTCGACGGCGCCTCGGGGCGCGGCGAGCTGGCCAGCACCGCCCAGGTCGCGAAGCTGCTCGATGCCCCCGTGCTGCTGGTGGTCGACGCCGGCGCTATGGCCCGCTCGGTCGCCGCCATGGTCCACGGCTACGCGACCTTCGACCCGGGCCTGCGCGTCGCCGGGGTCGTCTGCAACCGGGTCGGCTCCCCGAGGCACACCCAGCTCCTGCACGAGGCCCTGGAGCCGCTCGGCGTGCCGCTGCTCGGCACGCTGCCGCGCAGCGACGCGCTGCGCACGCCCTCCCGGCATCTCGGCCTGGTCCCGGTGGCCGAGCGCCCCGGCGACGCCCGCGAGGCGGTCAGGGGCCTGGGCGTCCGGGTCGCCGCCGCGCTCGACCTCGAGGCGGTGCTCGCGCTGGCCCGCTCGGCCCCGGCGGTGCCCGCCCTGCCCTGGGCACCCCCGGAACTCGATCGCACCAGGGCGCCCGCCGCGACCCGGAGGCCCGCTGCCACCGGGGCGCCCGCCGCCACGGGGAGGCGCACCGCCACCGGGACTCCTGCCGCCGCCGGGACTCCTGCCGCCGCCGGGGCGCCCGCTGCCGGGAGGTCCGCCGCCGCCGGGGCGCCCGCCGCTGCAGGACCGCCCCTGCGGGGCTCCCCGGGCCCGGCCGGGCCCGGGGGCCGGGCCCGCCGGGTCGCGGTCGCGGGCGGGCCGGCGTTCAGCTTCGTCTACACCGAGAACCTGGAGCTGCTGGCCGCCGCCGGGGCCGAGCTGCTGCCGCTGGACCCGACCCGCGACGAGGCCCTGCCCGAGGGCACCCAGGCGCTGTACCTGGGCGGCGGGTTCCCCGAGGCGTACGCCGAGGCGCTGTCGGCCAACGCGCCCCTGCGGCGCGCGGTCGCCGGGTTCGGCGGGCCCGTGCTGGCCGAGTGCGGCGGCCTGCTCTACCTGTGCCGGGAGCTCGACGGCCTGCCGATGTGCGGCGTCCTCCCCGCCGGCGCGGCCATGACCGACCGCCTGGTCCTCGGCTACCGCGAGGCCGAGGCGGCCACCGGCTCCGCGCTCTGGGCCCGCGGGGAGCGGGCCCGCGGCCACGAGTTCCACTACTCCGCGGTCACCCCCGGCGCCGGCCCGGCGCCCGCCTGGCAGCTCGGCCGGCCCGAGGGGTTCGTGGCCGGCCGCGTCCACGCGAGCTACCTGCACACCCACTGGGCGGCCACACCGCAGGTGGCCCGCAGATTCCTGGAGGTGGCGGCATGACCCCGGCGGCCGCACCCGGAGCCTCGCGCGAGCGGGAGGGGCGCCACCCCCCGGCGGGCGCACCAGGAGTCAGGCCCGGGCGGCTTACCGGGGTCGGGGTCGGGCCGGGCGACCCGGAGCTGGTCACGGTCAAGGCCGTGCGGGTGCTGCGCGAGGCCGACGCGGTGTTCGTGCCGGTCTCGGCGGGCGGCGAGCCCGGCTACGCCGAGCAGATCGTCAAGGCCCACGTCGACCGTGCCGTGCAGCGGCTGGAGTTCGTCCTCGGCGACGACCCGTCCGGGCGCGAGGCGAGCTGGGCCGCTGCGGCGCGGGCGGTCGCCCGCGCCGTCGAGGGCGGCGCCTGGGCGGCGTTCGCCACCATCGGCGACCCGAACCTCTACTCGACCTTCACCTACCTCGCGCGCCGCCTGCCGCTGCCGGCCGCCGTCGACACGGTGCCCGGCATCACCGCGCTGCAGGACCTCGCGGCCCGCGCTGGCACGGTGCTCGCCGAAGGCGACCAGACCCTGGCCCTGCTGCCGTTCACCGCCGGCCCCGAGCGGCTGGCAGCGGCCCTCGACACGTTCGACACGGTCGTGACCTACAAGGGCGGGCGCCTCCTGCCCCAGCTCCGCAAGGTGCTCGCCGACGCCGGGCGCCTGGACCAGGCGGTGTTCGGCGCCCGCCTCGGGCTTGAGGGCGAGCAGCTCGGCCCGCTGCCCGACGGGCCGGCTCCCTACCTGTCCACGGTGATCGCATGGAGGCCGGCATGACCCCAGAGCCCCGGTCGAGCACCCACGGCGCGCGGGCGTCCGGCTCCGTGCCAGCTCAGCCTGCTGGAACGCGACGCCGATACTCGCCCGGGGCTCTGGGGAAGGTGTGGTTCGTCGGCGCCGGGCCGGGCGCGGCCGACCTGCTCACGCTGCGCGGCGCGCGCGTGATCGCCGCGGCCGACGTGGTGGTCTGGGCCGCGAGCCTGGTGCAGCCCGAGGTGGTGGCCGGAGCCGGGGGTGAGCGGCTCGACTCCTCGCACATGACCCTCGAGGAGGTCTGCGCGGTCTACGACCGCGCCGCGGCCAACGGCCTGCAGGTCGCCCGGGTCCACTCGGGCGACCCGTCGCTCTACGGCGCGATCGGCGAGCAGATCGCCTACTGCGACCGCCTCGGGCTCGGCTGGGAGATCGTGCCCGGCGTGTCGTCGCTGGCCGCGGCGGCCGCCGTCGCCGGCCGCGAGCTCACCGTCCCGGAGGTCGGGCAGTCGGTCATCATCACCCGCCTGCCGACGGCCACGCCGATGCCGCCCGGCGAGGAGGTGCGCGAGCTCGCCCGGCACGGCACCACCATGGCGCTGTTCCTGTCGGCCAAGCGCGGCCGGAGGCTCCAGGAAGAGCTGCTGGCCGGCGGCTACCCGCCCGACACCCCGTGCCTGGTCGCCTACCGGGTGACCTGGCCGGAGGAGCTGCTCGCGTGGTGCCGCCTCGACGAGCTCGCCCGCACCCTGCGCGAGGCCAGGCTGCACAAGCACACGCTGATCCTGGTCGGCCCCGCGCTCGCCGCCGAGGGCACCCGCAGCCACCTGTACGACCCCACCTTTGCCCATGAATTCCGAGCCGCTCACCCATGAATTCCGACCCGCTCACCATGAGCTCCGACCCGCTCACCATGAGCTCCGACCCGCTCACCATGAGCTCCGACCCGCTCACCATGAGCTCCGACCCGCTCACCATGAGCTCCGACCCGCTCACCATGAGCTCCGACCCGCGCGAGCCTGACCTTCCCTCGCCATGAGCTCCGACCTGCGCGAGCCTGACCTTCCCCGCACGGCGAAGGTCCGCACCGGGCCGCTGCGCAGCGGCTGGACCACCGGCACCTGCTCGGCCGCGGCCGCCAAGGCCGCGGCCGTGCTGCTCGCCGGCTACCAGGCGCCCGCCGAGGTCGAGGTGGCCCTGCCGGGCGGCCAGCGCGTGCGCTTCCCGGTCGAGCGGGCCGAGGCAGGCGACGGCTGGGCCGAGGCGGTCGTGGTGAAGGACGCCGGCGACGACCCGGACGTGACCCACGGCGCCCACCTCACCGTGCGGCTGCAGCCCGCCGGCCAGCCCGGCGTGACCTGGCGCGCCGGCAAGGGCGTCGGCACGGTCACCAAGCCCGGCCTCGGCCTCGAGGTCGGCGGGCCGGCGATCAACCCGGTCCCCCGGGAGCAGATCAGCCGCGCCATCGGTGAGGTGCTCGACCTCGACACGGCCGGGGTCGTCTGCGAGATCTCCGTGCCCGGCGGCGAGCGCATGGCCCGCAAGACCACCAACCCGCGCCTGGGGATCGTCGGCGGCATCTCGATCCTCGGCACCACCGGCATCGTGCGGCCGTTCTCGACCGCGTCGTGGCAGGCGTCGGTGGTGCAGGCGGTCGACGTGGTCGCCGCCCAGGGGCTCGACGTGGTGGTGCTCTCGACCGGCGGGCGCACCGAGCGGGCCGCCATGCGCCTGCTGCCCGACCTGCCCGAGTGCTGCTTCGTCGAGGTGGGCGACTTCACCGGCGCCGCGCTCCGCCAGGCGGTCGCCGACGGGCTGCGCCGCTGCGTGTTCGTTGGCATGGCAGGCAAGCTGGCCAAGCTCGCCGCCGGGGTCATGATGACCCACTGGACCCGGTCGAAGGTGGACCTCGACGCGCTCGCGGAGGTGACCGCCGAGGCGGGCGCCCCCCCGGAGGCCGTCGCGGCGGTCCGCGGGGCCAACACCGCCCGCCACGCCTACGAGCTGTGGCGGGAGCACCGCGTGGACCGTGCGCCGGCCCTGCTCTGCGCCCGGGTGGCCGGCAACCTGGAGCGCTTCGCCGAGGGCAGGCTCCGCGCCGAGGTGGTCATGGTCGACTTCGACACCCTCGAACCGGTGGGGCGGGCCCCGTGACCACAACCCTCGAACCGGCGGGCTCTGTGACCACAACCCTCGAACCGGTGGGGCGGGCTCTGTGATCACCGTGGTGGGCCTGGGCGAGCAGCCGCTCGGCGAGCGGGCCGTGGCCGCGCTGGCCCAGGCCGAGCTGGTGGCCGGCGGGCGGCGGCACCTCGACGCCGTCGCCGGCCTGCTGCCCGCCCGGCGGCGGGAGGTCGAGCTGGCCGGCGCGCTCGGCCCGGCCCTGGACGCGCTCGCCGGCGACCCCGGCCCGGCGGTCGTGCTCGCCTCCGGGGACCCCGGGTTCTTCGGGATCGTCCGCGCCCTCGCCGGCCGGCTCGGCCCGGGCGCCCTGCGGGTGATCCCGGGGGTGTCCAGCGTCTCCTCGGCGTTCGCCAGGGCCGGGCTGCACTGGGACGACGCGGTGGTCGCCTCGGCGCACGGGCGCGACCCGGCCGCCGCGGTCAACCTCTGCCGCCGCTACCCGAAGGTCGCGGTGCTCACCAGTCCGGGCTTCGGGCCTGCCGCGCTCGCCCGGGCACTGCCCGGCGCCGGCCGTACCCTGGTGGTCGTCGAGGACGTGGGCCCGGACGAGCGGGTCACCGCCGCGGCGCCGGAGGTGATCGCCGGGCAGACCTTCACCGATCCCAACGTCGTGCTCTGCCTCGACGACGCCCACCCGGTCGGGGACAGGGGCCGGCAGTGGCCGCCCCGCCTCACCCCCGACCGGTGGGCGCTGCCCGAGGAGGGGTTCCTCCACCGCGACGGGATGATCACCAAGAGCGAGGTGCGGGCGGTCGCGCTCGCCTGGCTCGGACCAGGGCCCGGCGACCTGGTCTGGGACGTCGGCGCGGGCAGCGGCGCCGTGGCGGTCGAGGCGGCCAGGCTCGGCGCCGCGGTGGTGGCGGTCGACGCCGACCCCGCCCAGTGCGAGCGGGTGCGCGCCAACGCCGGCCGCCACCGGGTGCCGGTGGAGGTCGTGGAGGGGCGGGCCCCTGCGGTCCTGGAGGGGCTGCCCGACCCGGACGCGGTGTTCGTCGGCGGCGGCGGGACGCAGCTCGGCGACGTCGTGCGGGCGGCGGCCGGGCGGGCCGGCCGCGCCGTGGTCGTGGCGCTCGCCACCGTGGAGCGGGTCGGCCCGGTCCGCGAGCTGCTCGCCGCCGCCGGCCTCGAGGTCGAGGGCGTCCAGCTCGCGGCCGCGCGCCTTGCCCCGCTCGGCGCCGGCACCCGGCTCGCCGCTGCCAACCCGGTCTTCCTGCTGTGCGGGAGGCGCTGCCCATGATCTGCGTGGTCGCCGCCACCAGGGCGGGCCGGCGGCTCGCCGCCGACCTCGCCGCCCACCTCGACGGCAAGCTCGTCGAGCACGACGGCAAGCTCGGCGAGCACGACGGCGGGGCGGGGCGGGTCGACGCGCCGGTCGGTGACCCACAGCAGTGGCGCGACGGGCTCGGCCACCTCGACGACGGTGCCGGGCAGCGGCGCGGCCGGCTCGGCCACGGCCCGGCCCGCGCGGCGGTCGCCGCGGCCTGGGCCGAGGCCGACCAGCTCGTGCTGGTCATGGCCGCGGGTGCGGCGGTGCGGCTGGTCGCGCCGCTGCTGGCCGGCAAGCAGGCCGACCCGGGCGTGGTCTGCGTGGACGACGCCGGCCGGTTCGCCCTGCCCCTGCTCGGCGGGCACGAGCGCGGCGCCAACGCGCTCGCCGAGCGCATCGCCGCCCACCTCGGGGCCACGCCGGTGGTGACCACCGCGTCCGAGGCGCACGGCCTGGCCGGGCTGACCGACCTCGGCCTGCCCGTCGACCCCGAGGCCGCCGACCTGGCCGCGGTCGGTGGCGCGCTCGTCTCCGGCGACGCCGTGCACCTGTGCAACCGGCCCCGCTGGCCGCTCGGCCCGCTGCCCGGCACCGTCGTCGAGGTGGCCGAGCCCGTCGCGCCACTGCTGTGGGTCACCGACCGGCGCGTCGACCCGCCCCGCCCCGCCGTCGTGCTCCGCCCCCCCTCGCTGGTCCTGGGCGTCGGGGCCAGCCGTGGCGTGGCCGCCGCCGAGGTCGGCGCGCTGATCGACAGGGTCCTGGACGAAGCCGGCCTGGCCCACGGGTCGGTCCACTGCCTGGCCACCGTGGACGCCAAGGCCGGCGAGCCGGGGCTGGTCGAGGCCGCCGAACGCCTCGGGGTGCCGCTGGTGCCGCTGCCGGCCGGGCGGCTCGCGGCGGTCGCGGTGCCCAACCCGAGCCCGGTGGTGGCCGCCGCGGTCGGCACGCCCAGCGTGGCCGAGGCCGCCGCCCTCCACCTCGGCGGCGAGCTCGTGGTCCCCAAGCGCAAGAGCGCGATGGCCACGGTCGCGGTCGCGCGCCGGGCCCCTCGGGGCATGCTGCTGCTGGTCAGCCTCGGCCCGGGCGGGCCAGCGGCAGTCACCGACCAGGCCCGCCAGGCGCTCGCCCGGGCCGAGGTGGTCGTCGGGTACGGCCCCTACGTCGACCAGGCCAGGCCGCTGCTCCGGCGCGGCACGCGGTGCGAGCGCTACGAGCTCGGCGACGAGGTCCGCCGGGCCGAGCGTGCGGTCGGCCTGGCCCGCCAGGGACGGCGCGTTGCGCTGGTGTCGGGCGGCGACGTCGGCGTGTACGCGATGGCCTCGCCGGCCCTGGAGCGCTGCGGCGACGACCTCGACGTGGAGGTGGTCCCGGGCGTGACCGCGGCCAGCGCCGCCGCGGCCGTCCTGGGCTCGCCGCTGGGCCACGACCACTGCGCGATCTCGCTGTCGGACCTGCTCACCCCGTGGGAGGTCATCCGCCGCCGGATCAAGGCGGCCGCCGAGGGCGACCTCGTGATCGGCTTCTACAACCCGCGCAGCCGGCAGCGCGACTGGCAGCTCGCGGAGGCGCGCCTGCTGCTGCTCGAGCACCGCAGCCCCGGCACGCCGGTGGCGGTGGTGAGCGACGCCACCCGAACGGGCGAGCGGGTCGTGCGCACCACGCTGGCCGCCCTGGACCCGGGCGAGGCCGGCATGCACAGCCTGGTCGTGGTCGGCAGCTCGCAGACCCGCTGGATCGCCGGGCGCATGGTGACCCCGAGGGGCTACCGGTGAACCGCTGCTGGATCGCCGGGCGCATCGTGACCGGAGGGGGCCACCGGTGAACCGGTTCACGGTGACCGCTGACTGCGTCGGCTGCGGGCTGTGCCTGCGCACCTGCCCGGAGCGGGCGATCCGCGCCACCCGTGACGGGCTGGTCGTCCTGTCCAGCTGCACCGGCTGCGCGGAGTGCGCCGAGGTCTGCCCGGTCGACGCCTGCATGGAGGTGCCCGCCTGATGCGGATCGCCCACCCGGTCGACGCCTGCATGGAGGTGCCCGCCTGATGCGGATCGCCCACCCGGTCGACGCCTGCATGGAGGTGCCCGCCTGATGCGAATGGTCCACCCGGTCGAGCTGGAGTCCTACCGGCGGCTGCGGGCCGCGGTCGACCTGTCCGGGCTGCCGCCGCTGTCCCGGGCGGTCACCGAGCGGGTCATCCACGCCAGTGCCGACCTCGACTACGCCGGCGACCTCGTGCTCGACGAGGCGGCGCTGCGTGCGGGGCTCGCGGCGCTGCACGCGGGCGCGCCGGTGGTGGTCGACACCCGCATGGTCGCTGCGGGCATCAGCGGGCTGGCGACCGTCTGTGGGCTCGACCACGCGCCCGCGGTCCAGCCGAGCGAGCCCAGGCGTGTCACCGGCGTCAGCGGGCACGACCAAGCGGCGGCGGGCGCGGGCGAGACCCGCAGCGCCGCCGGCATCCGCGCCGCGGCCAGGCAGGCCGGTCCCGGCGCGGTGTACGCGATCGGGTGCGCCCCCACCGCGCTGCAGGCGCTGCTCGGCCTGGACGCGGACCCGGCGCTGGTCATCGGGCTGCCGGTCGGGTTCGTCGGGGCGGTCGAGGCCAAGCAGGCCCTGCGGGCCAGCGGCCTGCCCGCCGCCTCCAACCGCGGGCCCAAGGGTGGCGCCGCCGTGGCCGCTGCCGCGCTGAACGCGCTGCGCTACTGGGAGGACCGGTGATGGTGCCGAAGTCTTCGGCGAGCCGGGCGTGGACGTCCAGGCTGAACGCGCCGCGCTTCTGGGAGGACCGGTGATGGGGGAGCCCGCGCTGCTCCTGGCCGGGCATGGCAGCGTCAGCCAGGCCGGGATCGCCGAGTACTTCGCGCTCGCCGACCGGGTGCGCGCGCTCGAGCCGGGGCTCGCGGTCGGCACCGGGTTCCTCGAGCTGGCCCCGCCGCCGCTGTCGGTCGCGGTCGGCGACCTCGTCGCCGCCGGGCACCGCGACGTCGTCGTCGTCCCGCTGGTGCTGGTCGGCGCGGGCCACGCCAAGGCCGACATCCCCGCGGTCGTGGCCGAGGCGCGCCGGGCGTTCCCGGAGGTCCGGCTCCGCTACGGGCGGGAGCTCGGCATCCACCCGGACCTGCTCGCCGTGGTCGTCGAGCGGCTGGACGCGACCGTCCCGGCCGACCTGCGTGGCGAGACCGCGGTGCTGCTGGTCGGGCGGGGCTCGTCGGACCCCGACGCCAACGCCGACATCCTCAAGGTCGCCCGGCTGCTGTGGGAGGGGCGGGAATGGCCGACCGTGGAGGCCTGCTTCGTGGGGATCACCGGCCCACGGGTCCCCGAGGGCCTGGAGCGCTGCCGGCGGCTCGGGCACCGGCGCATCGCGGTGGTGCCGTACTTCCTCTTCACCGGCGTGCTGGAGCGACGCATCCACGCCCAGGCCGCCGGGTTCGCCTCAGCCCACCCCGACGTCGCCGTCCAGGTCACCCGCTACCTCGGCCCCGACGACCGGGTGGCCGAGCTGGTGCTCGAGCGCTACCGCGAAGCGGTCCGGGGCGCGGTCCCGCGCAGCTGCGACACCTGCGCCTACCGCCTCGCCCACGCGCCCACCCACCAGCACCACCATGATCAGCACCACCACCATGGCTGAGCTGATCCTCGTGCTCGGCGGCACCCGCTCGGGCAAGAGCGCGGTGGCCGAGTCGCTGGTGGCCGGTGCCGACGGGGTGCGGAGCCCGGTCGTGTACGTGGCCACGGGCAGCGCAGGCGACGCCGAGATGGCCGAGCGCATCGCCGCGCACCGGGCCCGGCGCCCGCCGGGCTGGCGCACGGTCGAGACCCAGGACCCGGCCGCTGCGGTGCGCGCCGCCCCGCCCGGCAGCGCCGTGCTGGTCGATGCGCTCGGCCTGTGGCTCGCGGCACGCCTGGACGCTGAGCCTGGCGTGCTGCTCGCCGAGGTGGACGCGCTCGCCGCCGCCGCAGCGGCTCACCACGGGGGCCCGGTCGTGGTCGTCGCCGAGGAGGCCGGCCTCGGCGTGGTCCCCGCTGGTGCGGCCACCCGGCGCTGGCTGGACCTGCTCGGCGAGGCCAAGCAGCGCCTGGCCGCCGTTGCCGCGCGCACGCTGCTGGTCGTGGCCGGCCATCCGCTGACCGTGTCGCCCCCGACCCCGGCAGAGGCGGCGGGCGGGTACGCGCCCGGGGTGCACGGCGACCGGCTCGTGCCCGAGGGGGCGCTGGACTTCGCGGTCAACGTCCGCGGCCCCACGCCCGCCCACGTCCGCCAGGCGCTCGACCGGGCCCTGGACCTCGCCGCCGGCTACCCCGACGACGCCGCAGGCCGCGCCGCCGTCGCCGGCCGCCACCGCCGGCCGGCTGGTGAGGTGCTGGTCACGGCGGGAGCGACCGACGCGTTCCACGTGCTCGCGCGGGTGGTCGGGGCGCGGCTGGCCTGCATGGTCCATCCCGGCTTCAGCGAGCCCGAGACCGCCCTGCGCGCCGCCGGGGTGCCGGTGACCTATGCCTTCCGCGCGGCTGCCCAAGGCTGGCGCCTGGACCCCACGGCCGTGGACGACCGGGCCGACGTGGTGGTCGTCGGCAACCCGAACAACCCGACGGGCACGCTGGACGACGCTGAGCGGGTCGCTGCGCTCTGCCGTCCCGGGCGTGTCACCGTGGTCGACGAGGCGTTCATGGACTTCGTCGAGGACGAGCCTTCGTGGTCCCTGGCCGGCCGCAGGGACCTGCCCGGGCTCGTGGTCGTGCGCAGCGTGACCAAGCTGTGGGGGCTCGCAGGGGTGCGCGCGGGCTACCTGCTCGGACCGGCCGGCCTGGTCGCCCGCTGCGCGGCCGCCCGCCCGCCGTGGGCCACCAGCACGCTGGCGCTGGCCGCGGTCGAGGTCTGCGCCGGTGACGAGCGCCACCGCCGCCAGGTCGCGCGCGAAGTCGCCGCGGCCCGCGAGGCGCTCGCGGCCGGGCTGCGCGCGCTGCCCGGGGTGACCGTCCACCACGGCGCCGCGAACTTCCTGCTGGTCGGCGTGCCAGACGGGCCGGCAGTGCACGCGGGGCTGCTCGAACGGGGCGTCGCGGTGCGCCCGCCGACGTTCCCCGGCCTCGGTCCCGACCATCTCCGGGTCGCGGTCCGCGACGAGGAGGCCAACAGGCTGCTGGTCAAGACACTCGAGGAGGTGCTGGGAGGTTGAGCGGAAGAGTGCAGGAGGTGCTGGGAGGTTGAGCGGAAGAGAGCAGGAGGTGTTGGGAGGTTGACCGGGAGAGAGCAGGAGGTGGCCGCGCTGGCCGGCGCGGTCGAGCCCGTCGAGGGCCAGTGGGCCGACGAGGCCCGGCGTCGCCACGACGGGCTGGTCAAGCCACCGGGGAGCCTGGGCGCGGTGGAGCAGCTCGGCGTGCAGCTCGCGGCCATCGCCGGCCGCTGCCCGCCGCCGGTGCCCGCGGCACCGGCGGTGGTCGTGGCCGCGGCCGACCACGGCGTCCACGCCCAGGGGGTGACGCCCTGGCCGCAGGAGATCACCTCGGCCATGGTGGAGGTGTTCTGCCAGGGCCGGGCCGCGGTCAACGCGATCGCCGCGACCGTGGGCGCTCGCGTGGCCGTGCTCGACGTCGGGCTGGCCGGGGACCCGGTCAGGCACCCGCGGCTGCGCCGGGCCCGCGTCCGCGACGGCACCGCCGACCTGTCCCAAGGGCCCGCGATGACCCGGGAGGAGGCGGCTGCGGCCGTGCTGGCTGGCGCGGGCCTGGCCGAGGAGCTGGTCGGCAGCGGCGTCGACCTGCTGGTCACCGGCGACATGGGCATCGCCAACACCACCGCTGGGGCGTGCCTGGTCGCCGCGTTCACCGGCGCCGACCCGGCCCTGGTGACCGGCCCCGGCGCCGGGGCCGACGCCGCGATGCTCGCGCACAAGACCACGATCGTCGTCGGCGCCGTCGCTCGCCACAGCCCGGACCGGGCCGACCCACTCGGCACGCTGGCCGCGCTCGGCGGGCTCGAGCACGCCGCGCTCGCCGGCGTGATCCTCTCCGGCGCGTGCGACCGGGTCCCGGTCGTGCTCGACGGCGTGAACACGGCGGCCGCGGCGCTCGTGGCCACCGCGCTCTGCCCGGACGCGCTCGGCTACCTGGTCGCCGGCCACCTGTCCACCGAGCCGGGCGCCACGGTCGCGCTCGACCACCTCGGCCTGGTGCCGCTCCTCGACCTCGAGCTGCGCCTCGGTGAGGGCACCGGCGGCCTGCTCGCCGTCCCCATCGTCACTGCCGCCGCCCGCCTGCTCAACGACATGGCGGCAATCGCCGAGCTGGCGTAGCGCGGCGCCACAGCTCGTCGAGGTTCACCCGGACGGTCGCGGCGGCAGGCTTGCACACCCCTCGCGGCGGCAGGTTTCCAGACTCTCTGGTGGTCCGTCTCCGAGATCGTTTACCACGTTGCAACCCGGCAAGGGCAAGAACGGCCTTGTGGCAAGGGCAGGAACGGGCTTGCTCAGTGGCTCCTAGAGACCGATAACCGGTTGCATTCTGGACACCACAGCGAAAACCAACCCCGCTAGGAGCGGAGGTGTGGTCCGGCCCGACTAGAATCGAGGGTATGAGCGTTCCGACCTCTCCGCGGCCGAAGCCGGAGTCGATCCCCGACCGTCCGGGCGTCTACCTGTTCCGTGATGCCGACGGGCGGGTCATCTACGTCGGCAAGGCCATCTCCCTGCGCAAGCGCACGCCCAGCTACTTCCAGGCCAGGTACAACCTGCACCCGCGCACGGCGGCGATGGTGGAGGCCTCGGCCACCCTGGAGTGGATGGTGGTCGGCAACGAGGTCGAGGCCCTCCAGCTCGAGTACAACCTGATCAAGCAGCACCGGCCCCGCTACAACGTCCGCTACCGGGACGACAAGTCCTATCCGTGGCTCGCGGTGACGGTGAGCGAGGAGATCCCCAGGCCGCGGGTGGAACGAGGGACCAAGCGGAAGGGCACCCGGTACTTCGGCCCCTACACCCACGCCTACGCGATCCGGGAGACCCTCGACCTCCTGCTCCGCACGTTCCCCATGCGCACCTGCTCCCAGGGCGTGTTCGAGCGGCACCGGCGCCTGGGCCGGCCCTGCATCCTCTACGACATCGGCAAGTGCTCCGGGCCCTGCGTCGGCCACGTCACCCCCGAGGAGCATCGCTCCATCGTGGAGGAGTTCATCGCGTTCATGGACGGCCATACCCGGCCGACCCTGCAGCGGATCGAGGCCGACATGCGGGCCGCCGCCGAGGCGCTCAACTTCGAGGCCGCCGCGCGCCTGCGCGACCAGCTCGCCAGCGTGCGCACGGCCCTGGAGCGCCAGCAGATGGTCTCGTCGCGGCCCGAGGACTTCGACATCGCCGCCTTCGCCGAGGACGACCTGGAAGCGGCCGTGCAGGTCTTCTTCGTCCGCCGGGGCCGGGTGGTGGGCCGCCGTGGGTTCGTGGTCGACAAGGTCGAGGCGCTCGACACGCCGGCGCTGGCCGCCACCTTCGTGCAGCAGCTCTACGGCGACCGGGCCGACGAGGTGCCCCGCGAGGTGTTCCTGCCCGTGCTGCCCGAGGGCTCCGACCCCCTGCGCGCCTGGCTCTCGGAGGCGCGGGGCGGCCCGGTCGACCTGCGGGTGCCCCAGCGGGGCGAGAAGCGCGCCCTGCTCGAGACGGTCGCCCAGAACGCCCGCGACGCGTTCGCGAGTCACAAGCTCAAGCGCGCGTCCGACTTCGACGCGCGCTCCCGCGGCCTGAAGGAGCTGCAGGAGCAGCTCGACCTGCCCACGGCGCCGCTCCGGATCGAGTGCTACGACATCTCCAACCTCCAGGGCAACCAGGTGGTCGGCTCCATGGTGGTGTTCGAGGACGGCCTGCCCCGCAAGTCCGAGTACCGCCGCTTCGAGCTCAAGTCGGTCGAGGGCCAGGACGACGTCGCCTCGCTCCACGAGGTGCTCACCAGGCGGCTGGCCCGCCTGGCGGCCGAGCGTGCCGAGCCCCCCGAAGGGCCGGAGGGGTCCGGGAACCTCCACGGGGGTGCCCCGGCCGGAGAGGCGGAGGGGTCCGGGGAACCCGAAGGGGGTGCCCCGGCGGACGGGGGTGTCCCGGCCCGGCGCAAGTTCGCCTACCCGCCCAACCTCATCGTGGTCGACGGCGGGAGGCCCCAGCTCTCGGCCGCGCTGGACGCGGTCGAGGCGGCCGGCCGGCCCGACCTGGCCGTGGTGTCGCTGGCCAAGCGGATGGAGGAGGTCTACCTGCCCGGCTCGCCCGACCCGGTGGTCATCCCGCGCACCAGCGAGGCGCTGTACCTGCTGCAGCGGGTGCGCGACGAGGCGCATCGGTTCGCCATCGCCTATCACCGCAACCTGCGCGGGAAGTCGATGACCCGCAGCGTGCTCGACGGCATCCCCGGGGTGGGGGAGTCCAGGCGCAAGCAGCTCGTCCGCCACTTCGGCTCGGCCCGCAAGGTCGCCCAGGCCAGCGTCGAGGAGCTCGAGCAGGTCCCCGGGCTCGGCCCCCAGCTCGCCCGGGCCGTCTGGCGCCACCTCCACGGCGGCGCCGCCCCCGGCCCGGCCGCCCCGGGCGCCGCCGCCGGCCCGGCCACCCCGGGCACCGAGCGGCCGGCCCCGGCCACCCCGGGCACCGAGCGGCCCGCCTCGGTGCCCGACCCCCCGACCAGCCTGGGCGAGGACGCCGACGAGGACGTCACCTCACCGTCCGGAGCGGGGGCTCCCTCATGACCCAGCAGCTGCGCATCGAGGACCGGCCCAGGCCGGCCGCGTCGGTCGAGTTCGTGGTGATCACCGGGCTGTCGGGCGCCGGCCGGTCCGAGGCGGCCAAGGTGCTCGAAGACCTCGGCTACTTCGTGATCGACAACCTGCCCCCGTCGCTGATCGGCCGGGTCGCCGAGCTGGCCGTGGTCGGGCGCGACAACTCCCGGGTCGCGCTCGTGGTGGACGCCCGCGGCGGCGCCTTCGGCTCCGACGTGTCCGAGCTGTGCCGCGCCCTCGACCTGCTCCGCACCAAGAGCATCAGCCTGCGCGTGCTGTTCCTGGAGGCGTCCGACGAGGTGCTGGTGCGCCGCTTCGAGCACACCAGGCGGCGCCACCCGGTCGCGGGGGAGCGGGTGGTCGAGTCGATCGCGCGCGAGCGCACCCTGCTCCGCGACCTGCGGGCCTCCGCCGACCTGGTGATCGACACCAGCGACCTCAACGTGCACGAGCTGCGGGACAAGGTGCTGGCCGCGTTCGCCGACGAGGAGGCCGGCATGCTCGTGACCGTCTCCTCCTTCGGCTTCAAGTACGGCCTGCCCCTGGACGCCGACATGGTGGTCGACGTCCGCTTCCTGCCCAACCCGCACTGGGTGCCCGAGCTGCGCCCCAAGGTCGGCCAGCACCCGGAGGTGCGCGACTACGTCCTGGCCCAGGCCGAGACCAAGGTGTTCCTGGACCGCCTGCAGTCGCTCCTCGAGGTCGCCCTGCCCGGCTACGTCCGCGAGGGCAAGCAGTACCTGACCATCGCGGTCGGCTGCACCGGGGGCCGCCACCGCAGCGTGGTGCTCGCCGAGGAGCTGAGCGCCTGGCTCGCCCACCAGGGCTTCAAGATCCACGTCACCCACCGCGACATGGAGCGCGAATGACGCTGCGCGCCGGCCAGGAGCCCGCGCGCACGAGCACGGCGGGCGTACCGGGAGCCCTTCGTGGGAGCACGCCGGTCGTACCTCGAGCAGCCCTTCGTGGCAGGAGGGCGGGCGTACCTCGAGCCCTGTGCAGGAGGAGGGCGCGCCGATGAGGCGGGTGGTCGCGCTCGGTGGTGGCCACGGGCTGTCGGTCACCCTCACCGCCCTGCGCCTGCAGGGCGTCGAGCCGACCGCACTGGTGACCGTGGCCGACGACGGCGGGTCGTCGGGCCGGCTCCGCCGCGACCTCGGCGTGCTCCCGCCCGGGGACCTGCGCATGGCCATGCTCGCCCTCTCCGACCCGGACGCCGAGGTGCGCGGGCTGTTCGCCTACCGGTTCCGGGTCGGTGACCTGGCCGGCCACAACCTCGGCAACCTCGCGCTGGCCGCGCTCACCGAGCTCGAGGGGGGCTTCCTCGAGGCGCTGGCCACCGCGTCGCGCTGGCTCGGGGTGCGGGGCCGGGTCCTGCCCTCGACGCTGGTGCCGGTGCGGCTGCGCGGGCGGGTCGACGGCCGCCTGGTCTACTCGCAGGTGGCGATCACCACAACCCGGGGCCGGGTCGAGTCGGTGTGGCTCGAGCCCCGCGCGCCCGCCGCGCTGCCCGACGCGGTCGACGCGGTGCGCACGGCCGACCTGATCCTGCTCGGCCCCGGCTCGACCTACACCTCGGTGGTGCCCAACCTGCTGGTGCCCGAGATCGGGCGGGCGCTCGCCGACACCGCCGACCGGGTGGTGTACATCTGCAACCTGGAGCCGCAGCCGGCCGAGACGATCGGCTTCCCTCCCGAGGCCCACGTGGCCGCCCTCCTCGACCACTGCCCCGGCCTGCGCGTGCCCCGGGTCGTCTGCCAGCGCCCCGACGACCCGGAACGGGCCGAGCGGGAGTGCCGCGCCTTCGCCGCCCTCGGTTCGCAGGTCGTCCACGCCGACGTGGCCGCCGAGGACGCGCCGGGCCGGCACGACCCGGAGCGCCTGGCCGCCGCCCTCAAGAGCCTGGGGTAGCCGATGGCCCGCAGGTTCGCCGGGATCCAGTTCACCGTCCGGGTCAAGGAGGAGCTGGCCGCCCTCCGCCCGGCGGCGCCCGCCGAACGCCGGGCCCTGCTCGCCGCGCTGCTCCGCTTCGCCGCCACCCTCCACATCGGCGGCACCGTCGGCCCCCGGCTCACCCTGGTCCTGGCCACCGAGTCGGGCGGGGTGGCCCGGCTTGCGTTCTGGCTGCTGCACGCCGGGTACGAGGTGCGGCCCGACCTCCGGGTGCGCGGCCGCGGCGCCCTCGCCCCCCGCGCCCGCTACGAGGTCGTGCTCGACGAGCGGGTCGAGCGGGTCCTGGCACACGTGGGCATCCTCGACGGCCAGGGCCGGCTCGCCTACGGCATACCCGGCGCCCTCGTCCGCGGCCGGGAGGCGGCCGCCTGCTTCGCCCGGGGCGCCTTCCTCGGCCGCGGCTCGATCACCGCGCCGACCAGGCAGCCGCACCTGGAGGTGGGCGCCCCCGAGGAGCGGGCCGCCCACGACCTGGCAGCCGTGCTCACCCGGCTCGGCCTGCCCGCCCGGGCCGGGGCCAGGGCCCGGCCCGTGCCCGGCGCGGGCGTGGACGAGGCGCACCGGGTCGTGGTCAAGGGCGGCGAGGCGATCGGGCGGGCCCTGGTCACCATGGGCGCCCGCGATGCCTACCTGACCTGGGAGGACGGCCGCATCCGGCGGGAGGTGCGCGGCGAGGCGGTGCGGCTCGCCAACGCCGACCAGGCCAACCTCCGCCGCAGCGTGGCCGCTGCCATGGCCCAGGCCGCCGCGGTGGAGGAGGTCGTGGCCCGGCTCGGCTGGGAGGCCCTGCCCGGGGAGCTGGCCGTGGTCGCCGCCCTACGCCTCGCCCACCCGCACGCGACCCTGAGCGAGCTCGGCGCCCTGCTCGACCCGCCCCGCTCCAAGGGCGCGGTCCTCGCCCGGCTGCGCCGCCTGGAGGCGCTGGCCGGGAAGGACCCAGAGCCGCGGGAGTAGCGGCCGTAGTCAGGCGGGGACCCCTTAGGGCCGGTTCGACGAAATCCGCCGAAACGCCGATCGCTGGCGTGGCGCCCGGCCGGTGGGGAAGAATGACTGCGTAGCCGCCCCGTTCCCGTGCCGAGGTGCGGGTTCGACCGACACCGGGAGGACGCACGATGACGATTCGCGTGGGCGTGAACGGCTTCGGCCGGATCGGCCGCAACTTCTTCCGCGCGGCCAGGCATGATCAGGACGTCCAGATCGTCGCGGTCAACGACCTGACCGACAACAAGACCCTTGCCCACCTGCTCAAGTACGACTCGACCTTCGGGCGCCTCGACGCCGAGGTGACCTACGACGAGACCTCCATCTCGGTCGACGGCAGGCAGATCAAGGCGTTCGCCGAGCGGGACCCGGCCAACCTGCGCTGGGGCGACCTCGGGGTCGACATCGTGATCGAGTCGACCGGGCGCTTCACCGACCGCGACTCGGCCGCGCTGCACCTGAAGGCGGGAGCGAAGAAGGTCATCATCTCAGCGCCCGCCAAGGGCGAGGACATCACCATCGTCATGGGGGTCAACCACCACAAGTACGACCCCCAGGCCCACGACATCATCTCCAACGCCTCGTGCACGACCAACTCGGTGGTGCCGATGGCCAAGGTCCTGCTCGACTCCTTCGGGATCGAGAAGGGCTACATGACGACCATCCACGCATACACCAACGACCAGGTCATCCTGGACTTCCCGCACAAGGACCTGCGCCGGGCCCGCTCGGCGGCCCGCAACGTGATCCCGACCACCACCGGCGCGGCCAAGGCGACCAGCCTTGCGATCCCGGAACTCAAGGGCAGGCTCGACGGGATCGCGATCCGGGTGCCGGTCGAGGACGGCTCCCTCACCGACCTGTCGGTCGTGCTCAGCCGCGAGACCACCAGGGAGGAAGTCAACGACGCCTTCCGCAAGGCGGCCGAGGGCGGGATGGCCGGGATCATCCGCTACACCGAGGACCCGATCGTCTCCTCCGACATCATCGGCGACGCCGCCTCCTGCATCTTCGACAGCCTGGCCACCATGGCCAACGGCAACATGGCGAAGGTGTTCGGCTGGTACGACAACGAGTGGGGCTACTCCAACCGCCTCGTCGACCTCGCCCGGCTGATCGGCAGCCGGCTCTAGTGTCCCGAGCGGCCCTGACCGCAGCTCGGCGCCCCGGCCCCGTGCCGGGGCGCCCCGTGTTCCAGGAGGAAGCGTGGAGCTCCGCACCGTCGACCAAGCCGACGTCCGAGGCAAGCGGGTCCTGGTCCGAAACGACTTCAACGTCCCCCTCGACGACGGCAAGGTCACCGACGACCTGCGGGTGCGCGCCGCCGTTCCCACCCTGAAGTGGCTCGTGGACCACGACGCCAAGGTCATCTCCTGCTCCCATCTGGGCCGGCCCAAGGGCAAGTGGGACGACAGGTACTCGCTCGCGCCGGTCGTGCCCGTGCTGGCCCACCACCTCGGCCGCGAGGTCGCCTTCGTCGACGACGTCGTCGGGGACGAGGCCCGCCGGGCCGCCCACGACCTCGTCGAGGGGCAGGTGCTGCTGCTTGAGAACCTGCGCTTCGAGCCGGGGGAGGAGGCCGCCGACCCCGCCTTCGCCGACCGGCTCGCCGCGCTCGGCGAGCTGTACGTCAACGACGCGTTCGGAGCCGCCCACCGCGCCCACGCGTCGGTCGTCGGGGTCGCCGAGCGCCTGCCCGCCTACGCCGGGTTCCTGCTCAACAAGGAGGTCGAGGTGCTGTCCAGGCTCCTCGAGGGGCCGGACAGGCCGTTCGTGGCCGTGCTCGGCGGCAGCAAGGTCTCCGACAAGCTCGCCGTGCTCGACAACCTCCTCGGCCGGGTCGACACCCTGGTGATCGGCGGCGGCATGTGCTTCACGTTCATCGCCGCCCAGGGCGGCGAGGTGGGCGACTCGCTGTTCGAGCCCGACCAGGTCGACTCGTGCCGGGAGCTGCTGGCCCGGGCCGAGCGGGAAGGCAAGCGCGTGCTGCTCCCGACCGACGTTGTCGCGGCCGACGACTTCAGGAAGGACGCCAGCCACCGCACGGTCCCCGCCGGGGAGATCGAGAAGGGCTGGCGCGGCCTGGACATCGGGCCGGAGACCGCCCGCGCCTTCGCCGCCGCGGTACGCGAGGGCAGGACCGTGTTCTGGAACGGGCCCATGGGCGTGTTCGAATGGGAGCCGTTCGCGGCCGGCACGAAGGCGGTCGCCGAGGCGGTGGCCGCCTGCGACGGGTTCACCGTCGTCGGCGGGGGCGACTCGGCCGCCGCCCTGGCCAAGTTCGGCCTGGCCGACAAGGTCGACCACCTGTCCACCGGCGGCGGGGCGAGCCTCGAGATGCTCGAGGGCAAGACCCTGCCCGGCGTCGCCGTCATCCCGACCGCGTGAGGAGCCATGCCATGGCCCGCCGACCTGTGATCGCCGGCAACTGGAAGATGAACAAGAACCACCTGGAGGCGATCCAGCTCACCCAGAAGACGGCGTGGGCGCTCGACAAGGAGGACACCGAGGCGGTCGAGGTCGTCCTCTGCCCCGCCTTCGTCGCCCTGCGCAGCGTGCAGACCCTGATCGACGGGGACAAGCTGCCGCTCGGGTACGGCGCCCAGAACTGCCACTACGAGCCGTCGGGCCCCTACACCGGCGAGGTGTCGGCGCCGATGCTGGCCAAGCTCGGCTGCTCGTACGTGATCGTCGGCCACTCCGAGCGCCGCCAGTACTTCGCCGAGGACGACGAGCTGGTCAACCGCAAGGCCAAGGCGGTGCTGGCCGCCGGCATGCAGCCGATCGTCTGCGTGGGCGAGTCGCTCGAGCAGCGCGAGGCGGGCCAGACCGGCGAGGTCGTCGGCGGGCAGGTGCGCGGCTCCCTGGCCGGGCTCCCCCCCGAGCAGGTCGGCGGGCTGGTGGTCGCCTACGAGCCGGTCTGGGCGATCGGCACCGGGCGGGCGGCCACCGCCGACGACGCCCAGGAGACCATCGCGCTCGTCCGCGGCACCATCGCCGAGCTGGCCGGCAACACCGCGGCCGGCACCGTCCGGATCCAGTACGGCGGCAGCGTCAAGTCGTCCAACATCGAGGAGCTGATGGCCCAGCCTGACGTGGACGGCGCGCTGGTCGGCGGGGCCAGCCTCGACGCCGACGAGTTCGCCCAGATCGTCAAGGGCGCCGTCCGCCGCGCCCGCTGACCGCGCCACACGGTTCGGGCGGGAGTGTCCCGGCCTTTGGTTCAGGGCGGGAGTGCATCGCCCCCAAAGTGTCCGGGTGCCGTCCGCCGCCTCCGGGCCCATGACCCCGATCGAGGCCCGGAGTGCGTCGCCCGCGAGTGTCCGGGGTGCCGTGGTAGGCTTGCGCCGATGGCCCGTCGGTGATAACCAAGCCGGTCGAGGCCCATTCTTCTCTCCTCCGAAGGAATCACCCGATGATCCCGCTCCTGGTCGTCCTGCACGTCATCGCGTCCGTCACCCTCTGCTTGTTCATCCTGCTCCACGCCGGTCGAGGCGGCGGGCTGTCGGACATGTTCGGCGGCGGCATGGGCACCTCCCTCGGTGGCTCCACCGTGGTCGAGCGCAACCTCGACCGGCTCACGGTCGGCGCGGCCACGCTGTTCGGCCTGACCAGCGTGTTCCTTGCCCTCCTGCTGGCCCCGAAGTAGGCGCCGCCCGCCGCGCCCGGCCCCGGGGTCCCGCCGATGCGCCACCCGCGCCATCCGCTCCCGGGGCGTTGTTCGTGGGGCCGCCCGGGCACCGAACCCGGCGCGATGCGCCACCCGCCGCGCCGGCTCCCGGTCGGTTCGGCGTTGCTGGTCGTCGTGCTGGTGCAGGTGGTCGCGCTGGTGCTGGCCGCCTGCACCGGCGACCGGCCCGGGGGAGCGCCAGGGCCTGGTAGCGGGTCGCCGCCCGGGCCGACCGGCCCGCCACCCCGGCAGGGCGGCACCCTGGCGATCGCGCTGCTCGCACCCGACTCCCTGGACCCGGCCCGGGCCGGTCAGCCCGAGGAGCAGCTCCTCGCCGCCAACCTGTTCGACGGGCTCACCGCCGTCGACGGGCGGGGCGCCGTACAGGCCGCGGTCGCCGGCTCCTGGACCAGCGATCAGGCCCAGCGGCGCTGGACGTTCAAGCTCCGCCAGGGGTCCAGGTTCTCCGACGGCACCCCGGTGCAAGCCGCCGACTTCAAGTTCGCCTGGGAGCGGCTGGTCGGCCGGCGCACCGGCGTCCCCGCCACCCTCGGCGCGCTCCTCGCCCCGGTGAAAGGGTACCGGGCCCTGGCCGCCGGCCAGGCCCGCGACCTCGCCGGGGTCGCCGCCCCCGACCCCGCCACCCTCGTCGTCGACCTCGACGAGCCGTTCGCCGACTTCCCCGCGGTCGTCGCCAACCCCCGGCTGTCGCCCGTGCCCAGGGCGCTCGTCGCCCGCGACCCGGCCGGGTACGCAGCCCGCCCGGTCGGCAACGGCCCG
>Ga0307278_10000348_pt1 | contig 23400 bp, 23 predicted proteins | sample ER_DNA_117_FD_194482 | JGI IMG/M metagenome (GOLD analysis project Ga0307278, IMG submission 194482) | Bulk soil microbial communities from the East River watershed near Crested Butte, Colorado, United States - ER_DNA_117 | ecosystem: Environmental > Terrestrial > Soil > Floodplain | place...
CTAAAAAAAGCGAAATCACCCGAACAGCAAAGCGTCTGCTGCCCAAATGCGAGCCCACGGTGCCGCCAATGATCGCAGCTGCTGCAAGGATAAGACCCAGCGAAGGAATAGAACGGACTTTTGTAAAGTAACCAACTAATCCAGCGATCGAATTCACCAGAATGAACAACGCCGACACTGCGGCCGCCTGTCGAATGTGCGCCCATCGACAGAATAGCAAGAGTGGTGTCAGAAATATTCCACCGCCGGTTCCTGTCAGTCCGGAAAGAAATCCGAGGCCGGCTCCAACGCTAATCGCCGTTGGTCGCGACGGAGCGAACGTTTCCGGTGGATCGCTTCGGCGAAGCACAAGCCTCGCGGCGGAGAAAAGCAGCACAACGCCGATCAAAATTCTCAAAACCGACGCAGACGGTTGCAAATAACCGCCGAGATACGCGGTCGGAACGGAAAGCAACGCAAATGGCCAGAATAATTTCCAAGCAAAGTGGCCGGCACGCCAAAATTGGAACGCACCGATCGACGCGACGAGAATGTTGAGCACAAGAGCGGTTGGTCTAATCGTGGTAGGAGCAATGCCCCAGAGCGTCATTACTGCGATGTAACCCGATGCTCCCGCGTGACCGACCGTTGAATAGAGAAACGCGATGAGAGCAACAGCGATAAAAAGCAAAACGAGATGTGTTGTTTCCACGTGTTGATATTATGTCGGGGCCGGTCGCGTGAAGGTATTGGTCCAATGACGAAGCACGAATGTCGAATGACGAATTAAGGACGAATGGCGAAAATCAAAACCGCCTCGTCACAAACAGCCCGTCATTCGAGCTTCGTCATTCGGATTTCGTCATTTCCATGACAAGTCGCTTCCGCTTTGGGATTCTCGCGCTAACGTGGTTAGTGACGTCGACTCATACAGCTGCTAAACCCACGCCTGCGGCTTCAGAGCATACCAACAGGCTCGCCCACGAAAAGTCGCCTTACCTTCTTCAGCACGCGCATAATCCGGTCGATTGGTATCCGTGGGGCGAAGAAGCATTCGCCAAAGCGCGTCGCGAGAACAAACCGATCTTTCTCTCGGTCGGCTACTCTACCTGCCATTGGTGCCACGTGATGGCCCACGAATCATTCGAGAGCGAAGAAGTGGGGGCGATCATGAATCGCGAATTTGTGAACATCAAAGTGGACCGGGAAGAGCGTCCCGATGTGGATCGTGTTTACATGACCTTTGTCCAGGCGACCACCGGAGGTGGCGGCTGGCCAATGAGTGTTTGGTTGACGCCTGATCTGAAACCGTTCGTTGGCGGAACCTATTTTCCACCGGAAGATCGATATGGTCAGCCCGGTTTCAAAAAAGTGCTCGAACGGATTGCGACGGCTTGGAAAGAGAATCACGAGAAGATCGTCGAGCAGGGCGGAAAGATCGTTACGGCGTTGCGTGAATCGCAAGCGGGAGCGCCAAGCGAAAGGAAAATCGATGCAAAGATTTTAGATGCCGCGTATGAGCAAATTGCCCGCAGTTACGATCCCAAGGAGGGAGGTTTCGGCAATGCCCCGAAATTTCCGCGCCCTGTCACGCTCAATTTTCTTTTCCGATTTTATGCGAGAGACCCGAAGAGCGAAATCGGTAAGCACGCGTTGGAAATGGATTTGCTTACACTGCGGAAAATGGCAGCGGGCGGCATGCACGACCATATTGGCGGCGGTTTTCATCGTTACTCGGTAGATCGTTACTGGCAGGTGCCTCATTTCGAAAAAATGCTCTACGATCAGGCACAGCTCGCCGCCGCCTATCTCGACGCTTTTCAAATCACACAAGATCGACAATATCAGTCGGTCGCGCGCGATATCCTCGAATACGTCGCCCGCGATATGACCTCCAAGGGCGGCGGATTCTTCTCCGCCGAAGATGCCGATAGCCCAGTTCCTGTCCCGACAGGTCGGGATGACCGCCGAGGTGAGTCAGCGGGGCCAACGGAGGTCGCCGCTCATCCCGACGCGTCGGGACTACAGAAGAGCGCCGAAGGCGCATTCTATGTCCGGACTAAGAAAGAGATTGATTCTGCGCTTGGTGAAGCCGCCGAGATATTCAATTTCCATTATGGCGTGCAATCGCATGGCAATGCGCCTGAAGGCAGCGATCCGCAGGATGAATTTCGCGGTAAGAATATTTTGATCCAACGGCATACAGTCGCCGAGACCGCGCAGCATTTTCGAAAACCGGAGGAGGCAGTTCGCGATTTATTGAAACAAAGCCGGCAAAAACTTTTCGCGATCCGCGACAAGCGGCCGCGACCGCATCTCGATGATAAAATCATCGCCGCATGGAACGGGCTGATGATCTCGGCTTACGCGCGCGGGGCCCAGGTTCTCGACGAACCGCGTTACCTGGAGATCGCGGCACGAGGCGCGAATTTCATTCGCAAACAGCTTTGGGATGCTTCCCGTAAAATTTTGTACCGCAATTACCGCGAAGGCCGCAGCGATATCGAAGGGTTTGCTGACGATTATGCGTTCGTCATCCAGGGACTTTTCGATCTTTATGAAGCTTCGTTCGATGTCGAGTGGCTGAAGCTTGCCGTGGAGCTACAGGAGACGCAGGACCGCCTGTTTCTTGATGAGAAGCAAGGCGGCTACTTCAGCACGAGCGGCAAAGACGAAAGCGTCGTCCTTCGCATGAAAGACGACAACGACAGCGCAGAGCCGGCTGCGAGTTCCGTGGCCGCGCTCAATCTATTGCGGTTATCGCAATTTCGAGATGATCCGGCAGCTGCCGGAGCGGAGCGCGCGAGAAAGACGATCGATGCATTTGCGGCAACCCTCTCGCATTTTCCCAGCGCCATGCCCCAAATGCTGGTCGCGATCGACTACTCTTTAAGCAAGCCGCGACAAATCGTGATCGCCGGGAAGAAGGATGAACCGGAGACGAAGGCGTTACTCAAAGAGGTGCACAGGCATTTTCTGCCGAAGACGATTTTATTTCTGGCAGATGGGGCTGAAGGCCAGAAATACCTCGCCGAGAAAAACGAAGCTATCCGCGCGATGTCGATGGTAGAGGGAAAGCCAGCCGCCTATGTCTGTGAAAATTTCACGTGCAAAGCGCCCGTCACGGATCCAAAGACATTATCCGAATTACTTTCAAATAATTAAGTTCTCGCCGAACAGATTCTTGTAGCCACAGCCCTGAGGGCTGTTTTCTGAACCCGTCCTGTGAAGGGATGTCCCTTAGGACCGGCCACAGGCCGGTCGCTACAGCTGAGGCTCTATTTGCTACCCGGCTTGATAGCAGGGATTTTGGCGAGATCGGGAGGGAGATTGTCCGCGGCAAAGTTCTCAATATTCATTTCGACCACGCTGATGAACGGACAATCGAAATTTGGTTTCACTTTTCCGCTTCGATCGACAATCACGCCGACCGCGGAAACGGCCCCGCCGCGGCTGCGGACAATGTCGATCGTTTCCTGCACCCGTCCGCCGCGCGTCACGACATCTTCGACAACGACGAATTTTTCATTCGGCGCGATTTGAAAGCCGCGGCGCAAAACAAGTTTGCCATCCTCTTTTTCGACAAAGATGTGGCGTTTGCCCAACTCGCAGCCGACTTCCTGGCCGACAATAATTCCGCCGAGGGCAGGGGAGATGACTGCATCGCAATCAAATTCGCGCAGTTTATCGGCGAGCCGTCCACAGACTACTGCCGCAATGTCGGTATGCTGAAGGAGTATCGCGCATTGGAAATATTGCCGGCTGTGCAAACCGGACCGCAGAACGAAGTGTCCATCGAGCAGCGCGCCCGTTTTGCGGAACAATGTTAGAAGAGCCTCCTCTGTTGTAGCAGAACCGGCAGGCGGGACGCCCGCCGGCCCCACAGGCAAGACGCCTGTGCTACGAAATTTAGCCGGATGTGTCATAGGCTGTTTGGGCGCCCGATCCACCATTGTTCGCAACGGCGATGACCTCGATTTCGACATTGGCTCCTTTAGGCAACGCCGATACCTGGACTGTTGATCGCGCCGGAGGCTGTTGTTTGAAATACGAGCCATAAATTTCGTTCACCGTTTGAAAATCGCCTAGATCGGTGAGGAAGATCGTGGTTTTGACAACATTCTCAAAAGTTGCTCCCTCGGCTTTCAGAACAGCTGCAATATTATCGAGCACCTGCCGGGTTTGTGCAGCCATGTCGCCGGACACAATTTGGCCCGATTTTGGGTCGAGAGGAATTTGACCCGCGCAGTAGATTGTCGATCCAACGCGCACAGCCTGCGAGTAGGGGCCAATCGCCGCCGGGGCTTCGCTGGTGGAAATGATTTTTTTCATGCCGCGATTGTAACCAAACGTAGAGCAGGCTTCCAGCAGCTTCCAGCTTGCTATTTCGAGGGCAAGCCAAAGGCTCACGCTACCATCGGAATGACAAATGACCGAATCTCGTGGATATTAGCCACGAAATGGTTGGGTGGATTTTAAAGAAGATTCTGGGATCGAAAAATCAGCGCGAGCTTAAGCGTCTGATGCCGATCGCGCACCGTATCAATGAGTTCGATGAGCAATTCAAGAGCTTGTCGGATGAAGCTTTGCGGGCGAAAACGGCTGCCTGGAAAGAGGAGCTCGCGAAAATTCTGGAGCCGCAAGATCAGTGGAACCGACTGGACGAGATTCTGCCGGAAGCATTCGCGGTGGTGAAAAATGCGGCGCGGCGGCTGAAAGAGCGGCAGCATACTTTTACGGTGTGCGATCAGCCGATGACGTGGGACATGGTGCACTTCGATGTGCAGTTGCTCGGCGGAGTCGTTTTGCATCGCGGGCGGATCGCGGAAATGGCGACCGGTGAAGGTAAAACCCTGGTGGCGACTTTGCCGCTTTATCTCAACGCGCTCACCGGCCGTGGCGCGCATCTTGTCACGGTAAACGATTACCTGGCTCGACGTGACGCGGAATGGATGGGGCAACTCTACGATTTCCTTGGGCTCACGGTTGGCTGCATTCAACATGATCAAGAGCCGGATATTCGTCGCGAACAGTACGCGATGGACATCACTTACGGAACGAACAGCGAGTTCGGCTTCGATTATCTGCGCGATAACGGGATGGCCACGACGCGCGAACAGCAGGTCCAACGGGGTTATCACTACGCGATTGTCGATGAAGTCGATTCCATCTTGATTGACGAAGCGCGCACGCCGCTGATCATCAGCGGCCCGGCGACCATTTCCACCCATCAGTACGATAAATGGAAACCGCTTATTGAGCAGTTAGTCCGGAAGCAAACGATGCTGTGTAATCGAATCGCGAGCGAAGCGGTAGAACTATTCGATCGCCTTGATCCCGGGAAGATTCCAACATTCACGCCAAATGAACCGATTGGAGTGACCGTTTCGCCGGAGGTTCGAAAACTGGCAGCGGAGCTTCGCGTTCACCTCACAGAAGTCGCGGGAACTGGTAAAGACGGAAAGATTACCGAAAGCGATGTTCGCTATGCTGCCTCGAAATTCAATCCGGGCATTCTCATGTTCAAGGTGAAGCTCGGTCAGCCTCGCAACAAACAGCTACTGCGCATGATGGAAGACCCGGACAAGCGTCGCGCCATCGATAAAGCCGAGCTTTCGTTCTACCAGGACACGCGCAAGGAAGAACTGTTCGCGCTGAAGGAGGAACTTTTCTTCACTATCGACGAAAAATCGAACGAAGCCGATCTCTCCGAGCAGGGCCGTATGTTTCTGAATCCGGATGATCCGAACGCTTTTGTGTTGCCGGATTTGATTAACGAATTCACTGAGATCGACCTCGATCCGGAATTGTCACAGGAAGAAAAGGACAAGAGGAAAGCAGAGCGCCAGCAGCTTTGCGATACGCAAGCGGAACGCATCCACAACATTTCGCAGCTACTAAAGGCCTACTGTTTGTTCGAGAAGGACGTGCAGTACGTGATCGAAGAGAACAAGGTCGTGATTGTCGATGAATTCACTGGCCGCAAAATGCCGGGGCGCCGTTGGAGCGACGGATTGCATCAGGCGGTCGAGGCGAAGGAAGGCGTCCAGATCGATCGCGAAACACAAACCCTGGCGACAATTACGATTCAGAATTATTTCCGGCTTTACCAAAAGCTGGCCGGGATGACCGGCACGGCCGAGACGGAAGCGGCCGAGTTCCACGACATTTACAAACTTGACGTCAATATGATTCCGACGAATCGGCCAATCGCGCGCACGGACTATAACGATCGGATCTACAAAACGCGGCGCGAAAAATACAGTTCGGTCATCAATGAAATTAGAGAGTGCCACAACAAGCAGCAACCGGTGCTGGTCGGCACGGTGAGTGTGGAAGCCTCCGAGTTGCTCAGCCGAATGCTGAAGCGTGAGAAGATTCCGCACAATGTTTTGAACGCGAAATTTCACATGCAAGAAGCCGAGATTGTGCAGCGCGCTGGTCAACCCGGCACGGTCACGATTTCGACGAACATGGCCGGACGCGGCACAGACATTAAACTCGGAGCAGGTGTTCCGGAGCGGGGCGGTTTGATGGTGATCGGCACGGAGCGCCACGAAGCGCGCCGGATCGATCGACAATTACGGGGGCGTTGCGCTCGTCAGGGCGATCCGGGCAGTTCTCGCTTTTATGTCAGTTTCGAGGACGATCTGATGCGCAATTTCGGAGCAGCCGATCGTATGACAAGAATCATGGAGCGCTTTGGACTGGAGGAGGGCCAGGAGCTCGAGCATCGGTGGCTCAACAAGTCGGTCGAGACGGCACAGAAACGCGTGGAGCAGCGCAATTATCTGGTACGAAAACGGACGCTCGATTTCGACGACGTGATGAACATGCAGCGCGAGGTTGTTTACACCTATCGCAACGAGACCATCGATTCCGAGGAACCGCGCAGGCTTATCTACGAAGTGATCGACGAGGCGGTACCGGCGAAGGTGAAAGAGTATCTCGATGTCGATGAACCAAATTACACCGGGCTCATCCATTGGGTGAACACCACGTTCCCGCTCGGGTTGACCAAGGAGAAAGCGCAATTTGAAACGCGCACGGTCGAGGAAAATGCGCAGTTTTTGATTGAAAAAATCAAGAACGCCTACGAGCGCAAATCGAGTCATGAGGAACGACCGCGGTCAAAAGTCTCGAACGTTACATCATCTTAAACGCAATCGACCGGCTGTGGCAGGAGCATCTTTACGCCATGGACGCATTGCGCGAGGGCGTTTACCTGCGCGGCTACGCGCAAAAGGACCCGCTCATCGAGTACAAGACCGAGGCGTACGACATGTTCGTGGACTTAATGGCGAACATTAAAAACGAAGTGCTTAACAATCTGTTCCGCAGCACGTCGAATTTGCAGGCATTCGAGAATTTCCTGGCGACGTTGCCGCAATTTTTATTGCGCGAACATGCACCAACTGCTCCGACCGCGAACGCTCCTGCGCGTAATCGCCAGCTTCAACCCGTCGGTGCGATGGCCGCCGTTGGTGAAGATGGCGACGGCGCGGGCGAGGTGACAATCGATCTTCCGATTCGGCGTTCAATACCAAAAGTCGGACGCAACGAGCCGTGCCCTTGCGGCAGCGGCAAAAAATACAAGAACTGCTGCGGTCGAGTGGCGTGATTTAGGGTTCGGAAGACTTGGCCGAGCCGGCGATGTTGGATAGGCAATTCTTGATCGCGGCGAACACAGCCCAGCGTTCACAATTCCGGTGGACGCGCGCGCGGTTCGCGGTCTTTTGACGTAGCTGTGCTCGGCCTGGTGACAAACGGCCCGCCTTCCATTGGCGTGACCTTCGTGAAAGCGACATCGGGCATTTCGCTGGGTAATCCTTCTAGCGGAAATTCTTTGCGAAGCGGAAAGAAGGGATAGCCGTCCCACATCAGAATGCGACGCAGATCGGGATGGCCGTTGAATTTGATTCCCATCATGTCGTAAATCTCGCGCTCGTGCCAATTTGCGGTCGGCCAGATATCGGAAACGGTATCGACCGCACCCGTGTCTTCGGAGACATGGAGTTTCAATCGTACATAGACAGCGGACGGCATCGAATAAAGTTCGTAAACGATTTCGAAACGCGGTTCTTTGCCGAAATTGTCGATGCTGGTGATGTCGATCAAATAATCGAACAAGAGCTGGTCGCGACAGAATTTTGCGATTTCATGCAAATCGCTCGGCGAGATCCTGTAAGTCGTTTCACCGCGGAACTCCGTTTTATTCTGAACCTTCTCGCCGAGTGATTTCTCCAGCGAGCCAAGTAGTTCTTCCCTCGTCATCGGATCAGATTAAGCTGGCGAGAAGCCGAGTCCATTGCGGAAGGAAACAGGCAAGGTGCCTGTTTGCCGAGAAGCCTATGTTCGGAGGTCATGGGAGCGCGTCCTCGAATTTTTCGACCAGCTCAGGCTTCTGGTTCCTGAATGAGCGTTCGCGCGAAATTTTCTCCTGCAATTTCATCAAGCCCGCTAGGAGCGCTTCTGGTCGTGGCGGGCAGCCGGAAATGTAAACATCGACCGGCAAAAGTTGATCGATCCCTTGCAGGACGGCGTAAGATCGATACATGCCGCCGGTGGAGGCGCACGCGCCCATGGCGATCACCCATTTTGGTTCTGGCATTTGCTCGTAAATTCGCTTCACCGCCAGCGCCATTTTGTACGTGACTGTGCCGGCAACAATCATGACGTCACATTGACGCGGCGAGAATCGCATCACTTCCGCGCCGAACCGCGCGATGTCGAACCGGGACGCGGCTGTTGCCATCAATTCGATTGCGCAACAGGCGAGACCCATCGGCATCGGCCAAAGTGAATTTTTTCGCACCCAATTGAGCGCCGCATCGAAGCGCGTAAAAATCACATTGCCCTCGATCTTCGAATCGTAGGCTGTTGAATGCAATTCGGCCATCGAGCAACAGTAACGGCGCGCCCTACGCACGCAAGATCGACAACTGTGGTGGATCGACCGCTCCGCCGGGCGATGCTAAATCTACCAAGCTTCGCCGAAATTGCTGGCATCGAGCTCGCCACGGGACGAGTCCGTCCGTCTGGCGGACAAGGGGCTGCTCGATCCACTAGCATTGCAGGAACATGCTGACCAATGTATAGAACAGCGCCTGTAATCATGACGCAGACCACTCGCACTCATCTCGATCAACTCGAGAACCAGAGCATTTTCATTTTTCGAGAGGCGTATCACGCCTTTAAAAATATCGCCATGCCGTGGTCAATGGGCAAAGATTCCAATGTTCTCATCTGGCTCGCGCGCAAATCTTTTTTTGGAAAGGTGCCGTTTCCCGTTCTGCATATCGACACAACCTATGAATTTCCGGAGATGCTGGAGTTTCGCGATTGGGCAAAGAAGCATTACAACCTCAATCTGATCGTCAAAATCAATACGGAAGCGCGCGAGCGTGGCATCGGGTACGAGACGCATGATCCGGTGACCGTGACACACGAGTTAAAGACTGTTGCATTGCAGCAAGTGCTCGCCGATTACAAATGGGACGCGCTCATTACCGGCATTCGCCGGGATGAAGATCCCACTCGCGCAAAGGAGAGATACTTTTCGCCGCGGAACGCGCAGTTCGAATGGGACTACAAGGATCAGCCGCCGGAATTTTGGGGGCAATTCGCGACGTCTGCTGCAAAAGGCGAGCATGTGCGCGTGCAACCGCTGCTTGATTGGACCGAGGTTGATATCTGGCGCTATATCCAGCGCGAGAACATCCCGATTCCGAAAATGTATTTCGCGCGAGATGGAAAGCGATTTCGTTCGCTGGGCTGCAGCCCGATTACCAAGCCAGTGGCCAGCGCAGCATCGACCATCGAGGAAATCATCGCTGAACTCGAGGCGACAAAAACAACCGAGCGCGCCGGGCGGGCGCAGGACTACTATGAGCGCAACGCCATGCAGAAACTTCGAGCGAAAGGATTTTTATAGTTGCTGATGCTGGATACTAGATACTTGATGCTGGATGAATTATCGCGATCTCGACGTTTGGCAACTGGCGCGCGAATCAGTCATCGCAATTCACGAGATGACTTTAACTAAGATACCTAAGTTCGAAATGTTCGAAGAAGGCAGCCAGATTCGCCGAGCGATTAAATCAGTCAAATCGAACATCGTCGAAGGCTCCGGCCGTCGACGTTACAAGCGGGAGTTTGTAAGATTCATCGTTTACGCGCTCGCCTCTTGCGATGAAACTGCCGACCACTTGGACACACTTGTCGCGACGAAGTCGTTAAAAGATACAGCGACAATCGAGCAGATCGGACGAAGGCTCGATGAACTCGGGCGGAAATTGAACTTGTTCCAACAAAGTGTAGAGCGCTCTCATCAATCAGAAAAATGACCGAACGCGCACAGGCTGCTTCATCCAGCATCCAGCATCCAGCATCCAGCATCGGCGCCGCGCCCCCCCTGCGTGTGGTTTTCGTCGGCCATGTTGACCACGGCAAGTCCACCCTGATTGGCCGGATTCTGCACGACACCGGCTCGCTTCCCGAAGGCAAAATCGATGAAATAAAGAAGGCTTGCGCGGCTGAGGGGATGGAATTTGAATTTGCGTTCTTGCTCGATGCGTTACTCGAAGAGCAAAAACAAAATGTCACAATCGACACCACACAAATCCCGTTTCGGACGGCGCGCCGCCGTTACGCCATCATCGATGCCCCCGGTCACAAGGAGTTTTTGAAAAATATGATCACGGGAGCGTCGAGCGCAGACGCTGCGATCCTGCTCATCGGTGCGAATGAAGGCGTGCGCGAGCAAAGCCGCCGTCACGCTTATTTGCTCAATCTGCTCGGCATCAAGCAGATCATCGTGGTCGTAAACAAGATGGATCTGGTGGATTTTTCTGAAGCGCGATTTCACGAGATCGAGAGCGAGTACCGGCAGTTTCTTTCCGAGCTTGGACTAGAAGCGCGCGCATTCATTCCAGCCTCGGCGCGACAAGGCGAAAACGTCGCGAGTGCGACCATGAAAATGAAATGGTATTGCGGTGCAAGCGTTCTGGAGGCGCTCGACTTGTTGGAGCCGCGAAAATCCGATGTCGATCTTCCACTACGTTTTTGCATTCAAGATGTGTATCGATTCGATGAGCGGCGCATCATCGCGGGACGGATCGAGACCGGAACGTTACGGGTGGGGGACCAGTTGGTATTTTCTCCGGCAAACAAATCATCGGTAGTCGCTACGATTGAACGTTGGAACGCGCCGCCAAACGGTCCTGCCGTTGCGGGAGACTCCGTTGGAATCACGCTGAGCGAACAGATTTTCGTCGAACGCGGTTATGTTGCATCGCATGAAAACGAAACACCAATCGAGACGAACCGCTTTCATGCGGATCTTTTTTGGATTGTGCGCGAGCCATTGCGCGTTGGTCATTTTTACGATCTGCGTGTGGCGACCCAGGACGTGAAATGTCAGGTCGTATCAATCGAGCAGGTAATGGATTCATCCACACTGGAGATGAAGAGCGACGGGCGCGAACAGTTGGAGCGAAATGAAATTGGCCGACTGACAATTCAAACGCGCGGGCCGCTCGTAATCGACAATCATGATCATATCCCGAATCTCGGCCGGTTCGTTATCGTGGGCGATGGACGGATCCGCGGCGGAGGCACGATTCTTGGCGGTGTTTATACCGACCGAAAAACTGCAAAGAGCAAAAATATTTTTTGGACCGAGGGAAAAATTACCGCGCGCCAACGCGCGATGCGAGCCGGCCATCGCGGAGCGGTCGTTTGGCTGACCGGCCTTTCCGGCGCTGGAAAATCAACGATTGCCCAGGCGCTCGAGCGCGAGTTGTTCCATCGTGCCATGCACACATACGTGCTGGACGGTGACAACGTCCGGCATGGTTTGAATTCAAATCTCGCGTTCTCACCCGAGGACAGAGAGGAGAACATCCGGCGAGTGAGTGAAGTTGCGAAGTTGATGGCCGATGCTGGCACGATCGTCATTACGGCCTTCATATCGCCGTATCGAATGGATCGCCGCCGTGCCCGCGAAATTGCGCTTGAGGGCAGCGCAGAGTTTATCGAAGTGTTTGTGGATGCTCCGCTGGAAATCTGTGAAACGCGCGATCCAAAGAATCTCTACAAAAAAGCACGAGCGGGCGAGATCCGCGATTTCACCGGCATTGGTGCGCCCTACGAAGCGCCGGAGGATGCGGAAATTGTTGTGCGCACTGACAGGCAAACTGTCGATGAATCCGTAGCGACAATTCTCGAGCAGTTGCTGCCGCGCCTGAGAAGTGAGGCAGGGGATGAGTAGGGCCGGGCTGCCAGATACTGGATGGATGTCGATCTTAGAATTCGTGATGCTGAATTGAGTGATGCGGCAGAGCTGACTGCGCTCGCATGCGAGCTCGGATATAAAACGACCACCGCGGAAATGGAGTCGCGTTTGGTATCGATCTTGAGGGACCCCCGCTACAAAACGCTCGTTGCGCTGAAGGACGACAAAATCTGTGGGATGATCGGAACGTTTTCAGCATCGAGTTATTTGCACAATGATTTGAGCGGGCGAATCATCGCGCTTGTCGTGTCCACAGAATCGCGCCGATGTGGTGTTGGCGCACAGTTAGTCGCGGCGGCGGAAAAGGATTTCGCGCAGCGAGGAATCACGCGAGTGACCCTAACAACTCGCTTCGAGCGCGAAGAAGCGCATCAGTTTTACGAAAAGCTCGGTTATGCGCGAACCGGCTTCCGGTTTGCAAAAAATCTCGTATCTGCTTCCAGCTGAAGTAGCCAGTCAGCAGCGTCCGTACCCTCAATAACGGACGCGGACGAGGAAGAGACCTTCGGCAGGTGCAGCAAAACGTGCGTGGCTGGCGTGCGCCGCCGCGAGCTGGTCGATCACTTCTTCGATGCGTGATTTGCCCAGTGCGCAACGCACAAGTGAGCCGACGATCAGCCGAATCATCTTATAGAGAAAACCGTCGCCATTGAAATCGATCATCACACAAGAACCGGTACGACGAACCGTGACAGAATAAATCGTGCGAACCGTACTGTTTTCCGGCTTCCCGCGGCTGGCGGCAAACGCCGCAAAATCGTGAGTACCGACAAAGCACTTTGCCGCTTTCTTTAAGAGGTTGAGGTCAAGTGAACCTGGAACATGCCAGGCGCGGCCATATTCGAATGGCGGCAAGACCGCGCCAGACCAGATTCTGTAGCGATAGAGTTTTCCTTTTGCCGAAAGGCGCGCGTGAAAATTCTTTGATACGTATTGGCATCGAAGCACGCGAATGGCCGGCGGCAGCAATGCATTGAGCGCTTCTGTCCAACGCGCAGCCGAAAAACCGTCATCGGGAAAATCGACATGGGCGCACTGTGCAAGAGCATGCACGCCCGCGTCCGTTCGTCCTGCTCCATGAACGCGGATGGGCTCGCCGCCGGTACGCTCAAACGCGCGCTCGATATAATCCTGAATCGTGTTGCGATGCGCCTGGCTTTGCCATCCTGCAAACGGCGCGCCGTTGTAAGCAACGATCATTTTCAGCCGTCGTGGCATTACAGCTTGATTGAGTGATTTGCGATCACTGAGAAACGCTATGCGCCGCGTGTTGCCGCCGATCGAGATAGCCCTGCAAAATCATCTGAGCCGCTACTTGATCGACATAACCGCGGGTGTCGCGCGTTTTTTTACCGGCGTCACGTAGCGCCCGATGCGCTGCAACGGTGGTCAGCCGTTCGTCCCATGTGACGACCGGGCATGGAAGAATCGCTCGCAATTTTTCTACGAACCTGAGGGCTTCGGTTGCGGCGGCGCCAATCTGGCCATTCATCTGCCGCGGAATTCCCACAACAATGTGACCGACTTTTTTCTCGCGAATTATTTGAGCCAATCGCGCTATGGCTTGGTCATTTGCTGGGATTGTTTCCAGCGGATGCGCCAATAATTGTAACTCGTCAGAGATGGCCACTCCAATGCGTACGCGACCAAGATCGAGAGCCAGAATTGGATTCATCGCGCCCTTAGATCATTGATCATTGCAGTTCCGGCGGCAGCTTGCCGATCAAGTCCTTGATCTTTTCTGCTTGATGCCGATGACAAACCAAAACTGCGTCTCCGGTTCGCACAACAATAAGGTTATGAACTCCAAGCAAAGCGATCGTCGTCCCATTCTCATCAAAAATGACATTATTGGTGGAATCGACCGCAGTGACCGCACAGTTGGCGGCATTTCCCAGTTGGTCCTTCTCGAAATAATTCGCGACAGCTCTCCAGCTTCCAATGTCGTCCCAATCGAAGCTGGCTTCTACCACCAGCACGCGGTCTGCTTTCTCCATGATGGCGTAATCGAACGAAATCCGCGGCAGTTTGCTGAAGCGCTCACGCAAGACCTTCTCGAAATTCTCTGGAGCGCGAAGCTGGGAAATAAAGTCAGCCAGCTCCGGCGTTTGACGGTTAAATTCACTCAGGACCGTGGGCACGGACCAGACGAACATTCCCGCGTTCCATCGAAAATTTCCTTTTCGCAAAAATGATTCAGCCAGATCGGGGTTGGGCTTTTCGCGAAAACGCACGACTCGATGAATCGCGTTTTTATCGTTGCGCTTTCGCAAATGCACCGGCTTGCCATGCTCGATGTAACCGAAGCCGGGACAAGGCCATGTTGGCTTGATGCCGATGGTTACAAGCTGCCCGGTCTCCTCCGCCGCATCCGCGGCGAGGGCCAGAGTTTCCTGAAAGGCCACGCGATTCGTAATGACATGATCGGCCGGAAGCACCATCATCGTGGCCCCGTGATCGCGCGCGGCCACCCAACCAGTGCCCAGCGCAACTGCCGCAGCGGTATCTCGTTTGGCCGGCTCCGCGACAATATTTTCCTCTGGGAAGGCGGTGAGCAATTTGCGAACTGCGGCTTCCTGTTCGGCGTTTATCAGAATCAGAATACGTTCACGCGGAACGAAGCCATCAAGTCGCGCCAGGGTTTCTTCGAGAAGAGTTCTCTTGGAGACAAGACGCAGCAGTTGCTTTGGATGGGCCCGGCGACTTAGAGGCCAAAAGCGTTCGCCACTGCCGCCGGCGAGAATGAGCGCGTAGATCGGATTGAACATTAAAACGAGCGCTGACCGGGTTTTCCAAGTCGCGAGGATTTTCCCGTTTCTTTTTTCGAAACGAGACGTATATGGTAGGCGATGTCTCTCCCGATATCCATTTCAAAAACCGCCCAACAGCTTCCAGTTGATCCGTTGCTCGTCCTGACCCGCACTGCGATTGGTATCGGTCTGGGAATATTGGTGGCGGAGAAAATCAAGCCTCCATTGCGTCAGGCAGCTGCAATTGCATTGGTTGCAATTGGCGCGTTGGCTGCCGCGCCGTGGCTGGTGAAAATCGCAGTAGGGCAGATTAATCGACCGGAATCAGAGTGGGGGAGTCGCGCCCGTCTGCGTTCTATTCGCGGAGATTCCGGTTACAGTTCCGATAACGATATCTATTGATTCAATGTGGCGCTCGCCGCGGCGCGCGATTTACAAGTGGTTTCAAAAGTTGGTTCACGTTTCGTAATCGTGTTCCTGCTTGTGTCCGGCTCCTTAGAGGAGAATCTCGATCACGATTCAGAGCGCAAGCACGCGAAAGAGTGAGCAAGTGACTTTTGAAACCATTTTCTAACGAATTCGCAAGCCGCTTGCACTACATTTGTCCCCAGATTAAGCGTGCTTCGCGTTATGTCCGGTAAATCGACATCTTCCAGCAGCGAACTGTTGCGCGCTCACTGCGTCGCAATTGCTGAGGAGGAAGCCGTACTGCGGGAGGGCGGCGGCAAGGCAGGACACGAACGTCAACGCAAAATGGGTCGACTGCCAGCGCGAGAACGAATCAGTCACTTGCTTGACAAAGGTTCGCCGTTTTTCGAGATCGGTCTCTGGGCCGCCTACAAAATGTACGAACAATGGGGAAAGATCCCTGCGGCGGGCGTAGTGGCTGGGATTGGGAATATCGCGGGAGTTCCGTGCATGATTATCGCCAACGACGCGACCGTGAAGGCCGGCGCTTTCTTTCCGCAAACCGCCAAAAAAGTTATCCACGCCCAGCGCATCGCTTTTGAATGCGCCCTGCCGATTGTTTATCTGGTCGATTCCGCCGGTGTGTTCCTGCCGATGCAGGACGAAATTTTTCCCGACGAAGATGATTTCGGCCGCATCTTTCGCAATAACTCCGTCATTTCCGCCGCTGGCGTTCCTCAATTCGCCGCCATCATGGGTAATTGCGTCGCGGGCGGCGCTTATCTGCCGGTCTTGTGTGACAAAATTCTAATGACGAACGGAAGCGGTTTGTACCTCGCCGGGCCTTCACTCGTTAAAGCGGCTATTGGACAAGTAGTCGATGCGGAGGAACTGGGCGGCGCGCAAATGCACGCGGAGATAAGTGGCACGGTAGATTTTCACGAAAAAGACGATCCGTCATGTCTCAAGCGCCTTCGTTCGCTCATCGCATTGCTGCCGGAAGCGAAAGAAACTGGTAGGGCGCGACCTGAGCCTGTCCTGAGCGGAGTCGAAGGAGGCGTGCTGGACGGCGCGAAGGAAACGACGAAGCCGGCGAAGAGTCCCGATTCAATCTACGATTTGATCAGTTTTGATGGTCAGAAGCTGTATGATGTGCGCGATCTGCTTGCGTCGGTCGTCGATACAAACTCAATCGACGAATATAAGGCAGACTACGGCAAGACGATCGTGACGGCTTATGCCCGCATTGACGGGTGCGCGGTCGGCATTGTTGCAAATCAACGTTTGCAAGTGCGGACCAAAAAGGAAGGAATTCAGATGGGCGGCGTCATTTACTCCGATAGCGCCGATAAAGCGGCGCGTTTCGTGATGGACTGTAATCAAACGAACTTGCCGATCATTTTTTTTCAGGACGTCACCGGTTTCATGGTCGGACGCGACGCGGAGGAAAGCGGAATCATCCGCAGCGGCGCGAAGTTGGTGAATGCGGTCAGCAATTCGGTCGTTCCGAAGATCACAGTCGTTGTCGGTGGATCGTTTGGCGCCGGGAACTACGCGATGTGCGGGAAAGCTTACGATCCGCGATTTATCGTCGCCTGGCCGACAGCTCGCTACGCTGTGATGGGCGCCGCCCAGGCGTCCGATACCGTCTTTGCAGTTCTTGCCCGCGCCCGCGAGCGCGATAAAAAATCTTCGCCGGAAGAATTGGAAGAGCTTCGGGCGACGGTAAAAAAGAATTACGAAGAACAAACCGACATTCGCTACGGCGCTGCGCGCGGCTGGGTGGACGCGATCATTCAACCGCACGAGACCCGCGACGTCCTGATCCGCTTACTGCAATACGTCTCGCGTCCAATGCCGCGGGGGCGTTTTCATACCGGTGTGATTCAGGTTTAGATCAACATCTTATTTGTTACTTCTGACCTATCACCTATCACTTCTCACTTCTGCCCATCCATGCCCGTCCTTCTTATTGAAAAACAAACGCCGCAAATCACGGTTGTGACTCTGAATCGTCCGGAGCGGCGTAACGCGCTCACCATCGAATTGCTGACGGAACTGGTGGCTGCAATCAAGGTTGCTTCGGACATGCCGGATGAACGAATCATCATTTTGCGTGGCGCTGGGGCTGCCTTTTGTACCGGTATGGACTTGAAAGCAGCAACTCCACAAAACGCGCACGCGATGGCGGAGTTGGTTGCGAAAACGCTGCTCACACTCAGCGAGACCGGTTTGGTTACGATTGCAGCTGTGCATGGCGCTGCAGTTGCCGGCGGCGCAGGTATTATGTCAGCGTGCGATTTTGTTGTCGCAGCAGAAGGAACGAAGATTGGCTATCCGGAGGTCCGTCGCGGGTTAGTGGCAGGTTTAGTCATGACGTTTTTACGCCGGCAGGTCGGCGAACGAAATATGCGTGAGCTACTGCTGGGTTCCGAATTGATCGACGCCGAGCGAGCAAAGGAACTCGGTCTCATCAATCGCGTTGTCCCACAGGATGATTTAATGAGCGAAGCGCAAAAGTTTGCCGATGCAGCCTTGCAAGCCGCACCGGGCGCGCTGGCACAAACGAAGCGATTAATCGAAGAACTTTGGTGGCGCTCAGTGAAAGAAGATATCGATCTGGCGCTCAAATATCACATGCAAGCGCGCGAATCGAGTGAAGCTCGTGAAGGCATTGCCGCCTTTAACGAAAAACGGCCGCCGAACTGGGTCGTGTAATCCGGCCGCACCCAGACCGCAGCTAATACAAACCAAGGAGCCTGTTTCTTAAACGCTCTGCGGCGGTTGGGAAACCGCCGCTCCTTGGTTAGGCTCCGCAGCCGCAACGCCTTGATATTGCGCACTGCCGAAACCCAGGATAGGCCAAAAGATAAGTCCCAGTAAAGCGAGGCCAATTCCGAAGCCTACGCCTTTGCCGAAGCTCTTCGCCATATCGATGCAAAGAATAATTGCCACGATGAAGTTAACAAAAGGAATGAGCATCAACAGAATCCACCACCATGGCCGGCCGACGATCTTGCACCAAATGTAAAGATTGTAGATCGGGATGATGCTGGCCCAGCCGGGCTGGCCGGCTTTGGTGAATACTTTCCACATCGCTACAATTATCAGCAGCCCGATGAGCAGTCCGATGATCCCCGGAACGGGACTGCCGCCGCCGGCAGAAGTTGTGTAGTCGGTTGTTTCCTGAGCCAGTAGGCAATGGATTGAAAGCAAGAGGCAAAATGCAGCAAGCGGGAGTTTTAGGAGTGATTTCATAGAGGTGAAGGTTGGTTGGCGCGGGTTTTAACGGACTGCGCTCCGCGTAGCAAGAAAAATCTTCCGGGCTTGTGTCAATCGGTTTTGCGTGAAGCAACGGAGCGTTCGGCTAACGGGCGTGTCTAATCGCCGTCGTCAGCGCCACCGTCATCGCCGCCATCGTCTCCTCCGTCGTCATCGCCACTATCATCGTCGCCGTTGTCATCATCCCCACTGTCGTCATCACTCATGTCCTCGCCTTCGTCGTCCGAAGCGTCCTCCATGCTGTCTTCATCATCGGAGGCCACTTCTTCATCGGTGTCTTCCTCAGCAGCCACTTCTTCCTCTTCCGATTCCGACATGTCGAACGATTCGTCCGCGGCATAAGATTCTTCAGCGCTAATTTCCTCATCGGAGATCGATTCGGAAACGTCAACTTCTTCGCCCTCGTAGATATCGACACTGGTATCGACCGACGCCCAATCGTATGAAACCGAGGTCTCCCATTCGTAGTAACTGGATTCGTAAGTAGTGGTCCAATCCACGAGCACGAGGTAATCAGCGCGCCACGGTTTATCCACGTAGTATTCGTAACCACGCACGAGTCCGATCTGGACATCGAGCAGATATAACGTGGCGATGTAAGCATCAACCGTCGCCGGCTCCTTGAGAATATGATTGGCCTGTTTCTCGATCTCGCGCAGACCTTTCTCAAGCGCCTTGTCTTTTTGCGCGGCCTTTCCCAACGTCTTAATCTTCGCGAGCAATTCCTTTTGTTGGGCCTTGATTTTGTCGAACTCTGCTTTCTCTTTCGCGGTCAGCTCGCCGCCTTTCTTTTTCCGGGCGGCTTCTTTCGAGAAATCGGTGCGCAGCAGGGCGATGGCATGGCCAAGTTTCTTTCCATTTTTGATTACCTTCTCATTCTTCGAGTCGGTCAGTTGCCAATCGACTTTCATCTGCTCTTCAGCTTTGCGCGCTTCCGCGATGCCCTTGAAGAAGTCGTCGGTCTTTGCCGCGAGACCTGTTTTGGCCATCTTCAAATTTTTGGCAATCAGCTGAGTCGATTTCCAAAACGGTTTGTTCTTCGGTGCTTTCGGATCAAGGCCTTTATCTGCACGCGCAGCTTTAATCATGACAGCCAGCGCCTTGCTCCCGTTGTCGAGTAAAGTTTTAGCGTCGGCTTTTTGTCCGGTCGGCTTTTTCTGTGCGGTTTTTGCGACGGCAGCGAGCGTGTGGCCCGGTGTCATCACGCGTGCCACAGCAAAAAGGCTGAGTGAAAGGCAGATCAAGAGACTAACGAAATTTTTCATGGTGGCGCGCAGCCTAGCTGAGCACGAGACCCGCGTCTATAGGACTTTCGGGCTATATCCGTGGGACCAGCAAGGCGCGAGAAGGGAGAATATCCTTTATGGATCTTTGGCCGACGAGCAACGCCGCTGAAGCGGCAAAGATCCTGCGGGCTAAGCCCTGGCGGGGTCGCTGGCTACATTGCTCCTCAGTCATCCCGCCATGCGGGACGGCTATGCTCCTTCGTCGCGCCTTGCCAGCCACCCGCCAAAGCTTAGCGCATTCATTTCCTATTTATGAGATGGGTTCTAACGCGACTTTGCCTCAAATGAGATTGGCATGATTCCTTTGTCGCGTGCGTCTGCGATGTCGATCATCTGATACTCCGGATCGCCGTCTTCTGCTGTAGGGGAAGCTGTCAGCTTCCCTGCAGGAAGCGCTTAAGATCAGGAGCAAGAGCATGAGTAAGAGCAGGAGTATGAGATGCCGACGCAGGGTTTTTCAGCGGTCATCTTAGACTCTTCTCGCGAAAATGAGTCAGGCGCGCACGCGGAAGCTGGCTTTACGAATCGCAGCTGGCACGCGATGGTCGCGCGCAGGTGAAAACGAAAAGCGCGTGGGCAAATCACAATTGGCGACCGCAGGTTGGATGGGGTGTGCCGGTGGCGTGGCTGACGCTTTGTGTCGTTTGGAGTTCGACCTGGCTCGTTATCAAAATCGGATTGCGCGATCTGCCGCCGATTTCCTATGCGGGTATCCGTTTTCTGCTCGCAATATTTGTTCTTTTGGCCGTCTCTGCTGGGCGAGTGCGCTTATTGCCGCAGCGCGGCTCGGATTACGCAGTGCTGGCCTTTACTGGCGTTTTGATGTTCGCGGTAAATTACGGACTGCTTTTTTGGGGCGAACTTCACGTTTCATCGGGGCTGGCGGCCGTATTACAGGCGACCATCCCGATCTTCGGCATGCTCTCCGCGCATCTGTTGCTTCCCGATGAACCGTTGCGATTGCACAAACTCATAGGCGCACTCCTCGCGCTTGGTGGCGTGGCAATGATCTGTGAGCGCCTTCTCGGTTTCAACGGGTTCATGGCGTTCTGGGGCGGACTGGGCATCGTATTCGGAGCGGCTGGCGCGGCGTTTTCAAACGTGCTGCTCAAAGCGCGTGTGATCCAACTCGCGCCAGCGATGATCGCCGCCTGGCAAATGATTTTCGGCGCAGTGCCATTGCTGGTGACCGGATTTTTGGTGGAAGGAAATCCCGCGCGGTTTCACTGGAGCGCGCTGTCGATCTTTTGTTTGCTCTATCTGGCCGTCATCGGCTCGGCGCTTACGTTTTTACTTCTTTACTGGCTGTTGCCGCGAATGACCGTGGCGAGGCTACAAGCAATCTCGCTCATCACGCCACCTGGCGCGGTCGCGTTAGGTTGGGCGATCGGCGGCGAGAAATTTTCCCTATGGTCGCTCGTCGGCGCGTGTTTTGTGCTCGCTGGCGTGTGGATGATTTTCCGAAAAACAAAAGTGAGGGATCTCGCAATATAGGAAGGCTAGACAGGCACACAAATCGTTTTCATCGCCAACGTACCTCTCATAAATCGTGGGTTGCGTTCAATATAAGCTTCCAAAGATGAACGAACCGCGATAGAAATTGCATCGGAGGTAATCAGTATGGCAAGCCGAATCAAAAGCAAACAGCGAATACCACTCGAACAAGCACGCAATTCTTTGACCATCGTCTGGTTTGTCGGCGCCGGACTATCATTCGTCCTACTCGCCGCCCAGTCGATTGTGGGTGACGTGTTTAAAAATTCACTTCAGGAGGTGTGGGGCTGGTATACCCCAACCGTCTTTCCAACGTCCGCGCTGATACTCGGCGTAATCGGAGCTACGGCACTCCAGCCGGGCTATGACAAGCGTGTTGTAAAGACCTTCTTCTTTAAACTTGCCAGAGCATTGTCTGCCTTCTATCTGCTTATACTACTGCTGACGATGCTGCTCGCGCCATTTAGTAAGCTGCAGGGGATGGAGCTCTTTACTGTGTCCAATTACTGGCTTGCGCCTATTCAGAGTCTAGTTGTCGCCGCAATTACCGTTTTATTTACTTCGCACGAAAGAAGCAGCCCAGCATCTAGCCCAGCGTAGTCAAAACGCTTACTGAACGCGACAAGGGCAATGGTGGTTCAACGCGCCATCATCGCTTCTTTAAAGCGGCTAACAAACCGGACTTTTCCAAGTGTATTGCCCCAGTTATTTCGCTGGGATCCACAAACTCCGCTTGTTGTGTTCCCGTCCGCTTAAATTCGTAAATCAAGGCAGTGCATCTGTGAGCGGAGGTATAGTCCTGACTTGCGATATCCTCCGGGAGAGCGTTCAAGCCGCTTGATACCCAGAGCCCGGCCTTCTCGGAAGTTGTTTTGGCACTGGACTGCGAGAACGGGTGAGAAGTGACGACGAAAACAATTATACGGTAATATCCCGGCCTCCCCCGAAATAACGCTCTCAGATAAGCTGAGAGTGAAAGTCCCATTGGCGGTATTTTGAGAGACCAACGGTCGGCGGGTCCTTTAGCGCTTCCGTCCTGGTTCATTTGTTCCATCCGGGACACCATCGCAAATCCGCCCGGTACACCATAGTAACTTCGTTCTCCATAACCGGTCGCTTGAAACGCGAGATCAAGTGCAGTAACCGCATCGCCTAAGGAAGGATGTTCCTGGGTACCTAATAGCACGTCGCGGGAAATCGTGGCAGAAGCTGATGCCCTGGGCGGAGGCCAAGGAAATTCCGGCACCGCTTCTTGCTCCTCCACTCCCCGTTCTACGTCCCAGTCCGTGTAGTCTGGCGATGAGGTTGCCGACGGTTCCGATCGCGGTGCCGGTGCCGGTCGCGCCGTCGTTAGCGGTTCCTCTATAGTTGATCGCGGCACCGGTCGCGATGGTTCCTCTATTGTTTGTTGCGGCGATGAAGTTGCCAATGGTTCTCGAGGCGATGCACTGGGCTCGGTCGTTTCGCAGGCCGACAAAGCTAACGCTGCAAGTATGCTAGCGAAGGCGAGGATCAGAGCCAGCTTTTGTAAAATAAAACCGCCTCTACGCGTAGCGGTTGCTTTCGGCTTCGTCTGGTCGAGGCCTGTCGTCGGCCGCGCGTTCACATTACAATTATGCACCCGGCAAGAATCAATTGAAAGCTCCAATAGCATTACGGTCCCTTCTGATTTTTCACACGCCTGAATTGCGGCCTGATCACGGTTTGCCCTGTGAACTCATGATAAATGGTCCGGCCCAGTTCACGGCATCGCGCAGGCCGCGATCCTTGCGAAGCTTTACGAGCCATTTGCGCTGAACCTCGGCAAGGGCGTCGGGTGCATTGTGTATTCTGTTCGAAGCATCGTAAAAATCAGGCATGATTTGGGCGGCAGCCTTGTCGCTAATCGGCCAGAGAGTCAGCAACA
>Ga0307278_10000349_pt1 | contig 23363 bp, 21 predicted proteins | sample ER_DNA_117_FD_194482 | JGI IMG/M metagenome (GOLD analysis project Ga0307278, IMG submission 194482) | Bulk soil microbial communities from the East River watershed near Crested Butte, Colorado, United States - ER_DNA_117 | ecosystem: Environmental > Terrestrial > Soil > Floodplain | place...
TCCGGACCTGCTGACCTTCGACGACGAGGGCTACGTCACGATCCGCGACGAGACGATCGCCGTCCCCGCAGACCTGCTGGAAGCCGCCGAAGACGCGGCGGGCACCTGCCCGGAGCAGGCCATCGCGCTGATCTGGGACCAGGTGTAATTCCTGAGCACGTTGTTCGGCTGCGGGTTCCGCGTGCGCCCGCGCCGGTCCCGCAGCCGGGCACCGAGGGGAGGCAAGTCGCGCCGGAGCGGTCGTCGTGAGGACCGCGAGCCGCCGAGTGTCGACTTGCTTGGCGTCAAGCTCAACAACTCGACACTCGCGTGCACGAAGAGGGCGCGCGCCAGGGATCGCCCGCGGGCCCCGGTCACTACGCGATCCGGACGAGCGCCTTCCCGGTCGTGTCGCCGCGCAGAAGCCGCGCCAGGGCGTCCGGAGCGTGCTCGAGCCCGTCGACGACCGTCTCGCGGTAGCGGATGCGGCCCTCGCGCAGCCAGGCTCCGACCTCTCGGGTCATCTCGCCCATCCGGTTCACGTGGCTGCTGCCACGGAAGCCGCGCAGCGTGAGGTCGTTCGCGACGGCGAGGAAGAGGTTGCTCGGGCCGGGCGCAGGGCGCGGGTCCTCGTACTCGGAGATCGCGCCGCACATCGCGACGCGGCCTCCCTGTCGCAGCGTCCCGAGCGCCGCCTCGAGGTGGTCGCCGCCGACGTTGTCGAAGTAGACGTCGATGCCGTCCGGCGCCGCGCCGCGCAGCAGCTGCGCGAGGGGACCGGCCTTGTAGTTGAACGCCGCGTCGAGGCCGAGCTCGTCGAGCAGGTAGGAGACCTTGTCGTCCGAGCCCGCGCTCCCGATCACGCGGTGGCCGCTGAGCTTCGCCATCTGCGCGACGAGGCTTCCGACGGAGCCGGCGGCGGCCGAGACCCAGACGACGTCGCCGTCGCGCAGGCCCGCTACGTCGAAGAGACCCACGTAGGCGGTGAGTCCGCTGCCGCCGAGCGCGCCGAGGTAGGCCTCCGGCGCAGCGGCATCGGTGTCCACCCGGGCCAGCGTTCCGATGCCGCCCAGCGCCGGCCTCGCGGCCTCGATGAGCGCGTAGTCGCGCCACCCGGCCGCGTGGCGCACGGTGTCGCCGACCTCGAACCCATCGGCGCGGGAGGCCACGACCTCGCCGACGGTGGCGATCCCGTCCATGGCCTGTCCGAGTGCGAAGGCCGCGAAGTAGCCGGGAGGCGCCTTCTCGCGCAGCCGCAGCCGGTGCGCGGCGTCGACCGACGTCCACGTGTTGCGCACGAGCACCTCGCCGTGCCCGGGGCCGGCCACGTCCACATCGACGATGCGGAAATCCGACTCCCGGACCTCGCCGTTCGGGTGGCGGACGAGGTGCACCTCGCGCCCCCGCCTCACGCGTGGTCCCCAGCCTGCGGCACGGCGACGAGCCGGCCGCTCACGGCGCCGGACTCGAGGCGCTCATAGGCGGCGGGCACGTCGGCGAGCCGCACGCGCTCGACCTCGACGTGGACCGCCCCCGCACGCGCGAGGGCGACCACGTCCGCCAACTCGGCGCGCGTGCCCCAGTTGGAGATGACGACCGACGTCTCGAACGGCACGGCGCCGAAGCGCATCGGGAAGGTCCCGCCGCCCACGCCGAGGATCGAGACGTGACCTCCGGGCGCCACGATGGCGGCGGCGAGCTCGAGCGTCTGCTCGACGCCGACGCAGTCGATGACGAGCGCTGCTCCGCGCCCACCTGCGGCCCGGCGCGCCTCGCGCGCGGTCAGCCCGTCAGCCGCGAGCGTGACGTGCGCCCCGTCGCGCGCTGCGAGTTCGAGCGCCTGCTCGCGCCGGTCGACGGCGACGATGCGGCACGACGTGAGCGCCCGGAGGATCTGGACGGCGACGTGACCGAGCCCGCCCACGCCGATGACGACCGCGCCGGCACCCTCGCGCAGGCTCGGCAACGCGCGGCGGATCGCGTGGTAGGGAGTGAGCGCTGCGTCGGCCAGCGGCGCCGCCGCGACCGGGTCGAGGTCGCCCAGGGGAACCGTCAGTCGCGGCGACGGCACGATCATGTAGTCGGCGAGGCCGCCGTCGCGGCCCAGGCCCGCCCCATGCCCGCGCGACTCGGGCCCCTCGCACAGATGCTCCTCGCCGAGGCTGCAGCGCGCACAGCGCCCGCACCCCCAGGGCCCGTAGACGATCACGGAGTCCCCGACCTCGACGCCTTCGGCTCCCCGACCGAGCCCCGCCACGGTGCCGGCGACCTCGTGGCCGAGCGTGAACGGCAGCTCGTAGGGCACGCTCCCCGCCGGCCAGTGCATGAGGTGCAGGTCCGAGTGGCAGAGGCCGGCGGCGCGCACCTCGAGCAGGACCTGGCCGGGGCCGGGCTCCGGTCGCGGGACCTGCCGCACGACGGCGGGCCGCTGCCAGTCCGTCAACTGGACGGCCTGCATGAGGGGAGCGTCGTCGCGCATGCCCGTCCACCGTACCAACCAAATTGAAGTCATGTCAATTTATCGCTACGATGCTGTGCATGAGCTCCGGACCGCCGCTGTGGCTTCAGGCCGTGTACCGCTTCGAGCGCGCTGTCGGCGGGCCGATCGAGTCGGCCGTCCACAGCGACACGTACTTCGACGTGGTCGCGCAGGCCAACCGCGCCCGCGCGAAGGCGATCGGAGCGGTGGAGGGTGTCTCGCGCCGCGGCCTGCACCTCCTCAACCTGCCGGCCGGAACCGACATCCGGCGCGTGCGCGAGCAGCTCTCGCGCATGGAGCGGCGGATGAACGCGCTGACGGACGAGCTCGCGGCGCTCCATGACGCTCGGGACGGGATCCGGTGACCCCGGCGATGGCGCCGCCGCTGATTCCGGGCGATCTCATCGGGCGCGTCACCCGCGACGTGGAGCGGTCGGTCCTGCGGGCCCGCAACGGCATCCGGTACGTGCGCGGGACGCATCGCCCCAAGCTGGGCGCCACGCCGAAGGACGTCGTCTGGCGCAGCGGCAAGGCCGAGTTGTGGCGCTACCGACGGGGACCGGGCGTGCGCTACGGGCCCCCGGTCGTGATTGTGCACAGCCTCGTCAGCCGCAGCTACATCCTGGATCTGCGGCCGGGCAACAGCACCGTCGAGTACCTCGTGAACGCCGGCCTCGACGTCTTCATGCTCGACTGGGGCGTGCCGGACGAGCTCGACGCCGACAACAGCCTCGAGACCTACGTGGACGGCTACCTGCCGCGCGCCCTGGCCGCGGTCCGGCGCGAGACGGGCTGCGACGACGTCACCCTCGCCGGCTACTGCCTCGGCGGGGTGATCGCCGCGCTGTACGCCGCGGGCCACGAGGACGCGCGCGTGCGCAACCTGATCCTGATGGCGACGCCGATCGACTTCGGCGAGATGGGCGCCATGGTGGCCGTCCTGCGCGAGGGCCGGCTCGATCCCGACGACCTCATCGACGACACCGGCAACGTCCCCGCCGACGCGCTCTACAGCGGCTTCTACATGCTCGCTCCGACGACGGAGATCGCGCAGAAGGCGACGCTCCTCGAGCACCTCTGGAACGACGCGTTCGTGGAGGGCTTCCAGGCGATGGCGCAGTGGTCGCGCGACCACGTGCCGTTCCCGGGCGCGGCGTTCCGCCAGCTCGTCGAGCTGCTCGTCAGGGAGAACGCGCTCATGAGCGGGTCGATCCGCGTCGGGTATCGCGAGATCGCGCTCGATCAGGCCTGCGGCGACGTCCTCGTCGCGATGGCAGAACGCGACAACGTCGTCCCCGCGGGCGCCACCGAGCCCGCGCTGACCCTCGTGGGCGATCCCGCGCGGCGTGAAGCGCTGCGCCTGCCGGGCGGCCACGTCACCTTCGGGACCGGCAAGTCGGCCTTCAAGCACACGATGCCGCGATTGACCGAATGGATCGCGGCCCACAGCGACGAACACCCCGACAGCGGGGAGGCATGATGGAGATCAGGCGGATCGAGCCCGGCGACCGGGCAGCGCTCGAGCGCTTCCTCGACGAGATTCCCGACGCGGACCGCACCTTCCTGAAGGAGGACGTGGCCGATCCGGACGTGATCGCCGCCTGGGTGCTGCCCGGCGACGCGCGCTCGATCGCGCTCGACGGTGCCGACGTCGTGGGCTACGTCGCGGTGATCCCGCTGCACGGATGGTCTCGCCACGTGGGGGAGGTCCGCATCGTCGTCGACCCCGACCACCGCGGCCGCGGCGTCGGACAGGCGCTCGCGCGCCACGCCGTCCTCGAAGCACTCGAGCTCGGGGTGGCCAAGCTCGTCGTCGAGGTGATCGCCGACCAAGAGGCGCTCATCGCCATGTTCGTGGCGCTCGGCTTCGAGCCCGAAGCGCTGCTGATCGACCATGTGCGCGACCGTTCCGGCGAGCTGCGCGACCTGCTCGTGCTCGCGCACACGGTGGCGGAGCAGTGGGCGTCGATGGCGGCGGCGGGCATCGTCGACAGCCGCTGAATGCAGCCGACGCACCCCCAGCTCGGGCCCATCGCCCACGCCGCGCGCCATCTCGTGGAGACCGCGCTCAGTCCCTGGGGCGGCGCGGCCGCCTGCATCGACGCGTACGAGGCCGCGGTCCGCTCCGCCGCGGAAGCGCAGGTCGGCGTCGCGCAGGCGGTGCCCCTACAGCCCGCCCGCTCGATCGTCTCGCTGTGCGCTGACCTGACACGCGATCTCGGAGCCGTCCAGATCTCCGCCGCGCGCTGGATCCTCGACGTATGAGCGACGCGTCGGGGATGGCCACGGCGCCCGACGGGCGCACCCGGCTGTACTGGGAGAGCACGGGGGAGGGGGACCCCGTCCTGCTGATCATGGGGCTCGGGCTCAGCGGCGGCGCGTGGTGGCGGACCGTGCCGGTGCTCTCGCGCCGCCTGCGCGTGATCACGTTCGACCACCGCGGGGTCGGACGCTCGAGCGCGTTCAGCTACGCCTACACGACCGAGGCGCTCGCCGACGACGCCGTATCGGTCCTCGACGACGCGGGCCTCGATCGCGTGCACGTCTACGGCATCTCGCTGGGGGGCATGATCGCCCAGCAGCTCGCGTTGCGCCACCCCGAGCGCGTGCGCTCGCTCGTGCTCGGCGCGACGAACCCGGGCGGCCCGCGGGCGGTGCGCCCCGATGCCGAGGTGATGACGTTCTTCCGCCGCCGGCTGGGCATGCGCGCGGAGGAGGCGGCCAGGGCGTCGGTCCCGTTCAACTATGGCCCGCGCTGCCGAGCCGAGCACTTCGACCGCATCGAGGAGGACATCGCGCAGCGGCTCGCGCACCCGTTCGCCGAACGCGCCTACCGTGCGCAGGCCTTCGCCGCGGGCCTTCACAACTGCTACGGCCACCTGCCGCGGATCGACGTCTCGACGCTCGTCGTGCACGGGCGCCACGACCGCATGATCCCGGTGGCCAATGCGCAGCTGATCGCCGAGCGCATCCCGGGCTCCGACCTGCGGATCCTCGAGGAGTCGGGTCACCTGTACGCGACCGAGGAGCCCGAGGTCGACGACGCGATCGCCGCGTTCCTGGAGGAGGCGGGGGAGGGGACGCAGTGACCGTCGCGATGGCGCTCGGCGACGAGCTGCGCGTCGCCGACGTGATTCGCCGACGGGCGGCCGAGCGTGGCGACGTCATTGCGATCCGGCACGGCTCGCGGGCACTCACCTACCGCGAGCTCGACGAGCGCTCCAACCGGCTCGCGCAGGCGCTGCTCGCCGCCGGCGTCGGGTCGGGCTCGCGCGTCGCACACCTCGACCGGACGGGGCCCGAGGTGATCGAGCTGCTGTTCGCGACGAGCAAGATCGGCGCCGTGCTCGTGCCGCTCAACTGGCGGCTGGCGGTGCCCGAGCTCACGCGCGTCGTCGCCGACGCCGCCGCGCCGCTGCTGATCGCCGGCAGCGCGTTCGCCGGTACGGCATCGGCGATCGCGGGCGCGCTGGCCGCGCCGCTGCGCACGGTCGAGGTGGGAGGCGCCTACGAGCGCTGGATCGCCGCCCACGACCCGGTCGACCCGGGCGGGCGCGGTGCCTCGGGCGACACCGTCGTGCAGATGTACACGTCCGGCACCACCGGTGTCCCCAAGGGCGTCCTCACGACGCACCGCAACCTCGCGGCCGCCGCCGAGACGTCGCCGCGCTGGGGGTTCGATGCCGACACGGTCAGCCTCACGCCGCTGCCGATGTTCCACATCGGCGGCATCGGCTGGGCGTTCCTCGGGCTGTGGAACGGCGCGAGCACGATCCTGGTCAGCGAGTTCGTGGCCGGGGCCGTGCTCGACGTGCTCGAGCGCGAGCGGGTGACCAACGCGGTCTTCGTCCCGACGATGCTCCAGATGCTCGCGGCCGTGCCGGGCGCCGCGGTGCGCGACTTCTCCGCGCTGCGCTCGATCGCGTACGGGGCCTCGCCGATCACCACCCCGGTGCTCAAGGCGGCGCTGCGCACGTTTCGTTGCTCGCTGTTCGGCATCTACGGCCTCACCGAGACGACCGGCGCCGCCGTGCAGCTCGACGCGGCCGACCATGATCCGGATGGGCCGCGCGAGCACCTGCTGCGCTCGGTCGGCCGTCCGTATCCGTGGGTCGAGCTGCGGATCGTCGATCCGCTGACGCGGGCGGCGTGCGGGCCGCACGAGGTCGGCGAGGTCTGGCTGCGGGCGCCCAACGTGATGGCCGGCTACTTCAATCGGCCCGAGGAGACGGCCGCGGCGCTCACCGCGGACGGCTGGCTGCGCACCGGCGACGGCGGCTACCTCGACGACCGGGGCTACCTCTTCCTCACCGACCGCATCAAGGACATGATCGTCAGCGGGGGCGAGAACGTCTTCCCGGTCGAAGTCGAGGAGGCGCTCGCCCAGCATCCCGCGGTCGCCCAGGTCGCCGTCATCGGCGTGCCCGACGAGCGGTGGGGCGAGACGGTGAAGGCGCTCGTCGTCCTGCGAACGGATGCGCAGGCCAGCGCCGACGAGCTGACCGCCTTCGCGCGCGAGCGCCTCGCCGGCTACAAGCTGCCCCGTTCGATCGAGTTCGTCAACGAGCTGCCGCGCACGCCCTCGGGCAAGGTCCTCAAGCGAGAGCTGCGCGAGCGCTTCGGACCCCGGGCTGCCTGACAGGTCCGCGCGCCGTCGGGATGCCGACGTCAATCGAGATATGAATTGACATCAGTTCGTTAGCTGTTAGCATGTCGTCAGCTAACCAGCTAACCCAATGAGTCCCGTCGACCAAGAGGAGGGCCACATGGCCACCCAGACCAAGACCGATCCGATCACCGAGTCCGTCGAGACGGCCGCCGAGCGCGTTGCCGAGCTCAACGAGAAGGCCGTCGCGAACGGCAAGAAGGCCGGCGTCGCGTACCTGAGCTCGTACGAGAAGGCCGTGCTGTCGCTCGCCGACTCCTACGAGAAGGCCGCCGGCGCGACGAAGGTCGAGTGGCTCGCGACCGTGGCGACGGCCCAGGCCGACTTCACGCGTGACGTCACCAAGGCCTACACCGGCGCCGCCCGCGAGCTCGTCTCCTAGCGGAGCGCACGGGGCCGCGACGTGCCCTCTCCCTGCGTCGCGGCCCCTCAGCGCTCCGATCTCCGACGCCGGCTTCTCCGAGCCGTGAAGGCGTCGTAGACCTCCAGCAGCGCCTGGCGCTGACGCGCGGTCAGAGTGCGATCGGCGCGGATCGCCGCCACCACCGCCGGCTCATCCTCGTCGTCCTCCTCGCCGCGACGGCGTCCGCCCTGCTCGTAGAGGCCGTCGGCCGAGAGCTCGAGGCTGCGCGCGATCGCGTCCAGCACCTTCTCCGAGGGCTCGCGCAGCCCACGCTCGATCTGGGACAGGTACGGATTGGAGATCCCGGCCAGGCCCGCGAGCTGTCGCAGCGAGAGCTCCTGCAGCTCGCGCTGCCGGCGGATGTACTCGCCGAGCGGAGAGTCGGGGGTCGATGCCATCACGCGAGCCTATGCCGGTGGGCCTTCGGCCGCCGCAGGGATCCCTCACGTACGCATCGCTTGACACCTGAAATGACTTCAGCTAAGTTCGCCGCAAGCTGGCTTAGCGCTCTTTGCAACGAGGCTCTGTGCTAGCGAACCTACGTCAGTTCTCGTCGAGGAGGAGACATGAAGAAGCAGACTTGGCGCCACGGGATCGTGTTCGGAGTCGTGGCGGCACTGGCCGTCTCGGTCGCCGCCTGCGGCTCGAGCGAGTCGAGCAGCAGCAGTTCAGGCTCCAGTGGCGCCTCGCAGGCCCAGAGCTCCGCGCCCAAGCCGATCACCACCCCGCCGACGACGGTCGGGATCACGACGCCGATGAGCTCGGCGCCGTCGAAGGGCAAGACATTCTTCTGGCTGCAGTGCGAGCTGCCCATCTGCGGGAAGATCACCCAGGGCGTGAAGGCAGCCACCACGGCAGCCGGCTGGAAGTACGAGAACCTGGTCTTCAAGGCTGCGGACCCGGGCGCAGGCCTGGAGTCGGCGCTCCAGCGCAAGCCGGACGCGATCGGCATCACGGGCATCCCGTCCGCGGCCGTGAAGGCACAGCTCGCGGCGGCGGCGAAGGCCGGGATCCCGGTCGTCACGTGCTCCGCGGGGCCCGAGGAGCCGAGCCCGACCACCTACGCGGCCATTTGCAGCCACACGACGGGACCCGATGGCGAGAACCAGGCGCTGTGGGCCGTCAGGGACTCGGGCGGCAAGGCGAACATCGTGTCGGTCACCATCCCGAGCTTCCCCTCGCTCGCTGCGACCGTGAACGGCACGGCCGATGCGGTGAAGAAGCACTGCCCGAAGTGCACGACCGACGTCCTGAACCTCACGGTCGATGACCTCGGCGGCGGGCAGGTCGCGTCGAAGCTGATCGCGTACCTGCAGTCGCACCCCAAGGTGAACTACGTCATGTTCACCTTCGCCGACCTGGCGGCCGGCGTCCCCGAGGCGCTCAAGGCCGCGGGTCTCGACGGCAAGGTGACGCTCGTGGGCAACGGCGGCGGCGAGGCCCAGTTCAAGGCCGTCGCGGGCGGGGCGCACGAGGCCTGGGTGGCCTACCCCGCGGTCCTCGAGGGCTGGCAGATGACGGATGCCGCGATCCGGCTCATCGACGGCGGGAAGCTGCCCGCCGACTATCAGAGCCAGATCGACCACCTCCCGACGTACATCGTCGACACGCCAACGACGGCCAAGCAGCTCGCGCCGAGCTACGACTGGCCGGGCCCGAGCGACTACGCGGAGCAGTTCAAGAAGCTCTGGAAGGTCGGCTGAGCCCCAATCCACGGCCGTGCCGCCGCCTCGGCGGCGGCACGGCTGCCGCGAGCCCACGCGCGCCGATGCTCCTGGGTTCGCTAGTGAAGTGACGTCGGGTCGAAAATCGACTTGACTTCTGCTCACAGGGGTCGTTACTCTCTCTCATTCGAGTTGAAGTCAGTTCAGATGAAGCACCAAACGTCGGGGAGCGAGACCTCCCCCGGAGGAGAGGAAATGCTGAGCCAGATCGATCGCGTCGCATCGCCCGAGCCGGCCATGGCCGCGGAGGCCGCCGTGCAGCCCCGAGCCGCCGACGCGCGAAGCCGTCCTTCATGGCTGCGCCTCTTGAGCGTCAAGCGACTCAGCGCCGCCTACCTCTGGATCTTCTTCATCATCCTGTTCGGGCTCATCACGCCGGACACGTTTCTCACCGAGACGACGTTCCGTCTGGTGTTTCGCTCGGGCGTCATCACCTGTGTCCTCGCCCTGGCGTTCCTGGTCCCGCTCACCGCGGGCGCGTACGACCTGTCGGTTGGCGCCGTGATGTCGCTGGCGCTCGGACTCATGGTCTACCTGTCGATCCACACCGGCCTACCGACGCTGGTGGCCGCGGCCCTCGTGCTCGTGGTCTGCGCGAGCTGCGGGGTGGTCTCCGGCTTCATCATCGTCCGGCTTCGCGTCAATTCGTTCATCGCGACGCTGGGCGTGAGCCAACTGCTGCTCGGCGCCGTCCTGCTGATCTCCAACAACACGCAGCTCGTGGGCGCCCTGCCGCAGTCGTGGTCTGACCTCGGCAACAACGACTTCCTCAAGATCCCGATCGTCGTCTATTTCCTCGTCGCGCTGGCGCTCGTGCTCTGGTACGTCCTCGAGTTCACCCGCATCGGTCGCTACCTGTTCGCCACGGGCGGCAACCCGGACGCCGCGCGCCTCGCCGGGGTTCCGACCAATCGCATCATCTGGTGCGCCTTCATCGTCAGCGCCACGATCGCCGGCCTGGCCGGGGTCATCTTCTCGATGCAGAGCGGCCTGTACTCCTCGAGCATCGGACCGGGCTACTTGTTCCCCGCCGTGGCGGCCGTCTTCCTCGGGGCGTCACAGCTGTCCCAGCGTCCGAACGTGTGGGGCACGCTGATCGCGTACTTCGCCCTCGCCTTCGGCATCCAGGGCCTGGTCCTGTCGGCCAGCTCCGCCTCGGTGTGGAGTCAGCCGGTCTTCCAGGGGGTGTCGCTGATCATCGCGGTGGCGCTCGCAAGCCGGCCCGCACGGCGAAAGCTCCGCGAGGCCAAGTCTGTCGCCGCCGCGACGAGCACGGCGAGCTGACATGCACGCCGCGCGAGACATGACCGCGGAGCCCGTCGGGGCACCGGCGGTCCTCACGATCCGGGGCCTCAGCAAGACGTTCCCCGGCACGAAGGCGCTCGACCGCGTCGACTTCGACGTGCGCCCAGGCGAGATCCACGCGCTGATCGGCCAGAACGGCTCGGGCAAGTCCACGCTGATCAAGGTGCTCGCCGGGTACCACCAGCCGGATCCCGGGTCTGACATCCGGCTCGCCGGCGAGGAGGTCGATCTGCGTGACACGACCGCGTCCCGCGACGCCGGCTTCCGGTTCGTCCATCAGGACCTGGGTCTCGTCGAGACGCTCAGCGCCGTCGACAACCTCACGCTCGGCCGCGAGCTCGACACCGCCTTCGGCGGCCGGATCCGCTGGGGTGCCGAGTGCCGCGACGCCGAGCGGCGCATGCGCGCGCTCGGCTACGACTTCGACGTGCGTCGGCCGGTGGCCGAGCTCGGCGCCGCCGAGCGCACAGGCATCGCGATCGCCCGAGCGCTCTGGGACTGGGAGCAGGCGCGCGTGCTCATCGTCGACGAGCCGACGGCCTCGCTGCCTCGCGAAGAGGTGAAGGTGCTGTTCGACGCGCTCGATCGCGTGCGCAAGCAGGGCCTCGGCGTGATCTACGTGTCGCACCGGCTCGATGAGATCTTCAAGATCGGGGACCGCGTCACCGTCCTGCGCGACGGCAAGCGGGTCGGTACCTGGGACGTCGACGAGCTCGACCCCGATCGCCTGGTCTCCCTGATGGTCGGCAGCGTGGAGCTGCGTCCCCCGCACGACCGGGTCTTCCGCGGGAGTCACGAGGTGGCTCTGGAGATCCGGCAGCTGCGGGGACTCGAGGTCGACAACGTGGACATCGAGGCGCGACGCGGAGAGGTCGTCGGCATCGCCGGACTGACCGGCTCGGGCCGCGAGGAGGTCCTTCCACTGCTGTTCGGAACCGTCTCCCGTGGCGGCGAGGTCCGTGTCGATGGCCGGGTCGTCCCCGCTGAGCCGCGCGGCGCCATGGCCGCCGGGATGGCGCTCGTGCCTGCCGATCGTCGGGCCGAGGGCGCCGTCGTCGGACTCAGCGTGCGCGAGAACTGCACGCTCACAGACCTCGAGCGCCACTCCGCGCGCACTGGGCGGCTCAACCGCTCGGCGGAGCGCGCCGAGGTCCTGGCCTGGATCGAGGAGCTGGACGTCCGACCGCGCCGACCCGACGCCGACTTCGGGACCCTATCCGGCGGCAATCAGCAGAAGATCGTGCTGGCGAAGTGGCTGCGGCGCAGGCCCCGGGTGCTGCTGCTCGACGAGCCGACCCAGGGCGTGGACGTGCACGCCAAGGCCACGATCCACGCGCTGGCGCGCGAGGTCGCGGCCGACGGCGCGGTTGTGGTGATCGCGTCATCCGACGACGCAGAGCTCTGCGACACGTGCGACCGCGTGCTGGTCATGCGCAGCGGCGAGGTCGTCGCGGAGGTCCAAGGCGACCGGCTCACTCCGGAGGAGCTCGCAAGGCTGCAGCTCGAGGTCGCGAGGACCTGACCTCAGGGGCGCGCCTCGGGCCGTGAACTGCGAGACCGTGTCATTGCGCGGCGGCGACGCGCGGTGCACGCGGTACAGCCCGCCACGCGACGCGGCCAGCTGCGACGCAGCCCAGCAGGGCCAGGGCGACGGCGGGCAGGCCAACTGACGGCGCGGTGAGGGCGACGACGAGGCAGAAGGTCAGGTAGCAGGGGAGGCTGCGGATCAGCCCGCCGAGCACGTGCGCGCCGGCGAGCGAGCCGTCCCGCATCACGATCGTCACGGCGAGCGTCGTACTGATCGTCGGAAACGCGGCGACCGCGCCGGCGGCGACCGGGCCGGCGAGCCGGGTGGTGAGGACGGCAGCGCCGACGACGATCGCGGCGGCGACACAGGTCATCGTCGTAGTCGGCCAGCGGCGTGGCGAGCCGATGTTCGGCCGGCTGCTGTTGATGAGCCGCGGAGCGACGCCAAGCAGCGGGACCGCTGCGAGGATGGGCAGCACGTCTGGCACGTGCCACAGGCCGACGGAACAGGCCCCGTAGGCGAGCGTGCCGGCGGCACCGCCGAAGAGCAGGCCGTGACGCGTCAGAACTGCGGCGAAGATGACGGCGAACACGACTTGCGCCGCGACGTGCGTCGCGGCGCTGAGAGCCATAGCGCTCGCCGCGTCTTCGCCGGCGTCGAGCGTGACGGCGACCACGGCGACGGAGAAGCTGACGGGCAACGCGGCGACCCAGCCGGCGGCCGACGGACCCAGCCGTCGTTCGGTCAGGGCGGCCGCCGCCATGGCGAGCGGGGCGATGAGCAATGCAACGAAGACCATGCTCTCAGGGTCGGTCCGTAGGGCGTTCGAATCAAGCGACGATTTCCGAGGCGGAATCGTGGGAGAATCCGAATGGTGGAGTTGCGCCGTCTTCGCCTGTTGCACGAGCTGTCGCGGCGCGGGACGGTGGCGTCGGTCGCGCAGGCTCTCTCCTACAGCCCTTCTTCGGTCTCCGTCCAACTCGCTGAGCTGGAACGCGAGGCAGGGACGAAGCTCCTGCGCCGCGTCGGGCGCAACGTCGAGCTGACCCCGGCCGGCCGGCGACTGGCGGACTACGCCGGCGAGGCGCTGGCCGCCGACGAGGCCGTTCGCGCGGAGCTCGCAGGGATGAGCGATGCGCCGCGCGGGGCGCTGCGGATGACGTTCGTGCAGACGCCCGCGCTCGCGCTCCTGCCCGGCGCGCTCGCCCGACTCGCGGACACCGCGCCGGACCTCCGTGTCGAGGTTCTCCAGCGCGAGACCGAGCCGGCGCTGGCCGACCTGCGGTCGCGTGCGGTCGATCTCGTGGTCGGCATCGAGTACGAGCCCGTGCCGGTCGGGCGCCACCGCGACGTCGACCGAGAGGACCTGTTGCGCGAGGACGTCCTGCTCGCTCTGCACCCTGATCATCCCGCACTCCCCAGGCGTGGCCCCGTCCGCCTCACCGCCTGCGAACACGATCCCTGGGCTGCTGGCCACCACGGGACCGGGCTGGACGCAGTGGTACGGAACGTCTGCAACCGCCTCGGCGGGTTCGAGCCCGACATCCGCCACCGCAGCGACGACGGCCTCGTCCTCAGCGCTCTCGTCGCCTCCGGGCGGGCCGTTGCGTTGCTTCCCACACTGCTAGCCGCCGCGATGCCGCAGGTCATCGCGCGCCGCCTGCGCGAGGAGCGCCTCCAACGAACCATCTTCACCGCCACACGCACCACGACGACCCAGGCGCCCGCTGTCCTCGCCGTCCGAGAAGCATTGGGCGACGCGGCGCGGCACGTCGCATCCCGGCACCGAGATCTCGAAGCCGCGTAATCGAGGCCCGAGCTGCGCCAAGAACTCGCGCTCATCCATTGGTCACATCCGGTCGTCGGGGTGGGTCATACCCGCGGACGGACGGCTCACCGCGCGAGGCTGACCGCGAGCCCCGCGTCCGCCGAGCTCGCGATACGGGACTCGCGCAGGAGGTCGGCGCAGCGCTCGGCGATCATGATCGTGGTCATGTTCGTCGGTACCACTGGCAGGACGGGCATGATCGACGCGTCGATCACGTAGAGGCCGTCCACGCCGTGCACCTTGCCGCGCTGGTCGACCACTCCCCAGCTCGACCCGGCCGGGCCCATGGAGCACGTGCCGACCGGATGTGCCTCGGTGGTCGGCGCGCCCCGCACGGCGGCGGCGATCGCGCCGTCGTCCACGACGCCGGCGCCGGGGAAGACCTCCTCGGTGACGAACCGCTTGAGCGCCGGATGTGCGAACAGCGACCGGATGCGCTTGACGCCGTCGACGACGCGCGCCAGGTCCTCCGGATGCTCGTAGAAGTTCGCGACGATCTTCGGCGGCGCCGAGGCGTCGCGCGTGGCGAGCTCGACCCGGCCGACCGAGTAGGGCCGCAGGAGGGCGACGCCGCAGAAGATCTGCGTCGGGTCGATCGTGAAGGGCACGAGGTGAAGGTCGAGCTCGCCGTCGCTCTGCGAGCCCGACGAGGCGTAGTGGACGAGCGTCTGCAGCGGCGGGGTGGGGTCGCGGAACTCGTCCGTGGCGCCGAAAGCGACCGTGGAGAGCGGATGGTCGCGCATGTTGCGCCCGACGGCGTCGTTGGCGTGGACGACGGGGATCCCGAGGCGCTCCAGGTCGCCGGCGGGGCCTATGCCCGAGCGAAGGAGGATCGGCGGGCTGCAGTACGACCCGGCGCTCACGATGATCGTGTCGCCGTCGATCCGCTCGCCCGAGGCCAGCACGACCGCCCGGGCGCGGCCGTCGATGACATCCACGCGGTCGATCATCACGTCCGGCCGGATCTCGAGGTTCGGCCGTGCGCGGACCTCGGGGGTGAGGTACGCGACTGCGGCGCTCTGCCGCGCTCCGTCGACCTGGTTGGTCGGCAGCGGCCCGACGCCGCACGGGCTCGGGCCGTTGAGGTCCTCGACGTAGCGGTGGCCGCGGGCCACGCAGGCCTCGATGAACGCCTTCGTCAGCGGCGTCTGATCCTCGCCGAGGAAGCGCCGGATACGAACCGGGCCTCCCTGACCATGCCAGTCGCCGGGGGCGAGGTCGTCCTCGAGCTTGCGGTAGTAGGGCAGCACCGCGTCCCAGGTCCACTCGTCGGCGCCCGTGCTCTGCCAGCGCTCGAAGTCGACCGGGAGCGCTCGCAGCGCGTTCGTCCCGTTCACCGACGATGACCCCCCGACGACCTTGCCGCGGGGCATCGGCACCTCGCCGGCCTGGACCACCGACCAGGATGGGATGTTCGACGCCTCGGCGACGGCCTCGGACGTGTAGCCCCAGTCGTGACCCTGGACGCCGAAGATCCATGCGCTGCGCACGTCCTCGGGCATGCCGTCGTTCGGGGGGTAGTCGGGGCCGGCCTCGAGCAGCAGGACCGACGTGTCCGGGTCCTCGGACAGGCGGGCGGCGAGCGTGCAGCCGGCGGATCCGGCACCGCAGATGACGACGTGGTGTGACATGGACAGAATCACTCTCCTCGGGATCTCTCAGGGGTGAAGCCCGCGGCCGATGTCTCGGCTCGGGGGACCTGCAGGGCAGCCGCCCGACCGGCACGGCGGCCTGTCACCGCGGCCCAGCCGAGACCACCGCCGTAGACGTCCTCGAAGACATTGCCGGCGTCGGCGCCGGCGGCGAACAGACCCTCGCGCTCGATGCCGCGGACGCGCATGTCGTCGTCCACGCGGACGCCGCCCATCGTGTACGTGATGCCGGCGACACACGCGACCGCCCGCAGCGGCGGCTCGCCTAGCGCAACGTGGTCGCGCCGGCGCGGTGGGTCGAGCGCGAGGATCGGGTCGGTCGTCTCGTTGTAGGTCCGCAGCGAGTCCTCGACGTTCGCGGCCGGGACTCCGAAGCCCTTCTCCATGGCGGCCGCCAGCTCGGTGGTGGTGGCGGCGCTGACGATCTGCGCCCCGAGCTCGGCCAGCTGGCCGATCTTGTCCGGGACGCGGGTCGCCTCGATCCCAGGGATCCCCATCAGGTCGACGTCGATGTGCTCGCGCCGGATCCGCTCGTCGAAGATCACGTAGTAGCGGCCGTCCGGCTGCTGGCATCCCCGCTCGGCGTTGTGCTCGTCGATGCACCCCACCGACTCGTCGGTGAAGCGCAGCCCGAGCTGGTTGACGATCACGCAGTAGTCGCTGAAGTACAGAGAGCCCGCCAGGAACTCCAGGCCGTCGTCCCAGGACTTGCCCTCGATCGCGGGCAGGGTGTGCCCGTAGAAGGAGTGCATGCCATGGCTGAGCTCGGCGCCGAGCGGCAGCAGGCTCCGGAGCGCAACGCCGTCGCTCGCCCGGTTGCTGCGCACCACCATCCCGTCGGGCCAGGGGGAGACGTAGCGGCGCACCAGGTCGGCCGAGTTCTGAAAGCCGCCGCCACAGAAGATGACGGCGCGCGCGCGGGACTCGCGCCGCGAGCCGTGACGCAGCCACGCCACGATCCAGCCGTCGGAGTCGGTCTCGATCGTCTCGACGCGCGCCTCGAGCTCGACGTCGGCGCCCTTGGCCTGTGCCGCGTCGCGCAGCGCCTGCGCCCAGGGACCCCGCCGGCCGGGATCGCCGGCGCCCATGAGCCGTCCGCGCCCCATCTGGTCCTTGAGGCAGCGCACGGGCGGATCGAGCGGCAGCCCGTGGTCCTCGAGCCATGACCAGGCATCCTCGAGGCCGTCGACGAAGAGCCGCTGGAGCCCGGGGTCGCCGCGCGGGATCCATTCGCGGGCGAGCTCGAAGGTGGCCGGCCCCCAGATCAGCCCGCCGCTCAGGGCCATCGACCCGCCGACGGACGCCTCGGACTCCAGCACCATCACGGAGGCGCCCGCCTCCGCCGCGGCGAGCGCGGCGCAGAGGCCGGCCATGCCGCCGCCGATGACGATCACGTCGTGGTCGTCGCTCGTCATGGCTTCCTCGCCGCCCTTGTGCCGTCCGCCGGCCTAGGCCAGCGCGGCGGCCGGCTCGACCGAATCGAGGATCTCCGCCGGCAGCTCCTGCGAGGGGTCGATCGAGATCGTCTTCGCCTGCAGGTACCCCTCGAGCCCCGCGACCCCATGCTCGCGGCCGATTCCCGACTGCTTGACGCCGCCGAACGGCGAGTTGAGGTCCGCCGCGTACGTGTTCACGGAGAAGGTGCCGGTGCGGATGCGCCGCGCGATCTCGAAGCCGTGGAGGGTGTCGGCGGTGAAGACGGTGCCCGCCAGCCCGAACCGGCTGTCGTTGGCGATGCGGATCGCGTCCTCCTCGTTCTCGTATGCGATGAGGACGGTGACCGGCCCGAAGATCTCTTCTTGGGCGACGGCCATGTCGTTGCTGACGTGCGTCAGCAGCGTGGGCTCGACGTACCACCCGGTCGGCAGGTCGGCGGGGCGCCCGCCACCGGCGCGGACGGTCGCGCCCTCCGCGACGGCTCGCGCGATGTGCGCCTCCACGCGGTCGCGGTGGCCGGCCGTGATCAGCGGGCCGACCGCCGTGTCGGGCTCCATCGGGTCGCCGACCTTGAGGCCGGCGATCGCTTCGGCGAAGCGGTCGGCGATCTCGTCGTAGCGGGCCGCGGGCACCAGGATGCGGCTCATGGCGACGCAGCTCTGGCCCTGGTTCGTCCCGACGCTGCAGCCGACCAGCGTCGCGACCGCCAGGTCGAGGTCGGCGTCGTCGAGGATGATCGCCGCAGACTTGCCGCCCAGCTCGAGGACGGCGGGCTTGACGAGCGCCCCACAGGCCTCGCCGATGCGCGCGCCGACCGCGCTCGAGCCGGTGAAGCTCACCATGTCGACATCGGGGTGACCGATCAGGTGCGCCGAGGCCTCCGGGCCCGCGGCGACGATGTTCAGCACGCCGGGCGGGAAGCCGACTTCGTCCATGAGGTCGCCGAGCGCGAAGACCGCGAGCGGGTTCGGCTCGGGCGCCTTGAGGACGACCGTGCAGCCGGCGACGAGCGCCGGCGCCGCCTTCTGGGCGGCGCACGCGAGCGCGAAGTTGTAGGCCGTGATGCAGGCGACCACGCCGACGGGCTCCTGCACGACGAGGCTCTTCCCGGCGAAGGGGATGACGCTTCCGCCGGACGCGCCGCCGGCGAGCGAGGACATCTCGGCGATGCGGACCTCCTCGAAGCGGTAGGTGCCCGCCAGCTGCGCGTAGTAGTTCAGGCTCACGGTCGGAGCGATCGCCTGGTAGACCTGCGACAGGAACAGGCCGCAGCCCGACTCCTCGGTGATGAGCTCGGCGAGCTCATCCGCCCGCTCGTTGATCGCCTCGGCCAGCCGGGCGCAGAGCGCGCCGCGCTCGGAGGCGGGGCGCCGAGCCCAATCGGTCTCGTCGAAGGCCCGCCGCGCCGCGGCGACAGCGGCGTCGATGTCGGCCGTCGACGCGGACGGCACCGAGCCGATGCGCCGCTCGGACCGGGGTGAGATCACGTCGAAGACGGCGTCGGACTGCGCGGGCTGCCAGCTCCCGTCGACGAAGAAGGATGAGTACTCGCGGTTGATCATGGTGGAGGTGTCTCCTGGGAGCTTGGGACTGACCTGACTTCGATTCAGCACAGTAGCGGCGTCGGTTGCGGCGGTCAAGGGACGACGCCCCGATCAGCGCACCAGGTAGCCGCCGTCGACGGGGTAGTAGCCGCCGGTGGCGAAGCTCGCGGCGTCGCTGAGCAGCCAGGCGGTCAGCTCGGCGACCTCCTGGGGGGTCCCGCAGCGCCCGAGGGCGTGCTGCGCGGCGAGGGCGTCGAGGGTCTCTTGATCGAGGCTCGACTCCGACATCGGGGTCATGATGAACCCGGGTCCGACCGCGTTGATCCGGATGCCGTCGGCGGCGTGGTCGAGCGCGGCCGCGCGCGTCAGCCCCAGCACGCCGTGCTTGGAGGCCACGTAGGCCGCCTGGGTCGCGTACGCGACCATCGACATGATCGAGGCCATGTTGACGATGGCGCCGCCGCCGTTTGCGCGCATCGCCCGCACCTCCGCCCGCAGGCAGAGGAAGACGCCGTCGAGGTTGACGTTCATCACCCGACGCCACGCGTCGAGCGCGTAGTCGCCGGTCACCGCCGGCGTCCCGGCGACGCCGGCGTTGTTGACGGCCGCGTCCAGGCGCCCGAACCGGCTCATGGTCGTCTCGACCATCTCGGCGACCGAGGCCTCGTCCGCCACGTCGGCGTGGACGGGGTGGGCGTCGAAGCCCGAATCGCGGATCGCGGTCGCGACACGGTCCGCTCGCTTCGCGTCGATGTCCGCCACCACCACGCGTGCGCCGGCGGCGGCCAGCGTGCGCGCGCACGCCTCGCCGATCCCGAGCCCGCCGCCCGTCACGAGCGCGACCTTCCCCTGAAGACCCTCAGACACCTGGCATCACCTAGCTGAATCGAGTTCTACTGCAGCGCTTCTTGACCCAGTGGGACAGCGCTGTAAGAATCGACCCTACTTCACTTTAGGTCGCAAGACAAGATCCGCACAACGAGGAGAGAGACATGTCGAAGGTAACGGCGCTACCGGCGCAGCCCGGCACCGGGCGGATGAACGGAAGGGTCGCCCTGGTCACGGGCGCGGCCCGAGGGATGGGCGCAGCTCACGCACGACGCCTCGGCCTGGAAGGCGCGAGCGTGATCCTCGCCGACGTGCTGGACGAGCAGGGCGAGAGCCTCGCCGCCGAGCTCCGCGAGGACGGACGAGACGCCCGCTACGTCCACCTCGACGTGACCGACTCGGCGCAGTGGGCGGCCGTCGTGCGCGAGGCGCTCGAGGTGCACGGCGCACTGCACGTGCTGGTCAACAACGCCGGCATCAGCAACGCCCAGTCCGTGACGGATACGTCCGACGACCTCTGGGAGCGGGTCATAGCGGTCAATCAGAGGGGCGTGTTCCTCGGCATGCGCGAGTGCATCCCCGCGATCGCCCGATCCGGCGGCGGCTCGGTGGTCAACATCTCGTCGGTCTACGGCCTCCGGGGATCGTCGGGGTACGCCGCGTACCACGCGAGCAAGGCCGCCGTGCTCCTCATGACCCAGAGCGCCGCCGCGGATCACGCGAGCGAGGGCGTCCGCGTGAACGCGCTGTGCCCGGGGCTGATCATGACCCCGATGGTCGCGGCCGAGGACCAGGACGCGGTCCGGGCGCTGATGCAGACCGTCCCGATGCGCCGGGGCGCCGACCCCGACGAGATCTCGAGCGGGGTGCTCTTCCTCGCATCCGACGAGGCGTCATTCGTCACGGGCTCCACGCTGGTCATGGACGGCGGCCAGCTCGCGGTCTGACGTGCTCGCCGGCTTCCACCCCCCGGCTGCCGCCCATCCGCCGCGCAACCGCCGCTGGCGGCGGATGAAAGCGGGTCAAGCGGAGAGGCGGTGCGCGATCGCGGCCGCCTCGCGCCGGTTCGGCGCGTCGAGCTTACGGAGGATGTTGGAGACGTGGACGCCGGCCGTCTTGACGCTGATGACGAGCGTCTCCGCAATCTCGCGGTTGGTGTAGCCGCGGGCGACGAGGCTCAGCACCTCCGCCTCGCGCGGCGTCAGGCCGAGGATCTCCTCCGTGCCTTGCTTGCGGTCCGCCGATCCCGCGTCGGGCGGCGCGAGATCGAGCCGTGCGCGTTCGGCGAGCCGCTCGAGCTCTTCGGCTAGCGGCTTTGCCCCGATCCGAATTGCGACCGCATGCGCCTCCCGGAGCGGCACGCTCGCCTCGACACGGGAGGCGCCGGCGGCGACGAGCGCCTCGGCCTGGCGCCAGCGACAGTAGGCAGCGAGGGGCGAGCGTTCGAGCCGTTCCCAGGTCGCCGCCGCCTCCGACCACGTCCCGGGCCGAGGGTTGCGCCGGGCACGCTCGTACTCGGCCTCGGCCAGCGCGCGCCAGCCGTCGGCGTTGGGTGTGATCGCCGCGGCCTCCGCGGCGGCCCGCCGCGCGACGGTCAGCAGCTTGCGCGCGCGGCCGAGCCGGTCGCGGAGCGCGTCGGCGTCGCGGCGGGGGCGGGCGAGCGCCGCCAGCTCCGCCTGCGCGCGCAGCCCCTTGGCGCAGAGCTGGACGCGGATCTGCGCAGCCTCGCGATGCCGTGCTTGCGCCAGACCCTCCTGGATGGCCGCGTCGGCGTCCGTCCAGCGGCGCTCCCAGAGGGCAAGGTCTGCGCGGTAGCCGTCGTAGAGGCCGAGCACGCGATCCTCGCGCAGGGTCGCGCTCGCGGCCTCGAGGTGCGCTCGCGCGGCCTCGAAGTCGCCGCGGCCGATCTCGACGTCGGCGCGGAGGATGAGGAGCCAGGACGCGAAGCTCGAGGTGATGCGGCGTAGCGCGGCGGCGCTGCACCGTTCGGCCTCGTCCCAGTCGCCGATCGCGAGCAGCGCCTCGATCTGGTTGGAGACGAGCAGGGCGCTTTCGATCCCGTATCGGCGCGTCGCCTCGAGCCCCGACTGCGCCAGTCGCGCCGACTCTCGGGGCCGGCCCAGCATCGTCAGCGCGTCGGTGCAGTTGGCGTACGCTCGTTCCAGGCCGACGCGATCGCCGATGTCCTCGGCGAGCTGCAGGGCCTGGCGAAAATGGGCGAGACCCTCCGTGCCGCGGCCGAGGTATGCGAGGTCGCCGGCGAGCACGGTGAGTGCTCGGACCTCTGCCTCGCGTGCGCCGATCCCCCGTGCCAGCGCGAGCGCCTCTTCGGCAATCGGCAACGACTCGGCATGGCGCCAGTCCACCATCAACCCACCGGCGAGTGACCCCAGGGCATACGCGCGCTCCGGTGAGGGCGGCTCGGCCGGCACGAGCTCGACCGCGCGTTCGAACGCGGCGAGTAGACCATCCTTGCTGCCGATGTCGAGGAGGTACTCGCCGAGGACCACGTGCAGGAGCGCGGCACGGTGCGGGTCTTGCGGGCCGACGAGCTCGATCGCTCGCTGGGCGAGCTCCACGGCGCGCGTGGCGGCACCCACGAGGCCGGCCAGCGCGCCCGTCCAGGCGCACAGCTCGGCGAGGTCAATTCCGGCGAGCTCGGCCGCGTCCGGCACGGCGGGCCACAGCGCGAGCGCCCGCTCGAGATGCGCGTGAGCCTCCGCGAGGCCGAAGACGGCCTCCGCCTCGCGCGCCGCTTCGACCGACGCGGCGAGCGCCTCCGAGCTGCGGCCCGCGGCCGCCCAATGCGGCGCGAGCTCCGCCGGCGACGCGGCTCCACTGTGCCCGAGCTCCTGGGCGAGGCGCGCGTGCAGCTCCTCGCGCTCACCGGGCAAGACCGTCGTATAGATCGCTTCCGCCAGGAGCGCGTGGCGGAAGCGGAAGCTGCCCGTCGCCGGCTCGGCGACCAGGACGCGGTGATCGACCGCCTGGCGCAGCGACTCGCGCACGTCGCGCTCCGGGAGCGCCGCCGCAGCACAGAGCAGCGGGTAGGCCACGTCGCGTCCCGCGGCCGCGGCCAGGCGCAAGAGGCTCCGCGTCGGGGGGTCGAGCTGGTCGACGTGCTCCAGCAGCAGATCGCGCAGGCCGCGCGGAAGCTCGCCTGTCCGGTCAGCCACCGCCATGAGCTCCTCGGCGAAGAAGGGGTTGCCCTCGGAGCGGGCGGCGATCGTGTCTGTGACGGCCGCCGGTACCGGAGCGCCGGCGCGGGCCTCGAGAAGCGCCGCCAAGTCGTCGTGCGCGAGCGGCCCCAGCTCGAGCAGCGTTGCCGAGCCCGAGCGTCGGACTCCGTCGGCGAATCGGCGCATCCGATCGGCCCAGGTGGGGTCGTCGGCGCGATAGGTCGCGAGCAGCAGAACTTGCCGGTCGTCGAGGTTGTGGGTGAGGAAGACGACCAGGTCGAGCGTCGACGTGTCCGCCCAGTGCAGATCCTCCAGCACGAGCAGCACGGCTGCGGTCGCCGCGCGCTCGGTCAGCAGCGCGAGTGTCTGCTCGAAGACCCGCAGCTGCGAGCCCGCGGGCGGCCCGCCGACCTGCCAAAGCTCTCCGAGCGGGCGCAGCGCCTCGACGAATGGCTGGTACGGCAGCTCTGTGCCGACGAGGTCGATCGAGCGCCCGAGCAGGACCTCGAAGCCCGCGGTGCCGGCGCGCCTGGCGAGCTCGGCGGCGATCCGGGTCTTTCCGATGCCCGCCTCCCCCGCGAGGAGGACGGTCAGCCCGCTCCCGGCCCGCGTTGCCTCGAGCGCCCGCTCGAGCTCCGCGAGCTCGGGTGCACGTCCGACGAAGACCTCGCTCGTAGACACCTCGCCACCCGAAGATACGGATGCGCGCGGCCAAAGATAAGGCGATCCGCCCGATGCGCTCCGGCTCCTCCGCGGCCACGATCACGTCGATCTGACGAAACACGAGGAGGCGAGCGATGACGACGGTCGT
>Ga0307278_10000350_pt1 | contig 23346 bp, 23 predicted proteins | sample ER_DNA_117_FD_194482 | JGI IMG/M metagenome (GOLD analysis project Ga0307278, IMG submission 194482) | Bulk soil microbial communities from the East River watershed near Crested Butte, Colorado, United States - ER_DNA_117 | ecosystem: Environmental > Terrestrial > Soil > Floodplain | place...
CCTGGCGCTGGCCGAGCAGCTGCAGTCGGGCATCGTCCACGTCAACGACCAGCCGGTGCACGACGAGCCGCAGATGCCGTTCGGCGGCGTCAAGGACAGCGGCTGGGGCCGCTTCGGCTCCACCGCAGCGGCGGACGAGTTCACCGAGCTCCGCTGGGTAACGGTCCAGAGCGGCACCAGACCGTTCCCGTTCTGACCACAGGGGGTCCGGGGCTCGAGTAGCGAAGCGGTAGCCCCCGCCAACGAAGGAGGACGATGCCCGTGCGTGAGACACCGCCGTTCCGTGCGGACCACGTCGGCAGCCTCCTGCGCCCGCCGGCGCTGCTGAAGGCGCGCGAGGAGTTCGCCGCCGGGCGCATCCCGGCCGAGGAGCTGCGCGTCGCCGAGGACGACGCCATCCGTGACGTGGTCAGGATGCAGGAGGACGTCGGGCTGCAGTCCGCCACCGACGGTGAGTTCCGCCGCACCTCCTGGCACATGGACTACATCTACCAGCTCGGCGGGATCCACAAGGCGGACGAGAACCTCACCGTCAGGTTCCGCAACGCGCAGGGGACGCTCGAGTTCACCTCAGCCGCCCTGAAGGTGGACGGGAAGGTGCGGCTGCAGCACACCATCTTCGGGGACCACTTCAAGGTGCTGCGGGCGCTGGTGACCAAGAACACGCCGAAGCTGACCATCCCCTCGCCCAACATGGTCCACTACCGCGGCGGTCCCGCGGCGCTCGACCCCAGCGTCTACCCGGACATCGAGGAGTTCTGGAGCGACCTCAGCGCCGCCTACGCCGAGGAGGTCGCGCGGCTCGGCGACCTCGGCTGCACCTACCTCCAGTTCGACGACACCAGCCTGGCGTACCTCAACGACCCGCAGCAGCGGCAGCTGATCATGCAGCGCGGCGACGACGCCGAGCACCTGCACCTGCGCTACATCAAGCAGATCAACCAGGCGCTGGCGCGCAAGCCGGCGGGCATGACCGTCACCACGCACATGTGCCGCGGCAACTTCCGCTCCTCGTGGGCGGCGGAGGGCGGCTACGACTTCGTCGCCGAGGCGCTGTTCGGCGAGCTCGGCGTCGACGGCTTCTTCCTCGAGTACGACGACGAGCGCTCCGGCGGCTTCGAGCCGCTGCGCTTCGTCCCCAAGGGCAAGCTGGTGGTGCTCGGCCTGGTCACCACCAAACGTGGCGAGCTCGAGTCCAAGGACGACCTCAAGCGGCGCATCGACGCAGCCAGCAAGTTCGTCCCGCTGGAGCAGCTCTGCCTCTCGCCGCAGTGCGGCTTCTCCTCCACCGTCGAGGGCAACGTGCTCAGCTACGACCAGGAGGTCGCCAAGCTGCGCCTGATCGTCGAGACCGCCAGGGAGGTCTGGAACTGAGGTAACCGCCTGAAGCGCGCGCGGCCCGATGGTCGTGCGTCCCGTGCTCACGCGGCAGGGCCGGGCAGGCCGACGACCACCTCGAGGGTGCGGGGGCCGTGGACGCCCTCGACGCGGGTCAGCTCGATGTCGGAGGTGGCGCTCGGGCCGCTGATCCAGGTCAGTGGCCTGGTCGGGTCGAGGCGGGCGACGCCCTGCGGGACGGTCGTGACCACCTGCTCGGCGGTCACCACCACCAGGTGGTAGTCGGGCACCAGGCTGAGCGCGCGGCGGCCCTGGCCGGGGCCGGCATCGAGGACGATCGTGCCGGTCTCGGCGATCGCCACGGCGCAGGTGGTGAGCACGCCGTCGAGCCGGTCGAGCTCGGCGGCGGGCAGCGGCGGGTCGTCGCCGACGCGCTCGACACCAGCCGCTGCCTCGGCAAGCCAGGCCTGGGGGAAGCCGTCGGGGACCAGCACGCGGCGCGCCCGGCGCTCGGCGAGCGCGGTGGCGAGCGTGCCGGCGACCTCGTCCGGCGCGCAGCGCCGCACCAGGGCTCGGTAGTCCACCAGCCGGTCGACCAGCAGGTCGAGCAGCTCCTCGGGCGCCAGCTCCGGCGCCCGGTCCGCGGTGCGGTAGTCGCGGCGCGGCGGCTCCGGCGCGGGCCTGTCCCCCAGCGCGGTGCGCACCCGGGCGAGGATCTCGTCGCGGGCGCTCACCGGGCACCCCGCTCCCCCGGCGGGCCTGGCCCCGCCCCGCCGCCCGCCGGCCGACCGCCACCACCCGGCTCCTCCGCGTCGCCGCCTTGGCGGGTCCGCGCCCACCAGTCACGGAACGTCTCGCGTGGCGGGATGGGGAGGTCGCGGGTGTTGGTCCAGGCGGCGAGCGGCGGCGGCAGGGCGGAGATGCGGCGGCCGCCGCGGCCCAGCAGCCGGCCGGCGCGGGCGGCGCGCAGCGCCCGGCCCCAGCGGCCGGGGTTGGCCATGGCCCAGGCGGCCGAGGCGGCGAGCAGCCGCTCGGGGGTCGGCAGGCGGCTGGCCTCGCGCTTGGCCTCGACCACCCGCGAGCGCAGGTGCACCAGCATCGAGGGGATGTCGATGGCGACCGGGCAGGCATCGAGGCAGGCGCCGCAGAGGGTCGAGGCGAACGGCAGCGACGGGTTGTCCGCCACGCCGGTCAGCTGCGGCGACAGCACCGCGCCGATCGGTCCCGGGTAGACCGAGCCGTAGGCGTGCCCGCCGGTCCGCTCGTACACCGGGCAGACGTTGAGGCAGGCGGAGCAGCGGATGCAGCGCAGCGCGTCGCGGCCCTGCGGGTCGGCGAGCGTGGCCGTGCGGCCGTTGTCGAGCAGGACCAGGTGGAATTCCTCGGGGCCGTCCCCCGGGGTGACGCCGGTCCACATCGAGGTGTAGGGGTTCATCCGCTCGCCGGTCGACGACCGCGGCAGGAGCTGCAGGAACACCTCCAGGTCGCGCCAGGTGGGCACGAGCTTCTCGATGCCCATCACGGTCACCAGCACCCGCGGCAGGGTGAGGCACATGCGGCCGTTGCCCTCGGACTCGACCACCACCAGCGTGCCGGTCTCCGCCACGGCGAAGTTCGCCCCGGAGATGGCCACCTCGGCGTCGAGGAACTTGCGGCGCAGGTGCAGCCGTGCCGCCTCCGCCAGCGCGCGGGGCTCGTCGCTCAGCCCCTCGGGGGCGGGCACGCCCACGGCGCCCATCTCCCGCAGGAAGATCTCGCGGATCTCGGCGCGGTTGCGGTGGATCGCCGGCACCAGGATGTGGCTCGGCGCGTCGTGGCCGAGCTGCACGATCAGCTCGGCGAGGTCGGTCTCCCAGGCGGCGATGCCGGCGTCGGCGAGCGCCTCGTTGAGCCCGATCTCCTGGGTGGCCATCGACTTGACCTTGACCACCGAGCGCGCCCCGGTGGCGCGGACGATGCCGGCGACGACGCGGTTGGCCTCGACCGCGTCGCGCGCCCAGTGGACCACGCCGCCGCGCGCGACCACCTGCTCCTCGAGCTGCACCAGGTAGCGGTCGAGGTGGGCGAGCACGTCGTCCTTGATGGCCGCGCCGGCGTCGCGCAGCTCGGCCCAGTCGGGCAGCTCGGCGACCACCGCCGCGCGCTTGGCGCGGATGGTGGTGGTGGCCTTGCCGAGGTTGCGCCGGAGCTGGGTGTCGGCCAGCGCGGCGCGCGCCGCCTCGGGGAAGGGCCGGGAGCCGCGCAGGTGGCCGACGCCGGGCGGCGCCGCCGGCATGCCGAGGAAGGTCCTGGTCACCGGCCCACCACCTCCGTCTCCGTCGAGGCGAGGATCTCGGCCAGGTGGACGGTGCGCACGCCGGTGCGCAGCCGGCTCAGCCCGCCGCCGATGTGCATCAGGCAGGAGCTGTCGCCGGCGCTGCACACCTCGGCGTGGGTCGACAGCACGTTGCGCATCTTGTCGGCCAGCATGGCGGCGGAGACGTCCGGGTTCTTGAGCGAGAAGGTGCCGCCGAAACCGCAGCACGACTCGGCGTCCGGAAGCTCGACGAGGTCGATCCCGCGCACCTCGCGGAGCAGGCGCAGCGGCCGGTCGCCGACGCGCAGCAGGCGCAGCGAGTGGCAGGTCGGGTGGTAGGTCACCCGGTGCGGGTAGTAGGCGCCGACGTCGGTGACGCCGAGCACGTCGACCAGGAACTCCGACAGCTCGTAGGTCCGCGACGCGAGGCCTTCGGCAGCCGCGGCCAGGCGCTCGTCGCCGGCCTCCTCGGCCAGCCAGGCGTGCTGGTGGCGGGCGGAGCCGGCGCAGGAGCCGCTCGGTACCACCACCGCGTCGTAGCCGGCGAAGGCGGCGACGTGCCGGCGCACCAGCGGCAGGGCCTCCCGGGCGTAGCCGGTGTTGATGTGCGCCTGCCCGCAGCAGGTCTGCGCGAGCGGCACCTCGACGCGCTGGCCGAGGCGTTCGAGGAGCAGCACCGTCGCCTTGCCGACCTGGGGGAAGATCCCGTCGACCAGGCAGGTCACGAACAAGGCGACGCGCACGCTCAGCCCCCCGTGGTCGGCTCGTGGCGGCGGATCGCCTGGGTGGCGCGCAGCAGCGCCCGCACGGCGCCGAGGTCTCCTTCGACCGACCCGTGCGCGCGCGCCTGGACCAGGACGTTGCCGAGCGCGCTCGCCTCGACCGGCCCGGCCTCGACGGGCAGCTCGCAGGCGTCCGCGGTGAGCTGGCACAGCAGCCGGTTGCGCGCGCCGCCGCCGACCAGGTGCACGACCTCGACCTGGCGGCTGGACAGGCGCACGGCGTCGCGGACGGTGCGCGCGAAGGCGGCGGCGAGGCTGTCGAGGATGCAGCGGACGGTCTCGGCCGGGCAGCGGGGCGGCGGCTGACCGGAGCGCCGGCAGGCGTTCTCGATCCTCGCCGGCATGTCGCCCGGCGGCAGGAAGGCGGGGTCGTCCGGGTCGATGACCGGCCCGCCCGGCGGCAGCTCCCCGGCGGCGGCGAGCAGCCAGGGCAGGTCGTCGGGCTGCCCGCTGCGCTCCCACACCCGCAGCGACTCCTGGAGGAGCCAGAGGCCGGTGACGTTGCGGAGGTAGCGGACGCGCCCGTCGACGCCGCCCTCGTTGGTGAAGTTGGCCGCGCGGCTCGCCTCGGTCAGCACCGGCTCGTCGAGCTCGACGCCGACCAGCGCCCAGGTGCCGCAGGAGATGTAGGCGAAGCGCTCGCCCTCGGCGGGGACGGCGACGACCGCCGAGGCGGTGTCGTGCGACCCGACCGCCGTCAGGACGGTCGACGGCGGCAGCCCGGTCTCGGCGAGGACCTCGGGCAGCAGCGGGCCGAGGACGTCGCCGGGCTGGCGTAACTCCGGCAGCAGCTCGGCGCGGATCCCCAGCGCCTCGAGGATCTCGCCGGACCAGCGCCCCGTGCGGACGTCGAGCAGCCCGGTGGTGGAGGCGTTGGTCGCCTCGGCGCCGCTGCGGCCGCTGAGCCAGTAGCCGATCAGGTCGGGGATCAGCAGCAGGGTGCCGGCCGCCTCGAGCTGCGGCGTGCCGCTCGCGGCGGCGAGCTGGTAGATGGTGTTGACGGGGATGAACTGCAGCCCGGTGGCGCCGTACAGGTCCGCCGGCGGGATCAGGGCGGCGACCTTCTCGACCAGCCCCTCGGTGCGGCCGTCGCGGTAGTGGTACGGGTTGCCGAGCAGCGCGCCGGAGGGGTCGAGCAGCCCGTAGTCGACGCCCCAGGAGTCCACCGCGACGCTGGCGATCCCGTCGAAGGAGGCCGCCGCGGCCCTGAGCCCGTCGAGCACGTCCCCGTACAGCCGCAGGACGTCCCAGTGCAGCCCGTCGGGGAGGCGCACCGGTACGTTGGGGAAGCGGTGCGCCTCGGTCAGGTCCAGCGTCGCCGGTCCGACCCTGGCGACCATCACCCGCCCGCCCGAGGCGCCGAGATCGACGGCGGCGTAGGTGCCCGGCTGGCTCATCTGGCGGATCCCGTCTGGCGTTCGCGCTGACCGGCTCACGTGACCATCATCGCAGGAACGCGGCCGCGACCCCGGCGTCGACCGGGACCAGCAGCCCGGTGGTGTGGGAGAGCTCGCCGGCGGTCAGCGCGACCACCGCGGCGGCGACGTGCTCCGGCAGGACCTCGAGGCCCAGCAGCGTGCGCTTGGCGTACCAGGCGCCGAGCTCCTGTTCGTCGACGCCGTAGAGGGCGGCGCGCCTGGCGCCCCAGCCGCCGGCGAAGATCCCGGAGCCGCGGACCACCGCGTCGGGGTTGACGCCGTTGACGCGGATGCCGTGCTCGCCGAGCTCGGCGGCGAGCAGGCGGACCTGGTGGGCCTGGTCGGCCTTGGCGGCGCCGTAGGCGACGTTGTCGCGGCCGGCGGCCACGGCGTTCTTGCTGACGACGTAGACGATGTCGCCGCCGAGGCCCTGGCGGGTCATGACCCGCGCCGCCTCGCGGGAGACCAGGAACGAGCCGCGCGCCATCACCTCGTGCTGCACGTCCCAGTCGCGCACGCTCGTCTCCAGCAGCGGCTTGGAGATCGACAGCCCGGCGTTGTTGACCACCAGGTCGACCCCGCCGAAGGCGAGCACCGCCCGGCCGAACGCGGCGGCGACCTGGAGCTCGTCGCCGACGTCGGCGGTGACGGGTAGCGCCACGTCGCTCGCGCCGAGCCCCTCGGCGACCACCGCGGCGCTGTCGCCGTCGCGGTCGGCGACCGCGACGCAGGCGCCCTCGGCCGCCAGCCGCCGGGCGATCGCCCTGCCGATGCCCGAGCCCGCGCCGGTCACCAGCGCGACCCTGCCCACCAGTGGCTTCGGCGCCGGCCTGCGCGCGAGCTTGGCCTCCTCCAGCGCCCAGTACTCGATGCGGAACTTCTCCGACTCCGGGATCGGCGCGTAGGTCGACACCGCCTCGGCGCCGTGCATCGCGCTGACCGCGCTGACCCAGAACTCGCCGGCCACCCGCGCGGTCTGCCGGTCGGCGCCGAAGGTGAACATCCCCACGCCCGGCACCAGCACGATCGCCGGGTCGGCGCCGCGCATGGCCGGGCTGTCGGGGGTCGCGTGGCGCCGGTAGTAGGCCTGGTAGTCCTCGCGGTAGGCGGCGTGCAGCTGGCGCAGCCGCCCGACCGCCTGCTCCAGGGGCGCGCTCGCGGGCAGGTCGAGCACCAGCGGGCGGACCTTGGTGCGCAGGAAGTGGTCGGGACAGGAGCTGCCGAGCGCCGCCAGCGCCGGGTGCTTGGCGCGGGCGAGGAAGTCGAGCACCACGTCGGCGTCGGAGTAGCAGCCGACCTGGCGCCGGTCGGTGGAGGCCAGGCCGCGCAGGACCGGCGCGAGCGCGGCGGCCCGCTCGTGCCGCTCGCCCTCGTCCAGCGGCTCGTAGCCCTCGACCACCGGGCCGAACGGCTCCGCCTCGCCGCGCTCGGCGAGGAACCGCGCCGCGCCGTGGATGATCTCGAGCGAGCGGGCCTCGCACTCCTCGGAGGTAGAGCCCCAGGCGGTGATGCCGTGGCCGCCCAGCAGCACCCCGATCGCGCCGGCGTTGGCCCGCCGGATCGCGGCGACGTCGAGGCCGAGCTGGAAGCCGGGCCGGCGCCACGGCACCCAGACGACCCGGTCGCCGAAGCACTCCTTGGTCAGCGCCTCGCCGTCGGCCGCGGTGGCCAGCGCGATGCACGAGTCCGGGTGGAGGTGGTCGACGTGCGCCGCCTCGACCAGGCCGTGCATGGCCGTGTCGATCGAGGGCGCCGCGCCGCCCTTGCCGTGCAGGCAGAAGTCGAACGCCGCCTGCATCTCGTCCTCCCGCTCCACGCCCGGGTAGACGCCGGCCAGCGCCCGCAGCCGGTCGAGCCGCAGCACCGCCAGCCCGGCCTCGGTGAGCGTGCCGAGGTCGCCGCCGGAGCCCTTGACCCACAGCAGCTCGGCCGGCCCTCCCGTGACCGGGTCGTCGGCGCGCGCCTTCACCGAGGCGTTGCCGCCGGCCCAGTTGGTGTTGCGCCGGTCCGACCCGAGCCGGTGGGAGCGGTCGAGCAGGGAGCTGACCTCCGGGGTCATCGCCGTCAGGCTCCCCAGCCGGCCTGGGTGCCGCCGACCCGCTCGGCGGCGACCCGCTCGGCGTAGCCGGAGCGGGCGTAGGCGGCCATCGGGTCGGGATCCAGCCCCATCTCCTGGCGCAGCTCGGCCAGCAGCGGCCGCACGTCGGTGTCGTACGCGTCCATCAGCACCGCGTTGGCGCCGAGCACGTCCCCGGCCTGCTGCGCGGCCTCAAGCGCCTCGGCGTCGACCAGCAGCGCCTTGGCGGTGGCCTCCTGCGCGTTCATCACCGAGCGGATCTGCCCGGGGATCTTCGGCTCGATGTTGTGGCTCTGGTCGAGCATGAACGCGATCCCCGCCCGCGGCTCGTCGCCACCGCCCCGCACCACCTCGTGCATGATCCGGAAGAGCTGGAACGGGTCGGCCGCCCCCACCATCAGGTCGTCGTCGGCGTAGAAGCGGGAGTTGAAGTCGAACCCGCCGAGCCTGCCGGCGCGCAGCAGCAGCGCGACGATCATCTCGATGTTGGTGCCGGGCGCGTGGTGGCCGGTGTCGACCACCACCAGCGCATGGTCGCCCAGCGCCAGGCAGTGCGCCAGCGCGGTCCCCCAGTCCGGCACGTCGGTGGCGTAGAAGGCCGGCTCGAACAGCTTGTACTCGAGCAGCAGCCGCTGGTTCGGCCCCAGCCGCTGGTAGGTCGCGGCCAGCGCCTCCGCCAGCCGCTCCTGGCGCGCGCGGATCGAGTCCTGCCCCGGGTAGTTGGTCCCGTCGGCGAACCAGAGCTTCAGGTCGCGCGACCCGGTTGCGTCCATCACGTCCACGCACGCCAGCAGGTGGTCGAGCGCCTTGCGCCGCACCCGCGGATCCGGGTTGCAGACGCTGCCCAGGCGGTAGTCGTCGTCCTGGAAGACGTTGGCGTTGATGGTGCCGATCGCGATGCCCTGGTCGGCGGCGTGCTTGGCGAGGTCGGCGTAGTCGTCGACGGCGTCCCACGGGATGTGCAGCGCCACGCTCGGCGCCACCCCCGTGTGCGCGTGGACCCGCGCCGCGTCGTCGAGCTTCTCGTACGGGGTCCTCGGCACCCCAGGCTGCGCGAACACCTTGAAGCGCGTCCCGGAGTTGCCGAACGCCCACGAGGGCAGCTCGATCCGCTGCCGCCTGAGCGCGTCCTTGGCCGCTGCGAGGTCAGTCATCGTGCACCTGCTTCCTGTCGTACCAGGTCCATTCTCATGGCAGGTGGAAGACCTCCACCAGGGGCCGCATGCGCTCGTCGGGACGCTGGCCCTCCAGCTCGTCGAACAGGTCTCGCATCTCGGCCTGCCAGCGCTGGTTCACCGCCGTGCCGTCCATCGCCGCGCGCGCCGCGGCGAAGTCCTCGCACTCGAGGTAGCCGACCAGCAGCCCGTCCTCCCGCAGGAACAGCGAGTAGTTGCGCCAGCCCGCCGCCCGCAGGGCGTCGCGCATCTCCGGCCACACCGTCCGGTGCCGTTCCCGGTACTCGGCGACCCGGTCCGGCCGGACCTGGAGGAGGAAGCACACTCGTTGCGTCACCACGTCACCTCGGCTGGAACGGCCCCGGGGCATGGCTGGTGGGCGCCACACCCCGGGGCCGCGGCCCTAGAAGTCGAAATCGTCGATGTTGCCCTTGTCGAACACCTGCGGCGGGCCGAGGAGGACCTCGCCGTTCTTGCCGATCGTCTTCTCGCCGAGCTCGCCCGCCTTGAAGGTCTCGCCTTCCTTGCCGGTGATCTGGCCGGAGGCCAGCGCCGCCGCCGCGTACGCGGCCAGGTAGCCGAGCTTGCCGGGATCCCAGAGCTCGAAGGACTCGACCGTGCCGTCCTTGACGAACTTGCGCATCTGGTTGGGCGTCCCCAGCCCGGTGAGCGCGACCTTCCCCTTGTAGGACGACTTCGACAGGTAGCGGGCGGCGGCCGAGATGCCCACGGTCGTCGGCGAGATGATCCCCTTCAGCTTCGGGTAGGCCTGCAGGAGGCCCTGGGCCTGCTGGAACGAGGTCTGGTCGTCGTCGTTGCCGTAGGCGACCTTGACGAGCTTCATGCCCTTGTACTGCGACTTGGACAGCTCGTCCTTCATGAACTTGATCCAGGTGTTCTGGTTGGTCGCGTTGGCCGTCGCCGACAGGATCGCGATGTCGCCGCTGTAGCCGATCTGCTTGCCGAGCACCTGCACCTCGCTGCGGCCGATGTCCTCGGAGGTGGCCTGGTTGACGAAGACCGTGCGCGCGTCCGGCGCGGCGTCGGAGTCGAACGTCACCACCTTGACGCCCTGTGCCATGGCCGCCTTGAGCGCCGGTGCGATGGCGTTGGCGTCGTTGGCGGAGACGACGATCGCGTCCTGGCGCTGCTGCGCCAGGGTATTGATGTAGGAGACCTGCGAGGAGGCGCTCGCCTCCGACGGGCCGACCTCCTTGTACTCGCCGCCGAACTCGCCGATCGCCTTCTTGCCGCCGTTGTCGGAGATGGTGAAGTACGGGTTGTTCACCTGCTTGGGCAGGAAGGCGATCTTGAGGCCCTGCTTGATCGGGGCGTTGGGGTTGGCCTGGCCGGCGGCGGCGGTGGTGGCGGTGGCGCCGCCGGAGCTCTCCTTGGTCGTCCCGCCGCAGCCGGCCAGGACGACCGCGCAGGCGGCGGCCACGGCGAGGAGCCCGACCCAGCCGGGACGGCGCCTCCACGAAGCTGCTCGATGCATGGTGCGATGTCCTTTCTCTCGGCGCCGCGGGCGCGACGCGACCTGGACTCCTCAGGCGGCTCCCGCCGGCTTCTGCTGAGGCGCCGCTCGCCGGGGTCGCAGCACCCGCGCCGCCGCGCTGACGGCGCTGGGGGCGACGACGCTGCCGATGAGCAGCAGCCCGGTCACCACGTTGAGGGTGTCGTTGGAGACGTCGTTGAGGATCAGCGCGTTGCGCACACCGCCGAGCAGGAAGACCGCGGCGACAACGCCGCCGAGCGTGCCCCTGCCCCCGAAGATGGAGACGCCGCCGAGCAGCACCGCGGCGACCACGGCCAGCTCCAGGCCGGTGCCGTTGTCGGCGCGCGCGCTGGCGAAGCGCAGGGTGTAGACGACGCCGGCCAGCCCGGCGACGGCGCCGCTGATCACGTACAGGAGGTGCTTGGTCCGCCGGACGCGGATCCCGGAGAAGAAGGCGGCCTCGGAGTTGGCGCCGATCGCGAACACCGAGCGGCCGAACGGCGTGCCGTGCAGCACCACCGCGAAGATCAGCGCCAGGACCGCGAACAACGCCATCGGGTAGGGGACGTGGGTGCCGGGCAGCGGCGTGGTGCCGTACTTCGTGTAGCTGGCCGGGAAGTCGGCCACGGCCCTGTCGCCGAGGACGACGAAGGCGAGCCCGCGGTACAGCGCCAGCGTCCCGATGGTGACCGCCAGGGAGGGGAGGCCGAGGCGGGTGACCAGGAAGCCGTTGAGCGCCCCGGCGGCCGCGCCGGCGGCCACCACGGCCGGCAGGATCGTCTCCAGCGGCAACCCGGCGTCCCACAGGTAGCCAATGAGGGCGCTGGACAGCCCCAGGACCGAGGCGACCGACAGGTCGATCTCGCCGGCGACGATGATCAGCGTGAGCGGCAGCGACAGCAGCGCGATCTCGCCGATGTCGAGGCCGAGGTAGAACAGGTTCCTGCCGCTGAGGAAGCCGGGCGAGGTCTGCTGGCCGGCGACGGCGACGACCACCAGCAGCAGGACGAGCGTGGTGTCCCAGCGCAGCAGCCGCTGCAGCGCGACCCGCCGGCCCCGCGGCGCCGGCTCCGCCTTGACGGGATCAGCCACGGCGGACGCTCCTCTGCCGGAGGGCGGAGGCGACGCGCAGGCCGACCAGGCGGTCCAGCGCGATGGCGCCGACCAGCAGCGCGCCGACGGCCGCCTGCAGCCAGAACGAGGGGACCTTGAGGACGACCAGCGCGCTGCCGATGGTCGACAGCAGCAGCGCGCCGAGGGCCGCCCCGACGACCGAGCCGCTGCCGCCGAAGATGGCCACGCCGCCGACCACCACCGCGGCGATGACCTGCAGCTCGAAGCCCGTGCCGGCGGTGGCGTCGACGGTGCCGAAGCGGGCCGTCCAGAGCGCCCCGGCGAGTCCCGCCACCGCGCCGCTGGCGACGAAGGCGGCCAGGACCCGGCGGCCGACCGGGATGCCGGCGAGCACGGCGGCGTCGGGGTTGGAGCCGATCGCGTACAGCTCGCGGCCGGAGCGGAAGGAGCGCAGGGCGTAGGCCGCGACCGCCACCAGCACGACGGTGATCGCGACCAGGTACGGCACCCCGAGGAAGCTGCCGCTGCCGAGGGTGAGCAGGCCCTCCGGCAGGTTCGCGGCGTTGATCTGCCTGCCGCCGGCCCAGGCGTAGTCGAGGCCGCGGAAGACGTAGAGGGTCCCGAGCGTCACCACCAGGCTCGGCACCCGGGCGGCAGCGGTCACGGTGCCGTTGACCGCGCCGCAGGCCGCGCCGAAGGCGAGGCCGGCGAGCAGCGCCAGGACGACCGGGAGCCCCTGGTGGCCCGCCATGAGGTCGCCGGTCATGAACGCCGTCAGCCCCAGGACCGAGCCCACCGACAGGTCGACGTTGCGGGTGACGACCACCAGCGTCTGCCCGACCGCGAGCAACGCCACGATCGAGGCGTTGAGCAGCAGGTCGCGGATGCTCTGCCCGCTGACGAAGCGCGGGTTGTAGGCCGCGGTGACGGCGACCACCAGGGCGAGGACCAGCAGGATGCCCAGCTCGCGGAAGCGCAGCGCGGCGTCGACCAGGCGCCCGGCACGCCGGCCGTGATCGCCGGCGGCCGCCCGTTCGGCGCGCTCCACGCTGACGCTCATCCGCTCGCACCGCTCGCCGCGCCGGCGGTGGCGGCGAGCATGATCCGCTCCTCGGTGGCCTCCTCCCGCGGCAGCTCCGCGGTGAGGCGGCCCTCGTGCATCACCAGGACGCGGTCGGCCATGCCGAGGATCTCCGGCAGCTCGGAGGAGATCATCAGCACCGCGACGCCGTCCCCGGCCAGGTCGGACAGGAGGCGGTGGACCTCGGCCTTGGTCGCCACGTCGATGCCGCGGGTGGGCTCGTCGACGATCAGCACGGTCGGGCGGCGCGCCAGCCACTTGGCCAGGACCACCTTCTGCTGGTTGCCGCCGGACAGCGCGGCGACCGGGTCGCCGAGGCGCGCGTACTTCAGCCGCAGGCGGGCCGCCCAGTCGGCGGCGAGGCGCCGCTCGTCGGCGCCGCGGATGAACACGCCGCGGCGCAGCCGCCCGAGCGACGCCAGGCTCGCGTTGCGGGCGATCGACAGGTCCATCACCAGGCCCTGCTCGCGGCGGTCCTCGGGGACGTACCCCATGCCGGCGGCCATGGCGGCCGTCGGCGAGGCGGCGGGGAGGCGGCGCCCCTCGACGACGACCTCGCCGGCGTCACGGCGGTCGATGCCGAACACGGCCCTGGCGACCTCGCTGCGCCCGGCGCCGACCAGGCCGGCGAGGCCGACGATCTCGCCGTGGCGCACGTCGAAGCTGACGTCGGCGAACACGCCCTCCCGGGTGAGGCGCCGGACCGACAGGGCGACGTCCCCGCTCGCCACCGCCTGCTTGGGGAACATCGCGCCGAGCTCGCGGCCCACCATCCGGCGCACGAGGTCGTCCCTGGTGAGCCCGTCGAGCGGGCCGGTGAACACCTGCCGGCCGTCGCGCATGACGGTGACCCGCTGGCAGAGGTCGAGCACCTCGTCGAGGCGGTGCGAGACGAACAGGACCGCCGCGCCCTGCGCGCGCAGCGCCCGCGCGACCGCGAAGAGCCGAGCGACCTCCGCCCCCGACAGCGCCGCGGTCGGCTCGTCCATCACGATCACCCTGGCCTCGAACGACAGCGCCTTGGCGATCTCGACGATCTGCTGGTCGGCGATGGACAGGCCGCGGGCCGGACGGGACGGGTCGAGCGGGACGCCGAGCCGCTCCATCAGCGCCTCGACCCTGCGGCGCAGCTCGCGGCCGTCGATGCGCCTGCCGAGCGTGAGCGGCTGGCGGCCCATGAAGATGTTCTCCGCGACCGACAGGTCGGGGAAGAGCGTCGGCTCCTGGTAGATCACCGCGATGCCGGCAGCACGCGCGTCCGCCGGGCCGCCGAGGCGCAGCTCCCGGCCGTCGAGCAGCAGCCGGCCCGCGTCCGGCCGGTACACGCCGGCGAGGATCTTCACCAGCGTCGACTTGCCGGCGCCGTTCTCCCCGACCAGGCCGTGCGCCTCGCCGGCGCGCAGCTCGATCGACCCGTCCTCGAGGGCCTGGACGGAACCGAACGACTTGGCGGCGTGCTCGAGGAGCAGCAGCGGCGCGCCCGCCGTCAGCGACGACGCGGTGCTGCCGCCGGCCTGCGCCACCGCGAGCCTCCTCGTTCACCCACCTGGATAAATGAACCAGAGAAATGAATCGTTTCAGTTATCCTATGAGGACGCTAACGGCAGGCCGGCGGGGCTGTCAAGACCCAATGCGGAGGCTTCTCGACCGGGTGGTTCACGCGTTCGGTCGATACGGTTCAAGATCATGGGGTGGCAGCGGCGGCGGGCTCGGGGAGGAAGGAGGTCGCGGTGCGGGCACCGGAGGGCACCAAGAGCATCCGCGACGTGGCCGCCGAGGCCGGCGTGTCCGTCGGGACGGTGTCCAACGTCCTCAACCGGCCGGAGCTGGTCGCGCCCGCCACGCGCGCCCGGGTGGAGCAGGCCATCGCCGCCCTCGGGTTCGTGCGCAACGAGTCCGCCCGCCAGCTGCGGGCCGGTCGCAGCCGCACCCTCGGCCTGCTCGTGCTCGACGTGTCCAACCCGTTCTTCACCGACGTCGCCCGCGGTGTCGAGGACGCCGCGGCGGCGGCGGGACTGGCGGTGATCCTCTGCAACAGCGACGAGAAGGAGGAGCGCGAGCGCAGCTACCTCGACCTGCTCGAGGAGCACCGGGTCCACGGCATCCTGATCACGCCGGTGAAGGGCGTGAGCGAGCGGCTGCGCCAGATGCAGCTCCGCGGCACTCCGGTGGTGCTGCTGGACCGCTGGGCGTCGACCCGCAACCACTGCTCGGTGTCGGTCAACGACGTCTACGGCGGGGAGCTGGCGGTCACCCACCTGGTGGAGCGAGGGCACCGGCGGATCGCCTTCGTGGGCGGGCCGTTCAGCATCAAGCAGGTCCACGACCGCCACGACGGCGCCCGGCGGGCGCTGCTCGCGACCGGCCTGCCGGCGTCGGGGCTGACCGCGGTGGAGACGCCGGCGCTCAACTTCTCGTCGGGACTGGCCGCGGGTGCGAGGATCGCCGAGATGGCGCCCGGGCAGCGGCCGACCGCCGCCTTCTGCGCCAACGACCTGCTCGCCCTCGGGCTGCTCCAGGAGATGACCCGCAGGCAGCTGCGCGTCCCCGGCGACCTCGCCATCGTCGGTTACGACGACATCGACTTCGCCGCCGCCGCCGCGGTGCCCCTTTCGTCGGTGCGCCAGCCCCGCGACCAGCTCGGCCGCGCGGCCGCCGAGCTGCTCATCGAGGAGGCCGCCGAGGGTACCCGGCACGGTCACCGTCAGATCGTCTTCGAGCCGCAGCTGGTCGTGCGCGACTCCAGCGACCACGGGGTCCCCGCCGGTTGAAACGTTCAATGCAAGCGCGCGAGCGCGGTTCAGGCGGTCTGCGCGTCCCCGAGGACGTGAGCGTGGTCGGCTTCGACGTCACGCCACCTCAGGAGTCCGTCACCGACCTCGACATCCCCGGACTGATCCACACGGGAAGATCGGACTCGTTGCTCGTGGTGCTGAACCCAATGGCTGAGCTGGTCCTGGTCCGCACCATCCCCGCCAAGGGCGTGGGGGTCGCCGGCTTCCCCGGATGCGCCTGCCGCAGCGCCGCCGCCCGGACGAACTGGGACACGGACTCGCCTCGCTCGGCCGCGGCCCGGCGAACCAGGTCCTCCTCCTCGGGCGCGAAGCGGACCGAGATCATCGCCGCAAGCCTGCGCTTCGCGGGCTTCCTGGCCGCTCGGGGCTCCCCCCACTCCGCTGGATCGTCCTTGTGCGCCTGGTAGTAGTCGGCGTCGTTGTCAGGCACGAGGGTCATCCCCCTTGAAGTACCTCGACAGCTCTCCTGGCGTTGCATCCCAGCCGGTGATCGCTCGGAGCACGGCGCGGTCCTCGTCGAAGCGGACCACCACGGCCAACCGGCGTCCGCTCCCGGTTCGACCGAGCATCTTCCAGTCTCCTGAACGGCGTCGCTTGTTCGGTATCCACAGGGGTCCTTCCATCCAGACCTCGTAGACCTCGATCGGCGTGATCTTGTGCGAGGCCAGCTCCCCCTCGTTGCCCTCGTCCCACTCCCAGGCCGCCGCCGAGGAGGGCCGCCTCCTCGTCATACAAGGACCTCGTCGTTCGAGCTTGCTGTATGACCATGTGAGCGTTACCGTATGACCATAGTCGCTGGCGCCGCCGAACATCAAGGTCAGGAGCACGATTGTGGATATCGATGCCTTCCTCGCGGACTCGGTGGCGACGGCCGAGGGAAAGCTGTACGCGCAGGGGGCGGGGTGGAACATCATCCACACCCAGGTGGTGCCCGCGCGCCACGCGCGGATCGGGATCGGGTTCATCGTCCGGGTGCCGTATACCGCGACGAACCAGATGCACAAGTTCGAGTTGTACCTGCTGAACTCCGACGGTGAGGAGATGCCGCTTGGCGAGGCTCCGCCCGACGCCGGGACGGCAGACGGCAAGATCCACCGCCTCGGAGGGCAGTTCAACGTCGGCCGGCCGCCCACGCTCCAGCCCGGGGACGAGCAACTGATCCCCTTCGCGGTGAACATCGACGGCCTGGAGTTCGACCGCGCCGACTCCTACCGGTTCGTCCTCGAACTCGACGGCTCACCCGAGAAGGAGCTTCGGTTCCGCGTGAGCCAGGTCGTGCAACCGACCCCGATCCTGAGCTAGGAGAGGGCGTCGTCGACGATCGCGCCGGAGCCGTGCGGGTCATGGCCTCCCCAATGGACCAGCCTGTCGCGGAACTGCCGTTGGTTGCTCAGAAGGGCGTGCTCGTTCCGATAGACCATCGCGACCGGATCGAGTCTCTTTCGCCGTTGCGGTGACGTTCCCCCGTCGCTGTGCCGTGACCGGCCCCGGCCATGCTGCCGTACAGACCCACAGGGGTCGTGGGTTTGGGGGAGGTCGTCATGAACGACATTCGCGGGGGTGTGCTCTCGCCCTGGCTGCAGCGCAGGCGTCTCAAGATGGGGCCTGCCTACCTGCGGGGGCGTGTGCTCGACTACGGCTGCAGCGACGGCCGGCTTGCCGCCATCTGCAGGCCCAAGGCATATCTCGGCGTCGACATCAACGTGCGCGCCCTGGACCAGGCGCGTGCGGCGCACCCAGGGTTCCGCTTCGCGACGTCGGTCTCCGACCGGGAGCGCTTCGACACGGTGGCCGCATTCGCGTTCATCGAGCACGTTCCCGACCCCGGCGCCTGGCTGGCGCGGTTCGCCAGCCTGCTCGAACCCGACGGACGGATCGTGCTGACCACCCCGCACCCGTCGATGGAGTGGGCGCACACCCTGGGCGCCAGGACGCGCCTGTTCAGCTGGGACGCCCACGAGGAGCACGAGGAGCTGCTCGACCGAACGCGCCTCCAGGAGCTCGCCGGCGACGCCGGGCTGCTGGTCGAGACCTACCGGCGGTTCCTGTTCGGAGCCAACCAGCTCGTCGTCCTTCGCCGCGCCGGCGAGCCCGGCGTCTCCAAGGCGGCGTGAGCGGCGCGTCCCCGTTCGGCGACACGCTGACGGTGTCACGAGCTGGCTACATCTCCGGGCGCCGGGCGAGCACCGCGCGCAGCGATTCCAGCGCCTGGAGCAGGCTGCGCTGCTGGGCCTCGGGGAGCTCGGCGAACAGGCCGGCGAGTCCGGCGAGCTGCTCGGCGAGCAGCTCGCCGGAGATGCGCTCCCCCGCCGGGGTGAGCCGCACCAGGGTGGCACGCCGGTCCCCAGGATGGGGCATGCGCTCGACCAGCCCTTCGCGCTGCAACGCATCGACCAGGCCGGTGACGTTGCGGGCGGTGACGCCGAGCTCGTCGCCGAGGTCGCGCATGCGCCGCGGCCCGCCGTAGCGCAGCGCGCTCATCAGGCGCAGGCGCGCGTAGGTGACGCCGCGGGCGCGGAAGCCCATCTTCAGCCAGTTGTTGAGCGCCGGCTCGATCGCGAACAAGGCCTCGGAGAGGCGCAGTCGCAAGTCGTCGGCACTGGACGGCATTCCGGGCTCCTGTCTATTCTTCATACTGAAGTTGCTTCAGTATCTTCCGCGGTCGAGGAGCAGGACTATGATCGTTTCACGCCGCACCTACCTGCTGGCGACGCTGCTCGGCATGGCCGCCACGGGCGCCGTCGCGGCGGTGACCGACACCGCCCTGCCCTGGTGGCTCTCGATGGCCGGCCTCTTCGGCCTGCTCGCCTGGCTGCGCCCGGCCGGCGGCTACCGCTGCTGGCCCTTGTCTCGCTAGCGCACGCGCCGCACCGATTCGCGGACGCCGGCGCTCGACCTCGCCGGCGAGCTGCTGCACACCGAGATCTCCTGCAAGTTCACCCGGCCACAGGTCGAGCGCGAGCTCGACGCCGCCGGCATGCCGCTCGAGGCGTGGCACGAGGACGCCGAGCGGCGCTTCGCGCTGGCGCTCGCGAGCGTGCCCGCACGGCCGTGAGCGGCGTGTATTCTCCCTCATCCATGGAACCAGAGACCACAGCGGCCGGCCGCGGCGGCCGGCCGCGACAGGACGACCCTGCCGCCGCGCTGGCCGAGCGCCTGTTCAAGGACGCGCTGGGGGCACTGGAGCTCTACACCGTCTACCTGGGCGAGCGGCTCGGCCTGTACCGGGCGCTCGCCGACGGCGGCCCCGCCACCTCCGCGGAGCTGGCCGCCCGCACCGGCACCAAGGAGCGCTACGTCAGGGAGTGGCTCGAGCACCACGCCGTCAGCGGGCTGCTCGAGGTCGACGACCCCGAGGCGGAGCCGACGGCGCGCCGCTACCGCATGCCGCCCGAGCACGTCCCGGTCCTGGTCGACACCGACGACACCCGCTACGAGGCCTACAAGGGCGTCGAGATCGTCCGCGCCGCTCGCCCACTGCCGGACCTGGTCGAGGCGTTCCGCGGCGGCGGCGCGCCGCCGCCGCTGGCCTGGGAGCCGGAGGGGAGGGCGGAGTTCAACCGGGCGCTGTTCCTCAACCTGCTCGCCAAGGCCTGGCTGCCCCAGATCACCGAGGTCGACCGCAGGCTGCGCGCCGAGCCGCCGGCGCGGGTGGCCGACATCGCCTGCGGCACCGGCTGGTCGAGCATCGCCATGGCACGGGCGTACCACGCGATCAGGGTGGACGGCTTCGACCTCGACCCGGACGCGATCGCCGCGGCGGGCCGCAACGCAGAGGCCGAGGGCCTCAGCGACCGGGTGCGGTTCTCCGTCGACGACGCCTCGGACCCGGGCCTGTCGGGCCGCTACGACCTGGTGACGGTGTTCGAGGCCCTGCACGACATGTCGCGCCCGGTCGAGGCGCTGCAGGCGGCGCGCGCGCTGTTGCACGAGGGCGGGTCGGTGGTGGTCGGCGACGAGCTGGTCGAAGAGGAGTTCACCGCGCCCGCCTCCGACCTGGAGCGGTACCACTACGGCTGGAGCGTGGTCGACTGCCTGCCGAGCGCCATGGGCGACCCGGCCAGCGCCGCCACCGGCGCGGTGATGCGCCCGGCCACGCTGCGCCGCTACGCGCTCGCCGCCGGATTCCGCGAGGTGGAGATACTCCCCATCGAGACCGGCATGTGGCTGCTCTACCGCCTGCTTCCCTGAGGCGAGCCGCTCAGGCCGTCGCCACCCGCCAGCGCTCGCCGACCTGGCGAGGCGCTGCTTCTTGTGGAGCGGCCGCCGGCCGATTGGCCGGTGGCCGCGATGGCGGCGCGCGCGACCCACCGGCGCCTCGGCGCCGCCCCGCTCAGCTGATGTTCCCGGCCTGGCAGGCCTTCTGGTAGGAGCCGGTGCAGATCTGGTCGGCCTTGAGGAAGCCGTCGGCGATCACGGTTTCCTTGATGTTGGACTTGGTCACCACGACCGTCTCGAGCAGCACCGAGGGCACGTCCTTCTGACCGTTGTTCACCTTGGCGGTGGCGAGCTTGTCGGCGTCGGAGCGCTTGCCGTCGACCAGGTCGACGGCCAGCTCGGCCGCGGTCGAGGCGATCTTCTTGATCGGCTGGTAGACGGTCATGAGCTGGTCGCCGGTGAGGATGCGCTGGATCGCGGCGGTCTCGGCGTCCTGCCCGGTGACCGGCACGCTCGACGGGTCGATGCTGGCGCCCTTCAGGGCCGCGATCACGCCGCTGGCCATGCCGTCGTTGGCCACGTAGACGCCGTCGAAGCCGTCCTTGCCGAGCGCGGTGATGGCCTGCTCCATCTCCGTCTGGGCCTTGTCAGGGCTCCAGTCGGGGGTGTCGTACTCCTTGCCGACCTTGACCCCGGCGGGGTCGAGCACGCTGTGCGCACCCTTCTTGTACGGCGGGGCGTTGGAGTCGCTCGGCGAGCCGTTGATCATCACCACCGTCGGCGACGGCTTGCCCTTGAGCGCGTCGAGCAGCGCCTGGCCCTGCTGCTTGCCGACCGCGAACGGGTCGATCGAGACGTAGTAGTCGAGGTCCGCCTTGGCGACCAGGCGGCCGTAGCTGATCACCGGGATCTTCGACTGCTTGGCGCGGGCCACGATCGAGGCCGCCGACTGCACGTCGACCGCGTCGAGCACCAGCACCTTGGCGCCGTTGGTGATCGCCGCCTCGGCCTGCTGCTGCTGCTTGGCCGCGTCCTGGTCGGCGTTGGAGTACAGCACCTCGCAGTCGCCGCAGAGCTCCTTCACGCGGCGCTCGAAGTTCGGCCTGTCCTGCTGCTCGTAGCGGGTCGTCTTGCTCTCGGGCAGGAACAGCGCGATCTTCTTGCCGCCGCCGCCACCTCCACCACCCGACGACCCCTTCTCGGTGGTGGCGCACGCCGCACCGAGCAGCACCACGGCCGCCAGCGCGACCGCCATCCGGGTTCTCGTCCGTACCGCGGAGCCGAGCATCGCACCCACCCCTTCCTCGAAGCCCATGCCGCTGGGCGCGGCGACGCCGCGCCGTCGGCCCGGTCCTCCCGGCCAACGAGCGGCATCATGCCCGCCCGGTCCGCCCGGTATGCCTGTTCGAGACCGAGTGCTGCAGGCGCAGCGCCGCGACGACCCCGGCGTGGTCGGACGGCCACAGGCCGGCGGAGGTGCGGTCGCCGAGCTCCTCGCCGATCACCTCCGCCGCCACGGCCCGGACGTGGCCCGGCTGGTACAGCACGTAGTCGATGCGGTGGTCGATCAGCGAGGGAACGTTGTCGAGCAGCTCCGACTGGCCGGAGGTGAAGCCGCCCTCGGGACCGTGCACGGCGACCCAGGCGTCGGCGTAGCCGGCGGCCTGGAAGGTCCCGTAGGCGCCGGCGGCATCGTCCGGCCTGGAGTTGAGGTCGCCGACCAGCACCACCGGGTGGCGCGACTGGGCCAGCGCCGCCGCCAGCTCGCGCGCCTGGGCGTTGCGCGCGTCGGTGCTGAACGCCTCCAGGTGGGTGTTGGCGAAGCGCACGGTCCTGCCGCGCAGCTTCACGTCGACCGTCGACCAGCCGCGCAGCACGGTGAAGCTGAGTCCCGGGATGGCGGTGGGGATGACCAGCGCGGCGGCGAAGTTGTGCGAGTCGGGGTTGCGCACCTCGGGTGCTCGGCGGCCGGCGCGGGCGATGACCACGTCCCGGTCGGTGAAGCGCGCCGCGGTGGTCGCGCTGATCGGCAGCGAGCCGGTGAAGTTCGCGTTCACCGCGACCGGGCGGTACGCCAGCCCGTGGCGGGCGAGCGCGTCCAGCAGCAGGCGCAGGAAGTCGTAGCTCGGCTGCAGCTGGCCGCCGATCGGGCCCGTCTCCCACAGCGCGACCTCTTGCAGCCCGGCGACGTCGGGCGGGTCGTCGGCGAGCAGGCGGGCGATCGCCTCGGCCCGCGAGGGGAAGTCGGTCTTGACCACGTTGGCGTAGACCTGGCCGGCGCGCTGCACCAGCTCCTCCTGGCTGGTGGCGGTGAACAGCGGCGTGAAGTCGGCGCCGAGGTAGAGGTTGTAGGTGGCGACGCCGAGGTGGCGGCCCGCGTGCCCGGGGTGACCGTCCCCGGCCCATGCCGCAGCCGGCCCGACCGTGGCCATCCCGAGCAGCGCCGCCAGCAGCACCGCGCCGAATCGTGCCCGCCACCCCACCGCTCGCATCGCGTGCTCCCCTGCACCGGCGTCCCCTTCGGCGGGATCAGACCACGCACGCCGGTAGCGGCGCCAGCGCCGCGTTCATGACGGTCCGGCGTCGCACGGAGCGCCGGCGCGCGGCGCGGCGGTCGGTCTGGCGGCGTCGCGTTCCGGCCAGCGCGGCACCCGTTGACGCCGTCGCACCGGCAACGCAATTCCGTCGACCGGCGACCGGGCCCGTGCCAAGGTGGCGCCATGACCGACCGCACGCGCCGGGACGCGATCACCACGCTGTACAGCGGGCGGGGGTGGCCCGCCGACGGGACCGCGCTGCTCGACCGCAGCCTGGGGCCGCGCTCCCCCGAGATGCTGGTGGAGGTGGCCACCTCGCTCGGCCTGGGCGCCGGCCAGCTCGTGCTCGACGCCGGCTGCCGGGAGGCGAGCGCCGCGATCACGCTCGCGCGGCGCTTCGGCTGCCGGGTCGTCGGCGTCGACCTGGTCGGCGCGTGGCTGCCGATGGGTCGCTCCGACGCCGCCGCGGCCGGCCTCGGCGACCGGATCGCGATGGTGCAGGGCGACCTGGAGGCGCTGCCGCTGGCCGACGCCGTCTGCGACCTGGTGTGGTGCAAGGACGTGCTGTCCTGTGTGGGCGACTGCGGGCGGGCGCTGGCCGAGTGCGCCAGGGTGCTGCGGCCGGGCGGCGGCATGGTGCTGTACGCGGTCTTCGCCACCGAGGAGCTGGCGCCGCACGAGCGCGCCAGGCTGTTCGGCCGGCAGGAGCACTCGGCGCCGAGCATGGACCGGCCCACCGTGGAGGCGGCGCTCGCCGCCGCCGGCTTCGAGGTCAGGCGGCGCGACCGCATCGGCAGCGAGTGGTTCGAGCACCGGCTGGAGCACGACCCGGCCTACCTCACCGGCGACCTGCTGCACGTCGCCCGGATGGTCCGCGCCCGCGACCGCTTCGAGGCGGCGCTCGGGCCGGCCTGGTACGAGCGCGCGCTCGGCTTCGACCAGTGGGGCCTCCACATCCTGCTCGGCAAGCTCGACCCGACCGTGTACGCGCTGGTGAGGCGGTGATCAGCGCCCGCCCATCATCCTCAGCATCGCCGGACCGCCGGTGCGCGCGAAGCGCGCCACCAGCACGGCGGCGAGGGCGAGGAAGATGAGGTTGAGGATGGTGGTGTAGTTCCAG
>Ga0307278_10000351_pt1 | contig 23249 bp, 18 predicted proteins | sample ER_DNA_117_FD_194482 | JGI IMG/M metagenome (GOLD analysis project Ga0307278, IMG submission 194482) | Bulk soil microbial communities from the East River watershed near Crested Butte, Colorado, United States - ER_DNA_117 | ecosystem: Environmental > Terrestrial > Soil > Floodplain | place...
CCCATGTCTCGAGCGGCTGTCCGTTGTTGCTGACGACGTTGCCGAGGCCGGGGTCGCTCGCGTGCGTGACCATGTAGCTGGCGGCATACGGAACCGGCGTCCACGCAACCGAGATCGGATCGCTGGGAAACGTGAACGGGTAGCCCGAGCCGGGTGTGAGCGTGCTCGGCGTTGCGGTCCAGAACTTGCGGAGCGAGCGCGGTGCCGTCCACGACGACGCGTCGCCGGCCTTGTTCGTGGCCCGCACGCGCCACCAGTACGTCCCGTTCGGGAGCGTCTTCTTGAGCGTCGCACGCGTGTTGCGGGTTGCGAAGCTTCCTTCGCCGCGCCCGAGCACGGGGGAGTTGAAGTTCTGGTCGGCGGCGACCTGGAACTCGTAGGAGTCCGCGCCGGCAACCGGCGCCCAGGCGAATGCGGGCAGCGCCTCGACCACGGCGCCCGGGCCGGGGTTGAGGGGAACGGGCGCGGTCAGTGCGCCCTGCGCAGGCGCCGCGACGGCGAGCGCGGCGGCGGCCAGTGCGGCGAGGACGAGGCGGAAGTGTCGGCGGTCAGAAGCCATCGAAGACGGGTGTTTGAGCCGGCCGCTGACTCGCTTACCTCATCGCCCGCTTGGCACGGCTTCTAATCCCTCACGTGAGGGGGTTTCTCAGCCGCGGCGCTTCGGAGGGCCCAGTCTTGGGCCTTGCTCGGCCCTTGCGGTCCGGAGGCGCAGCATCAGCTCCTCGAGGAAGCGCTCGGTCTGCCTCCGGAGATCATCCGAGACGAAATCGCCCGGCGGAAGCCTTCTTGGTTTCTCAGCGGGCTGCGGTTCGTCTTCGGCCATGCTGCTCCGACCGAGAGATGCCTGGGGCCAGTCCGGCTTGCGGGCACGCGCGTGATTTTTTGCGCTCTTTGCGGACTAGGCCAGACGGTCAGCGCGACCGCCCGCGCTGCGCGTGCGGCCTTGACGCTGCTGAGCCGGTGCAGGTTGGTGTCGAATTCGGTGACCTGCCCGCTCATGAGAGAAGTGGTCACGACGGCGCGCGAGTTCAGCGACGCCGAGAGGTTGAACGAGCCGTACGGTGTGGCCGCCGTCGCGAGGACGCGTCCGGTTCGCGGGGCGATCTTCATGATGCGACTGCTGTAGCCGCTCGTGACAAAAGCAAAGCCGTGGCCGGCAAAGGCAACGTGTTGCGGCGCCGCGCCGACGGGAACCGCGAATGATTGCTTGCCCGTATGGGCGTCGAGAATGTGCACCGAATCGCCGACGCCGGAGGTCACCCAGACGCGGCGCCCCTCGGGGCTGAAGGTCAGGTCGTGGGCGACGAATCCGGGCGAGAAGCGTCGCAGCAGGCGAGGTCGGCTCGGACGCGAGAGATCGACGATCGAGATCGCGGAGGCATGCTCCCCGAGCGCGATCCAGAGCCGATTTCCGCCGGTGCTCACAGCCATGTGGTGGGCGCCTGCGCCGACGAAAACTCGATCGATGATCCTGCGCGCTCCAAGCCCGATCACAACGAGCTCGCCGCGCCTATCGTCGGTGACGTATGCGAGCCGTCGGCTGCGACTGACGGCGACGATGTGCGGATCCGCGAACCCGCGGAACACCTTGAGGATCCGGAGGCTGCGCTCGTCGAGCAGCGTCACGGCTCCGGCGCGGGTGCTGACGGCAACAACCGTGCGATCGCCGATGGCGACGTTCTGGGGATCGGCCGGCAGCGAGACGCGGCGAAGAACCTTCCCCGAGGAGAGCTCGACCGCGACGAGCATGTTCTGCCGCTCGGCGGTGACGAGCGCGACCGCGGTGCCGCTGGTTTGCGCCGCTGAGGCGGAGGATACGAACACGAGCGCCGCGGCCAGGATCCTCCACTTCATGCTTCATGTACGGGCCCGCACGCTGCAGAGGTCCGAAGAGACTGTGTGCTCTGCGCTTGAGAACGACTTTTGTAACGATGCCCGCCGTGTTCCGAGGCTCAGCTTTGCGGGTCCTGCTTCTGTGTGGGGTCGCCGGTTTGTCGCTCGCAGCGGCTGCCCGGGTCGCGCCTGCCCAGCCCACCTCCAGGAACGTGCGAGCGCCGTCGAAGTGCATCTCGGACGACTCCAAGTCTCCCTGGGGGACTTGGGTCTTTCCCGAGTTACGAACATTGAGCGTCCGGGTGTGGACGACCGGGCTTTTCTGGGCGCACGTCGCTCCGACGCGGCCGACGGACCCGCGATCGCCGGACGATCCGGCGTACCAGTGGCCAGCAAGCCTCGACCTCGCCTTGAACAAGGCGCGGGCCTACGGCATCGAGCCGGTGCTCTATGTCAATACCTTCCCGGCCTGGTCGAACGGCGGACGCGGTTCCACGTGGGTGCCGGACAATCCAGTTGACTACGGCGACTTCATGGCAGCGGCGGTTGCGCGGTACCCCCAGGTGCGACGGTGGATTGCCTTCTCCGAACCGAGTCACTACGTGAACTTCCAGCCCCAGGGCGGGCAGGGACGACGAGCGCCCCGTCTGTACGCGCAACTGCTTGATGCGGCTTATCGCGCGATGCACGCCGCCCGCCCCGACGTGGTCGTCATCGGCGGCAACGTGCATCCCGCCGGCAGCAACGACAACACAACGACCGCGCCCGACACCTTCCTGCGCAACATGGTGCTGCCGAACGGTCAGCGTCCGCAGCTCGACATGTTCGGCGTCAATCCCTACACAGAACGACGTCTTGACATGGCACTCCCACACCGCCCTCGTCGCCTCGACTTCAACGACCTCGACTGGCTCGCACGCCAGCTCGACCGCTACTGGCCCGGCCGACACTTGCAGATCTTCGTGGAAGAGTTCGGCTGGAACACAGAGCACGAAGCGAGCGGCTGGCTCTACGTCGTCTCCCGCAAGACGCAGGCCTCCCGGTTGTCGAAGGCCTATCGGATTGCGGCGACCTTGCCCCGGATCAACACGATGTGCTGGTTCCAGCTCTATGACAGAGCGCCTCGACGGGTCGGCGATCGCTGGCAGAACTGGACGAGTGGCCTGCGAACCTGGAGCGGAGCGCGGAAGCCGTCGTGGCGCGCATTCGCCCGGGTCCCGCGTGGAGCCAACAAGCTCTTCTAGCTGCCGTGGCGGAAATTTGCTACGTGGTAAGGGCGCGACCGAAGTTCATTAAGGTCGCTCCCGTGTCCCTCCCTACTCAACCGCGAACACAGCAACGCCTTGTAGCTGCCGGCCTCGATCAACGACTGAGGCAAGGCGGCGTCCTACCAATCGACCCTCTCGGCTACCTCGACTTCCCAGGGCTCGAATCCAAGGCCCTCGTCGTCGTAACGAGTTCAGGCGGCATTCAGGAGGAGACCTCGGCCTTCGGCGTCCAATGCTTCACGCTTTGCGATTCGACCGAGCGACCGACCACGATCGAGCTCGGTACGAACACGCTGCCTGGCGCCGCCCCCGATAGAACCGCCGAGACTCCGGGCGCGTTCGCAGAAGCCAAGCCTGGCGAACCAATTCCCCTCTGGGATGGTCAGGCGGGAACTCGAGCCGCAGAAGCCCTCGCACAATTCCTTGGCGCGATCAAGACTGCCGGGGCTGCGCGGGCGGGGTGCCCGCCGCGAGCCAGTACCTGAGGACCGCGAGATGTGCGGGATCGTTGGGGCGTTGTCGTTTGAGGAGAGTGGTTACGCCGTAACTGCTCCCTATCTAGTTCGCATGCGCGACACGATGATCCATCGAGGCCCTGACGGAGACGGTCTCTGGATCTCAGACGATCGGACTGTCGGCTTCGGCTTTCGCCGGCTGAGGATCATCGACTTGTCTGACCAAGCCAACCAGCCGATGTCGAACGAGGACGGATCCCTTCAGCTCGTCTACAACGGCGAGATCTACAACCACGCCGAGGTCAGGCACGAGCTCGAGCAGCTCGGCGGACATGTCTGGAAGACGGACCACGCCGACACCGAGGTGATCCTCCACGCCTTCGAGCAATGGGGGATCGAATGTCTCCACCGCTTTCGCGGGATGTTCGCGATTGGGCTCTGGGACGGGAAGGCCCGCAAGCTCTGGCTGGTTCGTGACCGGATCGGCGTCAAGCCCCTGTACTACAGCATCCACCACGGCCGCATCGTGTTCGCGTCTGAGATCAAGGCGCTACTCGAGGATCCGGAGCAAGAGCGGCGTGTCGACGAGGAGGCGTTCTACCACTACCTATCGTTCCTCACAACGCCAGCGCCGCAGACGCTCTTCGCCGGGATCAAGAAGCTCGAGCCTGGCTCCTGGCTCCGAATCAGTCCTGACGGCGCCATGCAGAAGTCCAGCTTCTGGGACGTATGGGAGCACGTAACGCCGTCCACAACTTCTTCGGAGGAGGAGATCGCCGAGCGACTACTCGACGAGCTGCGCACGTCCGTCAAGCTGCGTAAGGTCAGCGACGTGCCGGTCGGCGTCTTTCTTTCCGGCGGCATCGACTCGAGCACGAACGCCGCGCTCTTCTCAGAGGAGGAGAACGCGCCGATCAAGACCTTCTCGATCGGCTACGAGGGCGAGTACGAGAGTTATCGGAACGAGTTCGCGTACGCACGGACGATGGCCGGGCTCGTGGGCGCAGACCACCATGAACGGCTTCTCAGTCTCGACGATCTGATCGGTTTCTTACCGCAAATGGTCCGCCTTCAGGATGAGCCCATCGCCGACCCCGTTTGCGTTCCCGTCTACTACGTATCGAAGCTCGCGCGCGACGAGGGCGTCGTCGTCTGCCAACTGGGAGAGGGCGCAGACGAACTTTTCTGGGGCTATCCGAGTTGGAAGACCCTGCTGAGGCTGCAGCGATACGACGATCTTCCGGTCCCCGCGCCGCTGAAGCGGGCGGGCCTCGCCTCCCTCGGTCTTGCCGGGCAGGACAGGCGGCGGGAGTACGAGCTGCTTCGACGCGGCAGCGAAGGGCTGCCAATCTTCTGGAGTGGCGCCGAGGCCTTCACCGAGACCGAGAAACAACGGCTGCTCTCACCCCGCCTCAGGCGCGAGCTCTCCGGGCTGAGCTCGTGGCAGGCCGTCGCGCCGATTCGCAGGCGCTTTGACGAGGCCGCCTGGGAGCCCTCACATCTGAGCTGGATGAGTTACGTCGATCTCAAGATGCGGCTCCCCGAGCTCCTCCTGATGCGGGTTGACAAGATGACCATGGGCGTCAGCCTCGAGGGACGAGTGCCATTCCTCGACCACAAGTTCGTCGAGTTCGCGATGGGGATTCCTGAGCAGGTGAAGACGAACAATGGCACGCTCAAGTACATCCTCAAGAAGTCCGTGCGCGGATTGATTCCCGACGAGCTGATCGAGCGCAAGAAGCAGGGCTTCGCGGTCCCCATCCACGAATGGTTTTTCGACCGGCTCGGGACGACGGCACGCGAAGAGCTTGAGGACTTTTGTCTCCAGACAGATTTCATTGACCGAAAAGAGGTAATGCGGCTCGCAGACACCCGCCGAGCGAGGGAGATTTGGTATCTCCTCAACTTTGCGCTCTGGTGGAAGGAGTTCTTCGCGTGAAGCAGGTTCTGGTGAGAGGGGGCGAAGCCACGGTCGAGGAGGTCCCGGCGCCGAGCGTCAGCGCACGCAGCATCCTCGTCCGCGTCGCGTACTCCTGTGTAAGTGGAGGAACCGAGGCGAGTAACGTCAAGCTCTCGGGCTTACCGCTCTACCGGCGCGCGCTGAAACAGCCTGAGCACGTGAGGCGGGTGCTCGAGGTCGCGCGCGAGCAAGGCTTCAAACGAACATTCGACCGCGTTCGAGCCCAGCTTGCCGCCGGGCTTCCGAGTGGCTACTCGGCTGCCGGGACAGTGATCGACGTAGGCGACGAGGTGGAAGCTTTCGCCGTCGGCGATCGCGTCGCCTGCGCCGGCGCCGGTGTGGCGAACCACTCGGAGGTCATCGACGTTCCTGTCAACCTCGCCGTCAAGGTTCCCGACGGGTTGGAGCTGGAGACAGCCGCCACTGTCACGCTGGGGGCGATCGCGTTGCAGGGGGTCCGCCGTGCGGTACCGACGCTCGGCGAGACGATTGGTGTGATCGGGCTGGGTCTTATTGGCCAGCTCACGGCGCAGCTCCTGCGGGCGAATGGCTGCCGCGTGATAGGTGCGGACCTCGACCCGCATCGCGTCGAGCGCGCGCTCGAAAGCGGCATGACCTACGGTGTCCTGCCCGACGAAGACTTCGTTGAGCGGGCTCACCAGCTAACGGGAGGATTCGGCGTCGACGCGGTGATCATCACGGCGGCGACGGAGAGCAGCGAGGTTGTGCGGCAGGCAATGCAAGCCTGCCGGAAGAAGGGCCGAGTCGTGCTTGTGGGTGATGTCGGCCTCGACCTCCGGCGCTCTGACCTGTACGAGAAAGAGCTCGACTTTCTGATGTCCACGTCGTACGGGCCTGGGCGCTACGACGACGACTACGAGCAGGAAGGCCGCGACTACCCATTGGCCTACGTTCGCTGGACTGAAAACCGCAACATGGATGAGTACCTGCGCCTACTAGCGGAAAGCAAGATCTCGCTTGGGAATCTCGATCAGCGAACGTACGATGTGGACGAAGCTCCCAAGGCCTACTCGACGCTGGACGGCGCCGCAACGAAACCGCTGCTCCTGCTGCTCTCGTATCCGGAGCGACCCGCGGCGCTCGAGCGCACGATACGTGTCCGGCAGGTCGCACCGCGAGCGGGCCGCATCCGCGTCGCACTCGTCGGCGCCGGGACCTTTGCGCAGGGGACGCACATTCCCAACTTGCTGAAGTTAACGGACAGCTTCGAGCTTCACTGCGTGATGAGCAGGACCGGGGCAAACGCGAAGGCTATCGCGACAACAACAGGCGCTTCGTACGCGACCACCGAGTACGAGCAAGTCCTGGCGGACGACGACGTCGACCTCGTCCTGATCGCGACGAGGCACGACCTCCACGGGCCGCTGACACATCAGGCGCTCGACGCAGGCAAGAACGTCTTTGTCGAGAAGCCGCTCGCGCTCATGGAAGAGGAGCTCGCTCGAATCGAACGGTTCTACGAGGACCGCGACACGCCGTTGCTGATGACTGGTTTCAACCGACGCTTCTCGCCGGCAGCCGCGCGCACGAAAGAGCTCGTCTCCCTCCGGAAGACGCCGCTCATCGTCGACTACCGGATGAACGCCGGTTACATCCCACCCGATCACTGGGTCCAAGGACCGGAAGGCGGCGGCCGCAACATCGGTGAGGCATGCCACATCTACGATCTCTTCGACTTCCTGACCGATGCCGACATCGCGAGCGTCCAAGCGCAGGCTATTCGATCCCCATCTCCGCGCTGGCTGGCGACGGACAACTTCGTCGCGACGCTGGCTTACCAAGATGGTTCCGTGTGCACGTTGACCTACACCGCGCTCGGCCACCAAGATCACCCGAAGGAACACGCAGAGCTCTTCGTCGACGGCGATGTCTTGTCCGTCGAGGACTACAAGCTGCTACGGAAGGCCAGCCGTCGTACCGCTCTATGGCGTTCGCGTGTTCAGCAGAAGGGCCATCGACAGCAGCTGGAGGTTCTTGCGGACGCCTTACGCGAAGGCGGGCCATGGCCGATCGCCCTTGACGAACAACTGCGCGCGATGGACGCGGCATTCCGCGTGCAGGAACAGATTTCGCCTGCGTGACGCGAGTCGGTTTCGTCCTCAAGAGATCCCTCGCACATCGACGTCCGCAGTCGCCGGGTGTCGCCCAGAAAAGCGTGGCGAGCTGCCAATGTAGGCGAGGATCGCGGGCTGGCCTTCAACCGCTCGAGCGGAACTGGACGTACGGTGCGCCGGCCGCATCGAAGCGGGCAGGGGCGTTGCCGCCTCGCGCGGGATCACGACGGTCTGGTGCACGCCTGAGCGCGCGGCGGTCCCGCGACGTTGGCCATGCGATTGTGCGGTCCGCTAGTGCAGCACGGACAGGAAGGTGCGCTTGGCGGTCAAGAGACGCGGCAGACGTAGGTCAATGCCCGAACCCGCAGCGAATAGGCCGGCATGTCCTGGAATCGGCGGGCAAGACGCCGGCGCGACCTTTCGACAATGCCATTGTCGAAGAGCTCCCGTTCCAGCTCGCGAGTCTGGAGCCCAGCGGAGGCGAACGCCTCAGCAAACTCGTGGGCGCGGTGGCGATTGGGGACGCCGCGCTCGGAGCCCATGATCCGCCACAGCCAGTCCGGCGGATAGAGAAACGCGAACGGGTCTGCGTACTTCCGCCACGGACCGTGCGGCCCGAAGTCCACGCGATGAACTGCGACGCCACCGGGCGCGGTGAGCGCCCGCGTCTTGACCGCGAACGACCGGATGTTCGAGACATGCTCGCCGACCTGGAACGAGCAGACCATGTCGAAGCGCTCGTCCACGGCGATCTCCTCGATCGGCGCTGCGATCGTTCGCACACGGTCGGGAAATTCCTCCGGGAAGCGCTCGACATCGAGTTCGTCAGACCACGGAAATTCAGGAAAGCGATCAGCCCATGCGTCACGGACGGCGCGGTACCGATCCTTCGCGCGCGGCCCCGAATAATCGCCCGGGAACCGGTCAATCGCCGTGTACGACGACGCGCCGGCTACGAGCAACGCCAGTCCGGAGGTCAACTGGTCGCCGGGGCCGATTTCCGCGATCCGCTTGCCCGCCACAGGCTCCCCCGCCGCAAGGAGCGCGCGAAGCGGCTGAAACGCGTACCGCTCGATCCACTCGTCGGGTGTGGTGTCTTGGTCTGACGTCCGAGGGCGCTTGAGGCGGCGCCGGCGCAGCGCAGGGACCTTCATCGCGACGTTCTTGGCCGTCTCCCGGCAAACGTCGCCGATGAGCGAGCTAGCGACCGCGGTGTCCGCACCCCATGAGGCCATTGCGGTCATCCTAGTCAGCGGCTCGGCGCGGATCACCGGGCCGTTCAGCTATCCCGACGACCTCCATGGCCCAGTCGGCGTAGGTCCAGAGAAACGCGTCGTCCGGCAGCCCAGGCGCCGAGCGATCCGGCTCGAGGTTCGTGGCGTCCAGGAAGAGCCGCGTCGTCCCGTTGAGGACGAAATGAACCTTGTAGCGGCAGCGAAAACGCGAGGATCATGTCCGGTCGGCGCCGCGGGACAGGGCCGAGCGAATGCTCGCACTGAAGTGCGGCATCAGGTGGCGCTCGAGCACCCGTTGGCGAGCGGTCGCCCCAAGGCGCTTCCGCAATTCGTGATCCTCGAGCAGCCTTAGCATGGCAGCAACCAAGCTTTCGGAGTCGGCCGGCGGAACGACAAGACCCGTGCTTTCGTGGATCACGAAATCGAGGCTTCCTCCGCCTGCTGCAGACGCGATCGACGGTACGCCAAACGCCCCAGCCTCCGCATAGACCAAGCCGAACCCCTCGCCAGTTGGCGACGAAGCCGCCACATCCGCGACGCTCGGAAGGACCAAGGCAGCGGCATCGGCGTACAGGTTCGCAAGCTCCGCGTCGGATACATGGCCACGAAAGGTCACCGCCTCTGCCAGACCGCGGTCTCGACAGTGAGCACGTAGCGCGTCGAGATCGTCGCCGTCGCCAACGACGATCCAACGGGCATTCCCTTCGTGCTTGAGGAGCAGAGGCAGGCTGTCCGCAATCTCAAAGTGCCCTTTGTAGCGTGCGCCACGGTCAATCCTCGACACTGTCAAGAGATTGCGGCGCGGCTCCGTCGATGGCGTCGTGGAAAAGGCTCGTTCTGCCAAAACCTCATTCACGGGCAAGGTGATCACCGAAACCCGCCGCGGTTCGACTCCGGCCCGTTGAGCGATCCAGGACTTCGTGAACGAGCTGATCGCAAGAATGTGCGAACAGCGCCCGATCATGGCTCGTCGGCCGCGACGCATCGGTGCCCACACCTCTCGTCCGATGCCCATGAGAGCAAGATCTGCGCGCGAGAGAGACGACGTCATTACAGCGACGGGCAATAGTCCGACGTGCAATGCGAGCACCACGTCCGGCCGAGGCTTGGCGGCTGCGAGCGATGTCGCCGTGAACACCATCTTCGCCCATGGGTTCCCGGCCGCCACGTCATGCTTCGCCCTGTCATAAAGATCCAGGCGATCTAGGGGCCCGTCCCACGCCCCCTCGATCGCACGCGCCACTCGCTCTATGCCCCCGCCGAAGCCGATCGACGGCGTGAGCAGGAGCAAACGCACTTCCGTCAACTCGCCTGACTTGAGAGCACTCGGCCGATCTTCGAACGCCTTCATCGCTATCCACTATCATGGTCGCTCCCGCGACTCCGGATGCGTGCCGACGTCCCGGCTTGACGAGCTAACCCACTCCGATCACCCAGCGCCACCGCCTCTAAGGGATGCAGCCGGAGCTTCCGGCGCCGGAACCTATCGCTGGACGGGCCGGCGAGGAGTCGCCGAGACCGTAGTCGCCAATGGCCTCCTCGTGGTACTTGGCGCTGCGTCGGGCATTGTTGCTGCACGTCTTCTTGGGCCCCAAGGTCGCGGAGCTCTGGCACTTGGAGTCGCAGTAGCTGCATTGATGACGGTGGTCGTCGGACTTGGCCTGCAGCAGGCTTTCGCATATCTAGTAGCCGCGCGCCGAGAGAGCGCCAGCATGGCAGTAAGCCTTGCGGTACTCAGCGGAGCCGTGGTCGGTGGAATTGGCGTAGGGATTGCTTGGTTGCTCGTTCTCGCTTTCATCGAGGACGAAAGCGTGAGTGAGGTGGTGCGCATAGCCCTCATTGCTGTTCCAGGAAGCGCGATCGTCATGAACACGACCGGCATAGTCCAGGGTCTTCGCCTTGGGCGGCGTTTTAACCTGAGCCGCCTCCTATACCCCAGCGCGTATTGCGTCGGGATCGTCGGGGTCGCCCTCTTCGTCAATCGAGTTACACCAGAAGCGCTCGCGAGCGTTTACGCTGTCGCCTCCGCGGTAGGCGCCGTCGGTGTGTATTGTCTATTGCCTGCCTCTCTGCGGCGTCCAGCGCTGCCAAGCCGGCGATTTACCTACTCCGCTTTCCGGTACGGCGCTACTGCCGTTGCGGGCGGAGTCGCTTTTGCGGCGAGCACACAACTCGCGGTTCCGCTCGTTGGCGCACTGGCCGGGCTACGCGAAACCGGGTACTACGCTGTGGCCCTTTCTTATGCGATCCCGGTGACGTTTGTTGCCTCTGCGATAGCGATTCACTCGCTGCCTGATGTCGCGGCCGCCGACCGTGGCACACATGGAGTTCTGGTGCGCCAGCGCGTGAGGCTCACGCTCATTACGTTGCTGCCGATAGCCGTGGGGGCGGTTATTGGTGCGCCGATCCTCATTCCGGCGGTCTTCGGCGAACAGTTTCGCCCATCCGTGGTCGACGCCCAAGTATTGGTCCTGGCACAGTCGTTCCGAGCCCTCGCAAATGTGTTAGGGGACATCGCCCGGGGTCTTGGTCATCCCCTCATTCCGTCGCTCGCGGAAACTGTCGGAATCCTGGCGAGCATCGTTCTGTTGGCAGCGTTAGCTCCGCGTCTCGGAGGGGAGGGCGCCGCGATTGCGGTTACGATCGCGACTGCAGGCGTTGCTTTCTTGATGACACTCGGGGTCAGGCGCGCCCTTCGGTCGCTGCCGCCCTCCCTGCAACCCGGCTAACACCTGGGCATCACACCGGTCTCAACCGCGCCGGGCTCGGTACGATCGAGGCAAGTGGCACTACGTGGTGGGTACGCCTGGCGATCAAGCAGCCCGACCGGGGCTTCGACACACGCAGAGCATGCCTTCCGTCCAGATCGATTGCTCCTTGCCCGTCTCGATCCGATGGAGCACACTGGCCCCGGCCGCGATCGCCCTCCAGAGCGGGGCGCGCACCCGCCCGCCAAGGGTCCCGTGCGAGGGCGGACAGGAACGAATCACGATCTCGTCGAAGCCTGCAAGGCGCAGCGTCTGGCGAAGGGACGTGGGCGCAAAGATCGTGAGGTGCGAGATATCACCGTAGATGACGTGGCCGCCGAGGAGCGCTCCCCCGTTTGGGGTCCTCAGTATTAATCGTCCGCCCGGGCACAAGCTGGCCATTACCTTCTCGAGAAGCTCAAAGATCTCGTCTACCGAGAAGTGTTCGAGGAAGTCGATTGCGATGACTGCTTCCAGTCCTAGCTCCCCCTCGCGTAGCGCGTCGCGTGCATCCTGCAGTCGTGCGTCCAACCCTTTTCGTTGTGCGATCGCGGTCTGCTCCGGCGAGAGGTCCACGCCGCGCGCTCCCGTGAAGCCCGACCTGCGCAGGAACTCAAGCAACTCGCCACTCCCGCATCCCAATTCAAGGACCCGGGCATCGCTGCCTAACCCAGCAAGCAGCGGAAGGTAGTTGTCTTCGCACCAGGCGTAAAAGCCGCGCCCACCGGGCGCTTGCACAGGATCCTTGAACGTGCTGACGTATCCCTCGTAGACGCGATCCCTGAAGTCACCCATTGCTCCTCCCGTCACGGCGACGGCTTTTCCAGGTGGCAAGAACTAGCGGCGGAGTACACAGCTCTGAGCTCCTAAGAAATTGTCACGATAAGCAGAACCGTGTGGCGTAAGCGGTCGGGACCGTTTGACTTCCAGGCGGACACAGCGCCCATGACTTGAAGATCTGGGACTCCCAGTCGTAGTGCGGATCCTTATTGGAACTTGTGAACTCGATGACCTCGCGAGCGGATAGACGCTGCGGCGAGCAGTCGGATAACAGTCGTTCCGTTGCTGCCACCGTCGCTGAAATCAAGAAATCGCGCCTCAAGCTCGAGTGCGCGCTATCCCATAACGGCGGCGAGGGAGGAGGAGAGCTGCCAGAAAGACGGGAGCCATAACATGCGCGAAGATCACCATCGTGTCGCCCAACGACTCCTCTATGCGTGTCATTACTGCAAGTGTAAAGGCGATGATGAGCGTTGCGCGAAGACTTTCGTGTTCCGCCCATCGACCAAGAAACGCGAACGCTACGCCAAATGCTCCCATACCGAGAATGACACCTAGAAACCCAAAGTTGCGATAGAGGTCCCCTAAGTGGCTTGGGCCCGTTCCAGACTCTACCTTCAAGTAGCGCCGTGCGAACTTGGTCGGGAAGTCCATCTTGGGCTTGCCAGGCCAGAGCACCCGCGGTACGAAAGCCGTTGCAAGGGCCGCGGGGAGGTCACGTCCGCGCGCGTAGGGAAATACATCCGGCGTATCACGGACGATGACGGCGACGTTCTCGATCTGACGGGTTCGACGGTTGACCTTGTCAAAAGCCATTTCTGCCGAGTGTTCCGGGTGACGTGCCGTCGCGATCACACCCTTGACTGCGAGTTCGAACCCATTGGACTTCCCGGCGTTAAAGCTAGGGGACTCAAAACCACTTACGCGGATACTTGAAAGGCCGTTTTCCTTAGAGACCTTAAGAGCGTCCAGATATACCTTACTACCAGCTGTAGGAAGAGCCGTGGTCTGAATCAGTAATAGTCCGGCCAAATCAGAAGCTGCAGTAAAGGACAACATGATCTCCTGCCATTGATCGCGCAGCGCCATGTCACTGTATGTCCTCAAGACAACTGTTGAACCCCCAAATGTTGCGTTGTCCGTAAGATAGAGCCGGCCACCATTCCAGGACGAAGGAATGTAGACCCACGCAGATGCTGCGTATGTAGCCGTGGGCCTCGGCAGTGTTAGATACTCATACGCTAAACGGACGTCATCCTGGTAAGTTAGTTGGGCCGAAGCGACACCAACCTTCGCTTGCGTTCGAACCCGTGATATGGCATTGCTACCTGGAGTGCTCCACCCGGACTCATGCCGCAAGGATAGCGCTCGATACTGTTCGACGAGTGGAAATGTCAGGCCGAAAGCGATGACAATGACTAACGCCCACTTTATGGGCACTCGGTAGTGGAACAGGGCATAAATGAACACGACCACCAGAAGCCTCGGTAGAATGAAGGTTTTGATGCCGCTAACCAGGCCGACGCCGAACTCGAGGATGAGGAGGGCAACGAGCAGATACAGGTCGGGCCGGGCGCGCGTACGGTTAGATGTCCCGAAAGCGCGAAACGCGGCGAACGCGACAGCGACGTCGAGCGCACTCTGGGCGGCGAGTACCCATGCAGTCCAAGGGCCTAGCGAGCCGCTGGAATCGGAGTAACCAACATAGCCGAAGGATCCGGCTGCTACGAGAGGCACGACTGAAACCAATCCCGTAGACGCCAGTATAATCGTGAGCCGACGGGACGGCAGGTCGTCGGAGTTCAAGGGCCGACGTGCATGCGGTGACCGCCTGCCTCTAGCCGCAAACCACCCGGCCCACAGCGCGACGAAGCCCGCGGCAACGAGCAGAAGGGCCTTCGTAACATCGGCGCGTGCCAGCGACATCGGCGTTTCCGGCTTCCCCAGCCACGCGAGCGAGCCGCCCGCGAGGTCGAGAAAGGCGATGATCGGGTAGTAGACGATCGGCTCGCGTGCCGCCCCTCGGCCCAAGATGACGATCGGTCCGAAGGCGACGACCGCGCAGGCAACGAAGGCGCCGATCAATACCGCCTTGCCGCTCGGCTCCTCCGGGAGTACGAGCGAGACGCCGGCTCCCACGGCAATACAGATTCCGGTGACGCCCGCGCCAAATGCGACGGTACCGCGGTCGACGCGACCCCACGACAGGTGTTCAGGGGCGAGCGCTGGCCGCTTCACGCACGCGCACCGGCTGTGATCATTGCCCGCGAGAATACCCCTGGACGTCGAAAGCTGTATGGGAACGGTCCCCAAGAGGCTCACGAATCCGCTGCATGATTTTGGTGCTAGCCTCGCCAGGCCATTCCAGCGTTTTTGCGGAGGGGGTCAGCCGTCGATGGAGGATCCGCACGATAGGCCTGAGCAGCAAGAGAGCGGTCGGCTAGGCCTGAGGGCAGGGCTTGTCGTGCTGCGACGCCGACTCTGGGTCTTGCTCATCTGTGCTCTCCTGGTGCCTGCGTCGGCACTTGCCGTTTCGCTCGTCCAGGACAAGCAGTACACGGCGACGACTTCTCTGGGCGTCTTGCTCGGCGTGCTTCTGGGCGTTGGCCTGGCGTTCCTCCGGGAGCGACTCGACCGGCGCATGCGCGAGCCGGAGGAGGTCGAGGCGACATTCCGACGCCCGGTGAGCCGAGAAACGGTTTCCGAGCCGCGACCCGCGCTCACGGCGGGATCGCTCAGCCGGCATGGGAACACTCGGAGTCGTAGCTAGATGACCTCGCTGCAGACCCCCTCTCGCGATGCGAAGCGCACGATTCGGGCGTACTGGGAACGTACGCCATGCGGCGCGAAGCACGCTCGCGCCCCCGAGGGCGAGCCAGAGTACTTCGCCCAAGTCGAGAAGCGGCGCTACGAGCTCGAGCCGTTTATTCCAAAGTTCGCGGACTTCGAAGGCTCCCGCGGGAAGCGGGTGCTGGAGATCGGCGTCGGATTGGGTACGGACTTCGTCCGATTCGCGCGCGCCGGAGCGAACGTGACGGGAGTGGATCTGACCGAGCATTCGATCGAGCTTGTGACCCGGCGCCTCAAGTTGGAGGGCCTCGATGGCGAGGTACGGCTTGCCGACGCGGAGGCGCTGCCGTTCGAGGACGACAGTTTCGATCGTGTCTATTCCTGGGGCGTGCTGATGGTCACGCCGGACACACAACGTGCCGTGCGAGAGGCGATCCGGGTCTTGCGGCCCGGTGCGGAGCTCTGCGCGATGGTCTACGCCCGCCGCTCGTGGGTCGCGATCGGTCTCTGGGCTCGCTACGCGCTCTTGGTCGGCAGGCCTTGGCGAAGCCTTGCGGACGTCGTTGCCAATCACATTGAGAGCCCGGGGATGAAGGCGTATACGGAGCATGAAGTGCGAGCCTTGTTCACCGATCTCGAGGAACTGCGGATTGAGCGCGTGGGTACGCCCTACGACCGACGGGTGGCAGGACCCCTAGCCGCTCTGACCGGTGGGAGGCTCGGCTGGTTCATGGTTGTGCGAGGACGCAAATCGACCAAGGCGCGCTGATCTTTCGCCGACTACGACCGCGCAACGGCATGGCACAGCTCTGCCAGTCTGTCAGCGTGTGTCGCCCATGAGATCGTCTGGCGGATTTCGCGAGTAAATGGAGGCGGCCGTTCGCCGTCGATCAGACGTGTCATGCCTCTCGCGAACGCGACGGGGTTCCCTGGCTGGACGTAGAAGGCGCCCTCACCACACAGCTCCCTCGCGAGAGGACTGTCCGCTGCGACCACCGGAAGCTCTGCCTCGATCGCCTCAGCCAGTGGAAAGCAGAACGATTCCGTCGTGCTTGCGACGACCACCGCGTCTCCTTCCAGCTCGTCGCCCAGGCGCGGGTCGAAACGCTCGATCTCGACGTGCGAGGCGATCGTTGGGTCTGACAGTAGGCGCCGATCGGCCTCGGACTCGCGGAAGCCGCGGGCGAAGCTCGTGGTTGGATCGCAAGCGGAGTGAACCACGAACCTTCCTTCATGCGTTCTTGCCAGCTCGCGTACTCCCAGGAGCAGGTCCGCGAACCTCTTGTGAGGACCCCACCAGTTCCGATCGATGAACGTGAACCGATCACCGGGTGCCTGCCGACGGCCACGAACCAGACCCGGACCAAACGGAATGCTCACCACGTGGCGGCCCGTCCGTGCCGCCACGGCGTTCGCCATCGTCCTTGTGGCTGTCACGGTCACAGTCGCGCGCTTGGCGGACAACCGCCCGAGCCGGGCCTGAACCGCAACCCGCCACCCCTTCCGGCCCTTAATCTCGGCCGGCCAGAAGTGCAGCGGGTTGCGGGCCAGCAGGATATGTCGGTCGCGTCGGACCAGCGGCCCGAAGTTCGCCGCGCTCACAAGCACGTCCGCCTGTCTCACCTCTCGAACAAGCGGGAGCAGCGTTTGCTCCCATAGAAACCGCGCGGACGCGGATCCGATCGGCTGCGGCTTGACTCGGATCTGAGAAGTGAGCTCCTCCCCCATCAGATCGATGACGCGCTGTGGCACGAGGAATTGCCAGTTGAGGCCCCGGTCGCCGCGCCGCGCGAGCTCGTCGACCAGGCCGAGCAGATAAACCTTGCCGCCACCTGATACGGAACCTCCCGCGTTGACAAAGACCCGCGGCTTCATTGATGCAGCGCGGGCCGAACTATCGAGTGCGTCCCCTGTCAAACCTTGCCCCGTACGTGCAGAAGAACCTGCTCCATCCGTTCGGCCTGAACCAAGCGTGACCAGTTGCGGGCGGATCGGCGTCCATTCTCGCCCATTTCGCGAGCCTGTCTTGGATGCTGCGCCAACCAGTTCACCGCACTCGCCAGCGCTTCTGGGTTCTCCGGCTCGACTGCGATGCCGCCCCCAGCGCGCTCGAGGATGTTCGTGGACTCGCCCCGCGCAGAGAGGACCACCGGACGGCCAGTCGCCATGTAGTCAAAAAGTTTCGAGGGGATGAAACTTAGGAAGACTGGATCAGCGGCCATCGGAACCAGCAGTGCGTCGCTAGCGGCAAGGATCGGCGGAACGTGCTCGAGCGGAAGTTGGGGGCGAAAGATGACGTTCCGCAGGCCTCGCTCAGCTGCCGCCCTCTGAAGGGCAGCCTTGACCGGACCTTCGCCGATGAACGCGAAGTGAATCTCTCCGTTCACGCGCGCCGCGGCATCGAGAACTGCGGGCAGCGCCTGGGCGATTCCATGCGTGCCGGCGAACGTGACTACGAAGTGGTTCTCCGGAACGCCGAGGCGCCTCCGCCCCTCGCTCGTGCCGTTCGCGAAGAACAAGTCGAGCGTTCCATTTGGAATGAACACCGCGCGTGGATCTGTCCCTCGCACCTGATCGATGTGATCGCAAAAGGGGCGAGTCACGCCGATCACGACTGAGGCCTGCCGGTACAGCCAGCGCTCGAGCGCCTCGGCCATCCTAAGCGCTGCGCCGCCCGAAAGCTCGTCGAGCGCGACTGCCGCGGCCGGCCAGAGGTCTCGGACGTCGAGCACGAACGGAGCTCGCTTCAGCCTGGCGACGGCGAGTCCTGCAGCACCCACGAACAGCGGCGGCGTCGTGGCGAGGACCACGTCCGCTCTGCCGGTGAGAGGCGCCACCGCGGTCGCAAGGGCCATGTACGAGAGGTAGAACGCGAGTCTCGTCGAGCGCGTCTTCTCGGGGTTGCTCTTCACCCATACGCGCAGGATCCGATAGGGGTTGGAGCGATCGTCCTCCAGGAGGCGGCCGCGATATTCCGGTGGGATCACGCCCTTTGGATGGTTCGGGAACTCGCAGATCACGGTGACCTGATGCCCGCGCGCGGCGAGATACTCGGCGAAGGTCTGCATGCGGATTTGCGTCGCGCCGACCTCCGGCGGGAAGTACTGCGAAAGAAGCACGACGCGAAGCATTCGCTCGCTCTTCTCTAGTGCGGACGCGCCCCCGCTGAAAAGCGCCGGACGAAGCGGAGCGCTTACCGCCACGTCAGAGCCCTTCCGGCAGCTGCAGGTTCCAACCGACAGTCGCTGGGAGCTCGACCTCTCCACGCGCCACGATCACTGGAGCCGGAGAACGCTCGAAGTACCGTTCTGCGACCCAGCGTGTCTCAACGGCACAGTCGACAGGACCGACTGCTTCGATCGCAACCCCGGCGGCACGAACGGGCTGTCCATCCTGCAACTCGATCCCGGGTGCGAGGGGAAGCGCACTTCCGATCACATGCCTACCCTCGCCGTCGATCTGGTCTTCAATCGAGATCCGGCCTGGCGACCACGTCAAACGGCGCCGGTGCTTGATACCGCTGGGGACGTCTCTGAATCCATCGAATTCCGCCGTAATTGTCCCCTCGCGCTCCGAACCGCACACCTCGAGGATGCCGACGGGTGGGATCCCAAGCGCACGGAACGGCCCCACGAACCGGAACTGGTCTCGACCGTCCACGGCGACCGTGGCATGCGCACCCGTACCCCGAAACCAGTCCCGTTCGGGCCCCGGCTCGTACGTGAACGTCCCTGGATCGACGATGAGCGGCTTTCCGGCGACCCAGAGTTGAAACGAAAGCGCATCGGCGTGGGCGTGCGGCGGAATGAACGACGGAGCAGCTAAGCCGCAGTCGAATGCGAGCCACAGAGCGGAATCGTTGCGAATCACGGCATAGCCCGTCTCCTCGAAGAGCGCGAGACCGGGAGCCGGCTGTGGCAGATGAGCTCGGAGGTCGGGAGCGAGGTCCACGCCGCCGTCGTTGAAGAGAGCGGGCCACCCGTCCGGGCGGCTGAGCCAGCCGGCGAACCGCTCCATCTGCTCGATCGTCTGATCGAACTCTGACGTTTCGACGGCGGCTCGGACCTCCAGCAGATCGCGGAGGACGAGGGCGTGATAGACCGGGCTGCGCTCGTAGTACCCCCGTCGGGGAGGACCTGCTCGGGCAGCTCTCTGGCCAGCAGGTCGAGCCCCCGGGAGAGCAATCGCCCCGCCCCGAATGCTAGGCCGCCCAGAATCAGCGCTCGAGCATTCCGGATCACATGGTTGCCGAGAATGTCGTCCTCGACGTTTCGCTCGAGGTAGGCGAGTTGGCGCCACAAGCTTTCGCTCACCTCGGGGGTCGCCAGGGAGGGCTCGAGACTCGACGCGGCAATCCAGTTTCCGATGCGGGTCGACAAGAGGTAGGGATGCCAGCTCTCCCTCGTCGAAGGTGGGTTCTGGTCGATCCAGGCGGCGAGCCCGGCGCGCGCTGCGGCGAGGTACCGCTGATTCCCGCGGCGAGCGCAGCCCAGGATCTCCTCTCCGTAATGGAGGTGGAAACGTCTGAGCCGTTCGAGCCCCGCACCATCCCATTCTCGGGGTGGGTAGCCGACGCAGAGACCGAGCACCTCCAACTCTCCGTCAGGCAGCCGTTCCGCGCTCTTGTCAGCGGCCGAGAAGGCGGCAGACCGCCACAGTTCTGCTGGGCCCTCTAGGGGTCGGAATGCACGGGGTAACGGCGAAGCGCCGATTCGGCGCCTGTTGATCGGCCTTAGGGCACGCGCAGCGAGTTGTCTCCTTCGAGCGCTGCGAAGCGCCTCGAGATAGAGGCTCCCGGCTTTGGGAGCACGCCACACGTCGATCATTGCCGCGGCGGCGATGCCCGGGGATTGAGCGTATGTGCCCGCTGGAACGCTGCGGCGGCGGCGGCTTGATGTCCGGCGGCCCGTTCCGCATCGGCGAGGGCCACCCATGACGTCCACACGTTCGGGGCTCGACGGGTCGCCTCCCTCGCGGCCAGGACGGCCGCAGGAGCGCGACCGTCATTGAGCAGAACCGCCGACCGGACAATCAGCGGTTGCACGGCCCAAGGGTTCACACTCTCTGCGAGGGAGAGCGTGTCGAGCGCGCGCTGCGTCGAGGTCGCGGCCTGATTTTCGGCACGGGCGGTCAGGGTTGTCGAAAGGTACACCGGCACGGCGGCGACGGCCGCGACGAGGGCGCCCACAGCGACGGCCGTGCGCTGGCGGCCCGGGGCGAGGCGGATTTCAGGCGCCCCGCCGGCTGCGGCGCAGACACCGAGCGCGACGGCCGCCGGCACGGCGACTGCGGGAATCAGGAACAGCCACTCGAAGGAGCCGTGCAGGACGAAATAGGCTGCCGTGCCGCCGACCGCAACCGCGGCGAATCCTCCCAGCTCCCTTCGCGCCCGGGCGACTCGGACGAGCGGCAGAACCAGCGCGGCGCCGAGGAGGAGGAACCCGACCACGCCGGTCTCCGCCAAGGTCCCCGCCTCCCAGGAGTGAGCGTCGGTGATGCTCTCGTTGATCGACCTGTGGCGGAACCACGGGACGGCGAATGCACCCGCGCCCTCGCCCGCGATTGGATGCGCCTCGAACGTGCGCACGGCCACGCGCCAGTAGTCGTAGCGGTTCGAGGTCGCATTGCCGAAGCGTGCCGCGTCGGCCGCGTGGGCCAGCTCGGGATTCCGGAACTCGTGCCAGCGGGCGGAGAGCCAGTTGTCCGGCCTCCCGTAATGGACGACGAAGGCTGCCGTCCCGACGGCGAGAATGCACGCCCAGACAGCGACGGCAACGGCCCCCTCGTAACGCCGCACACGTACGCGTTCGAGAGCGGAGAGCAGCACGACGAGCAGTGCGGCACCCGCCGCTGCGAACACGGCTGCTCGCCCGCGTGACACCGCATCCGAGCTGAGCTCGCCGGGCCGTCCGGCCGTGAGGTGGGTGGAGAGGAGCGCGACGGGGAGAGCGATTGCCGCGAGCGTCAGAGCCACCCGCGCGCGCGCGGTCGCGAGCGCGACGCAGACAACCATGGTCGCCACCAGCGCGATCGCGCCGCCCCGGCTCAATGTCATCAGCCCTTCCGAGAGCGCAAGCGCCGCGACGGCGGCGGCCAGGCCGCGCCCGAGCGGCCTGATCCGCTGGGCGGCGGCGGCGGCCAGGAGTGACGGAAACGGAATCCAGAGCAGCGCGGCCGCGCCGTTCGCGTAGTCGATCGGCCACGCCAGTCGTGTCGTCGAGAACATGCTCGTCGAACCGGCGAGGATCTTCGCTTCGACCGTGATCACGAGCACCGCTCCCGCAGCGGCGAGAGCGACCGCAAAGGCTCGCGCGGCGCCAGGGCGGGCCGCATACGAGGCGCCGACCGCGGCGGCCAGTACGAGCAGCGACATCCGAGCGACGGCCTCGATCGTGGCCTCCGGCGAGGCCGACCACAGGATCGAGAGCGCGCTCCAGGCGAGAAACGCGGCCATCGCGCCGAGCGCGGGCCAGGCCGGGCGCGGGATGCTCGGCAGGCTGCCGACGGCTCCGAGCACCGCGAGGCCGATCGCGGTGCCCACGGCAAGGGGCGCCCACTCCTCGGGAACGATGCCCCCGCCGCGAAACGCCAGGAAGAGAGCGACACCGAGCAGCGCCAGGGGCGGAACGGCAAAGGAGGCCCCGGCGAGAGAGCGGATGTTCGCTCCCGCTACGGCGACGCGCCTCCGCCGCCCGGCGGCGCTCAGTCTCGGGCGGCCATTCCGCGCTTCGTGAGCCATCCGCCGAACGCTAGCGCTGCGGCGAGGACGGCGACGATCAGCCCTCGACCCATTACGAACGAAGCGTTGTCCTCTCCGGCGGAGGCGGTCGGCCTCGGTGAAGCCTCCGGCGGGTTCTGGCGGTCGTGTCGGGCGGAACCCTTCGGCTGTTCGGCGCCCGTCTGGCCGCCGGGCTCGCCGCCGGTCCCACCAGGCGCCCCCGCACCGGCATTCTCATCCTGTCCTGAGCGGCTTGGATGCCGGCAGCCGCCGGCGAGCTGCTTGCGGGCGGCGAGCTTGAGGCGCGCAAGCGTGTAGGGATCGCCGTACTGATAGAGCGACCCGCTGCGGATAACGGCGACGAGTTCCGCGCGCGAGTGCTTGCAGCTCAGGACGCCGTCGGCGGCGAAGTCGTTGTAGACGTCGCCGGGCCCACCGGCGTAGGCCCCCGCCGCCCAGATGCTGGCAGCGACGAGCGCGGCGAGACTAGCTCGCGTGCGCGTGATGCCGTATCGGCTCAAGCTTCCCTTCTTCCTGGCGTGCGCGAAGGACGGCAACCCGAGGTGCTTCGCTCACCAGCGCCAGCCGCGACCCGAGCCCGACGAGCAGGGCGACGACAGCGCCGGCGGCAGTCCCTGTTACGAGAGCGTCGTCGACAGCGACGATCAGCATGGCCACCCCGCCGCAGATCGCCGCCAACGTCAAGAGGACCGCCACGGCCTCACGTTCCCCGAAGCCCACATAGACCAAACGGTGCGAAAGGTGATCCCGTCCCCCCTGCCAGATCGGCCGCCCCTCCGCGAGTCGGACGAGGATCACGAGGGAGGTATCGAGAATCGGCAAGGCGAGGATCAGGAGCGGTGCGACGACCGTCGCCGAGACCTCGCCTGCGCCCCCGGGTGTCGCGAGCAGCGCGGTCGCGCCTACGACCAGGCCGAGGAAGAGTGCTCCCGAGTCGCCCATGAAGAGCGCCGCCGGCCGACGGAGCCGATAGTTGAGCGGCAGGAACCCCAGGCACGCTCCGGCCACGGCGCACGCTAGAAGCCGCAGGGCGAAGCCGCCCACGAACAGGGTTGTCAGCGCGAGTGTTCCCGCCGCGATCGCGGCCGTCCCCGCCGCGAGGCCGTCGATGTTGTCGAGCAGGTTGAAGCTGTTCATCGCGGCGACGAGGACGATCACGGCGACCGGCACGGCCGCGGCCGGGGGGAGCCAGCTCGGGTGGATCACGGAGGCCGTCGCAGCGGCGATCGCGAGTTGTCCCGCGAATTTCGCGCGCGGCCCGATCCAGCGATTGTCGTCGCAGAGCCCGAGGAGGAATGCTGCCGTCCCTGCGAGGACGAGGTAGCCGAAACGGCGCTCTACCTGACCGACCAGCGCGGCGGTCCCGA
>Ga0307278_10000352_pt1 | contig 23180 bp, 20 predicted proteins | sample ER_DNA_117_FD_194482 | JGI IMG/M metagenome (GOLD analysis project Ga0307278, IMG submission 194482) | Bulk soil microbial communities from the East River watershed near Crested Butte, Colorado, United States - ER_DNA_117 | ecosystem: Environmental > Terrestrial > Soil > Floodplain | place...
CGCCACTGGTCGCCGAGCTCAGATGAGGCCGACGCGCGATCGAGGAGCCCAGGCTCCGCGTGGTTGCTCGCCATCTACAAAGGTTAGACGTGTCGCACGAGGTTCTGATGGAAACTTTCAGCCCGGAGGAAGTCGAGCGCGCCCGCCGTTATCACCGGCCGCTCTACGCGGCCCGGCTCGCCGAGCTGGCGGTCGGGCTCGCCGTGCTGGGCGCGCTGGCATTCGGGCGCGCGGGCCGCTTGTTCGAGGGCGATCCCTGGTGGACTGCGTCGGCGGCGCTGATCGTGATCGTGCTGCTCGCAGAGTCGCTCGCCCTCGGGCCTTTCTCCCTCTGGCGCTACCGGCGGGAGTGGGCCTGGGGCTTCTCCACTCAGACGTTGCGATCGTGGCTTCTCGACCGGGCGAAGGCTTTTGCGGTCGGCGTCACGATCACGTGGCTCGCGCTCGTCGGGCTCATCGTCTCGGCGCGCCTGTTTGCCACCTGGTGGCCGGTCGTGGCCGCCCTCGCCGGAGCTCTCTTCGTGCTGCTTCTGGGCTTTGTCGCACCGGTCGTCCTCGAGCCGATGTTCAACCGCTTCCGCGCACTCGACGACCGGGAGCTCGCGGACGACCTGCGCTCGCTCGCCGACCGGGCCGGCGTGCCGGTGCGCGACGTCCTCGTCGCCGACGCCAGCCGGCGCACGCGGAAGCACAACGCGTACGTCTCGGGGCTCGGGCAGACGCGCCGCGTCGTGCTCTGGGACACGCTCCTCGCCGATTCCAAGCCGGAGGAGGTGCGCCTCGTGGTCGCGCACGAGCTCGCGCACCGACGGTTCCGACACGTCGCCTGGGGCACGGCTGTCGCCATGGCCGGGACGGCGGCCTACGTCTTCGCGCTCTGGGGGATGCTGCGCTGGGACGGGCTCCGGAGCGCCCTGGACGTCAGCGGGGCCGGTGATCCCGACATCGTTCCGTTTGCGCTCCTGCTCGGCGGTCTCCTCGAGGTTGTCGCGCTGCCGCTGCGTGCCGCTCTGTCCCGCCGCTTCGAGCGTGCCGCCGACCGGTTCTCGCTCGAGCTGACCAGCGACCTCGAGGTGTACGAGCACGTGCACCGGGGCCTGGCGACGGCAAACCTCTCCGACCTCGACCCCCCGCGCGCCTACTACCTCGTCTTCCACGGACACCCGACCGCGCCCGAGCGCATCGCCGCCGGGCGCAAACGACCGGGGTAGACGAGTTCCTAGTTCCGCTTAGAGAGGAGGGGCCGGGTCGGCTCCTGCGGCAAAGCCTCCCCGGCCCCATGTTCGCCGCAAAACCCTGAGTGACCCCGACGCCGGGGATCATCAGATTATGGGTCGCAGCAAAGGTCTTCGCCAGTCCCATTCTCGCTGACGTCGCTAGCCCCTTCTACCCATGCGTGCAGCGCCCACGTGTCGGCTTGCAAGAGTCCGGGTATACGGGAAACCGCATGGCCCCACGAGCAATCTGGTCGGGAACCATCACCTTTGGCCTCGTCAACGTCCCCGTGCGGATGTTCAGCGCGATCAAGGAGCACAAACTGCATTTCCACTACCTGCACCGGAAGGACGACAGCCCGATCGGCTATGAGAAGTACTGCAAGAAGGAGGAGAAGCCGGTTCCGGACGACGAGATCGGAAAGGCATTCGAGGTGTCTAAGGGCGAATACGTCTACCTCGAGGACGAGGACTTCGAGGCGGCCAAGGTCGAGGGCTACCGGACGATCGAGCTGACGGACTTCGTCGCCTCCGAGGAGATCGATCCGATCTACTTCGAGAAGACGTACTACCTCGGGCCGCAGAAGGGGAGCGAGAAGGTCTACGCCTTGCTCGGACGTGCGCTGGAGCACTCGGGGCTCGTCGGCATCGGCAAATACGTCATGCGGGATCGGGAGCATCTCGGCTGCCTGCGGATCCGCGACGGCGTGCTCACGCTCGAGAGGATGTATTTCGCGGACGAGATCCGCCCGGCCAAGGAACTCAAGGCGGGACGAATCTCGGTCTCGAAGCAGGAGCTCGAGATGGCCGAGCAGTTGATCGACCGCTTCGCAGACAAGTTCAAACCCGAGAAGTACAAGGACACGTACACGGCCGCGCTGAAGAGGGTCGTGCGGGCGAAGCAGCAGGGCAAGGAGGTGCACGTGGCACCCGAGGCCGAGGAGGCCGAAGCCCCAGATCTGATGGAGGCGCTCCGGCAGAGCCTGTCCGAGAGCAAGGGAAAAGGCCGTGGCAAGGGCGGTGCGAGAAGGTCGCGGAAGCAGCCGGCGCGCAAAGCCGCCTGACTCGGTCGAGCGGGCGGCCGACGAGCTCTACGGCCTGCCGCTCCAGGACTTCGTCGCAGCCCGCAACGCGCAGGCGAAGGAGCTTCGCGGAGCGGGTCGCCGCGACGAGGCCGAAGCGGTGCGGGAACTGCAGAAGCCGACTCTCCCCTCGTGGGTCGTGAACCAGCTTGCGCGAGGGCGGGAGCTCGACGTCCGGAGGCTCGCCAAGGCGGGCGAGGCGCTGCAGAAGGGGCCGGCTGACGCAGCCGGGTTCGCGGAGGCCCGCCGGGAGGAGACCGAGGTGCTGCGACGCTTGTTGCGCGCGGCGCGCGACGTGCTGGAGGCCGCGGGGCGACCCCCATCGGGAACGACTCTCGAGCGAGTGGGAACGAACCTGCGGGCGGCGGCCGTGAGCGACGACCAACGGGATGCGCTTCTGCGGGGACGACTCGCCGAAGATCTCGAGCCCGCAGGGTTCGAGGTCCTCGCGCAGAGCGTCGCGGCTGCAGGCTCAGGCCGCAAGTCCAGACCTGCCGCGGCAGCACGCACGAGAGCCGCACAGCGGCTGAAGGCGGTACGTCGTAAGGCCGAGCAGGCCGAGGCGGAAGCCGAGTCTCTCGAGCAGACCATGACGCAGGCTGAGGACGAGCTCGCGAATGCCAAACGCGCGGCTCGAGACGCGGAGCGGCGTCTCGAGACCGCAAGGAGCAAGGCCGAGCGCGCGCGTCGTCAAGCCGAGCGCGCGGCCGCGGCCCTTCGCGACCTCGAGGCCCACTGACCCGACGCGCTCGATCACCTCAGACTTGAGCAAGTACACGGTCAAGCGGCCGAGGCACTTGGGTGAGATCGAGCGCGTCGACGAGCAACCGCGCATAGTGGATCTTCCGGCTACCGCCGCTGCCCATGAAGCGCCGAAGCTGCTCCTCGACCTTCCGTCCTTGCCACGCAGGCTGCTTCTGGAGGGTGCGGAACGATCCAAGGTCTCCCTGGGCGTCAACGACCTGTTCCACGGAGGCGGCACCGAGAGCGCGGATCAGCTCGTCCTCCAGGTCGGCGACGCACACGTAGAAACCGAGTCGTTCCATATCGACGCGAGTGAGGTTGGAGCCGAGGCCGGCCCGCTCGAGACCGCGCTGGAAGTCGCCCTCCTCTGCAGCGTCACAGAGGCCCGCCAGTCTGACGTTCAACCCCTGAGGGCCGAACAGATCCAGGAAGCTTCCGATGGCCTGCGCACCGCCCATTGGCACGACGGAAATGCCCTCAGCATCAAGATTCCGAGCACGGCGCTCAGCCAGTGCCTCTAGGGCGAGCCGGTCGCTGATCCCCTCGACGAGCACGACCGTACGTGCGAGGAAGGCTTCAGCCGTCTGAGGCTGGTGAAAGTCAGCATGACTAGTCACGTGCGAATGGGCCCGCCTGGATTCGAACCAGGAACCAGCGGATTATGAGACCGCTCACTGTCCCAAGTTGTTGAGACCCTGCCAAACCCACCAGAGCAAGAAGGTCACCAAGAGAATTCCAAGGATGACGGGGATCCAATTCATGAGGAATCGAGACCGCTTTCCGCGCACGTACAAGCTCATCGATGAAGGCCCACACCCACAGGCCCCTCAAATACTAGTGTGCTGGAATGTCTGCAAAGCGGCAGTTCCCCGCCCGGCGCTTCAGTTTGTCCCGCTCGTACGGCCGCTCATCTCCGCGACCTGTGCCCGCAGCGTCTCGGGGGGAATAGCGAAGAAGTCGAAGATCTCGTACAGGGGCTGGGTGACCTCGCGAATCAGCTCGGGCAAGGTGTCACTGATTCGATCCGCTCTCACCGACACGCCCGACTCCACCGTTTCCTGGACGGCAGGGCGCCTCTCGGGAGGCATAAAGCGCCCTGGCTGCGCCCACGACGAAAGCGTTCGCCCCGCGAGGCCTTCCCAGATCACGCGGAAGCGCACCTCGGCCGCGGAGTCTCCGAGTGCTGCGGCGAGACGCTCGGCGTGTAGTAGGCAGGGGCCGATCCGCCAGATAGGGAGGCCAAAGTCGAACCGCTCGCCAGGAGGAAACCGACCGGGATAGCTATCGTCGTCGTAGCCCACAATCAGGTACATCAGGCCATTCGGCGACGCTCTCCAGAAGTCGGAGTGCCCGGGGTCGGCGAGCGTCCGTGTGCTGAAGAGCCAGCACTCGATCGTGTCCTCGAAAGGGACGGGCCTGGACTCCGGGCTGCCCTCTAACCAGGGCGGCCATCCGGTCTCATGGCCCAGCACCTCTTGCAGGAGGGTTCGGAGCGCGCCAAGGCTGGGACGCTCAAGGTCGCCTTCCAACGAGTAAGCGACCGTGTAGACGCCGTGCTCGTACCGAGCTCGTGGCGTGTGTTCCTGAAACTCCGTGTCGAGCCGTGTCTCGAAACGAGCTCGGGACTCCTCGATCCAATGGTCGAGCCGATCGGCGGCGGGTCCCTGGAGAGCGCTAAAAGGGAAGGGGCCTCTCGCTTCCAGCACTGCTCGGAAGCTCTCGACCAGTTCGTCTCGGCTAGCGAGCACACAGCGGCTTATGAGCTCGTCCCACTCGCGCCCCGTTCGAGGCGAATCGCTGCTCGGACCTGGCCGACGAATGTAGTAAGTGTTGATCTTGATGTGCCGGCGCTCCGGGCTATCGGACTTCGCGCGAATCGGCACCCGGTGGCTGCCTGGGACCACAACGACGACAAACAGTTCTTCCGTCTCCGGGTGCACCACGTGATGGACCTGACAGTGGAACGTCGGCTCCGCGTAGCGGGCGACGATCGCGTTGACCGCGTCCTGGTTGTAGGCGGCGAGACTCGGCGGTCGGTCGGCGGCCGGTTGCCACCTCCCTTCGCCTTCGGCGAAGCCGATCAGCACAAAGCCCCCGCCGTGGTTGGCGAGCGCAAGCAGGGCTTGCCCAAGGTCAGCAGCCTCCTCGCCCTGCTTGAGGTCGAGCCAAGGTTTCAGCTCGATGGCGAGGTCTTCGCGCGGGAATGCGACAAGGTCCTGGAACCGCGGCCTCCGGCTGAGGTCGTCCTCTGGCTCCCCGTTCGGCACGCTGAATACCTCCTCTGGTCACATTCGGGTCACATCTCGGCCGACCGCCCCTCTGGGCCCATCAGCAAAAGTGGGCGTATCGAGGGCTTTGTCGAATGGGCCCGCCTGGATTCGAACCAGGGACCAACGGATTATGAGTCCGCTGCTCTAACCAGCTGAGCTACGGGCCCGGCAGAGTGCGAGCGTAGCGAGATTTTCTTCGGCCGGGAACCGGCGCAGGCTGTTTCGGGCGCCGCTAACATCGGCTGCGGTGAAGGTGTTCCAGCACGAGCGGCGGCTGAGGACGGCCGGGGGGCTCTCCGTGCGGGACATCACCGACGACGTGACCGAGTCCGTGCGCGAGAGCGGCGTGCGCGACGGGATCGCCTGCGTCTACTCGCCGCACACGACCTGTTGCGTCCGCGTCAACGAGTTCGAGGACGGGTTCCTGGAAGATTTCACCGCTCTCCTGCGCAGCCTCGTCCCGACGGACAAGTACTACGCGCACGACGACTGGGGCCGCCGCACCGAGAACATCTGCGAGGAGGACATGGAGCTCGGCAACGGCCACGCCCACTGCATGTCGATGCTTCTCGGCAGCGCGGGCGAGTCGATTCCGGTGCGCGACGGCGAGCTCTGCCTCGGCACCTGGCAGCGCGTGCTCTTCCTCGAGCTCGACCGCGAGCGGGAGCGGCGCTGGATCGTCCAGGTCGTCGGCACCTAGTCGACACCCAGCTCGAAGACCCAGAAGTCCTTGCCCATCACCGGCTGGGCGACGTTGTAGACCGGCACTGCGCCGATGAAGCCCTCGAACGTGCCGAGATGGCCGTGCCCGTGCAAAACGAGGTCGGGCCGGTGCTCGGCGATCGGCGCCGCCAGCCGGTCGGAGCCGAGGAACGCCCAGATCACCTGCGGCTCTCCTTCGAGCGTGGTCGTCGTCGGCGCATAGTGGAGCAGCGCGATGCGGACCGGACAGGAAGCGATCGCCTCGAGGCCGCGCCGAAGCGCCTCCACCTCCTCGGTCGTCTCGGCGTAGACGCGCCGGAGCGAAGGCTCCCCGAAGTCCGGCAGCTCCGAGTCGGGAAAGCCGCCGACGGAGCCCTTCACGCCGACGACGCCCACCTTCGTCCCGGCCACGTCCAACACGGTCCAGGCGCGGTCGAGCATCCGAATGCCCGCGTCGCTGAGCACCTCGACGACCTCGTCGCGCCGGTTGGCGTGCCAGTCGTGGTTTCCGAGCACCGCGACGATGGGCGTCTCCACGCCCCGCACCGCCTCCGCCAGTGTCCGAGCCTCCTCCGGCTCACCATGCAAGGTCAGGTCGCCCGCGAGCAGGATCAGGTCGGCGTCGCGCCCAGCCGCGGCGAGCGTGTCCGCCAGACGCTCATCGTCCGGTCCTGCGGCATGGATGTCTCCTACCGCCGCAACCTTGATCATGGGTGAACTGTTCCATGCCGGCTCCCGGCGGGTAACCAGCGGACATGACCGAGTTCGACGACCTGCTGGAGACGCTCAAGCGCCCGGCGGCCGCGTTGCGCGACGCCGATGTCCCGTCCCTGCTCGGGGGCGGCCTCGTCGGTCTGGGCGAAGCCGCCCGAGGAGTGGCTGTACAAGGGCTGGGAGGGCGACCTCCTGACCGACTTCATCTTCGATCCCGCCGGCAATCCGGTCGACGACGCCATGTTCGAGCGCGCCGAAGACCTCGAGGTGCAGGCCGTAGCCATGAAGGTCATGGCCCTCGAGGACGTGATGGCGACGAAGCTCCTCGCGATGCGCGAGCACGAGGTCGACTACGACGACTCGCTCGAGATCGCCCGCGCGCTCCGCGAGCAGATCGACTGGGACGCCGTCTGGGAGCAGACGTCCGACTCGCCGTATGCCCGCACGTTCTTCTATCTCGCTGAGCAGCTCGGCATCCTCGACGGCGGCGGGCCAGCCCGAGCGAAAGCGGTTCGTCCCGGGCGCCTTCCAAAGCCGCCGGGCGAGCGTGTCCGTGTCCGTGTGAAGCCGAGCGCACCCTGGTATCCCGCCGCTTCTCGCTGTACCGTCCGGGGCGAGCCAGCTTGAACAGCCGCCTGCAAGGCCTGCTAAAGCCGCGTCGAGAGCGCCTCCGCGACGCGGTGCTCATGGCCGCGCTCTTCGGCGCTTACGTCGGCTCCGCCAAGGTCGGCATCGAGCTCTCCGTCGCGCATGGGGTGATCACCCCTGTCTGGGCTCCGACGGGAATCGCCCTCGCCGCGCTCTTCCTCTACGGCCCGAAGCTCTGGCCGGCGGTCGCGCTCGGCGCCGTAGTGGCCAACGCGACGAGTGGGGCGTCTGGAGCGGACGCGCTCTTCATCTCGGTCGGCAACACGCTCGAAGCGCTGGTCGGCAGCCTCCTGCTGCGCCGGGTGGGCTTCCGTCCGGCTCTCGACCGCGTGCGCGACATCTTCATGCTCGTCTTCTTCGGCGCGGTTGCGAGCACCGCGATCAGCGCGACGAACGGAGTGACGACCCTCTGGCTCTCGGGCAAGATCGAAGGCTCCCACTACGGGTCCGAATGGCTCCTCTGGTGGGTCGGCGACGGCATGGGAGACCTGGTAGTCGCGTCGCTCATCTTCGTTCTTTCGACGAAGCCCTTCCAACTGCTCGACCGCCGTGCGCGGCTCGAAGGGCTCGTCCTGATCGGACTGCTCGCGGGCGTCAGCTCGGTCGTCTTCCTCGCCGGCCAGTGGCGTTATCCGCACTTGCTCTTTCCCGTGCTCATCTGGGCGGTCCTCCGTTTCCACCAGCTGGGGGCGGTGACGAGCAGCTTCGTCGTCGCGGCGATCGCGATCGTCGGAGTCGTCCACGGGACGGTCCCGCTGGGCGACCGGAGCGGAACCGAAATCGTGCAGATCCTCGAAGGGCTCACGGCGGGAGTCGCCATCAGCCTGCTGATCCTGGGGGCGGTGCTGGCCGAGCGCAGCAAGGCGCTGAGCGAGCTCGCCCGGGCTCACGCCGGCCTCAAAGAGGCGCAGGAGGTCGCGCACATCGGCAGCTGGGAATGGGACATCCCCGAAAACCACGTCACGTGGTCGGACGAGCTCTACCGTCTGTGGGGGCTGGAGCCGGGGTCCGACGTGATCACGTACGAGCGGTATCTCGAGTCCATCCATCCTGAAGACCGGGAGCTCGCGCGCAGGACGATCGAGGGCGCGTATGCGGGAGGCACGCCCTTTGCCTTCGACCACAGGGTCACGCTCCCCGACGGGCGCCTGCGCTGGATCCACGGCAGTGGCCGCGTGATCGCAGACGAAACCGGAGTGCCCACGCGGATGCTCGGAACCGCCCAGGACATCACCGAGCGTAGGCAGATCGACGAGCTGCGCGACTCGATCCTCTCCGCTGTCTCGCATGAGCTGCGGACGCCGCTGACCTCGATCATCGGCTTCGCCGTCACGCTGCGAGAGAAGGGCGGCGACCTGGCCGAGGAGACGCAACGGGAGATGATCCAGCATCTCGCCCGGCAGGCCAACAAGCTCGACAATCTCCTGTCCGACCTTCTCGATCTCGACCGACTCCGACACGGCTTCGTCCGTCCGACTTTCCGAGCGACGGACATCGGCCGGCTCGTCACCCAGGTCGCCTCGGGGCACGTGTCCGATACGCACGAGATCGACGTTCGGGTCGTCTCGGCGGTTGCGGAGGTGGACGCTCCGAAAGTCGAGCGGATCGTCGACAACCTGTTGGCGAACGCCGTCAGTCACACGCCGCCGGGAACCAAAGTCTCGGTCCGGGTCGAGACGGGCCGGGGCGGAGTGCTGATTGCCGTCGACGACAGCGGCGCAGGCGTCGCGGAGGAGCATCGAGAGGCGATCTTCGAGATTTTCAATCGCGGCGGAGACAACGACGGGGCACGGGGCACCGGCGTCGGGCTTTCACTCGTGGCTCAGTTCACGGCGCTCCACGGCGGGCGCGCCTGGGTCGAGGAGAGCGCGGGCGGCGGAGCCTCGTTCCGCGTCTTCCTCCCGGAGCAGCAGCCCCTCTAGGGCTTCACGGAACGAAAGTCGGGCTGTGGTTCGTCGCTAAGGCTCACGGCCACCAGTGTCCCTTGTTGACGTCGAGCCGACCACCGTCGCGACATTCAGCGGAGTGATACCGGTGTGCAGCCCAGACGTACCAGTGCTTCCGGTAGACCGCGGCGAGGTAGCGCCCCTCGTCCCGGCTCCTGCCTAGCCGGGTAGCGACCTCGGCCGTCGCCTGCAACCCGTAGCACTCGGCCAAGGCTTCGTTCCGGATTCCGCCAGCGTGCACGGACTCGTGAGCGAGTGCGTGCACCGACCAAGCCAGCGCGTCGACGAAACGGGCCTTCCACACGGGTTTGCCCTCCGCCACGATTCGCGCCAACTGGGCACAGATCTCCGGCGAGAGATGCACACTGCGCGGCGTCCATTGTGTGAAGGCACGCCAGGGTCCGAGCGGATCGGCGTGAGGCCAGCGCGCCGCACGTTCGGCTATTCGGGTCGACCAGTCCGCCTGCGACCAGCAATAGACGCGCGTCGGACGAAGAGCGAGCGTGGAGGCCACCCGCCCGTACAGGCGGTCGGGGTGACTCCTCGTCTCTCCGGGCACAGTCGACGGCACGTGGCCGAACCGGTAGCAGACTGGGTGCCCCGCGACCGGGGCGCAGGCTCCGCGGCCGGCCCTCGAGGGACCTCCTCCTACGACAGCCGCCGCGCCGACGAGCGCGATCGCGAGCACCAGAGGTATCGCCAAGACGCTCAGGGCTGAAAGGACGAGCCATCGATGACGACCAGTCGCGATCGAGCGCAGGGCCATGGTGGCTCAATCGGCCTCGCGAGCACCCTGCTTAAGGCACTCAGGGCGTATCAGACCCCGGGATCCAGCGACCTACCTACGAACCCGTCGCCACAGGCTCCTGGCTCGACTCTTCCGCCTGAGCCAGCTACCGGGCTCCTCCGGACTCGACCTCGAAGCGAGGCTCGTCCCCCTTCGCATCGACGGTGATCTTGTCGCCGGGCTCGACCGAGCCGTCGAGCACCATCCGCGAGAGTTCGTTCTCGACGAGCCGCTGGATCGTCCTCCGCAGAGGCCGTGCTCCGAACTCGGGATCGAACCCTTCGCGTGCAAGAAGCTGCACCGCCTCGTCCGAGAACTCGACTTCGATGCGCTGCGCGCGCATGCGCTGGACGAGCTTGTCGAGCAGCAGCTTCGTGATCTCAGACAGCTGCTCGTCCCGTGAGCGCCCGGAAGACGATGATCTCGTCCCTCATGCGCTCCTCCGCCAGGTCGATCTCACACAGGTACTCGACCTCTTCCGTCCCGTCGGGGAGACGGCGAATTCGCTGAGCAACCGCAGGTCGTCCGTGACGCCGGCAAACAGGTTGCTCCTCCACCGCCATACCTAAGTCAGTCCTCCTCCTGCTCGTAAAAGCAAACCACCTGAGCCCGTATCCTTCGCGCGGCTGATGGGTGTCGAGCCCTCTCCTCACGGGGATTTCCACTACGAGATCTCCGCCGTCAGGCGAAACGGCAGCGAACGCGTACACGAATACGCAGCCGAGGAGCCACTCCGCCCCGGCGACGTCGTCAGGCTCGAAGGCCGTTACTGGCTCATAGCGGCAATCGAGCCGGCCGAAGGTGCGCCGGCCCGTGCGTGGGCGAAGCCAGCGCGATACCGGCTCCGCCTCCGGCATCCGGACGGGCGCGAGGAGCTCGGTGCCTTCAGGCGCTTCCGGCCGGATGCCCCGAGGCTTGGGCACGCCTTCACCACCGTCGAGCGCGGACAGACGATCAGCTGGGAGGTCGTCGACAGCCGGCTCGCCGACGATGAGGAGGGTGAGCCCTACCTCGACCTAGTGGCCGAGCGCGACTATTCGGAGGTCGAGGCGCCCTCGGATCACGAGCTCGAGCACACCCTCTTCCGAGATGAAGATGAGCCGCCGCCGGGGGCCGCCGCTGCGCTTTCCCGCGCCGAGGAAGAAGGGCTCGCGGTCGAGCTCGTCGCTCTCGAGCCCGGAGAGGAGCCCGACTGGGAGGCAGCCAGGCGCTTCATCGACTCCCTGGTGATCGAGGAGGTGGAAGACGACCTCCTCGAGCTCTCCGGAGTCAACCCGGACCGTGACCGGCAGGAGAGCTGGCTCGAGACCGTGAAGCAGCGCCTCTTCTCGGACCTCGAGCTGTTCAGGGCGGACGTCGAGGGCGACCACGACCAGATCGAGGCATGGAGCTTCCGCGACGGACGTATCTTCGCCTCGGTGGGAAGCTGGGAGGACGAGGCCGAGCCCGAAAGTGGGCACGGCTGGATGGTTCGGCTCGCCGACGCCGAGGCGCTTGGAGCGGCCGGCTTCGAACGAGTCCGCAAAGCGGAGCTCTGAGGCGGCGGGACGCCTTTGCAGCGCCCGTGATGAGACGGGCCGAGCCGATCGTCCACACGCTCGATAAGAGCGCTGTCGCGCTACGAGTGCCAGGTGCTCGTCAGGTAACCGCGGCGAAGTCCTGACGACGCCTCGCTTCCGGCGCGATAGGGCTTGCCGCGAGCAGCGACCACCTCGGCCAGCAACCGTGCCTTTCTACGCTGGTGGGCACGCCCGACGAGGTGCTTGTTGAGCGCGAAGTACGAGGCGGTGGCGTTCGCAAAGCTCAATTGACGTTGAACTCCAGGTAGATCCGCTGCAGCTCTTCCTCGCGCTCGCGGAACACGTCGACCACGTCGGGGTCGAATTGTCTCCCGGCTTCGGCCGCGACCTCGGCGGCCGCGTCCGCCCAACTGCCGGCAGGCCGGTACGGTCGGGTGCTCGTCATTGCGTCGAGCGCGTCGGCAATCGAGAAAATCCGCGCGCCGAGCGGAATGTCGTCCCGGGCCAGCCGATCGGGGTACCCGCGGCCGTCCCAGCGCTCGTGATGCGAACGAACGACGCGCGCACCCTGTCCTCGCAGCAACGCCGCCTCGCCGACCATCTGCTCGCCGAGCACGGTGTGCGTCTCGATCAAGCGACGCTCCGATTCCGTGAGGGGCCCGGGCTTGACGAGCACGTTGTCGGGGATGCCGATCTTCCCGATGTCGTGCAGGATGAAGCCGTACTCGAGGCCCGGCTCGTCGAGCAGGCCGGGATCGATCGCCTCCGTGAGCGCGTTGGCGTACCGGCGGACTCGCTCGGAGTGGGCACCGGTGCCGCCGTCCTTCGACTCGAGCGCCCGGGCCAAGGCAACGACGGTCTCGCGGTACGCGTTCTGAAGAAGCGCCCGCTGTCCACGTTCGAGCTCCAACAGGCGGCGAAAGTCCTGCGCATAAAGCGCAAGTTGATGATCCGAGGTGGTCAGAGAATGAGTGTGGCGCAGTTCCTCTTCGGGAGCCGCTCCGAGGCGCTCAACCAGGGTGAGCAGCTCCAGCGGGCTGAAGGGCTTGCGCAGAAAGCCGTCGGCGCCCGCACCTCGCCCGGCGCTCTCCGACGTCGCGTCGCCTGTCAGCAGGATGACTGGGATGGTGCGCGTGAACGGGTCGCCCTTCAGCCCACGGCAGAAGGTGACCCCGTCGATGCCCGGCATGGCCACGTCGAGCACGATCACGTCGGGGTGGCGGGAGCCGATCTTCGTGGCCGCCGACGCGGCGCTCGCTGCCTCGTCGACCTCGATGTCGGCCATCTCGAAGCTCGTTCGCAAAAGAGCCCGCAGATTTGGATCGTCGTCGACGACCAAGAGGCGGAGGGGTCGGTCGGCGAAGCGATGCGAATCGTCGCTTCGCTCGTCTACCGCTGCTCCGCTGTCGTTGGCTGCGGACGGCTCGCTTGCGATCCCGCCGCCTCCGACGGGTGCCGCAACTGTCGCCTCTCCCGGCGCACGCCTCGAAATGCTCGTCTGTCGCGCCAGCTTCCCGAACATCAGGAGCAGGAAGCCGGCCAATGCCGTCCAGAGAAGCGTCCCGTACGTCGTCAGTGTGAGCCAGGCAGGCATGTCGCTAACCCAGAAGCCCGCGAGGCCCGGAACTTGCGTGTAAGCGGTGAGGATCCCTCGTCTGAGGGGGCTGTCTCCAGAAGGTGATGGAGGCCGCGTCCGGTGGCGCTTCGACGGCTGACATGGGGTTCTCCTTGCGGGGAGGAACGTTGCTTACTCACATGGGGCCGCAGAACGTCGGCGCTGGCAATCCCTCGAACGGGTAGGACGGTCGGCCTACCGCCAGAACAAGCGGGTCCTAGCCGGCGTCATCACCCAGTCGGGCCGCTTCGACGAGCTTCCGCGGCGCGACCTCCGCGTACGCATCCTCCGCGATCCCGGCCAGCTCGTCCCAGTCGAGGCCGCGATCGAGCAGAACGCCGAGCCAGCCGCGGTGGCCGACGTACGGCGGCCTGAAGAACTTCTCGGGGTCCGCTTCGACGAGCATCTCCTGCATCCCGGCCGCCGCCGCGCACCAGATCGCGAAGCGGCCGTCGCCGTGATGGTTCGTGAGGACCATGAGGAAAGCTCTCTTGCCGCGGACAAAAAAGGTCGGCGCGCCGTGGCTGAGGCGCTCGCTCGTCTCCGGGAGCCCGAGGCAGATGTCGCGGAGCCGCTGCAGGGATCGCTCACGCTCGCCTGGATCCAGCATCGTTTTCATCGTCGCACAGCTCGGATTCAGACCTGATCCTCTTCTGCTTCGTCTCCTCGGTTGATGCGCTCGATCCACTCCGCGAAGAGCGGGTCGACGACGACGTGCTTGCCGTCCACGAGCTCGATCTCGGCCGTGGCGCTGAGCCGGGGCAGCGCCTTGCGGACGATGTCCTTCGTCAGCTCGAGGCGTTTCAGCACGTCGCCTCTGTACGGCGAGCCCCCGCCTGCGATGACGGCGCGCATCGTCTTCTGCTCGGAGGTGTCGAAGCCGCGCCACTGCGCGTCGAACTCGGGATTGAGCTCCGCGAGCGCTGCCGTGTGCGCCGTGAGCCAGTCGTCGAGCGTGGCGGTCTGACGCTTCTCGATCGTCGCCCAGAGCCGGTGTGCGAGCAGCATCGCCCGCTGCGGGTGCCCCTTCGCCGCATCGAGAAGCGGATTCAGTGTCTCGCCCACTCCGCGCCCGGTCTGCTCGAAGCGGCCCGCGACGTATTCGGCGATGTCCTCGTTCGCCAGGCGCTGGAGCCGCATCGGCACCGCCGACCCGTACAGCGGACGATCCTTGTTCTCGAAAAGCTGTCTCATCAGGGCCGGCTCGGAGCCCGCGAAGACGTAGGACGCCACCTCCGCCTGATGCTGGATATGGCTGCGAATGAGGCCGTCGAGGTTCGCGACCTTGCCCACGTCCTGGAACTCGTCGAGGGCCACGAAGGCGCGGTAGCCACCGCTCTCCTCGAGACGCAGCGGCAGGTCGAGAAGGGCGTGCAGAGCGGGCAGCGGGTCGACCTTGGGATCGAGCTGGAGCTTGGCGCTGATTCCGTAGGCACCGAGCGAGACGCCGATCCCGGTCTTCTGGAGAAAGTCCTCGACCTTCGTGCGAACCGCGCCCTTCAGCTGCTTCGAGTAGGCGCGTTCGAGGCGCACCGTTACGTCCGCGATCGACGACACTCGGTAGAGGTCGACGAGGATCGGGATCAGCCCCTCCTCGGCCTCCCCGTCGCGAAGTGCCCGTTTGAGCAGGCTCGTCTTCCCGTACTTCCGCGGCGCGTAGAGCCGGACGAAGTGCCCCCCGACGACGTTCTTCAGCAGCTCTTGCGTCTCGGCGTCCCGGTCGATGACGTCCTCGGCCGCGACGGGATGGGAGTAGACGAAGGGATTGACGTCCGTGATCATGCGCCCGTCAGACTACCAAATAGGTGTCTGTACGACTAATCGATGTAGTCGCTCAGGTCGCCGTCAAGTCGTCTCCTCGACTACTCAGCCTGCAGTACTGCAGGCTCGCCCGGCCGTCGGAAATGACCGGTCGACCCGCTCGGGCCCATAGCAAACGCCTTAGGGTAGGCCCAATGGTCTGGGGAATCGTCGGCGTCGCGATCCTGCTCGTGCTGCTGCTCGTGGTCGTCGCGATGTACAACCGCCTGATCCGCCTCCGCAACCGCTCCGAGAACACCTGGGCGCAGGTCGACGTGCAGCTTCGGCGCCGCTACGACCTGATCCCGAACCTCGTCGAGGCCGTGAAGGGCTACGCGGCCCATGAACGCGAGACGTTCGAAGAAGTCACCAAGGCGCGAGTGGCGGCGCAGCAGGCGCAGGGAGTCGAGCAGCAGGCGCAGGCCGAGAATGTGCTCACCGCTGCGCTCGGCCGCCTGTTCGCCGTCGCGGAGGCGTACCCGCAGCTCCGCGCGACCGAGAACTTCCAACAGCTCCAGGCGCAGCTCGCCGACGTCGAGCAGAACATCGTGGTCGCGCGCCAGGTCTACAACGACACCGTCCTCACCTACGACAACGCGCTCGAGACCGTGCCCACGAACATCGTCGCCGGCCTCTTCAACTTCAGCCCGCGAGCGTACTTCGAGACGGAAGGCGCGACGCGGGAGGCGCCGTCCGTGCAGTTCTCGACCTGACCCGGTTCAGCACCTTCTTCCTGGCCCTGACCGCGGCCACGCTCTTGTGGCCCGGTACGGGGTCGGCCAAGTCGTACTCGCTACCGCACGCGGACGTCGGGGTACGGATCCAGCCCGATGGATCGCTCCTCGTTCGCGAGCAGATCACCTTCGACTTCTCCGGCAGCTTCAGCGGTGCCAACCGCGACATTCCCGTGCGCAAGGGCGAGTCGATCGACCACATCTCGGTCAGCGAGGGAACCGACAACTACCGGGCCGGGGGCAACACCGACCTCGGGGGCTTCGCCCTGCCCGGCAGTTTTGGTGTGGCGCAAATTCACAACGGCATTCGGATCGTCTGGCACTACTCGGCCGGCGACGAAAGACGGACCTTCACGCTGTCCTATCGCTTCCGCGGATTAGCGGTCGCCTACGACGACGTCGTCGACGTGAACCTGAACGTGTGGGGAGACGACTGGCCCACGGGGCTCGGCGATCTAACCGCTGCGATGCAGCTCCCGCGGGCAACCGAGCTTTCACCCTCCTACCGGGTCTGGGGCAGCCCGGTCTGGGTGCGAGGCACCGTCGCGCGCTTGCCGGACCGGGCGAACCTGCAAGCCGCGCTCGTGCCCGCCCATCAGTTCGTCGAGCTGCGCGTGGTCTTCCCCCGCAGCCTGCTCACCTCGACGTCGGGCGCTCAGGTTCGCAGCGGCAGCGGACTCCAGCAGATCGTCGCCGCGGAGGCCGCCTCGCAGCGTGAGTTCGATCGCGACCGCAAGCACATCGACGACGCCAAGCGGCATCTCGGCCGAACGATCCTCTACCTGCTCCTCCTCGGTCTGGGGCCGGCGCTCGCGCTGATGGCTCTCGTCTGGGTCCTCTACGGCCGCGAGCGGAAGACCGACTACGACCGTGAGTACGAACAGGCGCCACCGTCGGACACGGAACCCGCTCTCGTGCCGGCGCTTCTCCGTCAAGAGACGACCCCCGGATCGAACGAGTTCACGGCGACCCTCTTCGACCTGATCCGCCGCGGCCGCTACAAGGCGACTCCCGTCACGACCGAGCGCAAAGTCTGGGGCGGCCTGCGCCACGAGGACCTCGCAGATCTCCAGCTCACCGTCGGGGACACGAACCCGCAGCTGACCGACTTCGAAGAGCCCGTGGCCGAGGTGATCGACTCGGTCGTCGGCGGGGAGGGCGAGCGGCTCACGGAGTTCCGCGAGCGCATCGAGGGCGACCGAGCGTCGAACAGCAAGCGCTTCACGAGCTTCAAGGAGAACGTGTCGTCGGCGATCCGCGCCCGACGGTGGTACTCGAGCGGGGGTGGCCGCCTGCTCGCGTTCGGCATCGGCGTTTTCGCCCTCGCGGCGATTCTGCTGCTCTGGACCGGCATCCACGGCTTCCGGTCGGCCGCTCCACGCTGGAGCGACGTCGTCACGGTCGCGCTCGGGGGCTGCGCGGCGGCGAACGGGGCCTCGCTGATCTTCGCGGCGACGCGAGTGCCGCTCTGGCGCCGCCGAACCAGAGCCGGCCAGGCCGAGGCGGAGCGCTGGGAAGCCTTCCGGCGGTATCTGACCGACTTCCCGCGCCTCCAGGAGGCACCTCCGGCCACGCTCGAGCTCTGGGAACGCTATCTCGTCTACGGCATCGCGTTCGGGATCGCCGAGCGCGTCCTCCAGGGAGCGCACCTGCATATGCCCGAGGCGCTGCACGACCAGAGCTCGCTCTACTGGATCACGCCGAACGGCGACCTCGGCTCCGGGGCGACCGCGCTTGCGATCGGCGACCTCTCGTCCGGCTTCGGCTCCGCTCTTGCGCCGCCGGGCACGTCCGGCTCCGGCGGTGGTTTCTCGGGCGGCGGCGGAGGTGGAGGCGGAGGTGGCGGAGGCGGCGCCTGGTAACTACGGCAAGGAGAGAGTCAGCGTGATCCCGCCTGTGTTGGCGGCCTGGGGATCGACCAGGATCGAGTACTGACCCGTCACGGGCAAGGTCGCGGTCAGCGTGGCTCCGAACGTGCCGACGAAGGCAGGCGGGATCAGACTGGTGCCGTCGGGCTTCGCGACGGAGATCCTGGCGCCGCAGCACGTGGAGGTGCCGATCGTGACGTTGCTCAAGCGGAGGGAGATCCGTTGCCCTGCCGTGCCGTCGAAGCGAAGCATGGCGTTCTGACCGGGGATCGGGCCGAACGTGAGGCTCAGTGGCCCGCCGCCCGCGACGATCGAACCGCTCAAGTCGGGCGGCACGTCGTAGAGCGCAAGCGTAAGTGAGCCCAGGTCGGTTCCCACCGGGTCGACGAAGATCGAGTAGCTGCCGCTGACCGGCAGAGTACTGGTATCGAGGAAGCCCCCGTTCGTGCCGAGCAGGGTCGGATAGACGAGATTCGAGCCGTCGGGCTTCCGAATCGAGACGCGAACCGAGCAGCACGTCGAGGTACCGACCGTGACGTTGCTCAGGCGCAGGCTGATCCGCTGGCCGAGAACGCCGTCGAAGCGAGCGAGCGCGTTCTGCCCCGGGACCGGTCCGACCGAGACCGCGACCGTCGGGCCGCCCGGCGAGATCGAGGCACTCGCATCGGGCGGGACGTCATAGAGCGCAAGCGTCATCGAGCCGAGGTCGGTTCCCACCGGATCGACGAGGATCGAATAGTTGCCGCTGACCGGCAACGTGCTCGTATCGACGAAGCCCCCGTTCGTTCCGACGAGGGTCGGATACACGAGATTCGTGCCGTCGGGCTTCCAGATGGAGACGCGCGCGGAGCAGCAGGTAGAGGTCCCAATCGTCACGCTGCTCAGGCGGATGCTCACACGCTGGCCCGCGGCGCCGTCGAAGCGGAGGCTTGCGTTCTGGCCGGGAACGGGTCCGATTGCGACCGACGCAGCCGGCCCGCCTGGGCTGATCGAGCCCGTCACGTCGGCAGGCACGTCGTACAGCGTGAGCGTCATCGAGCCTGAGGCGGTGCCCTGCGGGTCGACGAGCATCGAGTAGCGGCCCGAGACGGGCAGCGAGCGTGTATCGAGGAAGCTCCCATTCGTACCCACGAGGGTCGGATAGACGAGGGTCGTGCCGTCGGGCTTCGCGATCGAGACCTGCGCCGAGCAGCAGGGCGACGCGCCGATCGTGACGCCGCTCATCCGTAGCGCGATGCGCTGCCCGGCCGTCCCGTCGAAGAACAGCCGCGCGTTCTCTCCAGCTGAGTGCGTCGTGACGGTGACGGCGGGTCCCCCGGGGGCGATCTCGTAGCTCTGGGTTGCCATTGCGGAGACGCTTTGCGTGTCGGTCGATCCTCCCGCGGCTGCGATCAAGCTGATGTTGATCGGGCCTGCGGCGGGAACGAGCGAAGCCGTGTACAGGCCGTCGCCGCGCGCGTTCAGCTCGAGCGGGCTCCCGTTCAGGGTCGCGCTGACCGAGACGCCTGAGGGCGAGCCGCAGACCGTGCCGAAGGCGCGAACTTCGAGCGGCTGTCCCGCATTCACCTCCGAGCCGGACACAGGCGACTCGATCCAGGCCTGTGGCGAGCCGAGGCATCTCACGGCCCTGTCGACGTTGAGGCGCCCGGCCGTCCTTGTCGTCCCGGCGAGCGCCGAGATCGGGTCGACGCTGCGCAAGAGCAGGGCCTTGAGGCCGACGCCGCTTGCGTCCGGGAACACGGCCTTCGCCAGCGCGGCGGCACCTGAGACGTGTGGCGCGGCCATCGAGGTACCGTCCGCGAAGCGGTACGTGCCGCTCAGCCAGGTGGAGTAGATGTTCGTGCCCGGCGCGCCGAGGTCAACGCTTCGCGCTCCGTAGTTCGAGAACCACGCCTTCCGGTCGAACGCATCGGTCGCGCCGACGGCAACGACGTTCGGCGCCTCGTAGGCGGACGGGTAGAAGGGGTCGACGTCTGTGTTGGTGAAGTCGTTCCCGGCCGCGGCGACGAAGAGCCCGCCGCTTGCGTCGGTCTGCTCGATCGCATCGAGCAGAGCCTGTGAGAAGTCGCCCCCGCCCCAGGAGTTGTTCAGGATCGGCACGCCCTTCGCGTTCGCGTACAGGATGGCGCTGATCGCATCGGCGGTACTGCCCGAGCCGTCCGCGCCGAGGAACTTCAGCGGCATGATCCTGGTGCTCCAAGTTACGCCCGCGACACCCACACCGTTGTTCCCAGCCGCGGCGATCGTGCCCGAGACATGGGTTCCATGGCCCTGGTCGTCCGTGGGATTGTTGTCGCCGTTCGCGAAGTCCCAGCCGCGCCAGTCGTCGACGTAGCCGTTCCCGTCGTCGTCGAGGCCGTTCGTGCGGCAGCCGGCGCAGTCCTCCCCTGCGTTGAGCCAGATGTTCGCGGCGAGGTCGGGATGAGAAAGGTCGACGCCTGTGTCGATGACGGCGACGACGACATTCGGGCTGCCGGTGGAGACCGACCAGGCTTCTCGCGCGTCGATGTCGGCGTCGGGCGTGCCCGCGGTCCAGTTGACCGTCTGGCCGAAGTTGTCGAGTCCCCAGAGCTGGTTGATGAACGGGTCGTTGGGCACATCGGCCCGGAGCACGAAGTTCGGCTCGGCGTAGGCGACGCGTCCGTCGCGCTCGAGGCGGCGAATCGCCTCTACCCTGCGGCCGCGGGCGACCGAGACGAGCGCGCTGCGAATCCCGGCGAAGCGACGCCTCCGCTCCGCCCCGACGCCGGCGAGAACGTTGTTCTGCGCCGCAGCCGACACCCGCCCCTTGAAGCCGACGAGGATTTCGCCCGGCACGGTCGAGCGCGCAGACGGGTGCCCCGGCTCGCCGTTCGCCGAGCTCGCCAGCGCGACCCCAGCCAGGGCCAGGGCCAATGTGAGAGAGCGAAGGCGGTGCGGCGTGGGTGGCGATAATCGCGCATGCGTAGCTGGCCTCGACCGCGTGCCGCACGCGGAAATCGGGTTCCTCTCACACCGTAGGCGCGAAGCGCCGCGCGGCCATCCCCCGCGAGAGTGTGTTTCCGGTCTGCCAGGCGGAGGTAAAGAGCCGTCGTGCGCTTTCGCCGTGGGGCTCGACTCGATCCGGGCCAGGTCACCGACGTTCGCGGTCGCCGCCTCGGCGGCGGGCTCGCCGTAGGCGGCGGTGGCCTCGGCGTCGGCGTGCTGATCGTCTACCTGCTCTTTGCGCTCCTCTCGTCGGACGGGGGGCTGGGACAGCTCGCACCTCTCGACGACCGCAGCGTCGGCCGGGGCGACAATCCGAGTGAGGTCTCGCAAGCGTGTCGAACGGGCGAGGACGCGAACCAGCGTCAGGACTGCCGCATCGTCGGGGTCGTCGACAGCGTCCAGAGGTTCTGGGACGGCGTCTTCGCACGAAGCGGCAAACGGTATCCGTACGTGGACACGGTCTTCTTCACCGATCAGGTGCAGACAGGATGCGGTGTCGCGAGCTCGCAGGTCGGCCCCTTCTACTGCCCGCAGGACCAGCTTGTGTACATCGACCTCGGCTTCTTCGACGAGCTCCAGTCGCGCTTCGGGGCCGGCGCCGCGCCGTTCGCACAGGCCTATGTGATCGCGCACGAGTACGGCCACCACGTCCAGAACCAGCTTGGAGTCCTCGACAGCATCCGAGGCGACCGCCAAGGACCGGAGAGCAAGGCCGTGCGATCAGAGCTCCAGGCCGACTGCTATGCGGGCGTTTGGGCGGCAAATGCGGTCTCCACAGGCTTGATCGAGGAACTGACGCAGGCCGACATCAACGACGGCCTCGACGCGGCGACTGCGGTCGGCGACGACCACATCCAGGAGCAAACGCAGGGCCAGATGAACCCGGAGACGTGGACGCACGGCTCTTCGGAGCAACGCCGTCGCTGGTTCTCGCGCGGATACGAGAATGGCCGCCCAGCCGCCTGTGACACGTTCTCGGGCTCGATCTAAAAGCCCATCCCCCGCCCGAGTGTGAGCGGCGATGCTGCGAGGCCGATAACCCCGAGACCGTGCTTCGACGCTTCGCATCGTCTGTTCTCGCGATCGGGATCGCCGCGATCAGCGGCTTCGTCGCTCTTCTCGGCCTGGTCTGGGGGTTCGCCTTGAAGTGCGATGACTCATGCGGCACGCCTCCACCCTGGCGCGATGACCCGAGTGCCTGGCAATGGAACGCGTTGGGCTGGGTCGGAATTGCAGGATTTGTGTGCGCTTTCCTCTTCTTCGTAGCGGTCGTGCTGAGGCGAAGGCTCGTCGCGTGGGCCGCCCTTTTTGTCTGGGCGGCGGTGGCTGTGGCGTTCCTGAAGTTCTTTGGCGAGTCAGGACTGACGTCGCAACATGAGAGCGGACGACTTGGATTGGCGGCAGCACTACTTGCGGGCGTAACAGCGATCGCACTCACGCCGACACGCAAGCGTCACCACCCGAGCTAGGGCTGGTTAGTTGGGCGCGGCTCCACGATCAGAGGTGAAGCGCAGGAGCCGGTGTGGTGCCGGCTTTGCCGTCGGCAAACGGTCGCTGGTCGCTAGAACGAGAGTCGATCAAAGTCGTCATGGCTCCGCGCCAGCGGAGCCGGACGTCGATCGACGATGGAGGCGGCGCGTTTGAGAGACGCGAATTTCCGCCCAACAATGCGCAGTTCACGCGAGTCTGCTTCCCAAATGCGACCGTCACGAAGATAAGCTCGCTGGCGAGATGCGTCGCGGGAACTCGTTCGTCATGGCGGCTGCGTTGATCCTTTTCACTGCCGGATGCGACTCGAGGGCAGACGACGCCAGCCGAGCCAGTGAAGCCGCAGAGCCAGCCGACCTGACGTCGCGAGTTGAAAGGTGTACCGAACGCTTCATGCGGCTCGCCTCCGCGAAGGACTCGTCGGGCCAGGTGAGGCGCTACGCAAGGAGGACTTACTGCGAACCCTTCGACAAGCGTGGCTGGATCCATAGGAACGGGACTCTCAGTATCGACGCCTACCGGTACGTGACCAGTACCGGGATGGCCTCGACTTGCGAGGTGGTCGCGCCGGGTCAGCCCTCACAAACCGTGCCTTGCGAGGAACTCGAAGCTGGCGGCCCCTTGATCCTCGACTGCGCGATCCTGCATTTGGTTCCACGGACAGAGGTCAGAACGTACGTCGCGAAGCTGCAACGGAACCGCGAAGTCCGGTGCGACGACGACACGCCGCTTCCTGAGCTTGGCGCGTCGTAACTGCCTAGGTGGAGGCGGAGGGTTCGAACGCTGCGAACTTCGGCACAACAGAGCGGAAGTCCTCAGCGGCTGCTTCCCCCTTGCAACCCGACCTCTCCGGCGCGAGGTTAGGCTGCAACCAACGTGGCTGAGCTTCTGCTCTTCCATCATGCACAGGGACTGACGGCGGGGTGTCTCTCCTTCGCCGATGAGCTCCGCGCCGCCGGACACGTCGTACACGCCCCGGATCTCTACGACGGGAAGACCTTCGCCGACCTCGACGACGGTGTCGGCTACGCCCGGGAGGTCGGCTTCGACACCATCGGGGAGCGCGGTCGGCTCGCCGCTG
>Ga0307278_10000353_pt1 | contig 23149 bp, 20 predicted proteins | sample ER_DNA_117_FD_194482 | JGI IMG/M metagenome (GOLD analysis project Ga0307278, IMG submission 194482) | Bulk soil microbial communities from the East River watershed near Crested Butte, Colorado, United States - ER_DNA_117 | ecosystem: Environmental > Terrestrial > Soil > Floodplain | place...
CGCGGCGATCGCCACGGTGCAGCGCGACTTCAAGCGGCTGGTCGCCTACTCGTCAGTCTCCCACCTGGGCTTCGTCGTGCTCGGCGTGTTCGCCCTCAACACCCAAGGGCTGGCCGGCGCCGTCTTCTACATGGTCGCCCACGGCCTCACCATCGGCGGGCTGTTCTTCCTCGCCGGCATGCTGGAGGAGCGCCGCGGCACCCGGCTGGTCGCCGACTTCGGCGGCCTGCAGCAGGCCGTGCCACGCATGGCGGGGGTGATGCTCGTGCTCACCCTGGCCGCGGTCGCCCTGCCGGGGCTGGTCGGCTTCATCGGCGAGTTCCTGACCCTGCTGGGCGCGTTCGGCGCCAACCGGGCCTTCGCCGTGCTCGGCGCCGGCGGCGTCATCCTCGGCGCCGTCTACATGCTCTGGGCCTACCAGCGCATGTGGCACGGCCAGCTCACCAGCGAGGAGAATCGCGCCATCCCCGACCTCGACGGGCGCGAGTGGGCGGTGCTGGCCCCGCTGCTGGTCGCCGTCATCGTGCTCGGCCTGTTCCCCCGGCCCGTGCTGGAGCGGGTGGAGCCGTCGGTCCAGCGCGTCGTCGAGCTGGCCGGTGGCGCCGGCGGCCAGCGTCCAGCCGCCCTCGCGCCAACCCAACCGAGACCCTGACCACCGCCGGGACGCGGCCGGTGCCGCGCCCCGGGCCAATTGGAGGCCCCCGTGCACGTCCTGGCACAAGCCGCCGAGACGCCGCTGAACCTGCCGCAGATCGACTGGCGCGCGGTCGCGCCAGAGCTCGCCCTGGCCGGCACCGGTCTCGTCGTGCTGCTGCTGGTGGCCTGGTGGCCGCGCGCCAGGCGCGGCCTGCTGGCCGCCGTCTGCCTCGCCGGCATCGCCGTGGCGGCCGCACTGACCTGGTGGAACTGGGACCTGGCGAAGACCGCGTTCGAGGGCGCGCTGGCGCTGGACGGCATCACCCGCTACGCGCGCTTGATCCTGCTCGCCGTCGGCGCGCTCGCGGTCCTGATGGCAGCCCAGGACGCCGCCGGCGACCCGGACGAGCCTCCCGAGGTGTTCCCGCTGCTGCTGTTCGCCCTCACCGGCATGTCGCTGCTCGCCGCGGCCTCCGACCTGCTGGTGGTGTTCATCGCCCTGGAGCTGCTCTCGCTCAGCCTCTACGTGATGGCCGGGGCCACGCGCCGCCTGCGCGCCGAGGAGGCGGCCATGAAGTACTTCCTGCTCGGGGCGTTCTCCTCCGCCTTCCTGCTGTACGGCATCGCCCTGTGCTACGGCGCCACCCGCACCACCAACCTGCGCGGCATCGCCACGGCCGTCGGCGACCCCACCGTCCAGGCCGGGCTGCTGCTCGCCGGGGTCGGGCTGCTGGCGGTCGGCTTCTGCTTCAAGGTGGCGGCCGTCCCGTTCCACCAGTGGACGCCGGACGTCTACCAGGGCGCACCCACCCCGGTGACCGCCTTCATGGCCGCCGGCACCAAGACGGCCGGGTTCGCGGTGTTCCTGCGCGTGTTCGCCGGCGCGCTCGGCGGGCTGGTGGTGAGCTGGCGCCCGGTGGTCGCGGCGGTCGCCGTCGCCACCATGCTGCTGGGCGCCGTGCTCGCGATCGTCCAGCAGGACCTCAAGCGGATGCTCGCCTACTCCTCCATCGCCCACGCCGGCTACCTGCTGCTCGGGCTGGCCGCGGCCGCGACCCGGCCGGAGGGTGTCAGCGCCTCGATGTTCTACCTGCTCGCCTACGCCTTCATGGTGATGGGGGCGTTCATGGTGGTGCAGTACGCCGGCCGCACCGCGCCGGCCGCCCCGGCGGCGGCCGTGCCCGTCGGTGCCGGCGCCCGCGTGGCCAAGGTCGCCGTGCCCGCCACGGCCGCCGCCCGGCCCGCCGCGCGCACCGCCACCGTGACCGCCGAGCCGGACGACGCCGCGGTAGCGGCGGCCGCGACCGTGGAGCAGGACGGGCGCGCCGGCGCGGTCGCCGCCGAGCCGGCGGAGCGCTCCTCGATCGACGACTTCCGCGGCTTCGGGCGGCGTCACTTCTGGCCGGCGGTGCTGTTCGCCATCTTCCTGTTCTCGCTGGCCGGCATCCCGCCGCTGGCCGGCTTCTGGGCCAAGTACTACCTCTTCCAGGCCGCCGTCAACGCCGGGCTCGCCTGGCTGGTGGTGGTCGCCGTGGTGACCTCGGTGATCTCCGCCTTCTTCTACCTGCGGGTGATCGTGGCCATGTTCCTCGACGAGCCGGCCGGCGAGGGCTTCACCGGGTCGCGCTCCTGGGCGCTGCGCGTCGCTCTCGGGACGGCCGGCGTGCTCACCGTGGCCATCGGCCTGGCCCCGCAGGCCCTGGTGAGCGCGGCGCAGGCGGCCGGCAGGATCCTGGGTTGAAGGTCCGCGCCGCCGACCCGCTGCTCCCGGACGACCTGGCCGGGGTCGGGGCGCGGGCACGGGGCGGGCTCGACCGGGTCGAGGAGGCACTGGCCGCGGCGGTCGCGAGCGCCGACCCGTTCGTGCAGGAGGCGGCGAGCCACCTGCTCGACGCGGGCGGCAAGCGCTTCCGCCCCACCCTGGTGCTGCTCTCCGGCCACTTCGGCGACCCGGACGAGCCGCGGCTGGTCGACGTCGCCGTCGCCATCGAGCTGACCCACCTGTCGACGCTGTACCACGACGACGTGATGGACGAGGCCGAGGTCCGCCGCGGCACCGCGTCGGCCAACGCCGTCTACGGCAACAAGCTCGCCATCCTCACCGGCGACTACCTGTTCGCGCGGGCCTCCGAGGTCACCGCGAGGCTCGGCAGCGAGGCCACCGCCATCCTCGCCGCCGCCATCTCCCGCATGGTCGAGGGGCAGATCCGCGAGTCCCGCGGTCCCCACCCGGGCCAGGACCCCGTGGAGCACTACATGTCGGTGCTGGCCGACAAGACCGGCGCCCTGATCGCGGCCGCCTGCCACCTGGGGGCCATGCTGGCGGGCGCGCCGGCCGCCGCCGTCGAGGCCCTGACCGAGTACGGCGAGCGGGTCGGGGTCGCCTTCCAGCTCCGCGACGACCTGCTCGACATCGCCAGCGAGCGGTCCGTCTCGGGCAAGGCGCCAGGCACCGACCTGCTCGCCGGCGTGCGCACCCTGCCCGTGCTCTTCCTGCTGCGCCGCGGCGGGCCTGAGGCCGAGCAGCTCACCCGTTTCCTCGAGGGCGCGCGCGACCGCGGCGCCCTGGCCCGCGTCCTGGGCATGGTGCGCGGCTCCCCGGCCTTCGAGGAGGCCCGCCACGCCGCCGACGCCGAGGCCGAGCGTGCCAAGGCCGCCCTCGCCTCCCTGCGGCCCGGCGTCGCCCGCGAGGCCCTCACCGAGATCGCCGACCGCGTCCTCGACCGCAGCGCCTGACCGGTGGCCGTGTGCCTGGAGCCGGACGGCTGACCCGCGCCACCGGGTCCCGGCCGGTTGTGGCCGGGCGACCTGCCGGGAGACACTGCGGCCATGGGCGTGGACCTCGGGGTGTACCTCGGCGTCGCCGTGGTCGTGATCGTCACCCCCGGACCCGACACGGCGCTGACGGTCCGCAACGCGCTGCTCGGCGGGCGCCGCGGCGGCGTGTTCACGGCGGTCGGGGTGGTCGGCGGCCAGGCGACCTGGACGCTGGCGACCAGCGCCGGGATCGCCGCCCTGCTCGCCGCGTCCAGGCCCGCCTTCACGGCGCTCAGGTACGCCGGTGCCGCCTACCTGGTCTACCTCGGGGTCCAGGCGCTGGCCGCCGCCGTCCGCGGCGACGGGCACGCGCCGAAGGTCCAGCGCCGGCCCGCGCGGCTGCCGCCGTCCGCCGCGTTGCGCCAGGGGCTCGTCAGCAACCTGGCCAACCCGAAGTCGGCCGTCTTCTTCACCAGCCTGCTGCCGCAGTTCGTCCCGGCCGGCCGTGCGGCGTTCCCGACCCTGCTCGCCCTCGGCCTGCTCTACTGCGCGATCACCCTCGCGTGGCTGAGCGGGTACGCGGTGGTGGTGGCGAGGCTCGGCGCCGTGCTCGGCCGCAGCGGCATCCGCCGGGCGATCGAGGCGGTCACGGGCCTGGTGCTGACCGCGCTCGGCCTGCGCCTGGCGACCGAGCCGGCCTGATCCCGGCGGTGCGGGGCGGCGGCATCCGCCAGGCTCCGCCGCCCGGCGGTGCTCAGCCGCCGCCGCCTCGTGGACGGCCGGCCGCCAGGGCGCTGAGCGCGGCGGCCCCGTCGGCGCGCACCGCCTCCAGGTCGGCCGGCTGCGCGGTCTCGCGCTCGGCGTCCTCGAGCACCAGCCGGACGTGCCTGGCGCAGGCTCCGCGCCGCTCCGCGGTCGTCGCGTTGCCGCCGACGTCGGCGAGGAGCTGGATCAGGCTGCGGGCGAGCGCCGGCTCCTTCGCCCCGGCACGGCGGATCTGTGCGGTGCCGAGCCGCAGGTAGTCGTCGAACTCGGGGAACGGCACCGCCACCCGCAGCGTGCCCTGCTCGTCCCGTCGCAGCCAGTGGCCCAGGCGCCGGCCGGCCAGCATGCTCAGCAGCACCGACAGGTGGTGGACCGACTGGATGGCGGTGTAGGGGTCGTTGATCGCCGGGGACAGCGCCTTGTTGCCGATGTCGACCAGGCGGCGGAGGCCGAACGGGACGTCCTGCAGCATGGTCCGCTCGGGGCCGAGGTGAACCGCGCCCTCGACGGCCCCGCGCAGCAGATCGGGCGCCGGCGCCGAGCCCCCGGCGGAGCCGGGCCAGGCCCAGGCGATCGGTGTGCCGGCCACGACGTGGTCACCGACCATCCTCGCCACCCGCACGACCACGTCGTGCCGCGCGGCGGTCCGTACCAGCTCGTCGGGCTCGATGGCCTCGACGTACCCGGAGCGCGAGGCGAGGAGCGCGACGGCCCCGGGTGGCGGGTCGGGGCAGCGTTCCTCCGGGCCGTCGCGGGCGGGCCGTTGCGGGTAGACGTCGTCGATCACCGAGCGGGTCGCCCGCTCGACGGTGCTCATGATCGCGTCGATCTGGATCGAGTGGGCGAGGTGGTGGATGAAGTAGATGAGCACGCCCACGCTGGCCAGCGCGAGCGCCAGCGACCCGGAGACGGCCAGCCTGGGGACGAACCCCGCTCGGCCGGAGGGGGACAGGCCGACGGTGTGCAGCCCCGCGGTGCTGTAGGCGAAGGCGCCCACGAAGATGCTCAGCACCACCTGGGTGCCGCGGTCACGCATGAAGCTGTGCAGCAGCCGCGGCGAGTACTGCCCGGACGCGATCTGCAGCGCGACGATCGTCAGCGCGAACACCAGGCGGGTCACCGTGATCATGGTGGTCGACACCACGATCAGCAGCTGGCGGGCGTCCTCGGCGCTGCCCTGGAAGACCAGCGCGCGCGCCGGTGAGTCGTCGCCGACGGACACGCGGGACAGCAGCACCCCGGCGACCAGGAAGACCACCACCGACACGCTGGGCAGGACCCACAAGGCCCCGCGGAGGTGGTCCCACAGCACCTCTCTGCGGACCGACACGGTCATGGCGACGGGCCTCCTCCTCGAAGGGCCACGGCGGTCATCCGATGCCGAACCAGCCGAGCACCGTCTGCACGAGCACGACCGTGGACAGCACGCTGACGACCGCCACCACCGCGGTGGCCACGGCGCGCAGCAGCGGCGGGTTGGCGGCCGCGCCGAGCAGGCGGCGGCGGCTGGTCAGCACCACCAGGAAGCCGAGGATGATCGGGGTGATCAGGCCGTTGAGGACGTAGGCGTTGATCAGCAGGCTGATGAGGTTGCCCGGCAGCAGCGCCACCGCCGCGCCGACGACGATCTGGCCGGTGAACAGGCCGAGGAACAGCGGTGCCTCGGTGAAGGTGCGCGACACCGAGCGCTCGGCCCCGATCGCCTCGCTCAACGCGTAGGCGGTCGACAGCGGCACCACGGCGGCGGCCAGCGCGGACGCGCCGAGCAGGCCGATGCCGAACAGCTCCTCGGCGCGGTGCCCGGCGACCGGTTCCAGCGCCCTGGCGGCCTCGGCCGCGGAGGCGAGCGGGCCCGTGTTCCCGATGGTGGCGCCGGTGGCGATGATGATGAAGAACGCCACCAGGCAGGCGAGCACCGCGCCGGCGACGGCGTCGACCCGCTCGAAGCGGTACTGGTCGGGGGCGATGCCCTTGTCCGCGACCGCGGCCGCCTGGTAGAGCAGCATGTAGGGCGAGATGGTGGTGCCGATGACCGCCACCCCGAGGAACAGGAACGCCTTGGTGCCGAGCAGGTGCGGCCAGAGCGCGCGGGAGGCGACCTCGCCCCAGTCCGGACCGGCCAGGACCGCGGCCACCGGGTAGGCGAAGAACACCAGCGCCATCAGCAGGAACAGCCGCTCGGCGTACTTGTAGGAGCCGAGCACCACCAGGCCCCACACGATCACCGCGGCGACCGGGACCGCCAGGTAGCGGGAGACGCCGAACAGCTCCATCGCCGCGCCGATGCCGGCGAACTCGCTGACCACCAGGCCCAGGTTGGCGACCAGCAGGCAGAGCAGCGCGAAGGCGGCGACCCGCAGGGAGAACTCCTCGCGGATCAGGGCCGCGAGCCCCTTGCCGGTGAAGGTGCCCAGGCGCGCCGCCATCTCCTGGACCAGCACCAGGCCGACGCCGACCAGCAGCATGAAGAACAGCATCCGGTAGCCGAACTGCGCCCCCGCCGAGGCGTAGGTGGCGATCCCGCCGGCGTCGTTGCCGGCCGCCGAGGCGATCAGCCCGGGGCCGAGCACCCGCGTGTAAGCGGCCAGGCGGGCGCGCCGCCCGCCGGGGCCCTCGCCGGTGGACTGTGGCGTGGCCGTGGTCGGCGCGGTCACTGCAGCAACCTGGGGAAGTGCAGCCGCCCCCGGCCGGGCAGCAGCGCGTCGACCACGTCGTCGGCCTGGATGCAGCCGAGCGGCCTGCCCTGGTCGTCGACCACCAGCACGCTGTTGCGGCGGTTGTCGACCAGGGCGTCGGCCGCCTCGTCGACGGTCGCCTCCGGCCCGACCGTGACCGGCCAGGGCGGGCCGATCAGCTCGCCGACGCGCTGGCCGGGGGCTGCCAGCAGCAGCTCGAGGATGCTGATCACGTCGACCAGGCGCCCGGCGGGGTCGACCACGACCACCGTGTCGAGGTCGGGCTGGTCGGCGGCGACCTCGCGCAGCCGCTCGGCCACCGCCGCGAGCGTCGTCTGCTCCTCGACGATCACCAGGTCGCTGGTCATGAACCCGCCGGCGCGGTCCTCGGGGAAGGCGAGCAGCCGCCGCAGCCGCTGGGCGGTCGCGGCGGGGAGCCGCGCGAGCAGCTCGTCACGCTCGCCCGGCTCGAGCTCGCGCAGCGCGTCGGCCGCCTCGTCGGACTCCATGCTCGCCACCAGGGTGGCGGCCTGCTCGTCGGACAGCTCGTGCAGCAGGGCGTCGAGCTCCTCCGGGTCCATCTCCTCGAGCGCGTCGGCGGCGGTGGCCGGGTCCAGCTCGGCGAGCAGCGCCTGCCTGGCGGGGCGTCCCAGGTCCTCCAGCAGGTCGGCCAGCTCGGCGGGGCGCAGGCGGTGCAGCCGCCGGGCCGTCGCCCGCAGGCGGACCCCGCCAGGGTCGATCCCGAACGGCTGGATGGCGGCCCAGTCGATCACCCGCTCCGGCGTGGGCAGCCAGCGGAACCGGGCCGGCCCCAGCCGGCGCAGCAGCGTCTGCACGCCGACGTCGACGCCGACCAGGCGCCAGGCCTCGCCGACCTTGGCGACGTACAGGTCGGCGGCCCGGATGACCTTGATCCCGTCGGTGTCGACCAGCTGGTGGTCGAGCACGTCGCGGGCCAGCAGCACCTCCCCCTGGCGGCGCTCGACCTCGCGCAGGTCCAGCCGGGCCGAGCGCAGGCGGGCGCCGTGCCGGTCGAGCTCGACGACCTGCTCGGCGGGGACGAACACCTGCCGGCGCGCCACCCGCACGACCAGCCCCGTCACCGGCGGGTAGGGGTCGTCGGCCCAGCGCGCGACCAGGTCGACCAGCCCGCCGATCTCCTCGCCGGCCTGGTTGACGACGGGGCGGCCGAGCAGCCCTGCGAGGGACAGCAACGCCTCGCGCACCGCGCGGGCGGCGGTGATGCGCCGCTCGCGCTGCTGCTGCCAGCGAGGATGCAGCAGCCGGCGGCCAGGAGCAGCGCGGCGACGACGCGTCATCGAGCCTCCATAGCCACGATCGACCGCACGGGCGGGCGCGGCCGTCGAGGGTGCGGGGCGACCGTACCACCGGCTCGCGGCCGTCCGGGAAGCTACCGGACCGGTGAGGGTCAGGCCCGGGAGCCCACCGTCACGCCGGGGCGGCCGTGCGGGTCGGCCGGGCCGTGGGCGACCTGGTGCGCGAAGGTGGCGCGGACGGTGGCGCCGCGGCCCGGGCCGCTCCGCAGCGACCAGGTGCCGCCGGCCAGCTCCACCCGCTCGCGCATGCCGAGCAGGCCGTAGTGGTCGCGGCCGGCGCGGCTGGCCGCGGCGGCCGGGTCGAAGCCGACACCGTCGTCGCGGATCTCGAGCCGCACCGCCGCGCGCTCGCCGACCAGGGTGACCCAGACGTGGCCGGCCCGCGCGTGCTTCTCCACGTTGGTCATGGCCTCGCGGGTGACCCGGTACAGCACCGTCTCGACCTCGGGGCCGAGACGCCCGGCGAGCGTCACCTCGACCGTGCAGCCGATGCCCGTGCGGCGCTTGAAGTCGGCGCCCTGGTCGCGCAGGGTCGCCTCCAGGCCGATCTGGTCGAGCACCGGCGGCCGCAGCTCGACCATCAGCCGCCGCAGCTCGCCGACCTCGCGTTGCAGCACGCCCTGGGTCTTGCGGACGGTCCGGATGCCGCCGTCGACCCGTCCGTCCACCAACGACAGGCAGGCCCGCTCCAGCTCGTAGGAGAGGAGGTTGAGTGACTGGATGGGGCCGTCGTGGAGCTCCGCGGCGATGCGCGCCCGCTCCTGCTCGGCGACGTTCACGGTGCGGTCGAGCAGCCGGCCGCGCTCCGCCTGGGCCTGCTCGACCGCTCGGACGAGGCCCGCCATGCGCGCCACCACCAGCAGGAACAGCACCGCGGCCGAGCCGGCGATCGCCAGCGGCTCGACCTCCGCGCCCACGAGGCGCTGCACCACCAGCACCGCCGGGGCCATCAGGGACGCCGCGGCCAGGGCGACCAGCCGCCCGCGGCTGAGCCGCTCGCCGCTCTGCCCGACCGACTGGGGCAGGTCGCGCATGGAGGGGTGCAGCACGGTCACGGCGAACAGCACATACGACAGCAGGTAGCCGGCGTCGGCCGGGCTCACGTCCTCGTAGCCCTTGAACAGGGCGAGCGCGGCGAACATGGTGTCGGCGTAGAGCACCAGCAGCAGGGCGGCCAGCAGCGCCCTGAAGGACGTGGTGCGGCGACCCGGGGTCACGGCGAAGCGCGCCGCCAGCGCGATCAGCAGCACGTCGCCGGCCGGGTAGGCGATCGAGACGAGGCGCTCGACCAGGGAGAGCGACGAGTCCCGCACGTACGGCTGCACCAGGAACGCCCAGACGAGCAGGCCGGTGCCGACGGCGATCACGGTGGCGTCGATCAGGCTGCCCCACTCGCCGCGAGGGGAGCGCCCGCGGATCATCAGCACCAGGCCGGCCGCGAGGAAGGGGTAGCCGGCCAGGTAGACGACGTCGGCGGGGGACGGGAACGGGTCGGTGTGCGCGACCTCCGCGTAGTAGGTCCACAGCAGGTCGCCGCCCGCGAAGCAGGCGACGCCGGCCAGCAGCAGCAGCCAGGGCAGGAGCGGCGCCGGCCGGCGCCGCCACAGGCACACCGCCATGGCCGCGACCGCCGTGCAGGCGATCACGTTGCCCCAGGCGAGCTGCCAGGGGCTGCCAAGCAGGTAGTAGAGGGCGGTGGCGGCGATCCCGGCGGCCAGGCAGCGATTCCACGGGCTCTGCCAGGGGCTGGGCCGCCGCGCCAGATGCGCGGGCCTCTCACGCAGCACCGTCACCGCCGAAATCCTTCGTTCACCTGGAAGATCACCGCTCATCCGTCCGAGGTAATCGAGCGCGGCGTCAATTCTGCTCTACGGCTTCTCGATCCACCAGCCCAAGCAGGCGATTTCGCTATCCTTGACCGCGGTGTGCCGGGAAGCCTGGTCGGCGTCCGCCCCTAGGCTGGCCAGGAGGAGCCCATGCGACCGGTTCGCGACGGCCAGCCGCTGGCCCCGGCGCCGCTGCGCATGCCGGTGGCCTTGCGCGAGTTCCTGCGGGCGGAGACCGCCGGCGGCGCCGTCCTGATGATCGCCGTCGCGCTCGCCCTCGTCTGGGCCAACTCCCCCTGGCGCGGCGCCTACGACGCCCTGTGGCGGACGGTCCTGGAGGTGCGCCTGGGCCGCTTCGGGCTCGCCAGCGACCTGCGGGAGTGGGTCAACGAGGGGCTCATGGCGCTGTTCTTCCTGGTCGTCGGCCTGGAGATCAAGCGGGAGCTGGTCGACGGGGAGCTGCGCACCTGGCGCCAGGCCGCCCTTCCGGTGGTCGCGGCGGCAGGCGGCATGCTGATCCCGGCCGCGATCTACGCGGCGCTCAACGCGCGCGGCCCCGGCGCGGCCGGCTGGGGCGTGCCCATGGCCACCGACATCGCCTTCGCCCTCGGCGTGCTCGCGCTGCTCGGCCCGCGCGTGCCGGCGGCGCTGAAGCTGTTCCTGCTCGCCCTCGCGATCGTCGACGACCTCGGCTCGATCCTGGTGGTCGCCCTGTTCTACAGCGGCGAGCTGCGGCCGCCGGCGCTGGCGCTGGCGGCCGTGCTGGTGCTCGCCATCCTCGGGCTGCGCCGGGCACGCATCTACTGGACGCCGCTCTACGTCGCGGCCGGGATCGGCCTGTGGCTGGCGCTGCACGCCGCCGGGGTGAACGCCGCCCTCGCCGGGGTCGCCATGGGGCTGCTGGCCTCGGCCCGTCCGGTTACCCACCCCGAGACGCTGCACCACACCAGCCAGGCGCTGGACAGCGCGCCCGGGCCGGCATGGCTGCGGGACGTGCTGCGCGAGGCGCGCGGCACGGTCTCCACCGCCGAGCGCCTGCAGCACGGCCTCCACCCGATCAGCGCCTTCCTGGTGGTGCCGGTGTTCGCCCTGGCCAACGCGGGCGTCACCGTGCACGCCGGCGCGCTTTCCGGTCGCGGCGCGCCGCTGGTGCTCGCCGGGGTGATCGCCGGCCGCGTCCTGGGCAAGCCCGCCGGGATCCTGCTGGCGGTCTGGCTCGCGCTGCGCCTGCGCCTGGGCGTCTGGCCGGCCGGCGCGAGCTGGCGGCAGCTCGCGGGCGTCGCCACCGTCGCCGGCATCGGCTTCACCGTGCCGCTGTTCGTCGCCGGCCTGGCCTTCCCCGGCGGCGCCTTCGAGGCCGCGGTCAAGCTCGGCCTGCTGCTCGCCTCGGTGGTCGCCGGGCTGGCCGGGGTGATGGTCCTGCGCGGCGCCCGGCCCGCGGAGCCGCCCTCCTGACTCGCGCGCCCGCCGCTTGTTCCTTCGTGCAAAAAACGGCCGCCCACCAGCGCATTGGGAAGTTGGCCGCTGCTCGCGCGCGTACACTAGAATCGCCGTCGGCCAGGCCCGGCAGGTCGCCTTCTCGATCGAGGGGGCGACCCGCGCGGGGCCGGTCGTCAGGGCGCCGGGGGCCGTCGCCGCAGGCGCCGCTGTGGGCGGCCGTGGGACGTGCGGCCCGCGGACGTCCGAGGACGCAACGCCAGGAGTCACATGACCGCGTACTTCCAGGCCTACGGCACGCTGGCTGGCCTGCTCGCGCTTTCCGTCGGCTTCCTCGTGGTCGCATTCGGGGCCAACCGCGTGCTGCGGCCGAGCCGGCCCTCCCCGGGCAAGCTGACGACCTACGAGAGCGGCATGGACCCGGTCGGGTCCTCCTGGTCCCAGACGCAGATCCGCTACTACGTGTTCGCCTTCCTGTTCGTGATCTTCGACGTGGAGAGCGTCTTCCTGTTCCCCTGGGCGGTCGTGTTCGACCGCCTGGGGGTGGCGGCGTTCTGGGAGATGGTCGTGTTCATCGGGGTGCTCGCGGTGGGCCTGCTGTACGCATACCGGAAGGGTGTCCTGCGATGGGTCTAGTCGACAAGGTCGAGCTGCCGCAGCCGATCAAGTTCGTCTTCAACTGGGGCCGCAAGTACTCCCTGTGGGTGTTCAACTTCGGCCTGGCATGCTGCGCCATCGAGTTCATCGCCACCTCGACCGCGCGCCACGACTTCATCCGCCTCGGCGTGATCCCCTTCGCCCACGGCCCCCGCCAGGCCGACCTGCTGGTCGTCTCCGGCACCCTGACCGACAAGATGGCGCCGGCGGTCAAGCGCCTCTACGACGAGATGCCGGAGCCCAAGTACGTGATCAGCTTCGGCTCGTGCTCCAACTGCGGCGGCCCGTACTGGGACTCCTACTCGGTGACCAAGGGCGTCGACCAGATCATCCCGGTCGACGTCTACGTGCCCGGCTGCCCGCCGCGGCCCGAGGCGCTGCTGCACGGGATCATCAAGCTGCAGGAGCGCATCGGCAGCGAGTCGCTGAAGGAGCGCTACGCCCGCGGCGAGCTCGAGCCGATCGTGGTGGGCGCCTAATGGACGCCGACGCCCTCCGCGACCACCTGGCGGCCGAGTTCGGCGACGCCCTGGAGCCGGAGGTCAGCTTCGGCCTGCTCACCGTGACCGTCGAGGACGGCGACTACCGCCGTGTGGCCGAGTTCGTCCGCAACGACCGCGAGGTGAGCTGCAACTTCTTCGACTTCCTCTGCGGCGTCGACGAGGAGGCCGCCGGGATCGCGGTGGTGCTGCACGTCTACTCGACCAGCCACCACCACCACGTGCAGGTCCGCTCGGTGGTGCCGCGCGACGGCGGCGTCCTGCCGAGCGTGCACGACCTGTGGGCGGGCGCCGACTGGCACGAGCGCGAGACCGCCGAGCTGTTCGGGGTCGCCTTCGACGGCCACCCGCACCTGGCCAAGCTGCTGCTCCCCGAGGAGTTCGAGGGCCACCCGCTGCGCAAGGAGTTCGCCCTGCTGGCCAGGGAGGCAAAGCCCTGGCCGGGGGCCAAGGAGCCGGGGGAGTAGCCGTGGCCGCAGACCAGCAACCCAGCGGCGCCGAGGGCGGGGTGGCGTTCCAGGCCGCCGACGGCACCGGCGTCGGCGTCATCATCCGCGAACGGGCCGACCGCGAGCTGCACACCCAGGACATGACGCTCAACGTCGGCCCGCAGCACCCGGCCACCCACGGGGTCCTGCGGGTGCTCGTGACCCTCGACGGCGAGATGATCGAGTCGGCCGAGCCGGTGATCGGCTACATGCATCGCTCCTTCGAGAAGCTCGCCGAGTACCGCGACTACCGGCAGATCATCGCGCTGGTCAACCGGCACGACTGGGTCTCGTCGATCTGCAACGAGCTGGGCGTCGCCATGGTGGTCGAGCGGCAGATGGGCATCGAGGTGCCGGAGCGGGCGACCTGGATCCGCATGCTCATGGCCGAGTGGACCCGGATCCTCAACCACCTCATGTTCGTCGGCTCTTACCCGCTCGAGCTCGGCGCCATCACGCCGATGTTCTACGCCTTCCGCGAGCGGGAGGAGATCCAGGCGCTGATGGAGTGGGTCACCGGCGGGCGCCTGCACCTCACCTACTGCCGCGTCGGCGGGCTCAAGCAGGACCTGCCGAGGGGCGCCATCGACCTCTCCCGCGACCTGGTCCCGCGCCTGCGCGAGCGCATCAAGGAGTACGAGACGCTGATCCTCGGCAACGAGATCTTCGCCGCCCGCACCAAGGGCATCGGCGTGCTCCCGGCCGACGTGGCCTGCTCCTACGGGTCCAGCGGCTGCAGCCTGCAAGCCGCGGGGGTGCCGGAGGACGCCCGCAAGACCGAGCCGTACCTGTTCTACGACCAGGTCGAGTTCGACGTGCCGACCGGGCGCAACGGCGACTGCTACGACCGCTTCACCGTGCTGCTCGGCCGCATGAAGGAGTCGCTGCGCATCATCGAGCAGGTGCACGAGCGCATCCCGCCCGGCCCGGTGACCGTCAAGCTGCCCAAGGTGGTGCGGCCGCCCGCCGGCCACGCCTACGTGCGCACCGAGGCCCCGCTCGGCCAGCTCTCCTACTACATGGTGTCGCACAACGAGAAGACGCCCTGGCGCTTCAAGATGCGCACCCCCTCCTTCAACAACGTCTCCACCTTCCCCTACCTGCTGAAAGGGACCCTGCTGGCCGACATGATCGCGGTCATGGGGTCGGTCTTCTTCATCGTGGGGGACATCGACCGGTGAGCGACCTCCTGTCCAACTACTGGGTGCTGATGCCGGTCAAGGTCGTGGCCGTGCTGCTGATCTTCCTCGTGTTCCCGCTCGTGGTGGGCTACATGGAGCACAAGGTCATGGCCCACATGCAGGCGCGCCTCGGCCCCATGGAGGCGGGCCGCTTCCACGGTGTGCTGCAGCTGGTCGCCGACGGCGTCAAGTTCGTGCAGAAGGAGTCGGTGGTCCCTCGGGCGGCCGACAAATGGGTGTTCACCCTCGCCCCGGCGGTCGCCCTGATCCCGGTCATCCTGGTGTTCGGCTTCATCCCCTACGGCCCCGAGCTGACCCCGATCCGCTCCGACGTGGGGCTGTTCGTCACCCTCGCACTGTCCAGCGTGAGCGTGATCGGCGTGCTGATGGCCGCCTGGTCGAGCGCGAACAAGTACTCCCTGATCGGCGGGCTGCGCGCCGCCGCCCAGCTGATCGCGTACGAGCTGCCGCTGGTACTCGCCGCCGCGGCGGTCGCCATGCAGGCAGGCTCCGCCGACCTGGCCGTGATCGTCGAGCAGCAGCGCTTCTGGGGCTGGGCCGGCTGGGCGCTGCTGCCGCTCACGGTCGGCTTCTTCGTCTACGGCACCGCCGCCCTCGCCGAACTGACCCGCCCGCCGTTCGACATGCCCTTGGCCGACTCCGAGGTGGTCTTCGGGTACCTCACCGAGTACACCGGCCTGCGCTTCGCCTTCTTCCTGCTCACCGAGTACGCGGGGATCGTCTCCCAGTCGGCGATCGCGGCCACCCTGTTCCTCGGCGGCTACAAGGGCGTGATCCTTCCTGACGGGCCCTGGTTCCTTGCCGTAAAGGTGCTCGCCCTGTCCTTCCTGGTCATCTGGGCCCGCTCCACCTACCCGAGGCTGCGCGAGGACCAGCTGCAGGTGATCGCCTGGGTCCGGCTGGTGCCGGTCTCGCTGCTGCTCATCTTCGTCGTCGGCCTACTCAAGGTGGTCTGATCCATGCCAGCGCTCAAGGGAGCCGGGCTGGTCAAGGGCCTGGGCGTCACCTTCCGGACGATGTCCCGGCGGGCGGCGACCCAGCAGTACCCGCACGTCCGGCCGAAATTGCCCGCCCGCAGCCGGGGCGTGATCGCCCTGCTCGAGGAGAACTGCACCGTCTGCATGCTCTGCTCGCGGGAGTGCCCGGACTGGTGCATCTACATCGACTCCCACAAGGAGACGGTGGCGCCCAAGGAGGGCGGCCGCGCCCGCACCCGCAACGTCCTGGACCGCTTCGCCATCGACTTCGCCCTGTGCATGTACTGCGGCATCTGCGTCGAGGTGTGCCCGTTCGACGCGCTGCTCTGGAGCCCGGAGTTCGAGTACGCGGAGTTCAACCACGAGGCCATGACCCACGAGATGGACCGGCTGCGGGAGTGGACCTACAGCGTGCCGCCGCCCGACCCGCTCGAGGAGGGCGCGGTCGAGCCGAAGGAGGTCGAGTCCGCCCGCAAGGCCGCCGACCAGGTCAGGGCCAAGGCCGCCACCGCGGCCGAGGCGCAGGCGAAGGCCGCCGCCGAGGCGCGGGCGGCACCCGCCGCCCCGGCGGCTGCCGAGGCTCCCGCGGCGGCCGCCGCGGCACCCGCCGCCGCGGCACCGGAGGCGGAAGCAGAGGCGGAGGCCTCCCCCGCCGCCGCCCCCGCGCAGCAGGACGTCCACGTCGAGCCCGGCATCGACCAGGAGACCTTCGACCGGCTGGTGGCCGCCGGCGAGCCGGAGCGCACCGCGCGGGCCAAGGCGAAGGCGTCATACATGCGCAAGGCCAAGGCGGCCGCCAGGGCCGCCCAGGCGGGCGACGGGGAGCAGGGGAAGTGACCGGCCAGGAGGTCGCCTTCCTGGCGCTCGCCGTCGTCGGCGGGTTCGCCGGCCTGCTCGTGGTCACCAGCCGCAACGTCGTCCACGCGGCGCTCTGGCTGGTGGTCGCGCTGTCCAGCATCGCCGGCGTCTACCTGCTGCTGGCCGCCCCGTTCGTGGCCTTCGTGCAGGTGATCATCTACGTCGGCGCGATCGTGGTGCTGATCCTGTTCGGCATCATGCTGACCCGCGCCCCCGTCGGCCGCCGGGTGCTCGACAACACCCTGCGCGCCCGCGTCGGCGCCCTGGTCGTCGGCGCCGGCGTGTTCGTCATGCTGACCTGGTTCATGGCCGAGGCCTGGGGCGGCAAGCGCATCGCCAACCAGGCGGCCACCACCACCGACGCCCTCGGCCTGGCCATCTTCAGGAACTACGTCCTGCCGTTCGAGGCGGTCAGCGTGCTGCTGCTCGCCGCCCTCATCGGCGCCATCGTGCTCGCCCGCCGCGACTAGGGAACCCGAGGAGGAGACCCCCGATGCCGCTGCTCTACCCCCTGGTGTTCGCCGCGTTCCTGTTCAGCGCGGGGGTGTACGGCGTGCTCGCCCGGCGCAACGCCGTCATGGTGCTGATGAGCGTCGAGCTGATGCTGAACGCGGTCAACGTCAACCTGGTCGCGTTCAGCGCGTACCTGAAGGACCAACTGCTCTCCGGACAGGTCTTCGCCCTGTTCGTGGTGGCGGTGGCCGCCGCCGAGGTGGGCATCGGGCTGGCCATCGTCCTGCTGATCTTCCGCAACCGGGAGACCGTCAACATCGACGAGGTCGACCTGCTGCGCTGGTGACGCGCCACCCCCGGCGCCCGAACGAGGAGCACGATGGAGAGACTGGCCTGGCTCGTCCCCGCCCTGACGCTCGCCGCGTGGGCGCTGATCCTGCTGCTCGGCAAGCGCCTGCCGGGCAAGGGCGCGCCGTTCGGCATCCTCGCCGTCGGCGCCGGATGGGTGATCAGCCTCGGCATCCTCGCCCGCGTGATCGGCGGGGGAGAGGCCTACCACCTGCGCGGCGAGTGGGCGCCGTTCGCCTCGGGCTTCAGCATCCCCATCGGCATCACCGTCGACGGGCTCGCCGCCGTCCTGCTGGTGGTGGTCACCACCATCTCCCTGCTGGTGCAGGTCTACTCCGTCGGCTACATGCGCGGGGACAAGCGCTACGTGCTGTTCTTCGCCAACCTGTCGCTGTTCACCAGCGGCATGCTGATCGTGGTGCTTGCCGACAACCTGCTGTTCCTGCTGGTCGGCTGGGAGATCATGGGGATCTGCTCCTACCTCCTGATCGGCCACTGGTGGGAGGACCAGGCCAACGCCCGCGCCGCGATCAAGGCGTTCCTGGTCACCCGCGTCGGCGACATCGGCTTCACGCTCGGCATCTTCGTCTTCTTCTGGGCGGCCAAGAGCTTCGAGATCGAGCGCATCGTCGCCGGCGTCGAGTCGGGCGCCATCAGCGGGCGCACCGTCACCCTCGGCGCGGTGCTGCTGTTCTGTGGCGCCATCGGCAAGTCGGGCCAGTTCCCGCTGCACGTCTGGCTGCCGGACGCGATGGCCGGCCCGACACCCGTCTCGGCCCTGATCCACGCGGCCACCATGGTCGCCGCCGGCGTCTTCCTGGTCGCCCGCATGTTCCCGGTGTTCGAGGCGTCCGGGACGGCGATGAACGAGATCGCCGTGATCGCCTCGATCACCATGCTGATCGCCGCCCTGCTCGCGCTCGTCCAGGACGACATCAAGCGGGTGCTGGCCTACTCGACCGTGAGCCAGCTCGCCTACATGATGGCCGGCCTCGGCGTCGGGGGCTACGAGGCCGGCGTCTTCCACCTGTTCACCCACGCGTTCTTCAAGGCGCTGCTGTTCCTCGCCGCCGGCTCGCTGATCCACGCGGTGCACTCCAACAACATGAGCGCCATGGGCGGGCTGGCCCGGGTCATGCCGTGGACCTTCAGGACCTTCACGATCGGCGCGCTCGCCCTCGCCGGCGTCTTCCCGCTCGCCGGCTTCTGGTCCAAGGACGAGATCCTCACCGAGGCCTGGAACCTCGGCTTCGGCACCCCGGCCGAGCACGTCGCCACCAGCCAGGGCATCGCCCAGATCGTGTTCGTGACCGGCATCGTGACGGCGTTCCTGACCGCCGTCTACGTCGCCAGGATGCTGTGGCTCACCTTCGGCGGGGCCTACCGCGGCGCCGGCGAGCCGCACGAGCCCGACGGCTTCATGATGCTGCCGCTCGTGCTGCTCGCGGTCGGGGCCGCCTTCGCCGGGCTGGTCGGCTCGCCGCTGGTCGGGGAGAACAACTTCGGCGCCTGGATCGCCACGCCGCAGCTGCCGGCCCACGGCGCGGTGATCGTCAACTGGGGCGTGGCGGTCGGCGCGACCGCCGTGGCGGCGCTCGGCATCGGCCTTGGCTGGTCCTTGTACCGGGGCGGCCTGCCCGAGCGCGAGTACCTGACCCGGTTCCCGCTCCTCTACAAGACCCTGGAGCGCAAGTTCTTCCTGGACGACCTGTACGAGCAGGGCATCGTCCGGCCGGTCGTCGGCGCGCTCGCGCCCGCGACCTACTGGTTCGACCAGCGCGTGATCGACGGGGCGGTCAACGGCACCGCCATCGGCACCCGCCAGCTCGCCCGCGGGCTGCGCCACCTGCAGACCGGCCAGGCCCAGTGGTACGCGGCCGCGCTGTTCGTCGGCGTGGTCGGCCTGGCCGTGGTGGCGGTCCAGGTGGTCGGGCGATGAGCGGCGAGCGAAGGAGGATGGGGTAGGCGTGGACTGGTTCGACGACTGGGCCCTGACCCTCGCGGTGTTCCTGCCCCTGGCCGGGGCGGTGCTGCTGGCGGCCCTGCCCGCCGCCGCCGACCGCCTGGCCAGGCTCGCCGGCGTGCTGGTCACCTTCCTGGCGCTGCTGGCCGGGGTCGGCATGCTGGCCCGCTTCGACTTCGACGCCGGGCGCACCATGCAGTTCGAGGTGAGCCTGACCTGGATCAAGACCATCGGGACGCGCTACCACCTCGGCGTCGACGGCATCGCCCTGCCGCTGCTGGAGCTGTCGCTGCTGCTGTGCTTCCTGTGCGCCGTCTACAGCCTGAGGTTCGTGCCGGAGGCGGGCAGCGCCAAGTCGTTCCTCGCCCTCATGCTGGTGCTCGAGGCGGGCATGAACGGCACCTTCGTCGCCCTGGACCTGATCCTGTTCTTCGTCTTCTGGGAGCTCGTGCTCATCCCGATGTTCTTCCTGATCGCCGTCTGGGGCGGCCCGCAGCGCGGCTACGCGGCCATCAAGTTCCTGCTCTACACCCTGATCGGCTCGGTGGTGATGCTGCTCGGCTTCCTTGCCCTGTGGTACCGCAGCGCCCCCGACCCGGCCGCCCGCACCTTCGACCTCCTTGCCCTGCAACAGCTCGGCCCGGCGCGCTTCGGCGGCACCTTCGGGCTGCTCGTGTTCGCCGCCGTCGGCCTCGGCTTCGCCGTCAAGGTGCCGATGTGGCCGCTGCACACCTGGCTGCCCGACGCCCACACCGAGGCGCCGACGGTCGGCTCGGTGCTGCTCGCCGGCGTGCTGCTGAAGATGGGGACCTACGGGTTCGTGCGCATCGCCCTGCCCGTCATGCCCGAGGCGGCGCGCTGGTGGGCGCCGACCCTCGGCGTGCTCGGCGGCATCGCGATCATCTACGGCTCGCTGTGCTGCCTCGCCCAGACGGACCTCAAGCGGCTGATCGCCTTCTCCTCGGTCGGGCACATGGGCTTCGTCATGCTCGGCATCGCTACCCTCACCCCGACCGGCATCAACGCCGCCGTGTTCGGCATGGTCGCCCACGGGGTCATCACCGGCATGCTGTTCTTCTGCGCCGGCTCGGTGCACGAGCGCTACCACACCAGGGACATCGCCGAGATCGGCGGCGGCATGGCCACCACCCTGCCGCGCCTGGCCGGCATCCTCACCCTGGCCAGCATCGCCTCGCTGGGGCTGCCCGGCCTGGCGGGCTTCTGGGGCGAGGTGCTCGCGCTGCTGGCCGCGTGGAACCCGGCGCCCGGCCTGTCGCTACCGCTGTTCCGCGCCCTCTCGGTCACCGGCGCCATCGGCACGCTGCTCACCGCCGGGTACTTCCTGTGGATGCTGCGGCGGGTCACCCTCGGCGTCGCGCCCGAGCGCTGGAGCAGCCGGCAGCTCGGCGACGTCGTCGCGGTCGAGCACGCCGCCTGGACGCCGCTGGTGCTGCTGATCGTGGCGCTCGGGTTCGTCCCCAGGATGGTCCTTGGCGTCACCAACCCGGCCGTGACCGGCTGGTTCGAGAACCTGTTCAGGTAGAGCACGACCCCGACGAAGAGGAGAGGTCCGCGGTGCGCATCGACTTCCACGCCATCCTGCCCGAGCTGGTCCTCGCCGGCACGGCGGTCCTGGTGCTGGTCGTGGACCTGTTCCTGGAGCGGGCCAAGGTGGTGGCCAACTACCTCGCCCTGGCCGGCACCGTCGCCGCCGGCGTCGCCCTCGCCACCCTCGCGCCCGGCGGGGCGCGCTCGACCTTCGGCGGCTCGTTCGTGGTCGACGACTACGCCCTGCTGTTCAAGGCGCTGTTCCTCGGCTCGCTCGTGCTGGTGCTGCTGATGAGCAACCGCTACATCGACGCCGGCACCTACTACCAGGGCGAGTTCTACTTCCTGGTGCTCTCCAGCTTCGTCGGCATGCTGCTGATGCCGTCCTCCCGGGACCTGCTGATGCTGTTCCTGTCGCTGGAGATCGTCTCGGCCACCGGCTTCATCCTCGCCGGCTTCCGCAAGGGCGACGCCCGCTCCAACGAGGGGGCGCTCAAGTTCCTGCTGATCGGCGTGCTCTCCACCGCCGTGATGCTGTTCGGCATGAGCCTGGTCTACGGCTTCACCGGCTCGCTGAAGCTCGCCGAGATCGCCACCCGGCTCGGCCAGGTCGGCGGCGAGCCGGCCGCGGTGATGGCCGTCTTCCTGGTGCTCACCGGGTTCGCCTTCAAGGTCTCGGCGGCGCCGTTCCACTTCTGGGCGCCGGACACCTACGAGGGCTCGCCGGTGCCGGTCGCCGCCTACCTCTCGGTCGCCTCCAAGGCCGCCGGCTTCGCCGGCCTGCTCCAGCTCACCTTCGTCGCCTTCCCCGGCTACGCGCGCTACTGGGCGCCGGCGTTCGCCGTCCTGGCCGCCCTCACCATGCTGATCGGCAACGTGATCGCCCTGGCCCAGACGAACATGGTGCGCCTGCTCGCCTACTCCTCGGTCGCCCAGGCCGGCTACATGCTGGTGCCGTTCGCCGTCGGCGGCGCCGCCGCCGCCGACCGCAGCCGCGCCTTCCAGGCGGTGCTCGTCTACCTGCTCTACTACGGCGTCACCAACCTGGGCGCGTTCGCCGTGGTGACGCTCGTCAGCCAGCGGCAGCCGGCCAACCTGCTGTCCGACTACGACGGCCTCGGGCGCCGCTCCGCCGGCCTCGGCATCGCCATGACCCTGTTCCTGCTGTCGCTGGCCGGCTGGCCGCCGTTCGCCGGCTGGTACGCCAAGTTCGTGGTCTTCCAGGCGGCCCTGGCCGCCGGCCAGACCTCGACCACCGTCCTGGCGGTGTTCATGGCGGTGATGACCGTGGTCGCGTTCTTCTACTACCTGTCGATCTGCGGCCGCATCTGGTTCTCCCAGCCCGCCGAGGAGGCCGCCGCCCCGGCGACCTCCCCCCTCGCCGGCCTGGCGATCGGCCTGTCCACCGCCGCCGTGATCGTCCTTGGCATCCTCCCGGGCCTGCTGGTCCAGTACGCCCCCACCGCCTCCCTGGTCGCCAGCCGCGGGTAGTGCTCGGCTCAGCCCTCCCGGGTTGCCTGGTGGATGGTGGTGAAGTGCTCCGAGCCGCGGCGGCGGCCGGCGGCGGTCCACTCCGAGCGGATGTACTCGCAGTCGACGCCCTTGGCCTCGGCGGCCAGGAAGGCACAGATCGACATCAGCTTGGTCCCGCCGGTGATGTCGACCACCACGTCGGCCGGCTCCAGGCCGCGGTCGAGCATCCAGTCGATCAGCCCCATCACCGTGCGGGTGCCGTCGCGCAGGTCGAGCTGGTCCCACGACTTGGAGTTGCTGGCGACCGGCGCCACCCCGAGCTCGGGGCAGCGCTCGCTGAGGAGCTTCTCGGCGACGCGGCGCTCGTCGGTCTCGGGGGTGCCGAAGAAGCCGAGGTAGGTGGGGCGCATGTGGCGGACGGCGTGGACGGCCGCGCTGTCGGCCGTGTCGGAGTTCTGGCTCAGGAGCAGGACCACGCCCGGCCGGGTCCGCTCCGGCGCGCCCTCCGCCTCGTCGATCTCCACCCGGCGGCGGCGCCGCCGCGCGATGTCGCGCACGCCCACGATCGCGGCCGCCGCCACCGCCACCGCCACGGCGAGGCCGACCAGCCCGGTGACGTTGCCGGCCAGCAGGGTCGCGGCGCTGATCAGCAGCTGCAGCACGATCAGCTCGTAGACCCGGTTCCCCGCCAGGTGACGGACCGCCCGCGAAGCCCGGCGCGCGGGAGGCCGGTGGGTCGTGTTCATCCGCGGCTGGCGGTCCAGGCGGCGCGGAGCTTCACGCGCGCGCCGGTCCGCAGGACCGCGCCGGCGTAGAGCCGCGCCGAGAGCGGTACCAGCAGCGCGATCGCCGCCAGCGTGATCAGCACCGACACGACGATCTCCCAGGCTGCCGCGTCGCCGCCGGCCACCCGCACCGGCATGGTGAGCGGCGCCACCGGGGGCAGGAACGAGCTCACCTTCGCGATCGGCCCGTTGGGGTTGCCGATGGCCGAGATGGCGCCGAGGAACGAGGCCACCAGCACGAGGTTCAGCGGCGTGGCCGTGTTCTGCAGCTCCTCCTGGCGCGACACCACCGCCCCGGCGACCGCGAACAGCACGCTGTAGAACGAGTAGCCGAGCAGGAACCAGGCCAGCACCAGCCCGAGGGTGGCGAACGCCCCCGGCGGCAGGTCGCCGGCGTCGATCGAGACCGCCACCGTCAGCCCGATCCCGCCGACGAGCAGGAACACGGCCGGCAGCGCGATCGC
>Ga0307278_10000355_pt1 | contig 23097 bp, 24 predicted proteins | sample ER_DNA_117_FD_194482 | JGI IMG/M metagenome (GOLD analysis project Ga0307278, IMG submission 194482) | Bulk soil microbial communities from the East River watershed near Crested Butte, Colorado, United States - ER_DNA_117 | ecosystem: Environmental > Terrestrial > Soil > Floodplain | place...
TGCTGCCGAGGCCGACACCGAGCGCGCCGAGATAGAAGACGGGATTGATGACGCTCGTGATGACGGTGCCTCGCCAGGCACGCCGGTACTGCACAACCCAGAACTCGTAGACGCGGAGCGGTAGTGCGAGCGAGCTCATTCGTCCACGAGCGTGCGGCCGGTCAAGTGGAGAAAGACGTCCTCGAGGGTAGAGCGGCGCACGAGCACGCTCTCCGGCTGCAGGCCGATCTCGTGCACCCTGCTCGCAGCGGTGTCGCCGTCGTCCGTGTAGAGCAGGAGCCGGTCCGGCAGCGCCTCGAGCCGGTGCACGAGGCCGTCCATCCGGGCGGCGACACCTTCGGGCTGTTGATCGAGGGCGAAGCGGAGTTCGACCACCTCGCGCGTCGAGTACCGGTCGATCAGGTCGGCGGGTGAGCCTTCCGCGACGATCCTCGCCTTGTCCATCACGACCAGCCGGTCGCACAGCTGCTCGGCTTCGTCCATGTAATGCGTGGTCAGGATCAGCGTGACGCCTCGCTGTTTGAGCCGGAACAGCCGGTCCCACACGGTGTGGCGTGCCTGGGGGTCGAGGCCGGTCGTCGGCTCGTCCAGGAGCAGCACATCGGGGTCGTTCACGAGCGACCGCGCGATCGTCAGACGCCGCTTCATGCCACCGGACAGCGGCTCGACGCGGTCGTCGGCCCGTTCCGACAGCTGGACGAAGTCGAGCAGCTCCTTGGCGCGCTCACGCAGCTCCCGCCGTGGCAGGCCGAAGTAGCGGCCATAGATGATGATGTTCTCGCGCACGGTGAGCTCGAAGTCGAGCGTGTCCTGCTGCGGCACGACTCCGAGGCGTGTGCGGATCTCGGCGCCCTGAGTGACGGGATCGAGCCCGAGAATTGACAGCGCGCCGCCCGAAGGCGGTGAGACGCAGCCGATCATGCGCATCGTGGACGTCTTGCCGGCTCCGTTCGGTCCGAGGAAACCGAACGCCTCGCCTTTCTGCACGTCGAAGTCGATCCCGTCGACGGCGACGAGATCGCCGAAGTGCTTGATCAGTCCGCGAGCATGGACAAGCGGCAGCTCATTCGCTGCATTCATCACCGTGCAACCTACCGGCCCGAAGCCGCGATAAAAATGGGCGATGCAGGCGGGCGTAGCGGCCGGGCACCCGGCAACGACAGCGGCGGGGATCGCGATTCTCGAAGCCGGAGGGAACGCGGCCGACGCAGCCGTGGCGGCCTGCCTCGCATCGTGCGTCGCCGAAACGGTGATGACGGGCCTGCTCGGCGGCGGCCACGCGATCTACTTCGATGCGGCGTCGGAACGGGCGCGCAACCTCGACTGCTTCGTCGCCGCGCCCGGGCTCGGCGCAGATGCACGTGACGCCGAGCTGATCCACCTCGACGTTCCGTTCGGGGCCGAGCTCGTCCATTACGCGGTCGGCCCCGCGTCGTGCGGCGTCCCCGGCCTGCCCGCAGGTCTCGTCGCGCTCTGGGACCGGTACGGGAGCCTTCCGTGGGCGGAGCTCGTCGAGCCGGCGCTCCGGCTCGCCGAAACCGGTGTGGAGTTCCCGCCGGCGCACGCCGCGTGCCTCGCGATGCTCGCGCCCGTGATGACGATGAACGAGGGTGCGGCGATCTACGCACCGACCGGCCAGCTGCTCCAAGGCGGCGAACGGCTCCTGCAGCCGGGTCTTGTCTCCGCGCTCGCAGCGCTCGCAGACGATCCCGACTCCTTGTACCGCGGTTCGATCGCCGCGTCCCTCGTCGCCCTGTGCGAGGAACGCGGCGGGCTCGTGACGCAGGAGGACCTCCAGGCGTACGAGGCCGCCTGGAGCAAGCCCGCCGCCGTCGACTATCTCGACGGACGGCTGCTGACACGTGCGGACCTCTCCGGTCTCCCGGAGACTGTGCCGCGCCTGCCGCGCATCCGACAACTCGGCGAGACGGAGCGGGTGCTCGCCCTCGCCGCCGTGCTCGAGGCACCGAGCACGGGCGGCGGCGACACGACGAATGTCACCGTCGTGGACGCGCACGGAAACGCGTGCGTCTTCACGACGAGCCTCGGTCTCGGCTCGGGCGACTTCCTCCCCGGCCTCGACCTGCACCTGAACAGCATGCTCGGTGAGGCGGATCTGATTCGTGCACCTCTGGTCCCAGGGCAGCGGATGCAGAGCATGATGGCGCCCACGCTCGCGTTCGGCCGCGACGGTCTCTGTCTCGCGGCCGGCGCCGCCGGCGGCACGCGGCTGCGGACGGCGCTGCTCGGTGTGATCGCCGGGGTCCTCGACGAAGGGCTGTCAGCGGCCGAGGCGGTCTCGCGTCCTCGCTTCCACCCCGCCCCGGAGGTTGTCAACGCCGAGCCGGGCGTCGACGAGGCTGCCCTCGCCCTGCTCGAAGAGCGCGGCCGGCCGGTTCGACGCTGGCCGGCGCCGCACCACTACTTCGGCGGCGTTAGCGTCGTCAGCCGGAGTGGTTCGGCTGGTGACCCGCGGCGGAACGGGGCGGCAGCCACGCTTCGTTGACGAGCGGCGGCGTGGTAGAGATCCACCCCACGTACCCACAGTCCGGGCAACCCGGGTTCTCGCGCACCGTCCCTCCTGCCCGCGGCTTTCCGTAGACCGCTCCGCATTCGAGGCAGCGGACGCTCTCGACGACGGCGAGCTGTGGAGCCTCGTCTCCCGATGAAGAAGCCACGCCTAGAAGACTCCGCTCTTTGCGGAAACTTGCGAGCTGCTTGTCACGACTCGTACGACCCCAGCCGGACTCGGATTCATCACACCGGCCGCTCGGCCGCACGGGTCTCCTCGACGTCACGGTCGATCTGGGCCACCAGCTCCTCCTCCGACGCGAAAGCCCGCTCGTCCCGGAGACGGCACCAGAGCTCGACCACGAGCCGCTGGCCGTAGAGATCGCCCTCGAAGTCGAGGAGATACGGCTCGATCCGCCGCTCGTCTCCGCCGTAGTGCGGGTTCACGCCGATCGAGATCGCGGCTCGGTGGCCGTGGGCGAAGCCGGCGTAGATGCCGTACGCAGGCACGAGCAGGTCCGGGGGCACCGACAGGTTGGCAGTCGGGAAGCCGAGCGTGCCTCCGCGCTGGTCCCCGAGCACGACAACGCCCTCGATCTCGGCGGGTCGGTCGAGCAGCGATGCCGCCGCGACGACATCGCCCTCCCGAAGCAGGGCACGGATCCGCGTCGACGACACGCCCTTCAGCAGCGGGACGAGGCGGCAGTCGAAGCCGAGCTGCTCGAGCAGCACGCCGTCGCCGGCGGCCGCCCGGCCGAAGCGGAAGTTCTCGCCGACGACGACCGTGCTCGCTCCGATGCGGCGCAACACCGTATCGGCGAACTCGGCCGGCTCCAGATCCGCGACCTCGGGCGTGAACTCCACGACGAGCACCTCGTCGACGCGGCCTTCGGTCTCGAGCAGCTCGAGCCGCCGCTCGAGGGTCGAAAGCAACTCGACGCGGTTCCCGAGCACGAGCCGTGGGTGCGGCCAGAACGTGACGACCGTCGTCGTCCCTCCGACGGATCGCGCCCGCTCGAGCACCTGACGGTGGCCGCGGTGGACGCCGTCGAAGCTTCCGATCGCGACCGTCCGCTCCCGCTGCGGGAGCTCTGCGACGTTGCGGGCGACGATCACAGCCGGGCGAGCGCCACGTCGGGCGGGATGAAGCGCTCGGAGTCGGCCTCGTCGATCGAGAACGGTCCGATCTCGAGGCGACGAAGCGTACGGCAGTGTCCGCCGAGGACGTCCGCGACTGCCCGGACATAGGTGCCCGAGCTGACGCGGAGATCGAGCCGCAGCTCGCCGTCGCTATACGCGATGACGTCGAGCGCGCCGATGTGCGAACGGCGCGTCGGCATGTCGACCTGGACGCCGCGCCGCGCGAGCTTGTAGGCGCGCTCCCCGCCGATCTTCACGGCCGATGTGGCCGGGATCGGCAGCTCCACCTCGCCGCGGAGGCCCTCGAGCAGTTGCTCGAGGTCGTCCGGCGAGGGCGCCTCGCCGCGCATGATCACCGTGCCCTCGGGATCGCCCGTCGAGGTCCGTGCCGTCAAGTCGATGTCCGTGACGTAGCGCTTGTCGAGTCCGACGAAGCATGAGGCCAGTTTAGTTGCCCTTCCGGACAACAAGAGCAACAGCCCTGTCGCGAAAGGGTCGAGCGTGCCTGCATGACCGGTACGCGCACGTGTGCGACGACGAAGGTCCGCGACGATGGCGAACGACGATGGGCCCGCCGGTTTGTCGACGAGAACGATCCCCGTCGGTTCAAGCCCGCGCGGAGGCAAGGAACTCGCGGCGGACGAAGTTGGTGATCTCTTCGATCGGAGCCTCGCTCGAGAACCCGGCGGCTTGCCGATGACCGCCGCCGCCGGACTTGCGCGCGATCGCCGACACGTCGAGCTCGTCGACGCTCGCGCGCAGGCTGACGCGACGCGTCGGGCCATCTTGGCGCGGTGGCTCGCGAATGAGCACGGCCATGTCCGCGCCCTCGACCGCACGGAGGTAGTCGATGATCCCCTCGGAGTACGGCTCAGCGGCGCCGACCTCGGTGAAGTCCGTGCGGAGCAGATAGGAGACCACGATGCGGCCGCCCTCGTAGACCTGCGCCCGGTCGAGCGCCCGTGCGAGCAGCTTCAGCTTCGCGAACTGCACCGACTCGTACACGCCCTGGAAGACGCGGTGCACGTCGGCCCCCGCTTCCACGAGCTCCGCCGCCAGCCGCAGGGCCTTCGGGGTCGTGTTCGTGTACTGGAAGCGGCCGGTGTCTGTGACGAGCGCGATGTAGAGCGCCTCGGCGATCTCGGGGGTCAACTCGACGTCGAGCTCGCGGAAGAGGTCGCGCAGCACCTCACCGGTCGAGGACGCGTCCGCGACGATCAGGTTGATCCGGCCGAAGCGCGTGTTGTCGTGATGGTGGTCGATGTCGACCGAGAGCGGCACGCGCCCGAGAACCTCGGGATCGGCGATGCGGCTCTCGTTGGCACAGTCCACCGCCAGGAGAACGCGTTCCGACACGTCGTCCGGCCACCGGCGCTGCAGCTCCTCGAGCGGCATGAACGCGTACTCGCCGGGCAGCGGAGCGTCGCCGAAGAGGACCATGACGGAGTCCTTGCCCAGCTGGTCGAGTGCGAGCTTGGTCGCGAGCAGCGAACCGAGCGCGTCGCCGTCGGGGTTCTCGTGCGTCGTGATCAGAAATCGTTCGTGGCCACGGATCGCGTCCGCGACCGCTGCCAGCTCACTCGCTGTCGTCTGGGGCGAGTTCATCGATCAGCTTCGTCATGCGGACCCCCCGCTCGACCGACGGATCGTACTCGAAGGCCAGTTGAGGGGTTCGCTTGAGATGCAGCTCGCGCGCAAGGCGCGATTGGAGGACCGAGTGCGCCGCCTGCAAGGTCGCCAATGTCTGCACGCGCTTGCGCTCCGCACCGAGCACCGAGACGAAGACCCGGGCGTGGCGGAGGTCCGGCGATGTCTCGACGCCCGTGACCGTCACGAACCCGATCCGCGGGTCCTTGAGCTGCCCCACTCCTTCGGAGAGGACCTGGCGGATCGACTCGTTCACGCGGCGCATACGCTCGGTCATGCGCGATATTCAAGCGCCTGGACGCGCTTCTCCTCGTCGCGGTCGCACTTTGGTGCTTCATCACAGCCGTCGCAGGTGGCCTCGTCGGCCTCGTTCTCGGCAACATCCGGCTGCCGGTGATCGTCCTGGCGGCTTCGAGCCCGGCCGCCGGTGCGGGTGCCAACATCGGCGTGTCCGCGGTTGCGGCTTTGACGGCGGCCGGCACACACATCCGCGCCGGGCGGATCGACTGGCGGATCTTCCTCTGGATGGCCCCGCCGTCGATGGTTGCGGCGGCAGCGGGCGGTCTGCTCTCTGGCGAGGTTCCGGGGGACGTGCTCCTGGGCGTGATCGGCGTCACATTGCTGGCGTTCGGCGTCGACTTGCTGCGCCCTCGCCATCGCGGCATACGCAAGCCTGCGACTCCAAGTCCCGCAGCCGTCGTTGCCACAGGAGCGGTCATCGGCCTGCTCGGCGGCTTCGTCGGGCTGATTCTCGGCTCGCTCCGAATCGGCGCGCTCCTGCGGTTCGTGGGGGGCGACACGTTCCGGGCGGTCGGGACGAACGTCGCCGTCGGCTTCTGTCTCGGAGTCGCCGGAGTGCTCGGGCACCTCTCGGGCGGAGTCGACTGGACGCTGCTCGCGGTCGGCTCGGCGGCGTCGATCCCAGGAGCACTGCTCGGCGCTCGGCTGACAGGGCGGTTGGACGAGCCTCAGCTCCTGCGTGCGGTCGGCGTCGTCCTGCTCGTAGCAGGCAGTGCGACGCTCGTGCAGGCACTCGTCTAGTCGACGCTGACGACGTCGCGCTCGGCACGCACGAGCTCGAAGTCCTGGCCGGAGAGGTACCGCTCCGCCCCGTCGAGCAACTGCTCCGCCTCGCGGTATTCCCGCGCGACGCACGACATCGTCAAGCGGGCGCGCTGCCAGAGCTCGTGATGGTCGACCTCCGCGACCGAGACGCCGAAGCGGTTCTGCAGCTGCGCTTTCGCCGACTTGACGAACTTCCGCTTGCCCTTGAGCGAGCCCGCCTCGGGAAAGTGGAGCTCGACGGTCAGGATCCCGACATAACCGGCGCCCATAGAGCTATTGAACCGCTTTGTAAGGGTCAGCGAAGGCGTCTGCCGGCCCTGTCGCGACGCTGACTAGGTCGTAGCTGCGGGCGCCGGCTCGTCGAGGGTCGTGCGTTCGACCGCGCGGGTCTCGTACGCCTCGAGCACGTCGCCCTCCTTCACGTCGTTGAAGCCTTCGAGCAGGATGCCGCACTCGAAGCCCTCGGCGACCTCGCGGGCGTCGTCCTTGAATCGCTTGAGCTGAGAGATCGTCGTCTCGTGGATGACAGTGCCGTCGCGGACGACGCGCACCTGCGCGCCTCGGCGGATCAAGCCGCTCGTGACCATGCAGCCGGCGATCGTTCCGAGGCGGGAGACCTTGAACAGCGCGCGCACCTCGGCCTCGCCGAGCGTCTCCTCTGTCTCGACCGGGCGCAGCATTCCGACGAGCGCCTGCTCGATGTCCTCGGTCAGCTGGTAGATGACGCGGTAGGTGCGGATCTCGACGCCCTCACGCTCGGCCAGCGCTCGTGCCTCGGCGTTCGGGCGCACGTTGAAACCGACGACGGTCGCGCCTGACGCGGATGCCAGCATGATGTCGTTCTCGGTGATGCCACCTACGCCCTGGTGGATGACGTTGACGCGCACCTCCGGGTGCTGGATCTTCGCAAGCTCCGAGACCGCCGCCTCGACCGAGCCGACTACGTCGCCCTTCAGCACCAGGTTGAGATCGCGGACGGCGCCGGCCTGGAGCTGCTCGAACAGGTGCTCGATCGACACGCCGCGCGATGCCTGCGCGAGCTGCTCGCGCCGCAGCCGTTCGCCGCGTGTGTTCGCGAGGTCCCGCGCACGTCGTTCGTTCTCGACCACACGACAGAGCTCGCCGGCGGGCGGCGGCTTGTCGAAGCCGAGGATCTCGACTGGGTCGCCGGGGCGTGCCTCTTTGACCTTGTCGCCGCGGAAGTTGTAGAGCGCACGCACCTTTCCCCACGCATCGCCGGCAACGACAGCGTCGCCGACATGGAGCGTGCCGCGGTGGACGAGCATCGTCGCCACGGGACCGCGGCCGACGTCGAGGCGAGATTCGATGATCGGGCCGGACGCTTCCGCAGACGGATTCGCCGTGAGCTCGAGCTCGGCGTCGGCGACCAGCAGCACCTTTTCGAGCAGATCGTCGAGATTCTCGCCCTGCTTGGCGGAGACGTCGGAAAACTGGGTCGTGCCGCCCCACTCCTCGGGCTGCAGCCCTTCGGTGGAGAGCTCGCTGCGCACACGATTCGGATCTGCGTCCGGGACGTCGATCTTGTTCACGGCGACGACGATCGGCACTCCGGCCGCGCGCGCGTGCGAGATCGATTCCTTCGTCTGCGGCATCACGCCGTCGTCGGCCGCGACGACGAGCACAGCGATGTCCGTGACCTTCGCCCCGCGTGCGCGCATCGCCGTGAACGCCTCGTGGCCCGGAGTGTCGAGGAACGTGATCTTGCGGCCTTTGTGTTCGGCCTGGTACGCACCGATGTGCTGGGTGATCCCACCCGCTTCCGTCTCGACAACGGACGTCTCGCGGATCGCGTCGAGGAGCGTCGTCTTGCCGTGGTCGACGTGGCCCATGATCGTCACGACCGGCGGACGCGGAGCGAGGTCGCTCTCGGCGTCCTCGAAAACCTCAGGCTCCTCGTCCTCGTCGGCGGCGTGGCGGATGGTCAGCTCACGGTCGGGAGCAAGCTCGGCCGCGATCAGCTCGACCTCCTCGTCACCGAGGGACTGCGTGATCGTGACGACCTTCCCCAGGCCCATCATGAACATGATGATTTTCGGCGCCGGGACGCCGAGCGCCTGCGAGAGGTCGCGGAGGGTGACGCCGGACTGGACTGCAACCGGACCGGTGACCGGCGCTACCTCGCGCGGCGTCTTCGGACGCGCCGCTTCGCGCTCGCGCTGCTGCTGACGCGCGTCGCGAGGCCGGTTGGCGGCGTTGTCGATCACGACGCGGCGCTTGCGGCGCCCGCCTGGGCCCCCCTGACGGGGTCGCATGGGCCGATTTGGCCTGTTTGGTCCGGATTCGTTTGCCATTACGCCTTCAAGTGTAGAGGGATGCCAGCTCGGGCCCGACGCGGACGCTTCGCCTCAGCGCCCGGTTGAACGCGCGCCGGGACAGCGCCCGCTCGAAACAGGAGAGCCGCCGGCAGGTGTAGGCGCCACGGCCGGGCTCCTGTGCTCCGGCCACGAGCCGCCCGTCCCTCGCGACGAAGCGCAGGAGCTCGCTCTGGGGCGCCTTCCGCCCGCAGCCGATGCAGCTCCTGGTGGGCTCCGTCACGCAGCCGGTGCGTCCTCCCCGCTTTCTTGCTCGTGTGTCGCTTCGACAGGAATGCCCGCCGGAACTTCGTGTGGCGGCGCGACCGCAGGATGGTCGACGTCGAGATCGACCTCGCCCTCATCGGCGGCGATCTTCGTCGCGTCCGGCCCATGCGTCGCGACGACGTCGCCGGGTGCTTCAGGATCGAGCAGCGGCTCGCGCTCCTCGGGCAGGCTCTCCGGTCCGATGCTCTCCGCCTCGGGCGGGGCCAGGTCGGAGCGGATCTCGAGGGCCGGTTCCTCCTCCGCCTCGATCAGCTCGGTGTCGTCGCTGTCGTGCAGCGCCATTTCCTGGTGTGCCGGCAGACCGCAGTACCGGGATCCGGGCAGTGCCTCGTTCGGGCAGCGTTTGCCGTTCGACAGGACCGCGGCGCAGCGGCCGGTGAACTCCTCGCCTTCGCCGCCCCCGTAGGCAGCGGCGGCTTCCGCCTGAGCGAACTCGGTGTCCGACTGGATGTCGACCTTCCACCCGGTCAAACGGGCGGCCAGGCGTGCGTTCAGCCCTTCCTTGCCGATCGCGAGTGCGAGCTGGTCGTCTGGAACGATCACCGTCGCTTCCTTCGTCTCGTCGTCGACGAACACCTCGCGCACACGAGCGGGCGACAACGCCTTCGCGACGAATCGCGCCGGCTCGGGGTTCCACGGGATGATGTCGATCTTCTCGCCGCGCAGCTCGGACACGACCATGCGGACGCGAGAGCCGCGCGGGCCGACGCAGGCGCCGACCGGGTCGACGCCCTGTGCGTGCGACTCGACCGCGATCTTCGAGCGATAGCCGGGCTCGCGTGCAACGCCGCGGATCTCGACGAGACCGTCGGCGATCTCCGGAACCTCGAGCTCGAACAGTGTCTTGATCAGCTCGGGATCGCGGCGTGACAGGATCACCTGCGGGCCCTTCGTCCCCGAGCGGACCTCGGTGATCACAGCCTTGATGCGAGAGCCCTGCTCGTACCGCTCGCCGTCGACCTGCTCGGAGCGCGGCAGGAGCGCCTCGACCTTGCCGAGGTCGACGAGGACGTTGTTGCGGTCGCCGGCCTGCTGCACGATCCCGGTCACAACCTCGCTCTCGCGGTCCTTGTACTCGTCGTACATCATCATCCGCTCGGCTTCACGGATGCGCTGAAGGATCACCTGCTTGGCGGTCTGCGCTGCGATTCGCCCGAAGTTCTCCGGCGTGACGTCCTCGCGCTTGACCTGATCCGCGGGAACATCCGACCAGTCGATGTCGAGATCCTCGTCCGAGAGCAGCGTGTGCGAGCGCTCACCGTTCTCGGCCTCGATCCGCTCGAGCTCTTCGAGGGCACGCTCGCGCGCCTCGTCGAGCAGGCGCTCCTCGATGTCGGGCGGAAGCTCGATCGAGTACACGCGGAAGTCGCCTTGATCGTCGATCTCGACCGTCGCATGACGCGACGCGCCCGGCGTCTTCTTGTACGCAGCGAGCAGGGCATCCTCGAGTGCCGAGACCAATGTCCCGCTTTCGATGCCTTTCTCTCGCTCGATGTCCCTGACTGCCTCGATGATCTCCTGGGTCATCTCGTCCCCACTTCCTCGATCAGGTTCCCCCGGACGATGGAGTCGTACGGGATGTCAACGGACTCGTCGTTGGTCTTGACGGTGACGCTGCGCTCGCCGGCCGCGACGACCTCTCCACGCACCTTGTTCTTCCCCTGCATGCGGAGCGCGACCCGCCGGCCTACGGCGTTGCGGAAATGCGACTGTGTGCGCAGCGGCCTCTCGAGACCGGGCGACGAGACGTCGACCGAGTAGTCGCGGAGGTAATCGCGCAGCACGTTCGTGACGCGTTCGCAGAGTGCGTGATCGACACCCCGCGCGTGGTCGACGAAGACCGTGAAGCGGTCTGGGCTGGTCAGCTCGACCGCGAGCACTTCCGTACCCGGGAGGGCTTTCTCGACCTTAGACGTGATTTCCCGGCTCAGTTGTCTCTCTTTCTCATGGGTAGCTGCCATGGGCGCTCCTGTCACAAAAAATGGGCCCGCAGGCCCATTTCGCGAACAGCTCGAAATGTGGTCACAGCAGAATAGCAAGCGCAGTTCTTCAATCGAGCACGATTGTCACTGGCCCGTCATTGACGAGCTCCACCGCCATTCGCGCACCGAAGACCCCGCGCTGGACTTCGACGCCGGCGGAGACGAGCTCGGCACAGAACCGCTCGTAGAGCGGGATCGCCTCGCCTGGTGGGGCGGCTTCGGTGAAGCTCGGACGGTTTCCCTTCTTCGTGTCGGCGATGAGCGTGAACTGGCTCACCACGAGCGCGGCGCCGCGGACATCGAGCAGGCTACGCGCGAACTTTCCGTCGTCGTCCTCGAAGATCCGCAGCCGCGCGACCTTGCCTGCGAGGCGGCCCGCGTCGGTCTCCGCGTCCCCGCGCGCGACGCCGAGCAAGACGACGAGCCCCTGTGCGATCTCTCCCGTCGGCGAGCCGTCCACGGTGACCCGCGCGCGCGACACTCGTTGACACACGGCCCGCATGTCCACCGCATCATCCCAGCGGCGTGCCGGATGCACTGTTCTAGGTACACGCGCGTGCGCCGTGGGTCACGCAGGCGTGCCGATTCTGTGCCGGTTAGTTGTTGCTGTCTGACGCGGCGCTGTCTGGATCGGCTTGCTCGAGGTCGAGGATCCGGGACGCGTAGTGCTCGTTCTGCGGCCGCAGCGAGCTCGCCAGCTTGTAGTGCCCGTTCGCCTCGGCGTCCTTGCCCTGTTTCTCGAGCGCCCGGCCGAGGGCGTAGTGCGCATAGTGGTCGGCGGGCGACAGCTCGAGCATCACGCGGAACTCCTCCTCGGCCTCCTCGTACCGCTGGATCCGGAGGTACGCGATCCCGAGCGCCTCACGGATGGACGCTTTGCGCGGCTCGCGCCGCTTCGCCTTCTCCAGCGCGACGGTCGCCTGGGCGGCGCGCCCCTTGCGGAGGTGGGCTTGGCCCTGTTGGAAGAGGTCGTAGGTCTCACTCATGTCGATCGCAAGTAGGGAAAGTTCTCCTCTACCAAGTCAAGCGGATACGTCAAATCCCGCGTCTTCCCGATCTCGATCGCGACCACCGTCTCGCCGGCGTCGATCGCCGACTGGTAGGCATTCCCGAGCTCGTACGGTGGCCGGTCGAGGCAGAGGCGCTCCACGACGGACGGCCCCAGCCCCCACAACGGCGCCGGAGTCCACACGCTGCCCGGATCGTCGTCCCAGAGCCGCACGAGCTTCGAGCCGGACCGCCGAACCCCCTTCCGACCCGGCCCCGGCCCGGGATCGGTCCGTACCGCCACGGCCCCGGCCGCGCCCGACGCCGCGAACTCCTGCGCGAAACGGCCGACGTCGCCGTGGGCGAACACCGTGTCGGCCGCGGAAACAAGCACCGGCGGCCGGACCCCTTCGTCGAGCGCACGGCGCACCGCGTCTGCCGAACCGAGAGCCTCGGGCTGTCGCACGCGGCGGACGTCGACTCCGAAGGCGGAGCCGTCGCCCGCCAACTCCTCGACCTGCACCGCCAGGTGTCCCGCGACGAGCCACACGCGCGCGGACCCCGCAGCGGCGAGCTCCCGCAGGAGCACGGCCAGCACCGGTCGTCCGTCGATCGGCAGCACCGGCTTCGGCCAGCGTTCCGTCAGCGGCCGCAACCGGGTGCCCTCACCGGCCGCCATCACGATTGCATCCACGGTTAGCGCAGTCCGAGCGAGCGCACGGACACCAGTCCCCGCAGGCGATCCAGCACGAATAGGCCGCGGCGAAGCTTCCGCTTCAGCTCGCGCAGCTCGACTCGTGCACGCCCCGCAGCCTCGTGAGCCTCGCCCTGCGGCCCATATCTCGCGAGTGCAGCCTCGCGCGCGAAGGCATCGGCGTCGACGCCGTAGCGGTCGGCGATCGTGTCTCCCAGCTCGTGCAACGTCGCGGCCTGCGAGGCCGGCACCCGCTGGTCCTGCAGGAAGTCGGCCAGCTCCTGCCCGCAGGCCGATGCGATCCGCCGCGGATCACGCGTCAGGTACCGCAGCCTTCGCCGACCCTGTTTCAGCAAGACGATGGCGGCCGCAAGAGCCGCCCCGAGGCCGGCGAGGAAGAGCAAGAGACTCGGCGTGTGCTGCTCAGGCGGGGGCGGTGCGTTGAGCCCGCGCACGGGCACGTCCGCGGCGGAGCGCGGCGTCCGAACCGAGTCGTCGTGGCCGATGATTCCCGGAGCGCTGCCGCCGAAGACCTCGCCGCCCTTCACCACCGCCGCAAGCAGACGGGCGGCCGCCGACGGATTGAAGCCGACCGACGTCGAGCTGTACGTGCCGCTCAACCGGCCGCGTCCGGGCGTCGGGTCGAACGCCAGCCAGCCGTAGCCGCGGAACCAGACCTCAACCCAGGTGTGTGCGTCGTGATCGGTCACTGTCCATGTGCCGTCGTGGTAGTGGCCGGGGACGAAGCCGGCCGCGACGCGGGCCGGGATCCCGAGGAGCCTCAGCATCAACGCCATCGCGCCCGCGAAGTGCTGGCAGTAACCCGTACGCGTGTCGACGACGAAACCGACAAGCGGCGGGAGACCGGGCGTCGTGCCGGGTTGCTCGGAATAGGTGAAGCCGCCCGTGACGCGGAACCACCGCTCGAGCGCAACCGCGGCAGCGTAGGGCGATTGCGTCTGGCCGGTAACTGCGCGCGCCCGCTCGAAGAGATTCTCGTACGGCTTCAGCCGACCGGTGAGCAGGTCGAGCAGGCGCTGCTCCCGGCCGACGGCATCGAAGGGCGGCGCAGTCACCCTGCCGGCAAGCTCGAGCTCACGGCCGGGCTTCGTCAGCGCGACGGGATAGGCGGCCGGCACACGCACGAGCTCCGCAGGTGTCGGGCGCGGCGAGAAGCTCCAGACGGAGTACCGCTGGTCACGGTGGAGCCCGCCCCTCAGACGCAGCACGCCCTGACCCGCATCGACGACCGGCGCGCTGACGTTGTGTGCCACCGGAATGCTGGCGCCCACGAGGTGGTCATCGGCCAGCGCCCGGACCGTCACGTCCTGCTGGATCCAGTTCGCCGACTTCGCGGCGGCCGGCGGCGTGAGCTCGAGAGTCTCAGTCGGCGTCTGCCTCCAGAGATGCTCGCGCCAGCGCGTGCCGTCGAAGCGGTCGAGCACTGTCGCGCGCCAGTACTGCGGACGCTTCGGCGCGCGGATCGAGAGGACGGTCGTCTCTTTCTTCGGAAAGTGGATGCCGCCGTAGCGCGCGTCCCATACGTACTTCACGCTGACCGGCTTCTGTGGGCGTGTGTAGAAGTCCCAGTGCTGCCAGTCGAGGAACGCGTCCTTCGCAACGGCCGCGGAGCTCGAGAGTGCGAACGCACCGAGCACGACGACGGCCGCTCCGCCGAGGGCAAGCCTGCTCGGCCGTTCCGTCAGTCCGGCCAGGAGGATGAGCGCGACCGCGAGGATGACGACGCCGCGGCCCAGCTCGCTGCCACCGGCGAGCAACGTCGCGGGCCAGCCGGCACCGACCAGGAACGCGACTACGGCGAGCATGGCATGACGCGACGCGATCGCCGCGGCGACCGCGAGCGCGAACGCGAAGATCGCGATCAGGATCACCTGGTGCATCCGCACGTTTTGCTGCGGGTCGATCGGCAGCCGAAAGTCGTAGAAGTCGAGAAACCCGCGTTTGAAGCGCGGCCCCGCTTCGCCGATGTGGAAGGGCGAGGCCGAGAACGCGATGCAGACGGCGACGAAGGCAGAAACGGCGACTCCGATCAGGCGCGCCCACCACGGACGTAGCAGCACCGGCGCGATTGCCAATACCGCAAGCGCGAAAGGGCGACCCCCGCCGGATCGCGGCTCCTCGAAGCGCAGCCAGTCGACGGCGATTACGAGCGTCGCGATCCCCGCGAGCAAGACGGTCCTAAGCACGTACAACCTCGGCGAGCGCCGACCCCTCGAGGGCGGAAGCGAGGTCATCGCCGGCGCGCACGACCGCCACTGGAATGCCCGCGCTCCCCAGGCGCAGGAGCAGCGGGTCCGGCCGGCGTGGAACGCCGTTGAAGCTCGCCGGATCCACGTACACAAGGGAGACTTTGCGGCGGGACAGCGCCCGTTGAACGAGCCGGTCGACGAGCCCCGGCTCGAGACGCGCAGTGACGACCGCCAGCTCGAGGGCACGCGCGGCGGGGCCGTCGTGCTCGGCGAGCAGCCGACCGAGCGAGCCTCGGCCGGTTGGCTCGGCCGCCGCGAGCAGCTCGAGCGCACGCCGCCAGTCCGCCGCCGGTGAATGCACCTGCTGCACCTCGCGCCGCTCGGAGTTCACGACGAACACCGCGCGCCTTCCGCGTCGGACGTACGACTCGAGAATCGAGCCGGCGGCCCGAACCTGCACGTCAAAGCTCTGGCCGACGACGGCCGACCCGTCCGCGTCGAGAAGCACGGCGATCTCGTCTCGCGGCGCGTCCTCGAGCTCCTTCACCATCAGTTGGCCGCGCCGCGCCGTCGAGCGCCAGTGCACGCGACGCAGGGATTCCCCCTGCTCGTATTCACGCACGCCGTGCAGCTCGAAGCCGCTGTGGCGGCGGAGCAGAAGCCGGCGCCCGTCGTGCGCATGCGCGCCGGTCTCGGAGAAAAGCCGCTCCAGCCGCGCCAGCCGTGGATAGACGAGCAGCGCGCCGGGAGCCGGTAGTGGAACGGAGACGCTCTCGAGGCCGAACGGGTCGGCGATCTCGATGCGCACGTTCTCGAATGCGTAGCGCCCACGCGGCAGGCGCTCGAGCACGTACCGCACGCTCAGGCGTCGGCCGCTTCGGCGCAGCCCATGCCGCTGTTCCCCCAGGCGCCCCACTCGCTCGATCAACGTCGCGGCCGCCGGGAGGACGCTTGCCGACGAGTCAACCTCGACCACGACCGGGACGTCATCTCCCTCGACGTGCTCGTTGTCCCCCCAACCGCGCCGGACCCGGAACGGACGGTTCGCCAGCCGCACCCACATCCACGCGACCGCGGCGACGAGCAGGAAACCGGTCGCGACGGGATACAGCGGCTTCGAGCCGAACGCCCACGCGGCGATGTAGACGCCGAGACCGAGGCCGAGCACGCAGCGACCGCGTGCGGTGAGCATCTAGACCGGAACCGGAGTCTTCTCGAGCGTCTGCTGCACGATCTGCTCGCCGGTCAGACCGCTCGAGCGTGCCTCCGGCGCGAGGATCAGCCGGTGCGCGAGGACTGCGACGGCGACGGCTTTCACGTCGTCGGGCTCGAGAAAGCTCCGCGACGCCGCCAGGGCACGCGCCTTCGCGACGCGCAGCAGCGCGATACCCGCCCGTGGGCTTGCGCCGAGATAGAGGCGCGAGTCGCCACGCGTGGCACGAAGCAACGCGACCACGTAGCGATTCAGGCTCTCCTCGACGTAGATCTCCTTTGCCTCGTCGGCGAGTGCGAGGGCGTCCGCCGCGCTCGCCACGGGCTCGAGCTGCTCCAGCGGCGGGTCGCCGGTTTGCTCGGTGAGCATCTTCGCCTCCTGCGTCAGCGGTGGATAGCCGATCGCGATCCGCATGGTGAAACGGTCGAGCTGCGCCTCGGGGAGCGGATACGTGCCCTCGTATTCGATCGGGTTCTGGGTTGCCATGACCATGAACGGGCGCGTCAGCTCATACGAGAAGCCGTCGACCGTGACCTGCTGCTCCTGCATGCACTCGAGCAGCGCCGCCTGGGTCTTCGGCGATGCGCGGTTGATCTCGTCGACGAGGAGGAGATTCGCAAACACCGGGCCGGGCTTGAACTCGAACTCGTTCGAGCGCTGGTTGAAGACATTCACGCCGGTCACGTCCGACGGCAGCAGATCCGGCGTGAACTGCATGCGTGAGAACGAGACGTCGAGCGAGCGCGCGAGCGCTTTCGCGAGCATCGTCTTGCCGACACCCGGGAAGTCCTCCAGGATCAGGTGTCCCTCGCCGATGAGGCACAGCACGCACAGACGGAGCGTCTCTTCCGGCGCGTGAATAACCCGCGCCAGGTTGTCGATCAGCCCACGGACGGTCTCGGCCGCAGCGGTCGTTTCGACTCGTTCCCTACGGGGTTCGCTCACGCAACAGCTCCTCCGCCGTATCTACGATCGTCGAGGCAATTCGGTCTTTCGGAGCCTTCGGAACCCGCCGCTCGCCGGTCGCCGTGACGAGGACGACCTCGTTCTCCTCTGCGTCGAAGCCGATGTCGTCGCGGGCGACGTCGTTGTAGACGACGAGGTCGACGCGCTTGCGTTCCAGCTTCTCGCGCGCGCGCGTGAGGCCTTCGGCGCCGGTCTCCGCCGAGAAGCCGACGAGCACCTGGCCGTTCGTCCGCCGCTCTGCAAGCGACAGCAGGATGTCCGCGGTCGGCTCGAGGTCGACGCGCCAAGTCGTTTCGCCCTTCGGCCGCTTCGCGTCGATGCGCTCGGCCGGCCGGTAGTCGGCGACCGCGGCGGCCATCAGCACGAGGTCGGCATCGCGGTGGGCGAGCGCAGCCTCGAGCATGGACGCCGCGGTGGGCGTCTCGACGACGTCGACACCGCGCGGCGCCGGCACCGCGAGGTTCGCAGCGAGCAGCGTCACATCGGCGCCGCGCTTGCGGCCCTCGTCGGCGAGAGCGACGCCCATCCGCCCCGAGGATCGGTTGCCGAGGAAGCGCACCGCGTCGAGCGGCTCACGTGTCCCACCTGCGCTGACCAGCACGCGGCGGCCGGCGAGCGTGTCGCTCTCGCCCAGCAGCTCGCGGCAGCGCGCGAAGATCAGCTCCGGCTCGGCCATGCGGCCCAGCCCCCACTCGCCCTCGGCCGTCTCCCCTTCGTCGGGTCCGACGACTTCAGCACCACGTGAGCGCACCGCCTCGAGGTTGGCCTGCGTCGCAGCGTGCGCCCACATGCGCGGGTTCATAGCCGGGGCGAGCAGGACAGGCCCGCGGTGCGCGAGCGCTGCCTCAGCGACAAGGTTGTCGGCATGTCCGTTGGCGACCTTGGCGAGGGTGTTCGCTGTCAGCGGCGCAATGACGAGCAGATCGGCCCGAGTGAGGTGTACGTAAAGATCCTCAGCCGGCGACCGTCGCGCAAGCGCGAAGAAGGTCTCCGCTCGAACGAACCGCTCCGCCCCCGGCGTGACAAGCGGGACCACCTCGTGGCCACCCTTGACGAGCAGGCGAACCAGCTCGCAAGCCTTGTAAGCAGCAATGCCCCCGGTAACTCCGACCAGAACGCGAGCCATGCAGGCAATTCTGCCTTTAGAACGCCCGACCCGCGAATCCCCCCAAAGCCGGAGGCTAAGGAAGGCAAAGCCGGCTTAGCCGCAGGCGAACTGATGCGAGGCGGCGACGCGCAGCCTCGCCGCGCCGCACGGACGGAGACCTCCGCCGACCAGTAAGAGCTTGCGGGCTCCGCCCGCGAGCGTTTCCCGCGCAGCGGCGTCTCTAGGGTCGAGCGAAAGCGCAGCTTTCGTTCGAAGAACTACTTGGGGTACTTGTACTTCATCTTGCCCTCGGCTACTTCCTCGAGGGCCATCGTCAAGTAGTTCTTGGAGCGAGACTCGACGAGAGGCGGAGGCGCGTTCTCGAATCCAATCCCCTCCCCCAGCTGGTGGTGGTAGTCGTTGATCTGGCGGGCTCTCTTGGCCGCGACGATCACCAGCGCATAGCGGGAGTCGACGTTGTCCAGGAGCTCATCGATTCGGGGATGGATCATGGGCGGCTCATGGTACCTGCCGTTTGCAACTCGCTGCGGACGATCGCCTGGAGCTCTGCGGCCGCCCGCTCGACGTCGTCATTGACGATCACATGGTCGAAGCGGTCGCGCTGCTCCCTTTGCTTGCGCGCGAGGTCGAGGCGGACCTGAATCTCGCCGGAACTCTCGGTCGCTCGCTCGCGGAGCCGGCGCTCAAGCTCTTCGAAGGTGGGCGCGTCGACGAAGATCGTCACGGCGCCGGGAATTGTCTCCTTCACGCGGATCGCGCCGTCGGTCTCGAGGTCGAGCAGCGGGACCTTCCCGTGGCCCTGGATGCGGTCGATCTCGGAGCGCAGCGTCCCGGAGCGCGCGCCCCACGGCAGGTCGACGTGCTCGAGGAACTCGTCGTCTTCGACGAGCCGCTCGAATTCGCGCTCGCTGAGGAAGTAGTACTCACGGCCGTCCTTCTCCGTCGGCCGTCGCTCGCGCGTGGTCGCCGAGACCGCGAGCTCGACGACGTCCGGCATGCGTTCCAGGAGGATCTTCTCGAGCGTCCCCTTGCCGGCACCCGACGTGCCGGTGACAACGACGACCAGCGGCTTACCTGTTGAAGAGGCCAATCAGTTCAGTGCGCTGGCGGTCGGAAAGGCCTCCCACCGTCTTCGACTGGCTGATGCGGCACATGTTCAAAAAGCGTGCGGCTTTGACCCGCCCGAACTTCGGCACCGCCATCAACATGTCGAAGACCTTCGCAGTCGACACGTACTCGGGAGGGTTGCTGAGGATCTGCTCGATCTGGACGCGGCCGTCCTTCAGGTCTTTTTTCAACCTAGCCCGACGGACACGGATGTCGTTCGCTCTCTTCAACGCTTCCATCCGTTGATCGAGCGAACGAATCGGTGCCTCGGCCTGGATCTTGGACGACACCATGAGCGCGGGAGTCTAACAACCGACACTCGCCGGTCAAGCGCCTACGTTTTAGCGTTCTGAGCAGGTGTTTTGAGGCTTACGTTGTCCTCAAAGACAACGCCTCTTCATGTGCTGCTGCATATGCATCTTCGTATGTGTTCCATCCACGTTCGACCGCAGCGGTGTACAGCTCCGTCCGAATGCGCACCGCCGCGTCGGGATCTGCGAAGAGCGTCGTTCCGACGGCGACGTGTTGCGCACCGGCGGCGACGAACTCGAGTGCGTCGAGACCGGTGCGGATACCGCCCATGCCGACGATCGTCATGCTCGTCGCGCGGTAGCAGGTCGCGACGGCCGCGAGCGCGATCGGCTTCAGCGCGGGTCCCGACAGTCCGCCCTGTCCTGGTCCCAGTACGGGGCGAAGTGTGCGTGGATCCAGCTTGAGCCCGCGGATCGTGTTCACGACTGAAAGGCCGTCGGCGCCCGCGGCCTGCGCGGCCTTGGCCACTTCACCGATGTCCGGCACCGCCGGTGAAAGCTTGGCCCAGAGCGGCTTGCGCGTCGCCAGACGCGCTGCCGCCACGATCTGCGCGGCGCTCTCGACCGGTGCTTCGACGTTCGGGCAGGACACGTTGAGCTCGATCGCGCTGACGGCGGCGTGGTCGTCGAGTCGGGAGCAGATGTCCGCGTAGTCGTCGGTCTCGAAGCCGCCGACCGAGACCCAGATCGGCACGCCGAGCTTCTCCAACTGCGGCAAGCTGCGTGTCAGAAAGCGGTCGATGCCTGGATTCGCGAGCCCGATCGAGTTCAGCATCCCGACGTCCGTCTCGGCGATGCGGACAGGACTGTTGCCGTCGCGCGGGAGCGGCGTCACGGTCTTGGTCACGAACGCGTCGAGGCTTCGCGCAACGTCGGGCGCGATGAGCGCGTCGAGGCAGCCGGAGGCGTTAAGCAGCACAGAGCACCGGCCCATCGACGCAGAGGCGCTTGAGCTCGCCACCGATCTCCACAGCGCAGCCGTAGCACGCGCCATAGCCGCACGCCATGGGCGCCTCCCAGGCCAGCTGCGCGTTGGGTGCAACGTTGCGCACCGCCTCGAGCATCGGCTCCGGCCCGCACGCGAGAACGTCCAGGCCGGCCGGGATCAGCTGCGTCACGAGCGTCGGCTCGACACACACCTGGGCGTTCGGAACGAGCGACGCAGCCTCAGCGTGCCACTCGGTACGGAAGCCGAGCACGGCCGGCGGCGCGTCGAGAGCCTGCGAGAGGTACGGCAGCGGCGCGATTCCGATCCCGCCGCCGACGAGCAACGGTCGCTCGACCTCGAGGTCGAACCCGTTCCCAAGCGGTCCGAGCACGTGCAGCTCGTCGCCGGGCCCGAGTGCGCACAACGCCTGGGTTCCCGGACCGATCGCGTCGATCAGGAACGCGAGCTCGCCCCGCGGCGCGAGGCAAAGACTCATCGGCCGCGGCAGGAGCCGCCCTGGTGCCTCGAGCATGAAGAACTGTCCGGGCGTGCCGGGGTCGAGGCCGCCACGCCCCACACGCAGGAGCCTGTACGGGCCGACGCCCTCGTTGGCGGTGACGCTAAGCCGCTCGCGTCTCATGCTCGATCCGTTCCTGTAGCGACATCGACTCCTCGCTCCGCGCGTTCGCGATCGCATGCACCGCGGCCGCGGCACCCGACAGGGTGGTGATGCACGGCACGCGCGCGACAAGTGCAGCCTCGCGGATGAGGTAACCGTCGGTGCGAGCCCCTGAGCCCTGCGGTGTGTTGACGACGAGGTTGCAGCGGCCGCGGCGAATCAGGTCGACGACGCTCGGTCCCCCACCCTCCTCCGTCACCTTGCGCACGCGTTCCACGGCGAGCCCCGCAGCGGCCAGCGTGTCGGCCGTTCCCGACGTGGCGAGCAGTCTGAAGCCGAGCCTGGCGAGCGTCTCCGCGACACGCACGACGGCATGTTTGTCGGGGTCGCGGACGGAGAGGAACGCCGTCCCTTCTGTCGGGAGCGGCCGGCCGGCGGCGCGCTCCGCCTTGGCAAACGCCGTGGGCAGGTCGGCGGCGGTCGCCATCACCTCGCCCGTTGCGCGCATCTCGGGCCCGAGCACCGAGTCCGCGCCGGGGAAACGGGCGAACGGCAGCACCGCGGCCTTCACCGAGACATGTCTGAGGGTCTGACCCTCGGAGAGGTCCAGCTCGGACAGGCGTGCCCCGGCCATGACGCGGCAGGCGACCTGGACGAGGTTGACGCCGGTTGCCTTCGATGCGAACGGGACCGTGCGGGACGCGCGCGGGTTCGCCTCCAACACATAGAGCGTGCCGTCGGCGAGCGCCAGCTGGACGTTCATCAGGCCTACGACGCCGAGTGACTGTGCGAGCGTGCGGACGACGGAGCGGATCTCGGCGTCCTCGCCCGCGGTCAGCGACGGTGCCGGGAGCACGCAGGCCGAGTCGCCGGAGTGGATGCCGGCCTCTTCGACGTGCTGCATCACGGCGCCGATGTAGGTCTCGTCGCCGTCGCACACGGCGTCGACGTCGATCTCGATCGCACTCTCGAGGAAACGGTCGATCAGGACCGGCCGGTCGATCTCGCCGAGGTCGTCGGCCGAGTAACAGACGCGCATCGCGCGTCCGCCCAGGACGTATGACGGACGGATTAGAACCGGGAAGCCGATCCGTTCCGCGACGGTCCGCGCCTGCGCGGTCTCGGATGCGATCCCCCACTCCGGACAGCGGATCCCGAGCCGGTCGAGCAGCGCGCCGAAGCGCTCGCGGTCTTCGGCCAGGTCGACCGCGTCGAACGGGGTGCCCATGATTCGGTAGCCGGCCGCCTCGAGCCCGCGCGCGAGCTTCAGCGGTGTCTGCCCGCCGAACTGGATCGCGACCGCGTCCGGCCGCTCGCGCTCGCAGACCGCCAGTACCTCCTCGAGCCGCAGCGGCTCGAAGTAGAGCCGGTCGGACGTGTCGTAGTCGGTCGAGACCGTCTCCGGGTTGCAGTTGATCATCACGGCCTCGTAGCCGAGTCCACGGAAGCTCTGCGCCGCGTGCACGCAGCAGTAGTCGAACTCGATGCCCTGCCCGATCCGATTCGGGCCGGAGCCGAGAATGACGACACGCGGCTTGGAGCCCGCAGGCGGCGCCTCGTCGGCTTCGCCGTAGGTGGAGTAGTAGTAGGTCGATGCCGCCTCGACCTCGCCCGCGCAGGAGTCGACGCGTCGGTAGGAAGGCCGCACACCGCAGCTGCGCCGCTTCGCCCGCACGACCTCTTCCGGACCGATGTCTCCATCGGCGAGCCCGGCTCGCTTGTAGCGCACGAAGTCGTCCGCAACCGCTGCATCGAGATCCAGCCAACCCGGCTCGCGGGGCAGCTCCGCGTGGAACCACGGGTGCGCGCTTGCCGGCAGCTCCCACCGTTCCTCACTGTCGAGCTCGCGTGAACGCTCGGCCTTGCGATACGCCTCGACGAACGTCCTGCCGATACCCATCGCCTCGCCAACGGACTTCATCTGCGTGCCGAGCGTCGTGTCGGCGCCGGGAAACTTCTCGAACGCAAAGCGCGGGAACTTGACGACGACGTAGTCCAGCGTCGGTTCG
>Ga0307278_10000356_pt1 | contig 23095 bp, 22 predicted proteins | sample ER_DNA_117_FD_194482 | JGI IMG/M metagenome (GOLD analysis project Ga0307278, IMG submission 194482) | Bulk soil microbial communities from the East River watershed near Crested Butte, Colorado, United States - ER_DNA_117 | ecosystem: Environmental > Terrestrial > Soil > Floodplain | place...
CTCCTCCGGCCCGGCCGGGCTCTGGGACGAGGGCGGCGCCACCGCCGGGGGCGCCGGCGGGCGCCCGTTGCCCTGGTCGTCGCCGGAGCGGCCGCCGAACAGGGTCAGCAGCTCGATCGGGATCGGCATGACCAGGGTCGAGTTCTGCTCGGTGGCCACGGCGGCGACCGTCTGGAGGAAGCGGAGCTGCATGGCCTGGGGGTGTTGGCTGATCACGGCGGCCGCGTCGGCCAGCACCCGCGACGCCCGCCGCTCGGCGTCGGCCGAGATCAGCAGGGCCCTGGCCTCCCGGTCGGCCTCGGCCTCGCGGGCCATGGCCCGGCGCAGCTCGTCGGGCAGGTCGACGTCCTTGAGCTCCACCGAGAGGACCTCGACGCCCCAGTCGTGGGTGGTCCGGGCGATGATGCCGTGCAGCTCCCGGTTGATCGACTCGCGGTCGCTGAGCATCGCGTCCAGGTCGTACTTTCCGAGGATGCCCTTGAGGTTGGTCTGGGCGGACTGGCTGACCGCGAACAGGTAGTTCTGCACCCGCACGACCGCGGGCACCGGGTCCACCACCTTGGCGTAGACCACGGCGTCGACCCGCATGGTGACGTTGTCCTTGGTGATCACGTCCTGGGGGGGCACGTTCATGGCCACCGTCTGGATGGTGACCTTGCGCATCCGGTCGATGCCGAACGGCAGCAGGATGATCAGGCCCGGGCCCTTGGCCCGGCCCCGGACCCGCCCGAGCCGGAACACCACCCCGCGCTCGTACTCCTGGAGGACCGAGACCATCGAGACGACCCCCCAGACGATCAGGGCGATCACGGCGATCACGACCAGGACGACCGCCCAGGTGCCCATGGCCTGTCCCTCCCGTCCAGGTCGTCCGGTTCCTGCGGCTGGCTTTAGTTTGTCACAGGATCTGGACGGCCGGACCCCTCCGGGCCAAGTTCGGTCACCGGGCCCTCGGTGAGGCCGCCCCGCCCGCCGCTGAACAGGCGCCAGAACGCGTCCGCGGCCAGGATGAACGGCGGGTAGCCGAGGTAGCCGAGCAGTGGCATCTCGAACACCCGCCAGAAGCCCACGTACGGGATGCGGTACTGCCAGAAGGGCAGCGCGCCGAAGTTCCACGTCTCCCACAGGATCCCGGTGCCGAGGCCGGCGGTGGCCAGCAGCAGCACCGGCCCGGCCCGGCCCCGGCGGACCAGGTCGACGATGCTCGGCCGCCCGCGCAGCTCGGCGACCCCGTCCAGGATCCCGAGAGGGGCCAGCCAGACCAGCGGGAACGCCTGGTCGGGGAAGAGGTACAGCAGGGGCACGCAGACCACCCCGAGGGCGACCAGGGCGACGGCCGTCCAGGACGGCAGCGGCACCGCCGGCGGGTGGGGGAAGCGGGCGAAGGACCGCAGCAGGTCGCGCGAGGAGGCCAGCGCCGGCAGCACGAACAGGAACGACAAGGTCTTCAGGGGCATCCGGGCCGGGCCGGTGAAGAGGTGCTCGCCGACATAGCGCCAGTTCTCCAGGCGCCAGTTGGCGATCTCGAAGACCCACCAGAAGGGGGCGCTCAGGGCGAACATGGCCGCCACCCGCCGGCCGCCACCGTGCAGCAGCGAACGGCCGGCCCGCGCCCAGACGACGGCGTCGGCGGCCAGGATGAAGCCGCTCCAGACCAGGTCGAACCAGTAGCTGCGGAACGGCTCGATCCCGGCCAGGCTGGTCGCCCAGCCGAAGCCGCAGACGGCCAGCCCGGCGGCCAGCTGGGCCGCCACCAGGCGGCGGTCGGGGGCGCCGGGTCGGCGGGTGCCGTCGTCCCCCTGGCGCTGCCGGGTGTCCTCCCGCCTACTCACGACCGGCCGGTTCGGCGACGGGTGGGCCGCGGCGGCCGCGGCGACGGGCCGGGCGGACGGCCGAGGGGTCCTCGGGCCGCACCTGGAGGATGCCGTCGGCCACCGCCTCGACCCGGATGCGCTGCCCGGTGCCGAGGCTGCCGTCGCCGGCGGCCAGGCGGGCCCGCCACATGGCCCCGTCGACCACCACGATGCCGCCGGGGTTCAGCATGCTGCGCACCACCCCGCGGGAGCCGACCAGTGCCTCGGTGCCCATGGGAGCCTGGCGCTGGGAGCGGAGGACCACGGTGAGGATGACCACGAACCAGGCCAGCGACCACAGCACCCCGAGGGCGGCCAGGCGGCCGTCGACCCGCAGCAGCGGCGACGGGCTGGACACCAGCCACCAGGAGCCGGCGGCGGTGAGCGCGGCCGCGCCGGCCGTGGCCAGGCCGAGCCCGCCCACGGCGGCGTCCACGGTGAACAGCGCCTGGCCGGCCAGCAGCAGGGCCAGGGCCAGCCAGTTGACCGGCAGGACGGCCAGGGCGAAGGCGGCCAGCAGGACGCCGGCCAGCCCGGCCACCCCGGCGACCCCGAAGCCGGGCTGGAACCACTCGAACGACAGGCAGGCCGCCGCGGCCAGCAGCAGCAGGTAGGCCAGGGTCGGGTTGGCCAGGCCGTGGCGGACCCGGTCGACCAGGGAGCGGGACAGGAACCGGACCTGGAAGCCGGTCACCTCCAGCGGCCGGCCGTCGACCCGCTGGCCGTCGAGGCGGCGCACGGCGTCGGGCAGCGACTCGGCCTGGTAGTCGGCCAGCCCGGCCGCCTCGGCGGCGGCCCCGGTGATGCTGGACCGCTGGATTGCCGCCGGCAGGCCGGAGGCGGCGAACAGCGCCGCCTCGGCGGCCGGGTCGCGGCCCCGGCCCAGCTCGGCCGGGAGGGCCGGGCCGATCCTGGCGTCCCTGGCCACCCCGACGACGTCGGCCCCGGCGAGCAGGAAGGCCGCCGTCCCGTCGGCGTCGGCCCGCCGCGGCCCGACCCACACCGCGACCGGCAGCCCCGCCCCGGCCACCGTCCGCCGGACCTCCGCCGGGTCGACCCCGAGGCCCCCGAAGCTCGACAGCTGGATCAGGAAGACCCGCGCCCCCCGCCCCGGCGCCCCCGCCAGGTCGCGCCGCAGCGCCCCGAGCACGCTGGCGTCCAGCACCCCCGAGGCCTCGAACACCTCGATCACCGGCCCGCCACCCTGCCCGTCCTGGGCCCGCGCGGGCAGCCCCCCGAGGGTGGCCAGCAGGGCACCGGCGAGACAGAGGAGGGAGGCGGCTCGTCGCATCGCCCCATTGTTCCCGCCCACCCCGCCCCGCGCCACGCCCCGTCCGCGGGGGTGGGGCGGCTACGATGGCGCGACCATGCTGGAGGTGCTGGACCGGGCTCGGCTGGTCGTGGTGACGGGGAAGGGCGGGACCGGGAAGACGACGGTCGCGGCCGGTCTCGCCGTGGCCGCGGCGGGGCGGGGGCGGCGGGTGCTGGTCGCCGAGGTGGAGGGGCGGCAGGGGCTGGCCGGGCTGTTCGGGCGGGCGGAGCTGGAGCACCGGGAGGTGCGGGTCGGCGACGGGGTCCACGCGCTGGCCGTCGACCCGGACGAGTCGCTGCGGGAGTACCTGGCCCGGTACGGGTTCGCGCCGCTGGCCCGGCTGCTGACCTGGGCCCACCTCAACCGCTTCATCACCGCGGCCGCCCCCGGGCTGGGCGACGTGCTGCTGGTCGGCAAGGTCTGGGAGGCGGCCACCCGCGAGCTCCGCCCCGGGTCGGCCGCCTACGACCTGGTGGTGCTGGACGCGCCGCCGACCGGCCGGGTGGTGCCGTTCCTGCGGGCGCCGGAGACGGTCGCCGAGCTGGCCCGGGTCGGGCCGATCCGCAGCCAGGCCGACCGGGTCAGGGCGCTGCTCGACGACCCCGGGCTGACCGCGGTGGCGCTCACCTGCCTGCCCGAGGAGCTGCCGGTGGCCGAGACCCTCGAGGGGGTCGCGGCCCTCCGCCGGGCCGGGCTGCCGGTCGCGGGGGTGGTCGCCAACCGGGTCACCGGCGACCGGCTGGGCGGGCGGGCCGGGCGGCTGGCCGCCCTGGCCGGGGACCCGGCCCCCCTGGCCGCGGCCGCGGCCGCCGCCGGGGCCGACCTGGACGGGGCCGCCCTGGGAACGCTGGTCGGCGAGGCCCGCGACCGCCAGCGCCAGGTGACCCGGGAGCGCCGCCTGCTCAAGGAGCTGCGCGGCGGCCTTGACGGGCTCCCGCTGGTCGAGCTGCCGTTCCTGGCCGGCGGGGTCGCCGGCCCCGACGAGGTCCGCGCCCTGGCCGGCCACCTGGGGCCCGCGTCCGCCGAGGCCCGCGCTCCCCGCCGGGCCCGCCGGGCCGCCGGGGCGGCGCGCGGGTGACCCGCCAGCGGGCCGCCAGGACCCGGGCGCCGGCGGTGGCCTCGCCGCTGGCCGAGCTGGCCCGGACGGCGCGGATCGTGGTGTGCTGCGGGTCGGGCGGGGTGGGCAAGACCACCACGGCGGCGGCGGTGGCGCTGTGGGCGGCCGAGGGCGGGCGCCGGACCTGCGTGCTCACCATCGACCCGGCCAGGCGGCTGGCCCAGGCGCTCGGGCTCGACCTCCTCTCGAACGCCCCCCGGCCGGTCAAGCTGCCGGGGATGGCCGGGCCGGGCAGCCTGGACGCGATGATGCTGGACATGCGGCGCACCTTCGACGAGGTGATCGAGCGCTACGCCCGCGACCCCGACCAGGCCGACCGCATCCTGGCCAACCGGTTCTACCGGCGGCTCTCCTCGACCCTGGCCGGCACCCAGGAGTACATGGCCATGGAGAAGCTGTACGAGCTGCACGAGTCCCAGCGCTACGACCTGCTTGTGGTCGACACCCCGCCGACCCGCTCGGCGCTCGACTTCCTCGACGCCCCCGAGAACCTCAACGAGCTGCTCGACGCCCGCGCCTTCCGGCTGCTGATCGCCCCCGCCCAGCGGATCGGGCGCGGCTACCTGCGTGGGCTCAACCTGGCCACCACGGCCATGACCAAGATGGTCCGGCGGGTCAGCGGCTCGGAGCTGCTGGCCGAGGTGGGCGAGTTCTTCGCCGCCTTCGAGGGCATGTACGACGGCTTCAAGGAGCGCGCCGGCCTGGTCTACGACCAGCTCAGGCACCCGAGCACGGCGTTCGTGGTGGTGGCGACGCCCGACGGGCCGGCGCTGCGCGAGGCCGCCTACTTCGCCGGCCGGCTGGCCGCCGACCGCATGCCGCTTGGCGCCCTGGTGGTCAACCGCATCCACCGGGCGGGGACGGTGCCGCGGGTGCCGGCGGCGGCCCGGCGCCGGCTGGCCGACCTCGGGGCCGACGGCCGCCTGCTCGCCGACCTGCTGGAGCTGCACGACGGCCTGGAGACCCTGGCCGCCGCCGAGCAGCGCCGTGTCCGCGACCTGCTGGCCACGGTGCCCAACCTGGGCGTGGTCCAGGTCCCGCTGCTGCCCGACGACGTCCACGACCTCGAGGGGCTGCGGCGGCTGGGACGGTACCTGTTCGCCTGAGCGGGCTACGGCTCCACCGGCGCCAGGGAGATCCCGGCGTCGCGCAGGCGCTGCTCGGCGTCCTCGAGCAGCCGGCTGCGGACCGCCTGGGGGTCGTCGCCGCGCGAGTCGACCCAGAACACCAGGCGGAGCCGGCGGGCCTCCTGGCCGAGGTCCTGGGTGAGGAGGCCGGGGGCCGGGTCGTCGCACACCCCCTCGGCCTCGGCCGCCGCCGCCAGCACCAGCTCCCGGGCCCTGGCGGCGTCCTGGCCGTAGGGGACCTGCAGGCGCACCTCGACCCGGCGCGACACGGTGGCCGTCGAGTTGGTCAGGACCTGGGTGAACAGCAGCTTGTTGGGCACGATGACCAGCTGGCCGTCGGGGGCGCGCAGCCGGGTGGCCCTGACCCGGATATCCTCGACGTCGCCCTCGGCGTCCTCGATGGCGATGTGGTCGCCCTCGGTGAAGGGGTGCTCCAGCAGCAGCACGATCCCGGCGGTGAAGTTGCCGACGATGTCCTGGAGGGCGAAGCCGAGGGCGACGGTGGCCAGGCCGAGGCTGCCGATCAGCACGCTGAGGTTGACCCCGCCGAGCGACAGGGCGACCACCAGCCCGATCGCGACGGTGGCGTAGAAGGCGAGGGTGGCCACCACCACCCGGACGTGGCGGGCGGCTTCGGTGCGCGCCATGGCGCCCTCCACGCCGCGGCGCACGACCCTGGCCGCCAGCACCGTCAGCACGATCGCGACCAGCGCGGCCAGCAGGTGGGGCACCTGGTGGACGAGCGCGTCGCCGAACTCGCTGAAGGCGTCGCCCAGGCGCTCCAGCGCTGGTGTGCCCACGGGCGCGCGACCTCCTCATAACGTTCGGGCGTCGAATTGCCCGTGCCGATCGACCACCCTATATCATCCGTTCAGCATGGCCGACGCCCCGATCTCTGCGCCGCCAGCCCGTCTCTCCCGCGGTCGTGCAGCCTCCGTGGTGGGCGGTCGGCTGGTGCTGATCGTCGCCCTGATCACCGGCGTCGCCCTGCTCGCCAGCCTCTCGCTGCTCCCCCTGGTGGTCCCGGCGGGCGCCCTGGCCAGGGACACGGTCAAGAAGCTGGGCGACGTGCCGCCCCTGCAGGACTCCCTCCCAACGCCGCCGCAGACCTCGGTGGTCTACGCCGCCGACGGCCGGACCGTCCTGGCCAGGCTGGTGCTGGACGAGGACCGCAAGGTGGTCCTGCTCAAGGACATCCCCCACCGGGTCCGCAACGCGGTGGTGGCGATCGAGGACGACCGCTTCTACGAGCACGGCGGCATCGACATGCGCGGCATCCTCCGGGCGGCCGTGGCCGACCTGCGCAAGGGGACCATCGCCCAGGGTGGCAGCACCCTCACCCAGCAGTACATCAAGAAGGTGGTGACCGGCGACTCGCGCACCCTCGACCGCAAGATCCGCGAGGCCATGTACGCGGTCCAGCTGGAGGGGCGCTGGCCCAAGAGCAAGATCCTGGAGGCCTACCTCAACCAGGCCTACTTCGGCGACGGCATCTACGGCATCGCCACCGCCGCCCAGCACTACTTCGGCGGCAAGTCGCTGCGCAAGCTCAGCCTGGCCGAGGCGGCCGCCCTGGCCGCCACCATCCAGGCCCCCAACCGCCTCAAGCCGACCCGGCCCAAGGACAACCAGCCGCGCCGGATGGCGGTGCTGGACCGGATGCAGGAGCGCGGCTTCGCCAGCGCCAAGTCGGTGGACAGGGCCAAGAAGGAGAAGCTGAGGGTCAAGCTCTACAACCCCCAGACCCGCCAGCCCTACTTCGTCGAGTTCATCAAGCAGCAGCTGCTGCACGACCCGGCCTATGACAAGGTGCTGGGCAAGGAGAACACCGAGCGGCGCAAGCGGATGGTGTTCCAGGGCGGCCTGAAGATCTACACCACCCTGGAGCCCAAGCGTCAAGCCCAGGCCAGGGCGGCCATCCGCAACCAGCTGTGGAGCCGGTTCGGCCAGAACGGCAACCCCACCGGCGCCGTGGCCAGCGTCGACCCCAACACCGGGCGGATCCTGGCCCTCTTCGGCGGCCGCGAGAACTTCAAGCGCTCCCAGGTCGACCTGGCCACCGCCAGGGGCGGCAGCGGCTTCCAGCCGGGCTCCTCGTTCAAGGTGTTCTACCTGGTCGCCGCCCTCGAGAAGGGCATCTCCCCTGGGAAGGTCTACAACTCCCCGCCCAGGGTCGTCATCCCCAACCGCCGCTGCTACAACCACGGCCGGCCCTGGGACCCGGGCAACGCCGGCGACGGCGAGGCCGGCGTGTTCAACATGTACCAGGCCACCGCCCACTCGGTGAACACCTACTTCGCCCAGCTGGCCATGGACACCGGCATCGAGCGGGCGATCGAGGTCGCCCGCAAGATGGGGATCAGCGTCCCCCCGCGCGGCACCAAGGACTACTACACCCACTGGGCCGTCTGCTCGTCGGTGCTCGGGGTCGTGCCCGTGTCGGTGCTCGACATGGCCAGCGCCTACGGGGTGCTGGCCAACAACGGCGTGCGCTGCCCGGCCTTCTCGATCGCCAGGATCGAAAGCCCCGACAAGCAGCTGTTCGAGCGCAAGCCGGACTGCCGGAGGGTGATCGAGCCCAAGATCGCCAGCACGGTCACGGCCATGCTCCGCGGGGTGGTGACCGGCGGCACCGGTGGCGCGGCCGCCCTGCCCCGCCGCCCGGTGGCCGGCAAGACCGGCACCGCCCAGGCGTACACGAGCGCCTTCTTCAACGGCTACACGCCGCAGCTGGCCACCTCGGTGTGGGTCGGCTTCACCCCCGAGCCGGTGGAGATGCGGACCCAGAACGGCGGCGGGCCGGTCTACGGCGGCACCTTCCCGGCCCGGATCTTCCACGACTACATGACCGCCGCCCTGGCCGGCGCCCCGGTCGAGAACTTCCCGGCCGCCCCGCCGCCCCCGCCGCCGCCCGAGGTCGGCGTGCCCAACGTGGTCGGCCTGTCGCAGGAGGAGGCCCGGGCGCGGCTGGGCCAGGCCGGCTTCGTGGTCGAGGTCCACAACGTGGCCAGCGCCCAGCCCAAGGGCCGGGTGGTCCGCCAGGCGCCCGCCCCCGGCACCCGGCTGCGCCAGGGCAGCCGGGTGGTGATCGCCGTCTCGGGCGGCGTCCACGGCGGCGACACGGTCGTCCCCGGGGTGGTCGGCCTCCAGGTCGCCGTGGCCAAGGCACTGCTGAAGTCCGCCGGGCTGACCTCCGGGCTGGCCTACACCGACCGCGGCCCACCCGGCCGGGTGGCCGCCCAGAGCCCCGGTCCCGGCACCCGATTACCCAGGGGCTCCTACGTCACCCTGGTGGTCAGCCGGCGCACCTAGCCGGCCGGGCCGCCGAGCCGCTCCAGCACCAGGCGGCGGACCTCGTTGCCGTCGGCCCGGCCCTTGACCTGGGGCATGAGCCGCCCCATGACCTTGCCCAGCTCCTTGGGCCCGGTGGCCCCCGACGCCGCCACCGCCTCGTCGACCAGCCGGGCCAGCTCGGCCGGGTCCATGGCCGCGGGCAGGAACCGCTCCAGCACCGACCGCTCGTAGGCCTCCTGGTCGGCCCGCTCGGCCCGGCCCGCGTCCCGGTAGACCTGCTCGGCCTCGCGGCGCTTGCGGGCCTCCCGCTGGAGCACGGCCACCGCCTCCTCGTCCGACAGGTCCTTGCGGGCGTCGATGGCGGCCGACCTGAGCGCCGACAGGGCCAGGCGCAGGGCCGCCGTCTCCTGGGGCTGGCGGGCCTTCATGGCCTGGAACATCGCCTGCTGCACGTCGTCGGTGAGCATGGCCCGAGCCTACAGCTACAATCCTCGTCCATCCCAGAACGCACCCAGGAGCGCCACGCATGCCCGCAGCGTCGTCGAAGCTCGCCCTGGCGGCCGCCGGGGCGGTGGCCGCCGCCGGGGCCGCCTGCGTCGGCTACGGCATCCTGGTCGAGCGGGACTGGTACCGGCTGCGGCGCGAGCGGGTCGAGGCCCTCGAGCCGGGACAGCCGCCGCTGACCGTGCTGCACCTGTCCGACCTGCACCTGACCGCCGCCGACGGCCGGCGGACGGCCTTCCTGGAACGGCTGGCCGCCGAGCCGGTCGACCTGGTGGTGCTGACCGGCGACATGCTGGGTGAGCCCGGCGGGCTGGAGCCGGTGCTGGCCGCCCTCGGCCGCTTCCGGCCGCGCCTGGGGCCGGTGGCCGTCCTCGGCTCCAACGACTACTGGGCACCCCGGTTCCGCAACCCGCTCGCCTACTTCGCGGGGCCCAGCTCGCGCCGGCACCGCAGGTCGGGCCGCAACCCCTGGCGGGAGCTGGTCGCGGGCCTGGAGGCGCGGGGCTGGACGGTGCTGGTCAACGGCCGCGGCCGCCTCGGCGACGTCGAGCTGGCCGGCATGGACGACCCCCACATCCGCCGCGACGACCCCGGCGTCGCCGTCCCCCCCGACGGCGCCGCCGGGACCCGCCTGCGCCTGGGCGTGGTCCACAGCCCCTACCGGCGGGCCCTCGACGCCTTCGAGCGCAACGGCTACGGGCTGCTGCTGGCCGGCCACACCCACGGCGGCCAGGTGCGGCTGCCCGGGGTGGGGGCGCTGGTGACCAACTGCGACCTGCCCCGCGACCGGGTGCGGGGGCTGTCGCGCTGGGGGTCGAGCTGGCTGCACGTCTCGGCCGGCCTCGGCACCAGCAAGTACGCCCCCTTCCGGTTCGCCTGCCGTCCCGAGGCGACCCTGCTCACGGTGGTTTCGGCGGGCTGAACCTCGACCATCCTCTTCAGAAGGAGGAGGGTGGATGGCCGACGCCGACGCCGGTTCCCGGGGGCCGGAGGTCCACATCGAGCAGGCGATCGGCCGGCTCTACCGCTTCCTGGCCGGCAACCGCTGGACCCGGTTCCCGTGGGCGGTGGTCCAGACCTTCTCCAAGGGCGAGGGTGCCCTGCTCTCGGGCAGCATGGCCTACTACACCTTCCTGTCGCTGCTGCCCCTGCTGATGGTGGCGGCGTTCGTGATCGCCACCTTCGCCAGCCCCGGGCCGGACGCTCGCGAGACCGTCGCCGAGGCCCTCAACCAGGTCTTCCCGGGCATCGGCCGGGAAGTGTTCGACACGGTCATCGACCAGGTCATCACCAACCGGGCCGCCCTCGGGCTGTTCGGCCTGCTGAGCGTGGCCTATGCCGGCAGCGGCTTCGTCGGCTCGATGACGGCCTGCCTGAACCGCATGTGGGGGCTGCCCAGCGGCCGCAACCCGGTCGGCCAGAAGATCGTCAACATCATCGTGGTGATGCTGCTCGGCTCGGTGCTGCTCGGCTCGGCCCTGCTCACCATCTGGGTGTCGGCCACCGCCCAGCGGACCATGGACCGCTTCGGCATCCCCCGCACCAGCTCGGTGATCTCGGCCATCGAGGAGCTGGCCGCGCCGGCCTCGATGCTGATCGTGCTGCTGCTGCTGTACCGGCTGCTGCCGGCCCGCCGGCACTCCTGGCTGAGCCAGCTCCCGGGGGCGGTCTTCGGCGGCGTCGGGTTCTACCTGCTCAAGCGCGTGTTCGACTTCTGGGCCAGCCACTCGGCCGGCGTCTCCGCCCTGCCCCGGTCGCTGGTCTCGGTGACCCTGCTGCTGATCTGGCTCGGCTTCTTCGGCCAGCTGATCCTGTACGGGGCCGCCCTCAACGTGGTCCTGGACCGCCGCCGCCGGGGCGAGCCGATCTTCCCCGAGCCGATCCCGCCCGAGCCGATCCTGCCCGAGCCGCCCGGCCCCTAGATGCCAGCGGCGCCCGGGCCCGATGCTTCAGGGCCGCCGCTCCCGTCACACCGGGAGGCCCGGGCGCCGCCGACATTCCTGAACATCGTCGGCTGGCGATGCGCTTGCATAGCCCGACGGGAGGAGATCGCGGTGGCCCGATCCGGCCATCGCCGGTGGCCCTCCGACTGCTCGACCCCGGCGGTACGCTAGATGGCCTGAACCTGCGCCGGAACCGAGAGGTCATGTCCACAGACGTCGAGCCGAATGCCAAGCCCACCCTGCGGCGGGTGCCGCAACCCGAGGGCGAGGACCGCTACCAGTCGCTCGGCTACCGGGCCAAGCGGGCCCTGCTCGGCCCGCCGTTCAAGACCGCCCAGCTGGCCCACGAGCGGATCAGCAAGCGGGTCGCGCTGGCGGTGTTCTCCTCCGACCCGATCTCCTCGACCGCGTACGCCACCGAGGAGATGCTGCTGGTGCTGGTCGTCGCCGGCACGGCGGCGATCGGGCTGGCCCTGCCCCTGGCCGCCGGGGTGGCGGTGCTGCTGCTCATCCTGGTCCTGTCCTACCGCCAGGTGATCCAGGCCTACCCCCAGGGCGGCGGCGCCTACATGGTGACCCGCGACAACCTGGGCGGCTCGCTCGCCGCCGTCTGCGCGGCCGCCCTGCTGGTCGACTACGTGCTGACCGTGGCCGTGAGCGTCTCGGCCGGCACGGCCGCCCTGGCCTCGGCCATCCCGGAGCTCCAGGACCTCCGGGTCGAGATGTCGGCCGGCTTCGTGATCCTGCTGGCCTGGGGCAACCTGCGCGGCATCCGCGAGTCGGGCAAGATCTTCGCCGTCCCCACCTACGTCTACATCCTCAGCCTGGGCGGGGTGGTGGTGCTTGGCGTCTACCGGGTGCTGTCGGGCCAGCTCGGCGACATCGCCTACGGCCCGGCCGAGACCCAGGAGCTGGCCGGCTACGGCGAGCCGCTGGCCGTGGTGTCGCTGTTCCTGCTCATGCACGCCTACGCCGCCGGGACCACCGCCCTCACCGGGGTCGAGGCGATCGCCGACGGGGTGCCGGCGTTCCGCAAGCCCGAGGCCCAGAACGCCCAGCGCACCCTGGTGGCGATGGCCCTGATCATGGGCTTCCTGTTCATCGGCATCACCTTCCTGGCCATCCGGCTGGGAGCCCGCCCGTTCGAGTCGGGCCACCCGACCCTGGTCGCCCAGGTTGCCGAGCACGTGCTCGGGGGCGGCCTCCTCGGCCACGCCCTGTTCGTGTTCGTGCAGGTCGCCACCTTGTTCATCCTGGTCCTGGCGGCCAACACGGCCTTCAACGGCTTCCCCATCCTGGCCAGCTTCGCCGCCCAGGACGCGCTCATGCCCCGCCAGCTCCGCAAGCGGGGCCACCGGCTGGTCTATTCCAACGGCATCCTGGTGCTGGCCGCCGGGGCGCTGTTCCTGGTGTTCGCCTTCCACGCCAGCGTGCACCTCCTGATCCCGCTGTACGCCATCGGGGTGGTGACCTCCTTCACCCTCGCCCAGGCGGGCATGACCCGCCGCCACCTGCGGCTGCGCCAGCCCGGCTGGGGCAAAGGGCTGCTGATCAACGGCCTCGGGGCGACGGTGACGCTGCTGGTGCTGATCGTCATCACCATCACCAAGTTCACCCACGGCGCCTTCATGGTCGTGGTGGCGGTGCCGCTGCTGGTGTGGCTGCTGCTGCGCACCCAGCGGGTCTACCGGGGCGAGCTGGGCGAGCTCGAGGTCGAGGTGAGCCACCGCCTGGCCCCACCCAAGCCCCGCCACGAGGTGGTGGTGCTGGTCGAGGCCCTGGACCGGGCCACCATCGGGGCGCTGCAGTACGCCCGCCAGCTCAACCCGCTGCGCCTGACCGCCCTGCATGTCGCCGTCGACCCCGAACGGGCCAAGGAGCTGTCGGCGCTGTGGAGCCGGGTCAACATGCCGGCCCCCCTTGAGCTGGTCGACGCCCCCGACCGCAACCTGCTGGCCACCACCCAGGCGGCCATCGCCGAGCTGGTCCGGCCCGACACCGAGGTCACCGTCCTGGTCCCCAAGCGGCGCTACGCCACCCTGTGGCGCCGGGTGCTGCACGACAACTCCTCGGCCGGCCTGGTGCGGGCCCTCGGCAGCATGGACGGGGTCAACGTCACCATCGTGCCCTTCCGCCTCGGCCGCCGGCCGCTGCTGCGCCCGGTCTCCCCCGCCGGGGTGGAGAATGCGCGGACCACGTCCAACTAGAGGGGGGACCACCCTTGGAGCGCCTGTCGCACGGCGTGCTCGACGATGACGCCGCCGCCCTGCTCGACGGCGACCGGCCGGTCGACGTCCTGGTCGGCATCCCGTCGTTCCAGAACGCCCGCACCATCGGGCACGTCGTCCGGGCCGTCGAGGCCGGGCTGCGCAAGCACTTCCCCGACCGCCGCTGCCTGATCGCCATCTCCGACGGCGACTCGCCCGACGGGACGGTGGCGGCGGCCATGGCCGCGACCACCGAGGGCGACGAGGAGCTGCTGCTGCTCGACCCCAAGGTCGAGCAGCCCGACAAGGTGGCCCTCACCTACGTCGGCCTGTCGGGCAAGGGCTCGGCCTTCCGGGCCATCTTCGAGCTGGCCGCCGCCACCGGCGCCCGGGCCTGCGCGGTGCTGGATGCCGACCTGCGCTCGGTCAGCCCGGCCTGGATCGACCGCCTGGTCGGGCCGGTCCTCGGCCACGGCTACGACCTGGTCACGCCCCTCTACGCCCGCCACAAGCTGGACGGCACCATCACCAACTCGATCGCCTTCCCGCTGACCGCGGCCCTGTACGGGCGGCGGCTGCGCCAGCCGATCGGCGGCGACTTCGGCTTCTCGGGCCGGCTGGCCGCCCACTGGGCCGGCAAGCAGGTGTGGAGCACCGACGTGGCCCGCTTCGGGGTCGACATCTGGATGACCACCGTCGCCCTGTGCGAGGGCTTCGGCGTCTGCCAGAGCGTGCTCGGGGCCAAGCTGCACGACGCCAAGGACCCCGGCCGCGACCTGGGGCCGATGTTCCGCCAGGTCGTGGGCAGCCTGTTCGCCCTGGCCGGGCGCTACGTCGACCGCTGGGCCTCCTCCGAGGGGATCGCCGACGTCCCCACCTTCGGCTTCCGGACGGCCACCTCGACCGAGGAGATCCGGGTCAACCTGGACCGGCTGGTGTGGCGTTTCGTCGAGGGGTACGTGGCCGAGCACGAGCTGTGGCGCGAGGTCCTGGCCGCCCAGCACTTCGACGGCGTCAAGGACGCCATCCACCAGGCCAGCGAGCGGCCGGAGGGGTTCGTCCTGCCGGTCGAGCTGTGGGCCCGAATCTGCTACGACTACCTGCTGGCCTACAACGCCCAGGAGATCGACCACGACCGGCTGGTGTCGTCGATGATCCCGCTGTACTTCGCCCGCACGGCCACCTTCGTCCGCGAGGCCGCCGACGACACCCCCGAGCAGGCCGAGGAGCGGATCGCGTCGTTCGCCGAGGTGTTCCTGGCCGCCAAGCCCTACCTGGTCGAGCGTTGGAGCGCCCAGGGCCGCCCCCGCCGCCTCGGCGACCAGCACGTCTCCGGCGAAGACCACCGCAAGGGCGACGACACCAGCGAGTTCCTGGCCATCAAGTCCCCGTGAGCGCCGCTCGAGACCCGATACGATGGCCGCCGTCACTCGAACAGGAAGGTGCCTGTGCACGTCGTGATCATGGGCTGCGGCCGCGTGGGGTCGGAGCTGGCCGCCCGGCTGGAGTCGGGCGAGCACACGGTGTCGGTGATCGACAAGAACCCGGCCGCCTTCCGCATGCTGCGCTACCAGTTCCGGGGCGAGAAGGTCGCCGGCTACGGGTTCGACGAGGACGTCCTGCGCGAGGCCGGGATCGAGCGGGCCGAGGCGTTCGCGGCCGTCTCCAGCGGCGACAACTCCAACATCGTGGCCGCCCGGCTGGCCAGGGAGAAGTTCGAGATCCCGATCGTGGTGGCCAGGATCTACGACCCGCGCCGGGCCGAGATCTACCAGCGCCTCGGCATCCCCACCGTTGCCACCGTGAAGTGGACCACCGACCAGGTGATGCGGGTCCTGCTCCCCGACCAGATCGCCTCCGACTGGCGCGACCCCAACGCCGAGATCGCCCTGATCACCCTGATCCTGCCCGACGAGTGGGCCGGCTGGAAGATCGAGGAGCTGGAGGCCGACGGGCACCGGCGGGTGGTCGGGCTGACCCGCACCGGCCACGCCCGGATCGTCGGTCCCGGGATGGTGCTGCAGGAGGGCGACCAGGTCCACCTGGCCGTGGACGACGAAGGCCTCCAGGAGCTGCGCCCGCGGGTGCTGGCGGCCCGCCGCGGGCAGCTGGGCGACGCCCAGGCCCAGGAGGTGCACGGGTGAGGGTCGCGATCGCCGGGGCCGGCAACGTCGGCCAGTTCATCGCCGCCGACCTGCTGGCCGCCGGCCACCAGGTCACCATGATCGAGAAGGACCTCCACGTCGTGGAGGTGGCCCGGCCGGCCCTGAAGGAGGCCGAGTGGTTCCCGTTCGACGCCTGCGAGGTGCTGTCGCTGGTCATGGCCGGGATCGCCCACGCCGACGTGATGGTCGCGGCCACTGGCGACGACGAGGACAACCTGGTCATCTCGCTGCTGGCCAAGCAGGAGTTCGCCGTGCCCCGGGTGGTGGCGCGGGTCAACAACCCCAAGAACCACGGGCTGTTCAACGAGGCCTGGGGGGTCGACGTGGCCGTGTCCACCCCCCACATCCTGCGCTCGCTGGTCGAGGAGGCGGTGACCGTCGGCAGCATGATCAAGGTCATGCAGTTCGAGCGCGGGCACGTGTCGCTGCACGCGGTCACCCTGGCCGACCGGTCCAAGGCGGTCGGCGGGACCCTGCGCGAGCTGGCCCTGCCGATGGACGCGGCCGCGGTCGCGGTGGTCAGGGAGGGGCACGTGGTCGTGCCCAAGGAGGACACGGTGTTCGCCGCCGGCGACGAGGTCCTGGTGGTCACCTCCGAGGGCAGCGAGAGCGAGGTCCGCGAGCTGCTGGTCGGCGAGCCCGAGCCGGAGCCCGGCGACGAGGACGAGAGCGCCGGGGCCGACTACAGCAGGTCGTAGGCGGGGTTGTAGAGGGTCAGGCCCCGGTCGCCGGCCACCGGCGTCCCCTCGATGGCCAGCCGGCCGCCGCACTCGATCCCGGCGATGCCGCGCCTGCCCATGAACAGCGCCGACACCCGGCCGGTGTCGTCCTCCAGCACCACCTCGAGGGTGGGGACGGCCGCCTGGGGCTGGATGCGGATCCGCCGGATCTGGCCCTCGAACCGGCCCCGCACCCGGGCCCGGGCGCTGCCCATGGGGGTGACCTCGTCGTTCACCGGCCACCGCCGAGGTCGAGCTTGATCATCTCCAGCCGCGGCGCCGGGCTGCCGTCCAAGGCCGCCCGGCAGGCGGCCGCGGCCTTGGCGAGGGCGGCCGACAGCCGCTCGACGTCGATGCCGTCCTTGGCCGGCCGGTACGGCTCCAGGTACTCGACCGCCCGGGACAGCACGCTGACCGCGCCCTTGTAGTTGCCCTGGGTGGCGTGCCACATGCCGGCCGCGCCCTGGATGATGCCCTTGAGGAAGTCGCGGTCGGGGCGGCCCTTGCGCATCCGCCAGACCTCCTCCCAGACCTCGTGGGCCTCCCAGTACATGCCGCCGTCGAACAGGGCGCCGCCACGGCGCAGCACCTCGTCCTCGGGCAGGCTGAACGGCTCCCAGTCCGGCTTGAAGTCCGGCCGGGTCCCCCGCCTGCGGGTCTGGCCCATGCCACGATCGTACGCTCCCGGCGGGCCTATGCTTTGGGCTATGGACGTTCCCCGGCGGCTGGCGGTGGGCGGCCCTCGGGGCGCGCTCGGCTACACCGTCGCCGTCGGCGGCACCGCCCTGGTCACCGCCCCGCTGCTGGCCTTCCGGGGCGAGGTCCACGAGACCACCGTGGTGCTCGCCTACCTGCTGGTGGTGACGGCGGCCGCGGCCGCCGGCGGCCTCGGCCCCGGCATCAGCGCCTCCGCGCTCGGCTTCCTCGCCTTCGACGTGCTGTTCCTGCAGCCGTACCACCACATCATCGTCAGCGACCCCCAGGACTACCTGTCGCTGGCCGTCTACCTGCTGGTCGCCGTGGTGGTGAGCCTGCTGGTGGCGACCAGCGAGCGCCGCCGGGCCCGGGCCGAGCGCGGCGAGCGCGAGACCAGGCTGCTGTTCGACCTCTCCAGCAGCCTGGTCGCCCACGGCAGCCTCGAGGACACCCTGCGGGAGGTGGTCCGCACCGTGCGCTCGCTGTTCGACCTGTCCGGCTGCGCCATCGTGCTGGCCGCCGGCGACGGCGACCGCCTGGCCGCGGTCGACGGCCTGCCGCCCGGCGACGGCGACGAGCGGGTGCCGATGCGCAGCGGCGGCCAGGACGTCGGGGCCCTGGTGGTGGTGGCCGGCGACTCCGGGTCGTCGGGGCTGGGCGAGGCCGAGCGCCGGGTCCTGGCCACCTTCGCCAACCAGGCCGCCCTGGCCGTGGAGCGGGTCCGCCAGGAGGAGCAGCGCAACCGGGCCCTGGCCCTGCAGGAGACCGACCGGCTGCGCACCGCCCTGCTCAACTCGGTCTCCCACGACCTGCGCACCCCGCTGGCCTCGATCAAGGCCTCGGCCTCCAGCCTGCTCGACCGGGAGGTCCGCTGGGACGACGCCGAGCGGGAGGAGTTCCTGGCCACCATCAACACCGAGGCCGACCGGCTCACCCGGCTGGTCCACAACCTGCTCGACATGTCCCGCATCGAGGCCGGGGCGCTCGACCCGCGCCTGATCGAGAGCTCGGTCGCCGAGGTGACCGGCCCGCCCGCGCGCCGGGCCCGGGCCGCCTCCGACCAGCGGGTCGAGGTCGACGTGCCCGACGACCTGCCGCCGATCCTGGCCGACCCGGTCCGCCTCGACCAGGTCCTGACCAACCTGCTCGACAACGCCCGCAGCTACGCCGCCGGCAGCCCCGTCCAGGTGGTCGCCCGGCAGGCCGGCGACACGGTCGAGCTGCGGGTCGTCGACCACGGCCCCGGCATCCCCGTCTCCGAGCGGGAGCGGATCTTCGACCAGTTCTACCGGGTCGAGCGGGGCCGCCGGACCGAGGGGACCGGCATGGGCCTGGCCATCTGCCGCGGGATCGTGCAGGCCCACGGGGGGACCCTGCGGGTCGAGACCACCCCGGGGGGCGGGGCCAGCTTCGTGCTCACCCTGCCGGTGCTGTCCGACCGGAGGGCTGGGCTCGAGCCCCCCGGACCCCCCGACGGCCGGGCGGTGGCCCGTCCGTGACCCGGGTGCTGGTGGTCGACGACGAGCCGCCGATCGTGCGGGCGGTCGCGGCCAACCTGCGCGTGCGCGGGTTCGAGGTGCTGACCGCGGTCAACGGCGAGGCCGCCCTGGCCGCGGTCGAGACCCACCAGCCGGACTGCGTGGTGCTCGACCTCGGCCTGCCCGGCATCGACGGCCTCGAGGTGCTGCGCCGCCTGCGCACCTGGACCCAGGTGCCGGTGGTGGTGCTGACCGCGATCGACGGCGAGCGCGACAAGGTGGCCGCCCTCGACCTGGGCGCCGACGACTACGTGACCAAGCCGTTCGGCGTTGGCGAGCTGATGGCCCGGGTCCGGGTCGCCCTGCGGCACGCCCGCGGCGCCGGGGCCGAGCGCCCGCGGGTCATCACCGCCGGGGAGGTGACCATCGACCTGGACGCCAAGCTGGTCACCCGGAACGGCGAGGCGGTGCGGCTGACCCCGACCGAGTACCGGCTGCTGGAGACCCTGGCCACCAACGCCGGCCGCCTCTGCACCCACCGTTTCCTGCTGGAGCGGGTCTGGGGCCCCGGCTACGGCGACGAGTCCCAGTACCTGCGGGTCTACATGGCCAACCTGCGCAAGAAGCTCGACGACCCGGCCGCCCCCCAGCTGCTGCTCACCGAGCCCGGCATGGGCTACCGGTTCGTCACCCCCGCCCCCGGCTGACGCGTCCGCCCGCAGGGCGAAGTGTTCGGCTGCGGTACACTGCCACCTCACGGGATGTAGCGCAGCTTGGCAGCGCGCCACGTTCGGGACGTGGAGGCCCCGGGTTCAAATCCCGGCATCCCGACCAAGCCTCAGCCCATCTACCAGCAGAAACAGCCCGGAAACGGCTGCAAACAGGGCCCCGTGCAAGCGGTTTGCAAGCGCAGGCCATCAGGGATGGCGCTGTAGCGGTCGAGGGTCCAGCACCACTCGCCACGGGCTGCGCTCCGACCACAGAGGCCTCCACGAGCCAGCAACCGGACCACGCAGAGGGCGCCCACCCGTACGCAGGCGCCCTCGCGGTTGCGGCTAGTAAGCGGCGTCGGGCTTGAGCACCACGATCACCGGCTTGCCGGTGCCACGGTTCTGGAACTGCTCCAGGCTCATGGGCGCGGAGCCCTTGACCGTGAAGCCGACAACGCCGTTGTCGTAGACCTTGATCTGGAACTCCTTGCCGCCCACGGTCACGGGCTGGCTGTCAACCAGGCTGGCGCCGTCGGCGCGGCCGGGTGCGGTGTTTGCTGGCATGGTTCCCTCCTGTTGCGGCTATGCCGTGCAGTAGATCAGCGCGGCGCCCTTGTCGGCTGCGTCAGCGTCATGCCTGGAATGACATGGCTGTAGGTGTCCATGGTGATGGCGATGTTGGCATGGCCCAGGCGCTCCGAGACAATCTTGGGCGTCACGCCAGCAGCCAGCAACGAGCGGGTTACCACCAGCCGAGTGGAGATCGTGCGGAAGCCCAGTGGTCCCTATGTCACCCTCGCGCCGTAACGCCTATGGGTAGTCTGGCTCGTAATCTGGTGGCGGCTCTGGCTCGGGGTCGTAGTTCGGCTGCCCTGAGTCAAAGCCCGGATTTGGGTCTTGATCAATATCGACGCCCTTGCAGTAGCCGGCCAGGTAATACAGGTTTTCGAGCGCGTCATAGGCAAGCTGCGTGTCTCCATAAGGATCGCGCTTTGCCCGTTCCAGCTCCCGCTCCCAGCGGCGAATGTCGGCGTCGATCTTCCGAATCTTTGCCGCCGAGCAGCGCGCCTTGGGCTTGCTGGCCGTGGTGGTCGGCGGCTCGGGCAGGGTCGTCAGTGATGTGGTGGCTTCCTGCGCCGTCGGCGCGGTCGTGGTGCCACAAGCCGCCAGCGCCACGCAGCAGGATAGTAAGGCGAGCACCCTACGCAACTTGCCTCCCCTGTGGATCGCCTGGCCGCGCATCCTAGTTCATCGGCCTGGAACCGCCGAAAGAGAGCACCCTGCCCCGCTTTGGCGGCACGGCCGGATGGGTACGGCGCGGGGCAGGGTTCGGGCCGGCTCAGTTCAGTTGCAGGTCAACGAACAGCGGCGACGGCTCGGTCAGAACCAGCACCAGCACCCGAGCGCACGGCACCGCATGGGCGAGCTCAACCCGCTCATCACCGCCCTGGCCGTGGACCAGGTAGGCCAGCGGTTCCGCTGGTGCGATCTGCTCGTGGCACAGGCAGCAAGTCACGGGGCGTCACCACCGGCCGCGATCCGCCGCTGCCAAGTACGCCATACGTCGACGCAGCGGGTGACGTCCCCGGGGGTTGTTCGCCCAGCCGTTCGGCTGCGGTGACGACGCTTTCGGCAAGCCCCGCCAGCCGGCGGATGTCGTCCACCAGCAGACGTCGCCGATCGTCGGCGCTACGATCACCCTACATCGGGGTCCCTCCCGGTGCCGGCCCCGGGGCGCCTCAATCGCCGCCGGGGCACTCATCGCAAACAGGACGAACCTAACTCGATATCACAAGCAGTGACAATCGGTCACCAAGCGTGATGGGCGCCGACCTCAGCGAATGGTGACAACGCCGGTGGTGAACCACTGCACCACGGTCACCGCCAGATGCACGGCTGCTTCAGCCTGTTCCTGCGACACCGAGATGGGCGCGGTGGGGTCCGGGTCGCCGTGGCGGCCGGTCTGACCCTTCCAGACCAGGTCCAGCATGTCGGCCAGGATCACCACTTGGCGTTCCGGCTCGGGGTGCTTCAAGCCGACTGCCCACTTGGCGGGCTTGTCGCGCAGGGCGTTGATCACCTTCCCGAGCGTGCCCGCGTTAGTCTTCGGGAGCACCACCGGAATGGTCGATGCTTCCATCGCCTTGATGGCCTCTCCATACCCCTTGCCGGCGTCAGGATGGCGGCCGTACACCGCACTCCAAGCCGACCGGAGATGTCGGGCGGCCTTGTCGCCCGCGCTCATGACCTGCTCGGCTGCTGCCTGGGCAGTGGGCTCGACACGTCGCTCTAATTGAAGTCGATCCTCCGTTGCCCCGACCCGCCAAAGGGAACCAGCGTCCTTCAATATTCCCATGAGAAGCGTCATGTTTACTTTGGCCGCTAGGTGATCCTGGTAGTACGGATGGTCGGGCGGTCTCGGGCGAATATCGAGTTTGGACAACAAGAAGTCCACAACGTCCAGAAAGAATTCCCCATCCTAGAACACGCGGTTCTGCAGTTGTGAGAGAGACCAGTCCCGGCCAAGGTGGAGGTTCACCAAGTCATCAAGCCGGAACCTTCGCTCAACCTGGAGAAGATCGTCTTCAGTGGGGAGGAGGCTGGCCACCCATTTCCACAACGAGGTCCGCAGGTGTGACTGAACGCCGGGGTGCAGCGCGTCGTACTCCGCGTAGTCGCCGCTCTCACGAACGCTCAAGGGCCGCCACAGGGCGTCGAGGTCATCGGTCATGGCCGGGAGAGGGTACCGGCGGCGGCCGACAACCGCGAGGGTGATGCAAGCGGTGTGCAAACGCATGAGCCACCACGGGGCGGCAGCAGCCGGCAGGCGTCTTGGCGTTTGCCCAGCTACGGCGGCACGCTACGGCACTACGCGGCACCTGGCGACAGACGGGGCATCGCGTTCAAATCCCGGCATCCCGACCAGGCACGGACCCCGCCAGCCGCGAGGGGATGTTTGCGCGGCGGAGCAGGTCGCCCAGGTGGGAGGTGACGCCGACGTCGCCGGTGACCTCGATGCCGTCGCCGGTGGGGACGGTGGCGATCAGGTCGCGGAGCTCGTCCAGGCCGAGGGCCGGGTCGAAGCGGTGCCAGCGGGACGGGCTGCCGGGGTAGATGGTGGTGGCGGAGGACGCCGCGGCCGCCAGGTGGAGCTGGAGGACCCAGGACCGGTGGCCGTCGTGGGCCCATTCGAAGCGGACCGGGCCGAGGGCGGCGGCGGCGCGGGCCCCGACCCGGCGGACGTCGTCGACCACCCGATCGGGCAGCCGGGCCGGGGCCGCCCTGGCCAGCATGAAGTCGTCGCCGTAGCCGACGACGCCCTCGACCAGCAGGCCGCCGCCGGCACCGGGGAGGGCCGCGCCCGACCAGCGGGCGGCCACTCCCTCCTGGGCGAGCACCGCCACCACGGCCGCGCCGGAGGGGTCCTCGGCGGCCAGCAGGGCGAACGGGTCCCGCCAGCCCCGCTGGGTCGGGAACCGGCCGGGGACTGGCTCGGCCGGGCAGGTGCGCAGCCAGGGCTCGCCGCCGCCGGTCGGGCGGCCGATGCGGAAGGGGGCGACCCGGCGGCCGACCACGGTGGTGGCGGGCACCGGCAGGCCGAGCTGGTCGGCGACCAGCAGGCCGAAGGCCTTGTCGCCCAGCAGGCGGCTGAAGGCGTTGGGCCAGGCCAGCCGGCGGCGGGCCGGGGCCGCCGGGGCGGCCGGCTCCCGTTCCCAGAGGATGGTGTGGGTCTGGCGGACCCCGGCGACCAGGGGGTGGATGCTGAACTCGACCCGCTCGCCGGGGGCGGCGTCCAGCTCGGGCCGGAACCCGTACACGGTGGCCAGCATGGCCATGGCGGCGGCGTGGCCGAGGGCGACCGTCCCCGGCCGCTCCACCGCCCGCGGGGTGTCCCCGGGGGCGAACTCGACCAGCCCGCCGAGGGCGACCCCGGAGACGCCGCCGTCGTCGACGTCGACGGTCTCGTTCA
>Ga0307278_10000357_pt1 | contig 23069 bp, 22 predicted proteins | sample ER_DNA_117_FD_194482 | JGI IMG/M metagenome (GOLD analysis project Ga0307278, IMG submission 194482) | Bulk soil microbial communities from the East River watershed near Crested Butte, Colorado, United States - ER_DNA_117 | ecosystem: Environmental > Terrestrial > Soil > Floodplain | place...
CCTGACCACCCCGGGCGCCGGAGCGGGTCAGTGCTTGCGCACGACCCGCTCCGGCGCTCCTGGCTTCCAGATCGTGACGTCCATGTGGCCGCCGCCGACCTCCACCGCGGACGCGCCGGTCAGGTCGGCCGCGTAGAAGTGGTCGAACTCCCGGCCCCGGAGGTCGAACCCGGTCTCCTCGAACAGCGCCGTGGCCCACCGCTGGTGCAGGGCCGTGTCCGGGACGTCCCTGACCACCCCCCACAGCTTCGCGTCGCCGTCCTTCACCTCGGGGTCGACGGTCGCGGTGTGCAGGCAGAAGCGCGGGTCGCGGCCCAGGTCGCGGAACTTGGTGGTGTCCGGCATGCCGACGATCCACAGCTCGTCCTCGAACACCCTCGGCTCGATCGGGCTGATCCGCGGGTACCCGTCCGACCGCAGCGTGGCCAGCAGGCACAGGTTGCCGGCGGCGCGATGGCGGCGGCCGAACACCGCGGCGATCCGCGGCGCCCCCTCGGTGAACGCTTTCCATGTGGTCATGGTCCTGACTCCTCGAAGCTGCTGACGGTGGCTGTGCGGTCGCTGGCGGTTGTTCGGGTCGAGCTTGCCCAGGATGCTGGGGGCGCATGTGTCTGGCTCGGGTTCGCCCAACCACCACGGTGCTGGGGTGCCGTGGAGGAGGTGTCGGATGGCTGACGGGAACAACCCCCGCGGGAAGCTCGAGATCCTGGGAGCCCCCCTGATCATGTTCGCCACGGTGGCCGTGATCCTCGTGGTGGCGCTGTGGCTCTGGAGCACCGGCGACGAACGAGCCGAAGGGGCTGCGTTGTCGCTGATCGCGATGGCCGCGACCCACCTGGTCAAGGAGACGCAGGAACTCTTGCGGTCCTGGCTAGCTCCGCGAAACGAGGCTTAGCAGCTATCGGCTCGGGTGCCGGCGCCGGTACAGCAGCCACACGCCCAGGGCGGCCACGACCCCGGCGGCCAGGCCGACCAGGCCAGGGACGATCCAGCTGTCGGCCCGGCGGTCGGCCGTCGAGGCGGTCGGCGGGGTCGCGGGCGGGGCCGTGGCCGACGGCGCCGGAGCGGGCGCGCCGGTCGCGGCCGATGCGGCCCGGACCTCCAGGGCCGCCGAGACACCGAGGTTCCCGCCACCGCAGCGGCCGGTGATCGCGTAGGTCCCCGCGGGCCTGGACGGGGGGATCCTGGTGGTGGCCGCGAAGGCCCCGTCCGGGCCGACGGCGGCCGTCAGCGCCGGCACGCCGGCGAACTCGTGGGTGTCATCGAAGGCTCTCGAGAGCAGCTCGACGCTGCGGGCGCACGCCGAGCCCGCCTGGCCCGGGCCAACCGATCCGGAGACCGTGACCGTGTCGCCGGCAGCGACCGAGCGTGGGCTGACGCGGAGGGCGACCGCTGGTGCCGTGGTCCCGGCCCGGACCGTCAGCGTCGCCGACACGCCCAGGGTCCCGCCGCCGCAGCGGCCGGTGATCGTGTAGGCCCCGGCCGGGGTGGACGGGGGGATCCTGGTGGTGGTCGTGAAGGCCCCGCCCGGCTTGACGGCGGCGGTCACCGCGGGCACGCCGGCGAACTCATCGGTGGGCACGAACGCCCTGGACAGGAGCAGGACGCTGGTTCCACAGGCCGAGCCCGCCGGGGCCGGACCCACCGACCCGGACACGGCAACGGCGTCGCCCGCGGCGATCGAGCTGGGACTGACACGGAGGCTGGCCGAGGCGGCCCATGCCGGCACGGCAGCTGCGAGCATGCCGACGGTGGCGGCGAGCAGCAAGGCGACAACGCTGCGGACTGGTCCCATGGCGAGCCCCTCGAGAGACACGACCCGCTCAGGATCCCCTGGCGCGTCCAGATTCGCCAACCCCAGCCCGGATGCGGTTGGCTACTTCCCGGGTGTCACGATCGAGCGGACGCTCAGCGCGACCAGAATCAGCCAGGCCGAGATCACGATCACGAGCGCCCGCTGCAGGAGCCCGATCAGCGGTCCTTCCTGCTGCACGATGATCAGCGCCAGCGAGCCCGCCGGGAAGAACACCGACAACCGCCAGAACGAACCCCAACTGCGCTCGTGGGCGAAGGTCCGGGTGAGGACGAACATGCCCACGATGACGCCGACGAAGCTCGCGATGGCAACGGCGATGTGGATTGCGCCGGTCCCAGACAGCGACGACAGGTCGGCCGGGCTGTCGATGCGGTCGGTCGGGAAGACGGCGGACAGGATCGCCCCGGCACCGTAGACCGCGATCAGCAGCGAGCCGACGCGGGATCCCCCACGAACCCTTGGTGAGCTGTCGGATCGCGAACGCCAGGGCCAGCGTCCCGGCACCGGCGACCACGAACGCCGCCGTCTGGACTAAGCCGTAGCGGCCCAGAGCGAGCTCGCTGATGTTGTCACGGACCAGGCCGTACTGGGACCAGATGAGCAGCAGCAACGCGGTCGCGACCAGGACCAGCTGCCCCACGATGGCCACTGCGGCAAGTTGGGACAGGCGCTGGGGACGCTGCACGACGGCTCCTGGGAGAGTTGTGGTCGTGGACATGGTCATGCCTCCTGGATCGGATGAGGTGGTTGGGACACCCACAGCATGCGGTCGCGGGGGTGGTGAGACATCCGCCAGGTGGCTGATGTCGCCGCCCGGCCGGCCCGTGATGATGGGCGCATGGAGATCCGCATCTGCCTGGACCGGACCGAGCCGCCTGCCGGCCGGCTTCGACGGGTCCCCGAATCCGGCCAGGCCCCCGGCGCGCACGACGGCGAGCCGATCGGCTTCGTAGGCTGGCTCGGCATGCTGCGGGCCCTGGACGAGGTCATCGGACCGCCAGAGGACCGCCCACCAGCGGCCGGCTGAGGCGGCGTAGGATTCGCCTCATGGCCGGGCTGGCGCCGGGCCCGCGGTTGCGCGGGCGTGAGCTGGAGCTGCGGGCGCTTGGCGACGCGCTGGATCGGGTGGCTTCGGGCAGGTCGGCGAGCGTGCTGGTCGAGGGCGAGGCCGGCATCGGCAAGACCCGCCTGCTCGCCGAGACGCTGGAGCGGGCACGCGCCCGCGGCATGCAGGTCGCCGCCGGCCGAGCCGAGGAGCTGCAGCGGACACGCCCGTTCGGGCTGGTGGCCGACACCCTGGGCTGCGTCCGGTCCTCGGCGGACCCGCGCCGCGCCGCGATCGCCGCGCTGCTCGCCACCAGCGCCGGCGAGGACGGTCCGATGACGGTGACCAGCGACCCGGGCCTGCAGTTCCAGGCGGTCGACGCCCTCGTGGACCTGGTGGAGGCGCTGGCCCTCCAGCGGCCGCTGGTGCTGGCCGTGGACGACCTGCAATGGGCCGACCCGTCCAGCCTGCTGACGCTGGGCACGCTGGGCCGGCACCTGCTCGACCTGCCGCTGGCGCTGATCGGCTGCCTGCGGCCGTCGCCGCACCCGGCGGAGCTGGAGCGGACCCTGCGAGCCCTGGAGCAGGCCGGAGCGCAACGGCTGACGCTCGGCCAGCTCGACCAGCGGGCCGTGGCCGGACTGGTGGCCGAGGCGGTGGCCGCCGAGCCCGGCCCAGGGCTGCTGGCCGAGGTCGCGGGGGCGCGCGGCAACCCGCTGTTCGTCGCCGAGCTGGTCGCGGCGCGCGTCCAGGAGGGGGCCATCCGGACCGTGGACGGTCGAGACCGGCCTGCGCGAGCTGGGCGTCCGCCGCGGCCGCCGCGGCCCGCGCGGGCGGCCGCAGCTCGGCTGGGACAGCCTGACCGGCACCGAGCGTCAGGTGGTGGACCTGGTCGTCGAGGGGCTCACCAACCCGCAGATCGGCGAGCGCCTGTACGTCTCGCGCCGCACGGTGCAGACCCACCTGGCCCACATCTTCGCCAAACTGCAGCTCTCCTCGCGCGCCCAGCTCGCCGCCGAGGCGACCCGGCGCCAGGCGAGGTAGCCGCGCCCGCGGAGGCGTCACCTATCGACGGGTCAGGTACTCGTGGACCAGGCGGATGGCGACCGAGCCCTCCCCGACGGCGCCGGCGACCCGCTTGGTCGACCCGTGGCGGACGTCTCCGGCCGCGAACACGCCGGGCAGGCTCGTCTCCAGCAGCATCGGGGGCCGGTCCAGCGGCCAGCCGGGCGGCGGCCGGCCGTCCTGGAGCAGGTCGTCGCCGGTGAGCACGAACCCCCACCGGTCCCGCCGGATGGTCTCGGGGAGCCAGCCGGTGTGGGGCTCGGCCCCGATGAGGACGAACAGCCCGGTCGCCGGCACGGTCTCAGTCGCCCCCGAGATGCGGTCCTCGAGGGTGAGGCCGGACAGCCGGCCACCGCCGTGGCCGTCGACGGCCTCGGTGTTGTAGCGAACGGTGACGTTGTCCGTCGCCTCCAGCTCGCGGACCAGGTAGTCGGACATGGTCTCGGCCAGCGACGGCCCGCGGACCAGCATGGTGACCTTGGCGGCGTAGCCGGCCAGGTACACCGCCGCCTGGCCGGCGGAGTTGCCCCCACCCACCACGAACACCCGCTCGTCCTTCATGGCCACGGCCTCGGAGGTGGCGGCGCCGTAGAACACCCCCGTCCCGACCCGCGCCTCCAGGCTGGGCACGCCGAGGCGCCGCCAGGTCACGCCGGTGGCCAGGATCACGGCCCGGCTGGTGACCTCGATCCCGTCGCCCAGGGTCACCACCCGGTCCGGCCCGGCGGCGTGCAGGCCGACCGCCCGGTGGCCGTAGACGATGTCGGCGCCGAACCCGATGGCCTGATGGAAGGCCCGGTAGGCCAGCTCGGTGCCGCTGATGCCGCGGGGGAACCCCAGGTAGTTGCGGATCATGGAGGTGGTCCCGGCCTGCCCGCCGGTCGCCTCCGGCTCCAGCAGGGCCGTGCCCAGCCCCTCCGAGGCCCCGTACATGGCCGCGGCCAGCCCGGCCGGGCCGGCACCGACCACGGTGACGTCATAGGCGTCGGCGGTGGGTCGGGTCGGGGCCGCCAGCGCCTCGGCGACCTCGGCGAAGGAAGGGTTGCGCAGGACCAGGCCGTCGAAGGTGACCACCACCGGGAGCTGCTCGCCGGTCGCACCGACCCGCGCCAGCAGCCCGCGACCCTGATCGGAGTCGGCGGGCAGGAAGCCGTACGGGACCTTGTTGCCGGCCAGCAGGTCCCGGAGCTCATGGGCGCGGGCCGACCACTGCTCGCCGACCACCTGGACGGCCTGGAAGCCGGGACGGTGCAGCTGCGCCCACTCGTACAGCAGGCCGACGACCAGCTGGTGGAAGCCCTCGTCGCCGGGCTGCCACGGCTTCAGGCCCCAGTCGTCGACCTGGCCGAGGACGGCCGCCCGGACCAGACGGTCACCCACCTCCAGGTCACCCCAGCCGGTCAACAGCGCCCGCTTGGCCGCAGGGTCCAGCTCGTGCACCTTGGTCAGCAGCTCGATCCCGGTCATGTCCGGCATCCACTGGTCGGCCAGCACCAGCGCGACCTTCCCACCCCGCGCCTTGACCTGCTCCAGCGCCTCGAGGGCGGCCCCCCCGAACCTTCGCAGATCACCTCGTAGTCGGCACCGTAGGCGCTGGCCGAGGAGCTGAACCGACGGCTGTACGCCACCCTGCAGCAGACGGCGATCAACGCCTTCGGGTCGGTGAAGCAGCGGGTGGCCGCGGCCCTGCTGGATCTCGCCTCCGCCCAGCAGCGGCCGCGAGACCGTCTGGTGGCGCAGGTGTCCCAGCAGGAGCTGGCGGACGCGGTCGGGTCGGTCCGGGAGGTCGTGGCCCGCGCCCTCCGCGACTTCCGTCTCGCGGGCCTGGTGGCCACCGGTCCCGACAGCGTGGTGATCATCGACCCGATCCGGCTCCACGACCAGGCCTGGTCAACGACCGCCGAGTGAGGTTGGTCACCCAGATCCGCTACTGAAGTCACAGACAGACGCGGGTCCGCGGTCCCAGGCTGGTGTGCCAGGCCCGATCGTTCGGGCGAGCAGGGACCCAAGGAGCCACCATGCCAACCGCCGCATCGTTCGAGAACACCGTGATCATCCAGCGGTCCGTCGAGGAGGTCTTCGCCTTCCTCGCCGAGTTCGGGAACGTCCCCAGGTGGAACTACGCGATCGTCGAGACCACGAAGACCTCTCCTGGTCCGGTCGGGGTCGGAACCACCTACCACCAGACCCGTTCGGCACGACCAGGAGCGAAGAGCGCTTCGAGGTGACCGCGTTCCAGCCGCCGCGCCGGCTGGAGATCCGGGGCCAGATCGGGCCCTTCCGGGCGAGGATCGGCTACCGGCTCGAGCCGACGGACAGCGGGACAACCCTTCGCAACGCCGTGGACCTCGGCTCCTCGGGTCCGCTGACCCTGGTTGCGCCGCTGCTGACCTCCCGCGTCAAGCACGCGGTGGCGGCCAACCTCGACACGCTCAAGCAACTCCTGGAAGCGTAGTGAGGGATCTGGGCCGGACTGCGAGTGCGGAAGCAGACCTGGACTATCGTCGCGGCTCAGGTCGCAGGGCGGCGCTGGTACCTTCGCTCTGTGCTTCTTTGCCCAGAGGATCGCCGTCGCCGCTGAGGCTTCGTCCCGACGACGCGGCACAACGGGGCAAGGTCCCCACGACAACAAGGGCAGCGGTCGCTGCCGAGCGACCGGTGGGGGAGAGCGCACCTGCCGCGCCGTCGCCGCCCGGCTGCTCGGCGGCTGCCTACACTTCCTCCCCGGCTCGCACCTCGGCGGCGTGGTGACGCACTCCCACATCCGGCACGACCGGTCGGTCCGCGGTCTCACCACCGACCGGGTCGATCCGGCGCAGGCGGTGGCCACCCCGGCACCCTCCCGCCCGGTGACGGCTCCCCAGCCCGGACCGTGGCTGACCAGGTAACCTTTCGGGGTGTCCAACGCCCGACCGAAGGTGCTCCGCGTCAGCACCCGTAATGCCGCGTTCCAGCAGTGGCAGGCACAGCTGACCAACCGGACCAAGCGGCACCAGACCGGGCGGTTCCTGGTACAGGGCGTGCGGCCGATCACCATGGCACTGCGGTATGGATGGGGCATCGACGCGTTGCTCTACCGCGCCGGGCCACTGTCCGACTGGGCGAAGACCGTCCTGCGGGAGGCCTCGACCGCGACCCGCTACGAGCTGGCGCCCGAGCTGATCGGTGAGCTGGGGGAGAAGGACGAGCAACCGCCCGAGCTCCTGGCGGTGGCCATGATGCCGCCCGACGACCTGGCCCGGATCCCGGTGCCGGCCCGGGCGCTCCTGGTCGTCATGGACCGGCCGGGCAGCCCCGGCAACCTCGGCACGGTCATCCGGTCGGCGGACGCGCTCGGCGCCCACGGACTGGTCATCGCCGGCCATGCGACGGATCTGTATGACCCGCGGACCATCCGGGCGACCACCGGCTCGCTGTTCGCGGTACCGGCGGTACGGGTCGCAGGCGCCGACGCGGTGCTGCAGTGGGTGGCCTCGGTCCGGGCCAGCGGGGTACCGCTGACCGTCGTCGGTACCGCGGAGCACGCCACTGACGAGCTGGCCGACGTCGACCTGACCGGCCCGACCCTGTTGGTCGTCGGCAACGAGACCAGGGGCATGAGCGCCGGCTGGGAAGCCCACTGCGACCTCCTCGTCCGGATCCCGATGACCGGCTCGGCCAGCTCCCTCAACGCCGCCGTCTCCGGGTCGATCGCGCTGTACGAGGCGATGTGCCAGCGCCGCACCGTCCAGCAGGGCCGGTAGGGTCGCGGGGGGCGTGGTGAGCGTCGACATCCTCGTCCGGTCGGTGCGCGGCCTGGAGTGGGTGGCCGCCGACGAGGTGAGCGCGCGGCTGCCGGCCGTGGACGGCATCGCCATGTCGCCGCGCGAGGTCGGCTTCCGGCTGCCCGGGCCGGATCCCGCGGTACTCGGGCTGCGCACGGTCGAGGACGCCTTCCTTGTCGTGGGCACGGTGCGCGGGCTCGGTCCGACGAAGGAGGCACCGCCGGTGGCGGCGCGCCGCATCGCCCGGCTGGACTGGGCCGGCCCGCTCGACCGGCTGGGCGGGATCCGGGCGCTGCCTGGGCGGCCCGGCTTCGACGTTGTGGCGAGCCTGGAGGGCCGGCACAGCTACAACCGCTTCATGCTCGAGAACGCGGTCGGCGCCGCCTTGGTCCCAGTGGTGGGCGGCGGGTACCTCGCCCGCACCACCGAGGGACGGCAGGCCGGCGAGCCGGACTTGACGATACGGGTGTTCGCCCGCGGCGGGGAGGCGACCGTGGCCCTCAGGCTGGCCGACCGGCCTCTGCACCGGCGCCGGTACAAGCAGGACACCGGCGCTGGCACCCTGCACCCGCCGGTCGCCGCCGCGTTGGCCCGGTTGGCCGACCCGGCAGCCGGTGCGGTCGTGGCCGATCCCTTCTGCGGCGACGGAACGATCGCCATCGAGACCGCTCTGTCCTATCCGGACGTCCGGGTGACCGCGAGCGACATCGATCCGGTACGGCTCGGCAACGCCGCGCGGAACCGCGACCGGGCCGGCGTCGAGGTGGCCCTGCACCAGCTGGACGCCGGCCGGTTGGCATGGCCCGAGCAGAGCGTCGACGCGATCCTGACCAACCCGCCGTGGAACGTCGCGGTGGACGCGCACGGGCTGCTGCGCCGCTCGCTCGACCCGTTCTGGCAGCAGCTGCCCGGCCTGCTCACGCCCGCCGGCCGGCTCTGCCTGCTCGCCGACGTCCAGCTCAACGCGCCCGACCGCTTGCGGCGGCTGAAGTACCAGGTCACGCTCGCCACTCGGGCGCGGCTGGCCGGCCGGGTGCTGCACGTCCTGCTGTGCGCGCCGCCGCGGCAGGCGCGCCCCGGCATCCCTGACGGGCTCGCCGGTTGGCGGCAGCGGGCACTGGCCGAAGGCGTGGTCACCGAGGCGGGGTTCTGAACCGGCTACCATTCTGGTCCTGCGCTCAGCTTCTTTGGAATCCTTGGGGCCAAACGGTGCATAGGGTAGGGACAGGTGCGTGAGTGCGACCTGGCCGGCGGCAAGCACGGCCGCGTCCGTGTCGGCGGTGACCGACCCGTGCGGCCGGTAGGACAGACGGAGCGCCAGACGTCCATCCGGCAGGGTGGTCCGGGCGACCCCGCCGGTCGCCGTGGACTCGGCCGGGCGGCACCAGACAAATCCCGGATCTGGCCCCGGCGGCTGCCGCGGAAGGTTGACGCTGAGTACCGTGCCCACCGGCCAAGAGCGTGGCAACGCCTTGATGAGCCGGACCAGGGCCGGATGCCAGGCTGGCCAATCGGCGGTGGCCGGCGCGGACAAGGCGACGGCGGGTACCCATCGGCGATCGGAAGCTACCGCGCGTACTAGGGCGCCGAGTCCTGCCGAGTCTGGACCGTCGTCATTTGTGACGAGCACCTTGCGGCGCTGTACCAGATGGTCGCCTGCCCGGACGATGCTCGCCTCCCAATGTGTCACTGTGTGCTGTGGTCCGGTCAAGCCGCGGCGCGCGGCCGCGCGGCGGGCTTTCCACGAACGAGGCGTTCCCACGCCCATTCGTCTTGCCGGCCACGAATTGCGACCAGCTCGTAACCTCTCGCTGTCAGTGCGAACGGCACTTGGGGGCCTGGCCCGACGTCACACACGCCAGGGCCGGCTGGAGAAGCTGTGCACAGCCAAGGCCCCCAGCAGTGCCAGGGGATGAAAGGGTACAGGCTGCGATCTGACAAAGGTACTGCTTCGTTCGAGGCTTCCCTCGTGTGCAGAATGCCGTGTACGGCCTTGTGTCAGCAGGTGCAGAAGGCCGCGGTTTACGTTCCGTGGTGGCTGATTGTGCCATGGCCTTCCGCTTCGCTCCGTTGGAGGTCCTTCCGACGCTGTCGAGTCTCGTTACTTCAGCATGATCACCAACGTCCTTAGCGGTAATTGGTGAACTGGAGGGCGAGGCCCTCGTTTTGCTCTTTTAGCAGGGCGATGGCGCGCTGCAGTTCATCTCGGGTCCTGCCGGTAATGCGGAGCTGGTCGCCTTGGATTTGAGCCTGCACTTTGAGCTTGGACTGGCGGATCGTCTTGGCCAGCGCCTTCGCCTTGTCGTCCGGGATCCCCTGGATGAACCGGCATTCGATGCGATAGTTGCTCTTGCCTGCGGGCTTCGGTTCGCTTGCATCCAGCGCCTTGAGCGACACCGACCGCTTGACAAGCTTCTCCTTGAAGACATCCAGCGCCGCCAGCGCGCGCTGCTCGGTGCTTGACCTGATCACCACCGCGTCCTCTGAGCGTTCGATCGACGTCTCGGTGTTCTTGAAGTCGAACCGTTGGCCAATCTCTCGCCGCGTTTGATTAAGCGCGTTGGCGACCTCCTGCGGATCGATCTTTGAGACGACGTCGAAAGACGAATCGGCCATCCTTTCCGTCCCTCCAGTTCCTCATGCGACATTGCTCGAATAGTACGCACGGCATGATAGCGGGGCATCGCGAGGACCTCGCCATGGCGCCCCACAGCGCACCGGCTCGCCGTCGGTGCGTGCGGAGGCCAGCCAAGCCCGCGTTGCCCGCAGCGCCGGTTACGAGCTCGTGGCGGCGGGTCTGGCCTCGATGCCCGGGTGTGCCTCGGCCCCCGTGCGGCCGACGGAGCGGCCTGGTGTCCTGTCTCTGGACCTAATCCCGCCTCACTGTAGCCGACCTGTGGTGAGTCAGACTTGACGAACAGGTGTTCTGGCCTCGAATGCTAGCGTCAGCTGTCCACGCCACGAATGGGTATGGTCGGGTCGGCTTGGATCGCGCGGGCGACCGCCAGCCGCGCCTTGACCTCTTGGGCGGTGTGAACCTGTTCGGGGTCCACCGCAGCTGGCTGCCGCTGCCAATCGGGACCAGCCCGGGGATCCAGCCCTTGGTGACCCAGATGTGTAGCTGCCGGTAGCTCACCGCGAGCTGGGTGGCGACCTCCTTGCTCGACAAGGTCGCCGCTGGCGCTGCCGTGGGCGTCGGTGGGAGGAGCTCGGTGCTGGTGTGCGGTTGCGGGGACCGCCCTGCGGCGTGGTTTGGGCCGCTTGGCAGGCTGGCGGCGCTGGCTGCAGCGTTGGCGGGCGGCGGGCGTGGAAGGCGGCGACGGCGGCGTCGGGCTGCACCCATCCACGGCCGTCGCACAGGCGGCACTCGACGTGCCATGACTCCTCGGCCAGGGCAGAGGCCGGGCACCGCTAGAGTCCCAGCCGGCCGGCCTCCGGGTCTAGACGAGGCCGAGGAGCCCGGCGCCCAGCGTGGCCATTGCCTACTATCTAACGATAGTCGTGATCATCCAGTTTTGCCAATTCCAGACCCTCGAGCCGTGCTGTTGAGGCCGGGACTACTACCCCATAGCCCGACCGATTCAGCGAAGACGAGTGGGGGAGCAGACCGGATTGAGACGGCGAAGAGGGCTGCGGCATTGTGCAGACCAGACTCAGGTGAGACATGCAAGCGGACAAGACAGGAAGCTGCCTCAGATCAAGTGGCAGAAATGTCCTGTTTCACCGAACTTGGCCCCGCAGCACGCCGCTGACCTGCGGCGGACCAGATTCGCTGAGACGGAGACGGGCGCAAAGACCAGCACATGCCTCAGGTCTAGGAGAGGATTAGTTAACATAACGATCATTATGGGTGATTTCCGAGTCGAGTTGCAAGACCCGTCCTCGGACCGATTGTCAGTTCTCACTGAAGCTGAGAAATCTCAGTCAATCTGAGAAGCGACCTGAGAGGCGTCTCAACGTTGCATGCGGCCGCCGCCGGCTTCTCGGCGGCCCTGTTCGCCTGAGCCATCACATAGGCTCCGTTCGTACTCGCGGGTCTTGGAGTCAGGCTTCTGACGACAGTCGCGCTGGTCAGAATGCACGCTACGTGTAGCGGATCGCCTAAAACGGACATAACGACACAACCACACCCCGTACGGACAGTTCGGGATCGCCTTGCGGGTGCGGTCAAGCCTAGACTTCGTGAAGGGGCAGCGATGACCGCAGTGGATGCGCTCGATCGAGGTCGTGAGGCCTTCCGACGGCGGGCGTGGGGGGATGCATACAGCCAGCTTTCCTCCGCGGATCGCGCCCAGGCGCTCCCGCTGGAGGATCTGGAGAACCTCGCCATCGCCTCCTACCTCGCCGGCAAGGATGCCGACAGCGAGGAGTTCTGGGCCCGGGCGCATCAGGAGTCGCTGCGCGTCGCCGACTGGGGACGAGCGGCCCGCTGTGCCTTCTGGCTCGGTATCACGCTGATGAACCGGAGTGAGCGGGCCAAGGGCGGCGGCTGGTTCGCGCGTGCCCAGCGGGTGCTCGACGACCACCAGCACGACGGTGTCGAGCGAGGGTGGCTGCTCATACCGCCCGGGCTGCGCCTCTACGCCCAGGGCGACTACGAGGGTTCGTATGAGGCGTTTGGTCGTGCCGGCACGATCGGCGCGGCCTTCGGCGATGCGGATCTGGTGCCGACGGCGCGGCAGGCCCAGGGGCGCGCGCTCATCTGGATGGGGCAGGCGGCCGAGGGGGTGGCGTTGCTCGACGAGGCCATGGTGGCCGTGACAGCAGGCGAGGTGTCGCCGATCCCGGCTGGGATCATCTACTGCAGCGTGATCGAGGCGTGTCAGGAGATCCTGGATGTGCGGCGGGCGCAGGAGTGGACGGCGGCGTTGAGCCAATGGTGTGCGTCGCAACCGGATCTGGTTCCTTACCGGGGCCGGTGCATGGTCCACCGGTCAGAGATCATGCAGCTGCACGGCGCGTGGCCGGATGCCCTGGACGAGGCGCGGCGGGCCTGCGAACGGCTGTCGGTGCCCCCGCAGCCCCAGCTCGGTGCGGCGTTCTACCAGCGGGCCGAGCTCCACCGGCTCCGGGGAGAGTTCGCCAAGGCCGAGGACGCCTATCACGAAGCCAACCAGCGAGGACGGATGGCGGAGCCGGGACTGGCGCTCCTGCGACTGGCCCAGGGCCGGGTAGATGCCGCCGCGGCCGCGATCCGCCGCGCCGTCGACGAAGCGACTGACGCGTCTGGAGGCTCCACGCCCGAGGGGAGCCCACGCCCATCGGGCAAGGACCGCGTGGCCCGCGCCAAGGTCCTTCCTGCGTGTGTGGAGATCATGCTTGCCGCCGGCGACGTGGCGGCGGCACGCGCCGCGGCCGAGGAGCTGTGGGAGCTCAGCGCCGATGCGGACCTGCCGTTGCTGGGTGGGATCGCCGCCCGCGCGCAGGGGGCCGTGCTGCTCGCAGAGGGCGACCCCCGAGCCGCGCTGGACGCGCTGGGTGCGGCGTGCCGCGAGTTCGACGAGCTCGAGGTGCCCTATGAGACCGCGCGCGCTCGGGTGCTGGTGGGACTGGCGTACCGGGCGCTGAGAGACGAGGACGGCGCGACGATGGAGCTGGCGGTGGCGCGCCGGGTCTTTGAGCGGCTCGGGGCTGCACCGGACCTCGTCCGCCTGGATGCGCTGTCGGGCAAGCCCGCGCGTACCATCGACGGGCTCACGACTCGCGAGGTGCAGGTGCTGGCGCTGGTCGCCAAGGGGAAGTCCAACAAGGAGATCGCCGCGGAGCTCGTCATCAGCGACCGGACCGTTGCCCGCCACCTGAGCAACATCTTCACCAAGCTCGGGGTGTCGACACGGACCGCGGCCGGCGCCTACGCCTTCCAGCGCGGGCTGGACTGACGGCCCTTTGTGGGCATAGTTGACCACAAGGCGCCCCACACAAAGTTGGTCAATCAGACCGACGCGGACCTGCCTCCATCGCCCGTACCGTCGCGTCGTAGATGGCGAGGGAGGGAGGAAGCGATGACAACTCCGGGCCAGGCGCGGGATGGGTGGAACGGTGTCGCAGCCGGCTACGACCAGTTCGTGACGCCGCTGGTGATCCCGCTGGCGGAGCAGGTCCTCGGCCGGGTCGATGTGCACCACGGCACGCGATTGCTCGACGTGGCGGCCGGGACCGGGGCCCTGAGCCTTGCCGCGGCCCGCCTCGGCGCACACGTGGTCGCGACCGACATCGCGCCGGCAATGATCGAGCGGCTCCAGGCGCGCGGGCAACGGGAGGGACTGGAGAACCTGCAGGGCCGGGTCATGGATGCTCTGGAGCTCCAGCTGCCGGACGGCACCTTCGACGTCTCGGCATCGCAACTCGGCGTCACCGTCATCCCCGGCCTCAAGCGCGGGCTCGGCGAGATGGTGCGGGTGACCAAGCCAGGCGGGAAGGTGCTGATCGCGGCGCTCGGTCCACCGCACAAGGCCGAGTTCTTCGGCTTCTTCCTGGCCGCCTTGACAGCGACCGTTCCCGGCTTCACCGGCCCTCCCACCGACCCTCCTACTCCGCAGTTCCAGGTCGCCGATCCGACGAGATTCCGTCAGCGGCTGGCCGAAGCGGGACTGGGTGACATCACGGTGGAACCGGTCACCTTCGGTCTCGATGTTCCGTCCCCTGCGCACCTGTGGGGCCTTGTGATGAACAGCAATCCGATGGGCCGGATGCTGGTTGCCGACCTGACCGAGGACCAGCGAACCGAGGTTCGGGAGGTGCTGGCGGGCATGCTCCGTGAGCGCTCGACCGGCAACGCAGGAGCCGTCCTCACCATGGACCTCAACATCGGGATCGCGACGAAGTAATCGCACCGCTGCATCGTCGCGCCCCATCCCCATCCTGGGGAAATCCGGGCTTCGATGTCCCAGGCATCTGGAACAATCCAGTTCCAATGTTCCTGTCTGATCGCTCTCAAGCGTCGAAAGCCCTGCGATCAGGAGGCTGCAATGAGATCGAGGTCGCACGCCTTGATGGTTTTCAGGTTGCGTGGCTCACGGCGCGGGGCAGGAAGCGGGGCGCGGCGTTGCGGATGGTGGCGGAGGAATTGTACGAGGACGCGCTTCCGTGCCGCCGGTTTCCGGCCTACAAGGGGCAGCGGTACTTCTCTGGCCACTACTGGCTGGCCACCACCGGGCGGCATGTCGGATACGAGTCGCTACTGGAGCGGACGCACCTGACCCTGCTGGACTTCGACCTTGACGTGGTTGCGGTGGCAGCTCAGCCGTTCGTGTTGCAGTGGCCGGAGGGGCGCCGGCTGGCCCAGCACATCCCTGACTTCTTCGTCCGCCACGCCGACGGCCGGGCCAGCGTGGTTGACGTCAAGCCCCAGGCGCGGGTGTCGGAGCGCGACCGGGTGGTGTTCACGGCGGTGCGCGAGGCGTGCGCCGAGGTGGGCTGGAGCCATCGGGTGTGCCATGAGCCCGCGCCGCTGTTGCTGCGGAACGTGGAGTGGCTGGCCGGCTATCGGCGGCAGGTGTGCGACGACCCAAGGATCGCAGGGGTGCTGCTGGCGGCCTGTGACTCCCCTACCCCACTCGGCGAGGTCGCCGCCGCCCACCCGGTTGCTGAGCAGGCCCGGCCGGTGTTGTTCCACCTGCTGTGGCACCAGCGGATTGCCTGCGACCTGAGCATGCGGCTGTCGGACTCGTCGTTGCTCACGGCGGTGTCTGTCCCATGAGCGGTGTGGTTCGGGTCGGTGACAAGGTGCGCTTCCAGGGCGCGGTCCATACAGTCGCGGGTCTCGGTGGGGAGCACGTGACGCTGCTGGACGAGTCGCTGACCGCGGTCGCGGTCCTGCGTGGTTTGCTGTTCAGCGACTCCACCTTCGAGGTGCTCGGCGGTCAGCCGACCGGTGGGCGAGTGGTGGAGCCGCTGGCACAGCTGGACTGGGTTGACCCGGCTGCGGTGCAGCGGGTGCGGGATCTTGAGCGGCACCTGCTGGAGGTCTACCTGCCGGAGCTGGCTGGCGAGGTGCGGCCCGAGTATGACCCGGACCTCCCGGTCGGGACACGGGAGCGGGCCAAGGTCCGGGAGCTGGCGGCGCTCGGGATGACCGTGGGGTTGTCAACGCTGCGTCGCTGGCGTGCCCTGCACGAGGCCGAGGGCCTGGTCGGCCTGCTAGACCGTCGCCAGCTGCGTGGGACGAGCCTGGCTGGACAGGTGGATAAGCGGGTCGTCGAGGTGCTGCGGGAGGTCCTGGGCCAGCAGCGGGAGCTGTCCACCGGGACCCGCGGCAGGGTGATCGTGCAGGCGCAGCGCCTCCTGGACGAGCGCTACGGCGCTGGGGTGGTCCTCCTCCCGTCGCGCGCGACGCTTTACCGGGTCATCGCCGCCCTGGCCAAGGGCACCTACGCGTTCGACCACGCCCGCACGCGCCGCACCAACGCCAATCGCCCTGGGGGCAGCTACACCCGCACGCAGGCCACCAGGCCCGGTGAGGTCGTCCAGTTCGACACCACCCGCCTGGACGTGCTGGCCCTCTACGACGACGACACCGTGGGCGCGGTCGAGCTGACCATCGCCCAGGACGTCTACACCCGTTCGATCCTGGCATGGCGGTTCACCCCAGCTGACACCAAGGCGATCGACGCGGCGCTGCTGCTCGCCCAGATCGTCACGCCCGAGTTCATGCGACCCGGCTGGCGCGAGACTCTGCAGATGGCGCACGCCTCGGTCCCCTACCAGCGGCTGGTCTCGCTGGACGAGCGGCTCAAGCAGGCAGCAGCCCGCCCGGTCGTGCTCCCGGAGAACGTGGTGATCGACCGCGGCAAGGTCTATGTCTCCGAGACGTTCACCCGGGCATGCCGGCGGCTGGGGATCTCGGTGCAGCCGACGCGCCCCTACACGCCGACCGACAAGGCGATCATCGAGCGCACCTTCGAGAGCATCAACGCCTTGTTCTGCCAGCACGTGGCCGGCTACAAGGGCTTCGACGTGTCCCGCCGCGGCGCCGATGTCGAGGCGCAGGCGGCCTGGACATTGGCTGAGCTTGAGGACCTGTTCGCCGAGTGGATCGTGGTCGGCTGGCAGCACCGCCCCCACGACGCGCTGTGGGCGCCCGGCCGGCCGGAGACCAAGTTGTCCCCCAACGAGGTCTACGCTTATGCGATCGCCGTCACCGGTTACGTCGCCTGCCCGCTTGGCGAGCAGGACTACGTGCAGCTGCTGCCCTGCCAGTGGCGCAAGGTCACCCGTGAGGGCGTTCGCGTCGGCAACCTGACCTACGATTCGGCCGCTCTTGGCCCCTACCGCGAGCAGAGCTCCGGGATCGCCCGCCACAACGGCAAGTGGCCGATCCACTACGACCCCGGCAACCTCCTCGTCGTCTATCTCTATGACCACCGCGAGCAGGTCACGATCCCGCTGCCGTGGATCCACGCCGACACCGTCGGCGAACCGTTCGCGGACGTGCTTGCCCGGCACGCGCGGGCCACGCTTCGCAGCCGCGGCGATGATGCCGACGAGCAGGCGCTGGCCGAGGCGCTGCGCGACCTCCTGGACCGGCTGGAGGGCCCGGCTCGGGACCGGCGGGAGCGGCGCGTGCGGGGCCGCAATGCGATCCGGGTGGCCCAGGCCGAGCAGACCGCCGCCCGGCTTGCCGCTGAGCTTGCCAGCCCGCCGACGCTCACAGCCGTTCCCGACGCCGACACCGATGCGGAGCCCGGCGTCGCGTTGGGCGTGTTCGACCCCTACATTGAACCGGATGAGGACCTGCTGTGATCTCCGCCTACAGCCCGACCCAGCCGCTGACCATGCGAGAGGGATGGCTCGACCTGGTCCACAGCCGGCCACCGGAGGCTCCTGAGCGGGTTAGCCACGACGACTACGCCGCGTGGAGCGCGGCTCGGCGGCGGGACTACAACGAGCAGCGGCTGTTGCGCCACAGCCGGCTGGTGATCGTGGAGACACCCTCGATGCGGGAGGTGCACAACAAGGCCCAGCAGCTGCTGCGTATCAACCTGTGCGAGCAGGGCGCCCGCCGTGGCCTGGTCATCTCCGGCGCGCCCGCGATGGGCAAGACCACGATCGCGACCCAGTTTGGCAAGGCCCACCAGGTCCGCACCGAGCGCCGCGCCCCGGCCAAGGTCCTTGAGCTGGGCTTCGTCCCGGTGGTCTACATCAGCGTCCCACCCGGCGCGACCGCCAAGATGCTCTCGCAGGAGATCGCCCGCTTCCTGGGGCTGCCCTACACGGCACGCCAGAACCGGGTCGAGATCACCGACGCGGTGTGCCGCACCCTGAGCGCCACGGGCACATCCTTGGTGATCGTGGATGAGATCCACAACCTCAACCCCCGCACCCGCGAGGGCAAGGAAGCCAGCGACCACCTGAAATACCTCACCGATCGGATCGCGGCCACGTTCATCTACGTGGGCGTGGAGGTGCCACAGTCCGGCATCCTCGGCGGCGCCCGGGCTAATCAGATCGCGGGGCGGTTCCTCCTCCACGAGCTAGAGCCCTTCCGGCTCCACGACGCCACCAGCCGCAGGCTCTGGGCCGGGGTCATCACCACGATGGAGCAGGCCCTGGTGCTCCTCAAGCACCCTCCTGGTGCGCTGGCCGGGGAGCACGCGGCCTACCTGTTCGAGCGCACAGCCGGTCGTATCGGCAGCCTTTCACAGCTCCTCAGATGCGCCGCGGTCGAGGCCATCACCAGCGGCCAGGAGCTGATCGATCGTGACCTGCTCGACCGCGTCGAGATCGACTTCGCAGCGGAGAGCGCCCACAAGCGGCATCAGGCGAGGCAGCGCGGCCGCCCCTCGCGCAACCAGGCCACCGCTCGCCCTGCTGGGCAGGGAGTCGCGTGAGCGCACCATCCCCGGTGATGCCCGGTCGCGTGCGGCGACTGCCGATCACCCTCCATCCGGTGCCAGATGAGCTCCTCGAAAGCTACCTCGGCCGCCTGGCCTGGGCGCATGGGATCGGCTACCAGATGCTCCTGCAGCATCTGAGGTTCCCCACGACCACCTCCAAGGACTTCCTGGCCTCCCGGTTGACCGCCATGGAACTCGCTCGTCTCGCTGAGGCCACAGGACCCAACGAGTCCCAAGTCGCCGCACTCGCCGTGACCCCTGCCACCACCACCGCCATGACCCGCGGCGGTTGGCCAAGCATCGCAACGCACGAGTGGCGGAGCCACCCCGAGCGCGCCCGCGGCCGACAGCAGACCTGGGCGTGCCCCGCCTGCCTTCAGGTATCCGGTGGCGCCGTCCTCCGCCCCTGGGTCACCGGGCACCTGTTCGTCTGCCCACAACATGGCTGCCTGCTCCTCGGACGATGCCCCAGCTGCCGGGCGTCTCTGTCTGTGCCCCAGAAGCCGTGTCAGCAGGACGTCCGGCATCGCTGCGTCGACGTCGTGGCACGCACCGGGCCGATCCTCGTGGACGACCCGGACATGCGCAGCGCACAGGTGACCTACCTCTCCAAGGTCACCTCCGACCTGCGGCTGGTGCGGGCCGCCTGCTCGCTCGAGCCGTTCCTCGAAACGATCCTCGGGGATAACCTCGGCGAGCCGATCATGGCCAGGCTCCGGCAGCGCGCCGTTGGGCTCGGACACCATGAGCTACCCGAGATTGGGCCCGCCTATATGAGCATCATCGCCCCTGAGCTCCTCACTGTTGCCCGCATGATCCGGGAACCAAGGGTCGTTTCCCCCTGGCAGCTGGCAGTCGAGATGATCCAATCGTTGGGCGCCACGACCCTCAGACTCGTCCAGCCCTGGCAGGCTGACAATCTCCAGGCCACCACGACCAACATCCTGCAGTCTTGGTGGGGTCCCGATGGCCACCGCGCCTGGCGAGCCCAACAGTACGGCGATGCCTGGCTCCAGAGCAGCGCCGGACGCCGCCTTTCTCATCTTCGCTGAGACAGGACCTGGTCCCGAGCTGACGGCAACTACGGAAACCGCCTGCAAGCCAACTTGCGGATTCTCATCCTCGTTGAGACTCGACACCGATCACACCATCCGGGACGGACAGGAAATCGGTTGTCCGGCTACCAGGCCGCCGTCAGGCTGAAGCCTTGCCTGCCTATCGGTTCGATGGGAGCGGGCTGATGGCCAAGGGCGTTCGCGTCGGAGTGCTGGGGCTGCGTCGAGGCGCCGGCCTGGCTCGGGTCGCCCGGCAGGCCGGGATGCAGGTGGTGGCGGTGTGCGAACGGGTCGACACGCGCCGCGAGGAGACGGCTTCGGCGTTGGCCGCCGTCGGCTACGGGGATGTCGAGGCGTTCCTGGACCACCCCATGGATGCCGTCATCCTGGTCAACGACTTCGACCAGCACGCCCCGGTGGCGATCCGCGCCCTCGACCAGGGCTTGAGCGTGCTGTCGGAGACGGCCGCCTGCCGCACCATCGCCGAGGGCGTGGCCCTGGTCGAGGCGGCCGAGCACTCCAGCGGCATCTACATGTTCGCCGAGAACTACCCCTACATCCCCTTTGCGCAGGAGATGCGGCGCCGCTACCAGGCCGGCGACATCGGCGAGGTCCGCTACGCCGAAGCGGAATATCTGGACGAGCCGGCCGATCTCGCCTCAATGGTCAACGACCGGGCCCACTGGCGAGCCCGCACCCCGGCCACCTACTACTGCACCCACTCCCTGGCCCCGGTCGCCGCCATCACCAGCACCCGGCCGGTCCAGGTGAGCGGCTTCGTGGTGCCCACCGCCAGCGGCCCGGAGGCGCTGGAGCGGGCCCAGCGGGGCCGGGGCTGGGCGGCGCTGCTGGTGGTCCGCCTGGACAACGGGGCGGTCTTCAAGTCACTGCACGGCTTCCTGGAGGGCAGCCAGCAGGCCTGGATGCGGCTCCACGGCGACCGCGGCCTGATGGAGAACCTGCGCCAGGGCGACACCCGCACCCTCCGGGTGGTCTGGGATGCCAAAGATGGCGAGGACTGGCGGCGGGCCGAGCAGGTCTTCCTGCCCTGGCCTCCAGGGTTCCCTGCCACCGACGCCGACCCGATGGGCGACGGCGTGGCCGAGACGCTGATGCTGCGCGACTTCGCCAGCGCGGTCCGGCACAGGACGGCACCCGACCAGGATGTGTACTTCGGAGTCGAGCTGTCGATCACCGGCATCCAGGCCATGCGCTCCAGCCTGGCCGGCAGCATCCCGGTCGAGGTCCCCGACCTGCGCCGCCCAGACACGCGCCGAGCCCACGCGGCCGACGACTGGTTCCCCGATCTGCCGGAGCTGTGACCGGCATCGCACTCGACCCTTCCTGAGAGCCCCCGGTCGACGGGACCCGGCCGCCGCACACGCCGGGTCACACGGTGGAGCCGGATGTTGGCCGGGCGGCCACCCGCCGGCGGGCACGCCGGACCCTCGGGCTGGGCGGCGGGCGGCCGGGGCCGTCATCATGGCAACGAACCCGACCAGGAGTGGGCTCGTGACGCTGACCATCCGCCTGCTGGGGCCGCCGGCCATCGAGCGCGAGGGCCGGCCGGCTCCCCCGCCGCGGGGCCGCAAGGCGTGGGCGCTGCTGGCCTACCTGCTGCTGGCGGACCGGCCACCCGGGCGGCGGCAGCTGGCCGAGCTGCTGTTCGGCGACGCCGACGACCCGCTCGGGGCCCTGCGCTGGACCCTGGCCGAGCTGCGCCGGGCGCTGGGCGCGCCCGGGCTGTTCGCCGGCGACCCGGTGGCCACCGCCCTCGGGCCGGGCGTGGCCGTCGACCTGCAGGTGCTGGCCGACCAGCCGGCCGACCCCGCTCCCCTGCTGTCGCTCGGCGGCGAGCTGCTGGAGGGCCTGGGCGTCGCCTCCAGCCCCGCCTTCGAGTCCTGGCTGGTGGTCGAGCGGCACCGGGTGGCGGGGCTGGTCGAGGCCCGGCTCCGCCAGGCGGCCATGACGCTGCTGGTGGCCGGGCGGGCCGAGGCGGCGGTGGCGTACGCCGCGCGGGCGGTGGCCCGCAACCCGATCGAGGAGGGCAACCACGAGCTGCTGGTCCGCAGCCTGGCCGCGGCCGGGGACCGGGCGGCGGCGCTGCGGCAGGTGGCGGTGGGCGAGGACACCCTGCGCCGCGAGCTCGGTGTCGAGCCGTCACCGGCGCTGCGGGACGCCGCCGCCACCCCGGCCGGGTCGCCGACCGGGCCGCCGGTGAGCGGGCGCGCGGCGGTCGCCAGCCAGCTGGACGCCGGCCGGGCGGCGATCGCCGCCGGCGCCGTCCAGGCCGGCCTCGACAGCCTGCGGCGGGCGGTGGCCGACGCCGCCGCCTGCGGCGACCCGGCGCTGCAGGGCCAGGCGCTGGCCGCCCTCGGCGGCGCCCTGGTGCACGCGGTCCGCGGCCGCGACGAGGAGGGCGCCGTCGCCCTGCACGAGGCGATCCAGCTGGCCGCCAGGGCCGGCGACCGGGCCACGGCCGTGACCGCTCACCGCGAGTTCGGCTTCGTGGAGGTGCAGGCCGGCCGGCGCCCGACTGCCGACGCCTGGCTGGCCAAGGCCGAGGCGCTGGCCGCCAGCGACCAGGAGCTGGCCGCCATCGGCGGCGTGCGGGGCATGAACGCCTCCGACATGGGCGACTACCCCGCCGCCCTCCGCCACCTGGAGGAGTCGGTGGAGCTGGCCCGCCGCTGCGCCGACCAGCGCCAGCAGGCCTGGTCGCTGTCGATCCTGGCCCGCACCCACCTGCAGCGCGACGAGCGCAGCCAGGCCGCGGCCGCCGTCGCCGGGTCGCTGGAGCTGGTCCACGAGCAGCGCTGGATGGCGTTCCTGCCCCTGCCCGAGGCCCTCAGCGGCGAGCTCGAGCTGCGGGCCGGGCGGGTGGAGACCGCCGGCGACCAGTTCGAGCACGCCTGGTCGCTGGCCTGCCAGCTCGGCGACCCGTGCTGGGAGGGCATGGCCGCCCGCGGCCTCGGCCTGCTCAGCGCCGCCCGCGGCGACGGCCGCACCGCCTCGGCCTGGCTGGCCGAGGCGCACGCCCGCTCCAACCGGGTCGCCGACCGCTACCAGTGGGTACGGGCGCACGTGCTGGACGCCATGGCCGGCTTCGCCATCGACCGCGGCGACCTCGACCAGGCCCGCCGCCTGGTCGACGCCCTGGCATCGCTGGCCGCCCGCACCGACATGCGCGAGCTGGTCGTCCGCGCCCAGCTGCACCGGGCCCGCCTCGGCGACCCGGCGGCGCTGGCGTCGGCCCGGCTGCTGGCCGCCGGGATCGACAACCCGGCGCTCACTCCCCTGCTGGACGGCGTCCGGGCCGGGGTCTGAGCCTCATCCGGCCAGCTGGCCGTAGCCGATGTGCAGGTGGTCCTGGTGGCCCTCGTCGGAAAAGTACGGGCGCCGGCCGATCCGCCACGGCGAGCCGATCTCCGAGGGCCGCAGCGGGCCCTGGAGGCCGTCGAGCCAGACGACCAGGCCTCGGGCGGCCCG
>Ga0307278_10000358_pt1 | contig 23036 bp, 20 predicted proteins | sample ER_DNA_117_FD_194482 | JGI IMG/M metagenome (GOLD analysis project Ga0307278, IMG submission 194482) | Bulk soil microbial communities from the East River watershed near Crested Butte, Colorado, United States - ER_DNA_117 | ecosystem: Environmental > Terrestrial > Soil > Floodplain | place...
CCTGCGAGGAAAAAGGCGAGGTGTTCGCGATCGATCCCGACCAACAGCGAGTCATCGCAAAAATCGACACCGGCGGACGGCCACGTTCGGTTGCATTTTCACCAGACGGCTCCCGCGCTTACGTCGCTTGCGAGAACGGCGGATACGTCGCTGTTATCGATGCGAAGTCGCACAAATCATTGTCAAAAATCCAATTACCAACGGGCTCGCTGCCAATGGGCACCGCCATTTCCAATGATGGAAAGGAGCTTTACTTCTCGACAGGTCGCGGAAACGCGGTTGCAGTTGTCGATACGGAAAAGAATGAAGTAGCCACCATGATTCCCGTCGGAAATCGCGCCTGGGGAATCGCTCTCGACCCGAGCGGTTCGAAGCTTTACACGGCAAATGGCGCATCAAACGACGTCTCGGTTGTCGATCTCAAATCGCGCAAGGAATTGCGTCGGATCAAAGTGGGCGACGGCCCATGGGGCATCGCGATCATCAACGCCACAAAATAAAGCAAACGCTGCGGCCACAGCGCAGACAACAATGTCGATTATCCACCGGCGTAATTCGGGTAACGCTCGCGCAACTCGTGTGACAGCCGATCTGCTTCCTCGGTTTTGCCGGCTTGCCGATATGCCAGCGCCGCTTTGTCCAATGCCCGAGGAGTGATGGCCGGATCATCGTAAAGCAAAGCAACCCCCTTAAAAGCCTTGCCCGCATCGTCGAAATTTCCACGCTCCAACTGGACTTCGCCTGCGAGCAAACGCGCTTCCGCATTCACGCGTCCCTCCGGCTGCAGCGCCATGATCTCTTCAGCGATCTTCTGAGCCTCGTCGGGTTTGTGAGCGCTGATCTTGACTGCGCCGAGCGCGAGCAACACCTTTGCTGTTCCCGCCGGGTCTTTGGCAGTTTGCAAATATTTTCCGAACGCGTCCTCGGCTTCCGGCAAGTTCTTTAGCTTCGTCGCCGCGTCCCCTAGATAAAACAAGAAATCGGGTTTAACGCTGCCGGGCTTATCGATTTTCCGAAGCGCGCTCAGGTATTTTTCCGCCGCTTGGAAATTTTTCTCGTTATAATATTCGATTCCGAGCCACTCCAGAACCTCAGGTGGCACGTTTACATTCGGGCTGTTGGCCATGAAAGTATTCACCTCTTTGGTCAGCGCCGATCGATCTTTCAGATAGAACTGACACAGAATGATTCGAAGCGACGCGAGATTGTAGTATTGCTCCTTATTTAGTTGCCGGGCGGTGTTAAGCGCAGTCAACGCCGTTTTATAGTCCTTTGCTTCGAATGCAGCTTTGCCGATGTAGTATTGCGCCTGTGCTGCAACAGAGCTCTTGGGAAATTCTCTCAGGAGCTGGCGGAAAGTTTCGACCATGCCTTTGTTGTTTTCTTGCTGGCCTAGGACGAGCGCCTTTAGTTGCAAGGTCGCTTCCCGCTCGTGCGCCTTGGGATATTTGGTGAGCACCGTGTTTAGATCCGCAAGCGCGGCAGTGTAGTTTTTGTTCTGTTCATATGCCAAGGCTCGCTGACCCAGCGCAGCAGGCACTTCTGGAGTATCCGGGAAAGTCTGCAGGTAATAGGTGAAAGCTTCGATCACCCCGGAAACGTTTTTCATCTGCAGGTGGCACAAGCCCAGTTTGTAAGCCGCTTCGGCGCGCAATCGTGTAGAAAGCTGAGACGCGCGCAGTTCACCATAGATTAGCGCTGCGTCGTTGTAATTCTGCTGTTTATAGAGCGCTTCGGCTTTTAACAGCTTCGCCTGATCGGCACGCTCGTTTGTAGGATTCGTTGCCAGGAATTCGTCCACTGCGGCGGAGAGCGCTGATGGATCGGAGTTGTAAACATTGATCAGCCGCTGGTAAGCAGCGTCCTTTGCTTCTTCGCGATCTGGATGCTGCGCGATAATCTGCCGATAGAGCCCTTCGGCTTCCTTTGAGTGTCCGAGTTGCCGCTCGCTGTTTGCTGCAAGCAACAACACCTCAGCCTGGGCCGCCTCGGGTAGCTTCTCTAAGTCCTTTTTATAATCGGCGAGCAACTGCGCGTATTGACCAGTCTGATATTGCAACTTGCGCAAACCCACTTGTGCGATCGCCCGGAACTTTCCAGCCTCGGGGAGAGTCCGCCCCTTTTGCAACAAAGCAGTAGCTCTATCGGTCATCGCCTTGTCGATTTTGCCTTTGTCAGGCTGAACCAGTTCGAGAGCTATCATCCCGCCTCGCACTGCTGACTCCGCTTTTAAGGCTGGTTTTTGGGATTCATTAGCGAGCGCTTCATATTGCTTCAGCGCATCAATTTTTCTTCCGCGAGCCACGAAGATGGACGCCGCCGTCACGCGTGCATCTTCACGATACGGATTTGGATTTGCGGCGTCGGCAACCTGCGCATAAATATCAGCAGCTTCTTCCTTGCGCCCGGTAGCCTCAAGGCAACGCGCTTCGAAATAGTGCGCAGAGAGCGCTACCGAGGGTTCCTTTGATTTCGCAGCCGAACGATGAAAGAGCGGAAGCGCCGCAGCGTAATCTTTGTCTGCGAACGCCATTTCGGCAAGAGCGTATGCCGCAGGCCCGGCGAATTCGCTGTCGCCGTAATCGTTGAGCACTTTCTGCAAATTTGTGCGAGCGCTCGAAGCGCGATTGAGATTTCGGTAGCATTCGCCAAGCGAGAAGTAGGCGTTTGCCCGCCCAGAGCGCCCCGGGTAATTGTCCAGATATTTTTGATATTCAGGGGCCGCCAGGTCGTAAAGCTTGCGAGTGAAGAGGCCGTTCGCGTAATCGAGCTGACGCTGAGCTGCCGCTTCGCCTTCATGCTGTGATGGCTCTGAAGTGTCTTCCTTTAGAGAGCGGAGAACTCTGTCGATCGATTCATCCGCAGGCAGAGCCCGCGGAGCGGGCGGTTCATCTATCGGCCGGGCACGGCGCACTTCGGGCTGCAACTGGGCCTGCGCGACACTCGCCACCCAAAGCAGCGTCGCCAGCCCCAGAAGACCGGCTGGGCTGCGCTTTATTTTCATCTCGCCGTCGCGAAAGCCACGTTGGTTATCCCTGCTTCAGTGCAAATGTTTAATACGTCGACGATATTTTTGTAGGCGCCGGCTTCGTCGCCGCGAATCACTACAGCTTGTTCGGAGTTCAATTGAACCAGGCTTTTCAGCAGTTCAGTCAGTTCGGGGCCGCTCAATGTGCGGCGGTTTACGACCACATTGCCATCTGCCTTTACGTTGACAACAACGTCTCCTATTGGAGCCGATTTTTCCTTCGCAGCCGAGGCTTTCGGCACCTTAACATCAAGTTCGTTCTCGGTGCGCGCCGCGTTCCATGTCAGCAGGAAAAAAATCAACAGCAGCAACAGCACATCGACCAATGGCGCCAGTTGGATGCCCGGATGATGCAAGGGCGCGTGACCACGCAGGTTCATTATAGTTTAGCAGTCTTACAGTTCGTCCTCGATCAGCACAGGAGTTCGCTCCGCGCGCTTGCCATACTGCAACGAAAGGAGAGCCAGGACGTGCGTCGAAGCAGCTTCCAATTCTGAGATCAGCTTTTGCGCTCTGCCGCGGAAGAAAGCGTAAAACATCATCGCTGGAATACCGATCGCCAATCCGGCGGCGGTGTTGACCAGTGCCTCGCTAATCCCGCGCGAGAGCGCCACGTAACGCGCCGATCCGATGTCGGCTCCCAGCGCGCCAAAGGAATGGATAATGCCAAAAACCGTCCCTAGCAGCCCCAGCAACGGCGCAATCATTCCGATATCGGCGAGGTAAATGACGCGGTTATTCAGACTGGCCGCGACGCGGCTGCCCTCTGTCTCGGCAATTTCGCGGACCTGCTGGAAATCTGCGTGCGGATTTTTAGTTGTGAAGTCGAGCATTTTTTGTACGACCCGTGCGATTGCTTCTCCATGCCGATTCGATACAGCGAGCAGCCCCAGATAATCGCGTTTACGTAAGAGCGCGTCTGCCGTAGCCATGTAACCGCTCGAAACCACAGCCCCGCGCCGGATTGTCATCAAGTAAACCACCACGAGCATGACGAAAAAGATCGACAGCAAAAACAGCGGAATCATCACCGGCCCGGCTTTGATGAGCGTCTCCATGACACTCTGTGAGTGCTCGGGTACCAGAGGCGGGGTAGGTTCCTGCGCAATCACAGGAGACGCGCTCGCCAGCGCGACCAACAGCAGAGCCCATATCTTCATTCGAGAAATTTGGTAATGATATGCGGAGCGATCAGCGGATGCAAATGCGCCACTGGCAGATCAAACACAGATCGAATCCTTGAGTTGCTGGAAAACAATTTCGTACTGCGCCTGCGGGGAACACCGACCTGCACTCACCGACGCACCAAAAAAACGTGCGCCGGTCGAATCTCCGGATCGAGCTCGACATAATTGCGGCGACCGCGCCATGTGTAGGTCGCGCCGCTGAGTAAATCCTGCACTCTGTAATCGTCGCTCTCCATTTGCCCGAACTGCTCAATCGGCACATCGACAAAGGAATGCTGTTTGCGGTGTGGATCCAGATTCACCACAACGAGAATGATGTTGTCGCGCGCAGCGGTCATCTTGCCGTAAAAAAGAATCGCGTCATTCTCGGCGTGGTAGAACCGCAAATTCGTGTAAAGCTGGAGCGCGCGGTTTTGCTTCCGCATTTTGTTTATTTTCGTGATCCAGTCCTTGATGTTTCCAGGCGCGTTCCAATCGCGTTCTTTAAACTGATATTTTTCAGAATCGAGATACTCCTCGCGCCCCGGCAAAGCTTCATTCTCGCACAGCTCGTATCCGCTGTACATGCCGTAAAGAGGCGAAAGCGTCGCCGCCAGAAGAACACGGATCATGAATGCCGGCCGCCCGCCCTCCTGAAGGACAAATGGCAAGATGTCAGGCGTATTCGGCCAGAGGTTCGGTCGAAAATATTCGCTCATTTCGGTCTGTGTCAGTTCAGTAAAATATTCGATGAGCTCGCGCTTCGAATTTCGCCACGTGAAATAGGTGTAGCTCTGGTTAAAACCGGCTTTGGCCAGCGCTTTCATCATCTTTGGGCGGGTGAATGCTTCGGAGAGAAAGATCGTGTCCGGATATTTCTCGCGCACGCCTGTGATCAAATATTCCCAGAACGCGACCGGCTTTGTATGGGGATTGTCCACGCGAAAGATGCGCACCCCGCGCTCGGCCCAAAACAGCACAATGCTCTTTATCTCGGCCCAGAGCTCGCGCCAATTCTCGCACCGAAAATTCAGGGGATAAATGTCTTCGTACTTCTTCGGCGGATTCTCCGCGTACTTGATCGTGCCGTCTGGCCGTCTGTAGAACCATTCGGGATGCTCCTTCACGTAAGGATGATCAGGCGAACAATTCAGCGCAAAATCGAGGGCAATTTCCATTCCGCGTTTTCGCACCTCTTTTTGAAGCCAGTCGAAATCGGCGAGTGTTCCGAGCGCAGGCTCGACCGCCTTGTGGCCGCCGGCCTCGCTGCCGATCGCCCACGGCACGCCCGGATCGCCCGGCTCGCAGGTGATCGAGTTATTCCGCCCCTTGCGATTCGTGTGACCAATGGGATGAATCGGCGGAAAATAAATGACGTCGAAACCGATTGCCTTTGCATCCTCCAGCCGTGGCAAACAATCGCGGAAAGTCGATCCGGGATCGCCGCGGCCTTCTGCCGAGCGTGGAAAAAATTCATACCACGCCCCGAACAACGCCGCCTGTCGATCAACAACGACCCGGGGAGCGGGAACATACTGCGTCGCGTCGGAGCGATCCGGATACGTCGCCATCAGCACCTCCAGCTCGCCGGATTGCGCGATAGCGTAAATTTCTGAATTCGCTGCGGTGGAGATTTGTTCTGAAAATTCGCGCAACCGCAATGCGTCTGCTCGATCACGGGCCCGCTTGGCGGCGGCGGTTACCAAGGTCGCGCCTTCCAAGGCTTCGCTTCGCAGAGCAGAAATGCCGGCCTCAAATTTTTTTGCGAACTCGCGTTGCCAACTTCGAAAAGCGTCTGTCCACGCTTCAACGGTGTATTCGTGAACAGCCTCGTCATACAGCGTGCAAACCCCGCGCCAACGATCGTTATCGACGAAATTCATCGGCGTTTCCCTCCATGCGCGTCCGCCGACAACGCGCCACTTCAGAACGGCGGCAACCACGTCGTGTCCATCCTTAAAAATGTCCGCTTCAACGACGAGATCTTCGCCAACGATGCGCTTTATCGGATAATGCCCGCCATCGAGTAGGGGCTGCAGGTTCTCGATGACGACAGATGAAAACGTCCGGGCCATGGACGATCAATCAACCGAGATTCACAAGCTGCGAAAGAGCAAATCGATCGCCTTTCGTGGCGATCTCGAAGGGGCACCGACATTCCGGCGGTTTGTAATGACGGGGCTTCGCCTTGCAAAATCGCGCTCTGCAGCGGCCGGATTGCGGCCCAACATGCTTCGCCTGCGCGATCCACAACGGCGCACGCGCCTGAGACGCAAACGTGTCTAAAGCAAAAACTGAAACGCGCACTCGTATAGTCCCGAGTTGCGAATCACTTGCCGGCGCACGCGCGTGCCCAGGACGGCTTCGAACATGTCCTGCTCGAGTCTGCCGATGATCGGATAATGCTCCAGCACATTCATAATGGGGGAATGACATTCAAGAATTCGTGGTCCGCCGTCTTTGTTGTTGATGAACTGGGCCATGTAGCCTTCGCCGTCACGGAAATGAGCGAGCCACTTCGCGCGTTCCGCCACCGTGTCTCCCTTCGCCTTGGTCTTGAGCGCCGCGGTCTTCTTCTTGAAAACGTTGTAAAGGAGCTTCTCCGGCGCGTTCGGTCCGTAGATTTCCTGTGCCGCTTTCAAGAGGTCCAGAGTAAATTGGTGACTCTCGGCCTGAAAAAGATCATGGCTTCGTCGCGTCAGGCGATAGACCATCTCCGGCCTGCCCATTCTTTGCGGGCGACGCCAGGTATCCAGATAACCGTCGCGGTGAAGAGTGATGCAATGCTGCTTAATGCCCATGTAGCTCATGTTCATTCTTTCCACGAGCTCGTTGACGGACATTCCCCTGGTGCGTTTGAGCGAGTTAATAATCTCGAGCCGTTGAGTGCGGCCAATTTCCGAAATTAAGCGTTGGTTCATAGGATGGCTAAAGTGACAAAAAAGTGGAGTGCGGACTTTACACGCCACAATCTTTAATACGCAAGCCTAAAGTTTACGCAACCACCGCGAACGAAAGAAATTGCAGAAAAACGCCTCCGAAAACCCCGGCACGACAGCGACCAGAGTACAGCGAGATATCTCCTCGCTTGACGCTAATAAATTTGAATGCGCTCTCCCCGCTCGCGCAGCCTTTGGCGTTTTCGGTTATGTCGCGGCCTCCCCAGCCGCTCGACTCTCGACTGCGGTGCGCTCGAAATGACAATGCGCGTCAGGAGTACAAGTATTCGTCGTGGTACTCGCGCTGTGGCGCGAACTGGACGTTCTCGTTGCCGGTTTCCGGGTACTCGAAGATTTTGCCTTCGTAATTGCGAATCACGATTTTTTCGTTGTCGTGATAAAGAATGTAACCGGGATTAATCGGCACCTTCCCACCGCCGCCGGGAGCGTCGATGACGAACTGCGGTACTGCGTAACCCGTGGTGTGGCCGCGCAAGCCTTCGATGATCTCGATGCCTTTAGCGACCGACGTGCGCAAATGCGATGATCCATTGATCAGGTCGCACTGGTAAATGTAATAAGGACGCACCCGGCACATCAGGAGCTTGTGCACGAGGGTTTTCATCGTTTCAAGATCGTCGTTCACACCGGCGAGGAGCACGCTTTGGTTTCCCAATGGAATGCCGGCGTTCGCAAGACGCTCTAACGCTTGCTTTACCTCAATCGTCAGTTCGCGCGGATGATTGACGTGTACACTCATCCAGAGGGGATGATGTTCCGCAAGTATCGCGCACAACCCAGGCGTGATCCGTTGCGGCAGAAAAATCGGAACCCGCGTGCCAATGCGGAGGAACTCGATGTGCTTAATCGCCCGCAACCGCGAAAGCAGCCTGTCGATTTTGACGTCGCTGAAAATGAGAGCGTCGCCGCCGCTTAAAAGCACGTCGCGCACTTCAGTGTGCGTCTCAAGGTAGCGATAAGCTTCTTCGAAATTTGTATGCAATTCCTGTTCGCCGACTCCGCTCACGACGCGGCTGCGGGTGCAGTAGCGGCAGTAACTCGCGCAACGATCCGTCACCAAGAACAGGACGCGATCTGGATACCGGTGCACCAATCCAGGCACCGGCATGTGCGAATCCTCGCCGCACGGATCCGCCATGTCATACGGAGACGACCAGGTTTCCTCGATCCGTGGAATCATCTGACGCCGGATCGGGTCCTCGGGATTCTCGTGCGGCACCAGGTTGAAAAAGTGCGGCGTGACCGCCAGCGCGAGTTTATCGCCCGAAAGCAGAACGCCGCTACGCTCCTCGTCGCTCAAATCAAGATGTTTTTCGAGTTGGGCGAGGGTAGTGACCCTGTTTTTGAGCTGCCATTTCCAGTCATTCCACAGTTCCGGCCTGCTATCTGACCAGTAGCCGGGCGCGTGCGAGACGAACTCTTTGCCGTCACCTTTTTCTGATGCAGGAGTGATCATTTGTCGTTTAAAAAGCTAAGGCCCCTAAATATCGCGTCAACGGAGGCACTTTTGAGTGCGCAGCGCACAATGGAGTTCGAGCTGCAAAGCAATCGAAGGGAACTCGAAAAACTATTTTCCGCCGAGGACACTTAGCTCCCAGCGGTAACCGTCGGGATCGTGGAACCAGAGACCCATGTTTTTCGATCCCGGAGCTTCCGGGCCGATTTCATCGCCGGGATCTTCTATATCGGCGCCGATACTCTTTAAATGTGCGAGCGCTTTTCGCAGTGTAGGCACATCTGGCAAATGGAATGACATGTGATCAATCGTTTCGGGTGACGGCTTTCCTTTGAACAACGCGATCGTGACATTCTCGTTGCCGACCGCGATGCCATTGTCGAAATCGAATTCCTTCCGCAATCCCAACGTACGCTCGAACCATTTCGCGCTTTTCTTCGGGTCACGCACCGCAAGGCCAAAGTGGCCAACTTCGCCGAGCGTGAAGGGAACTTTCATGTGAATCGCTGAATTACTAAATCACTCAGTTAGTAAATCGATGGCCTAATCTGGTCCCGAGCCGTTTGAAGAAATGACCGGCTCCATGAAATGCCGGTTGAAATCTTTCAACGCGTCGCGCGGCGTATGTCCTAATCCGCTGGCGCCCTGTCGCGGCTTCGGCCCCACAAAGGCCAGCCAGATGTCACCGACCATTCCCATCCGCGGTCGCAGCCGCGCTGCTGGACTTCCCGGATGGTTCTCGAGAAATTCCTCTACGTCCTCCTTTATCGCTGCGGGAAGTTCTTCGATTGCAAGCGAGGTCACACCAAGGAAACGTGCCCGATGAAGTCGCTGGACGTAGACGAGCTTTAAGTCTCACCAGTCCAACATTCATCAGGCGAAGTGCCGTTTCGATAGCGTGAAAAGACGTTGTAGGGCGGGCGCATCGCCTGCCAGGCGGTACGCTTTCCGATTCAAATCAGCGCCGCAGCAAGCGAGGCGCTTGCCCTACAATGGCTTCGCGATCTGTCATGGTGGCGCGCCGTAGGGCCCAACAGTTCAGAACGCGCCCCAAGCGATCTTAATCTCGGCCCCAAACCATCGCCACCGAAGTCGTAAGGCTGCCGCCCATATTAAACGTGAGGAATTTCTGCACGTTCTCGATCTGACGCGCGCCGGCCTGCCCAGTGAGCTGTTGATACGCTTCGAAGACCTGGCGAACGCCGGTCGCGCCTACTGGGTGACCATCGCCGATGAGGCCGCCGCCCGCGTTCACTGGAATTTCGAATGGCACCTTGGATTTTTCCGGCCGCACCTGCGGCAACGTCGTCGCGCCACTTTTTACAAGCTCCACACCTTTGCCCGGTTCGGCGAGTCCGAGAATTTCGTAGGCAACAATTTCAGTAATGGAAAAGCAATCATGGACCTCGGCGCCCTGCAGATCGCGCGGAGTCAGATTTGCCATTCGAAAAGCTTTTTCAGCCGCTTTTCGAGCGATCGAAAACGTTGGCGCATCTTTCTTGTCGAGCGGCAAATAATCGGTCGTGTGACCGTATCCAAGCAGTCGGGCGGTCTTGCTCCGATCGCGGCCGATCTTCTCCAGATACTTTCCTGAAACCAGAACAACCGATGCCGCGCCATCGGTGATCTGAGAACAATCCGAAACTTTAAGCGGCGGCGCGACGCTCGGGTTCTTGTCGGAAACTTGCGATGCGCAATCGAATGTGAGATCGGCGTCGCGCATTTGCGCAAGCGGATTCAACTTTGCATGTGCATAATTCTTCCATGCGACTCGAGCGAGGTCCGCCTCGGTTGCGCCGTATTTCTCGATATAGATCTGCGCAATGCGCCCGAACAGTTTGGGAAACATGAAGTCGCCGTACTCGGGCTTTTCATTGTGATAATCGGCGGCCGCGCCAAGCACATCGGAGCCATCAAGCGACGACATCGTCTTCTGTTGTTCCGCGCCAACGACCAGCACGACGTCATAAAACCCGCCCATGACCCATTCGGCGCCAAGCAACACCGAAAGCGCACCAGACGCGCACGCTGCTTCGGTATGCATTGTCGGGATGCCGCGCAACTTCGGATCGATCTCTGGAATAAACGCGCCGAGCTGCAACTGTTTCGTGAACTGGCCCGCGTTGAAATTGCCAACCGCGCCGGCCTGAATTTCCGCCGGATCAATCTTCGCGTCATCAATCGCCTTTTTCCCGGCCTCGATAATGATGTGCCGGATCGTTTTCCCCTCCTTTTTCAGGTTGCGCTTAAAATCCGTACGCCCGCCGCCGAGAATGTAGACTTCGTTCATGATATTCATGAATTTACCCGATCTTCCCACGCTGTCATCCCGAGCGAAGCGAGGGACCTCGCCCACTTCCTGAAACAATTCGTGAGATCCTTCGCCTCTTCGCGGCTCAGGATGACACCTCTTACCCGCTAAGCGCCTCGATCCCGGTAATGTCACGGCCGACAATCAACGTGTGAATGTCGTGCGTGCCTTCGTACGTGGAGACCGACTCAAGGTTCATGAGATGACGGATGACGGAGTAGCGATCTGTGATGCCAGCGGCGCCGAGTATGTCGCGAGCCTTGCGCGCGCATTCCAGCGCCATCCACACATTGTTGCGTTTTGCTAACGAAATCTGCGCAGGACGAGCCGAGCCCATCTCGATCAGCCGCGTGAGACGCAACGCCAGTAATTGCGCTTTTGTGATCTCCTGCGCCATCCAGACAAGTTTTTGTTGAACTAATTGGAAGCCGGCAATCGGCCGGCCAAATTGTTCGCGCGCTTTGGCGTAAGCCAGCGCTGTTTCATAGCAATCAATCGCGGCGCCAATGACGCCCCACGCGATTCCTACTCGCGCATGCGATAGACACGATAAGGGCGCGCTGAGCCCGGACGCCTTTGGCAAACGGTTCTCAGCAGATATGCGGCAGTTTTCGAACCAGCATTCCGACGTACGCGACATCCGCAGGCTGAATTTTCCCTCGATATCGCGCGCGCGAAATCCCGGCGCATCTTTCTCCACGACGAATCCGCCCACGCGTCCATCGTCGTCCCTCGCCCAAACTACTTTCACGTCAGCGATGGACGCGTTTCCGATCCAGCACTTGCTGCCGTTTAAAACGTAATGGTCGCCGTCGCGCGCCGCGCGCGTTTCCATCCCACCCGGATCTGAGCCGTGTCCGTGTTCTGTTAGCGCAAAACAGCCCACGCGCTCGCCCGATACGAGGCCCGGCAGCCAGCGCGCGTGTTGCTCCGGCGAGCCGAATGAATGGATTGCTTGGATCGCAAGCGCGCCCTGCACCGACGCCAGCGAGCGCAAACCGGAATCGGCGCGTTCGAGCTCTTGCATGATGAGACCGTATGCGGTGTAGCTAAGCCCGGCGCAGCCGTGCTCTTTTAGATACGGAGCATAGAAGCCCAACGCGCCCATGCGCGGCGTTAGGTGTTCTGGGAACTTGCCCGCACGATGACACGGAACGATCTCGCTCACGACTTCCTCCTGCACAAAACGCCTGGCCCGATCGCGTGCTGCACGTTCCTCATCTGTCAGAAGTTGTTCGATGCCGTAGTAATCGAGCGAAATCATCTCGTGCGGCTGATTAATGCCTAAGCTTTTCAACAGTGCCATATCTTTTCAAGGTTCCGATCCGCAAACAATTTTGAGAGTGGGCTAGAAAAGAACTCGCCACCGGGCGAAAAAAGGCAGAAAATCGTCGTCAAGGAACTCGATGGAAAACCAATCCCCCTTGAACCGCGGAGCGTCAAAAAAGCAATCTCCTATCAGTTTTCAGTGACACCGCACAACTACGACCCATCGCGATGAAAACTAAATCTACCAACAACCCCGGCGCATTCGCTCGCATCGACGCGATTCTGGCTGAACACGGTCCCATCCTCGCCGGTCTTCCCGGAGTGGTGGAAGTGTGGTCTGGCTTCAAGTTCCGTAAGGGCCGATTGACGAACAAGCCTGCCATCATCGTCAGCGTGCTGACGAAACGACCGGTTTCGAAGCTGAAGAAAGCAGAGTTGCTGCCGACGAAACTCGACGGAGTGCCGGTTGATGTCGTGCCTGCGAGCGCGGCGCAGTTGGTCCGTTTCGCCCTCGTCCACGGCAAGGCGTTGACCAAAAAATCCGCACCGAAACTTGCCGGAATGGTGACTGCCGAGGCCTCGGTGGCCGCCGCATTCGCAGCCGCAGCACCGCGCACTGCGTATATCCCACCCAAGCCACCGCTGCTCACGGCCGTGAACGAGACGATGAAGATGGTCTGCCACGCCAGCCCGGATGCTGGCTTTCGGCTGCTCTCGGAGTTCTTCGGCAAGACCGAGAAGAGGATGACAGCGACGATGTATGAATTCACCGCCAAGCACATTTTGAAAAAACTGACCGACTCGCTCGCCAGCCCGCGCAAACTCGGCTTTATCATGGACGGCGGAAATCCCGAAAACGAAACCGCCCGCGCCGCGCTGAAGCAACCGCTCAAGACGCGAATGAAATTCGTCTGGGCCGCAGTGGCCGATACTCCCCAGGTGACGAAGGCCTTTTTCCCGACGGCCTACCACATCAAGGTCAGCGTGCGGGACGGCAAGGTCTTCTGGCTCTCCAGCGGGAACTGGAAGGACTCCAACCAGCCGGCCATCGACCCGATCACGAATCCTTTCCCGACGCAGGCGAAGAAGGACGCCTTCCACCGCAAGCAGAACCGCGACTGGCACGTTGTGGTGGAGAACGAAACACTGGCCGAACAGTTTGAGCGTTTCATCAAGCACGACATCACACAGGCCAAGCCGTTGCAGAAAGAGATGGGGCTCCTCGTGGGAATCGCTGCCTTGACTCAGGAGTTCGCGGTGTTCGTAGCGCTCGCGGACGCTGGCGGCGTGGAGTTTTTCCCCGAGCAAGTCTTCGACAAGAAACTGAATGTCACTCCGCTGCTCACACCGGACAACTACATGGATAGCGTTCTCCCGCTCATCAAAAAGGCGAAGAGTAAACTTTACTTCCAAAACCAGAGCCTCAGCGCATCCGTGGCGCAGTCGCCCCGCTATGCCGAGCTGGTGAAGGCGTTGCGCGAGAAAAGCAAGGACCCAGACGTGGATGTGCGCGTCATCGTCCGCGGCGACTTTGATCCGCACAAGTTACTCTCCGACCTCGCCAAGTTTGAGTTCAATATGGATCGCGTGAAACTCCAGAAGGGTAATCACAACAAGGGCATCCTCATTGACGACAAGATCACCGTCGTCGGCAGCCACAACTGGACCGGCCAGGGCACCACCGAAAACCGCGACGCCAGCCTGATTATTCGCGACGCTGACGTCACAGCGTATTACACAAAGCTCTTTCTCCACGACTGGACGCGTCGCAGCACCTTCGATGCACCGGTTGCGCCCGCGATCGCTGCGGTCGCAGGCGCGCGGATCCCTCCCGGTTCGGTTCGCATCACCGCTCGGGAAATCGCGGCCGGCGGCATGGTTTGAACTCAGCAACCAAAGGAGCCATGAATAAAGTTGTGATGTTCGATCTGGGAGAGACTCTGATCGACGAAGTGAACCAGCTCCCCTTTCCCCATGCCATCGAAGCGCTGACCACGATTACCAAAGCGAAACCGGCTCCAGAAATCTGCGTGGTTTCGGACTTCAACATGGATCTCACGCCGGCCAAGGCCATGAAGGAATATCTGGCGATTCTTGATGCGGCAGGGCTGCGCGCGTTTTTTGAGCCCGTGCAGAAGCGAGTGACGCTGTCGAATCACGCTGCGGCGATGAAACCGAGCGCCAAGATTTTTAGGAAGGCTCTGCAGCGGCTAGGTATGTCGGCAACTCCTCTCAAAGACTGCTGCTTCATCACCGAGAATGCGGCTCATATCAAAGCGGCGCACGAGCAACTGCACATGCAGACGATCCAATTTGGCGTGGATTTTACCGATTGGGCCGAGGTCCCGGCTTTGTTGGGTGTTGCATCGCCGTCCGCCGGCAGCAGCGATTGGCACACGATCTCGGTGCCTGGGCACAAAGATCTCAAGAACATCGAGGTTGAAGTGCCTGCTTCTCCAGATGCAATCGAAGAAGTGAAATCCTATGTGGCGAGTCTGGCGAATAATGAGCAAATCGCAGGAAGACCGGGGAAACCGGCCTTCCGTGCGACTCATATGTTGGTGACAGATTCGAAAGGCAAACGCAGGCTCGTACGCAAAGGCTTTTCGCAGTTTTAGTGGTGGCCGCCGCAATGGAAGCGCACGCGGGTGAGCACTTTCTTGCCTCCCACGCTTTTGACCGCGTGCGTTGCGGCGTTCTTTTTGCCGTCCGCAGCGCTTGCTATCGCGCTCTTTTTCTTCTTGCCCAGGTCGATGCGGTCGTGTTCGAGAAGCGCCTTCACAAACTCGATCACTTCCTTATCCGTGTCCTCGGGTTGCGGCATCGCGCCCATGACAGCCGCCCGCCCGCCGGATGCGCCGACATTCACCGGTTCGTAGGCGATGCACACCACGTCCTTCAGGTCCTTGTCAACGCTGCCGAGCGAGATCTCGCGCGTGTTGAGCACGTTGACCACCTTCTCTCCGAACAGGTCGGCCGCGGCAAAGGTCATTTTTGCTCCCTTGCCGTCGCCGAGTCTTGCCTTCAGATCTTTGTGGGTGGCGGGGGAAAGAGCCTTGCCCTTTGGCGCTGCACCCGCCAGGACCATCGATGGCGCGATCATAGCGTTGCTCCCCAATAGAATGTTGTGGGCTTGAAATGCGTTGCGGATGTGGTCCCGGTTCGCGCCGCCGTGGAGCGACTCATCCGCCAGCACCATGGCCCGCCCGACGGATTGCAGGAAACGGGGCGTGATCACCGCAGCTTTGACGCCTGCAATCAGAATCTTGCCCGCCAAGGCTGCGGCAGATGCGAGAGCCGCTTCGGTTTGCGAGTTGCCAGCCGCAAAGATGTTGGCTGTGAGGTCCCAGAAGCATCCGCTGAAGAGCATGCCGAAGCTGTGGACTTCGTTGATCAGCTTTCCTGGTCCCCGGTCGGAGGGCAGAGTGGATGGGATTTGGTACTGAAACTTGTTGAAGGCGCGTCTTGGTTTGGCCGCATTGTGGTTGGGGTTGAAGCGGCGAATTCCTTCCGAGAGATCCTCGGCCGTGCCTTCGACGAAATTCTTCTTGCGGAGATTGGGGGCGGCGGCAAGCAGACTGACGCGCGTGTCCCTGTCGGCCAGGGCAGTGAGAAGAGCTATGCAGTCGCCGAACGCCTCATGCAGCGCGCCGACCTCGAGGAAGTTTACGGAGAAGAAATCGGAACGAACGGAATCGAGCAGGCCGTGACCGACCTCATGTGCCACAACGTCGGTGCTTGCGCCGGAGAAAAAAGTGGTGTCTCTGAGTGTGGTGTGAAAGAAAGAAAAGCTCTGGCGATCGTAGAACGCATTCAGATCCTCGCCGTCATCCTGAAGCAGCGGGATTTTCCCGCGATTGCCCTGCCATTTCTTGTGCGCTCCCGCCGAAACCTCCCAGGCCTGCAGAGCAGCGATGGCCGCTTCGCGGCATTGCCAAAACAGAAATTCCGAAGTTCCAGGTGCGAATACTCCTTGCGGGCTGGGATTGCTGAAGCTGAAGCCGGATCTCGTGGATGGGCGATTGGCTCGTGGGGATTGAACCCGCATGGTTGGGGCCGTGGTTCCCGCGCGCGGGTCATTTGGAATGTGATTGATCGACATGAGAAATGTTTCCTTTCATCTGGTTATGGTTAGTGGGACCGAGCTGTTTAAGTTTTCTAAAAGTTCTCTTCAGGAACACAAGCCCTTTTTCGCGAGTCTTTGATCCGCCGTGTCGGTTCCTCGTCGTTGACACTTCCGTTCGGTTGCTCGCAGCTTCCGCCTTCACCGCGGCATCCATCGTGATGAGCGGCGGCCAGGGGCGTTTGACTCCTTCACCCCAGAGCTTCTTCGTTGCGTCGATGTCGAGTTTGCTGCCACCACAGGACTAATGGTTCCATGGTTGAGAGTTCAGAGTTCAGATCAGCGACTGCCGCCGAGCCCTGATTCGCTTCTTCGCCCGACTTCGTCGCACGTCCGAATCAACGGTGACCACGGTACCGTGAACCCCTCACCCCCAAGCTTTCTAGGTCCGGATCCGAAAACGGTTTTGAAAACTGGCTAGGGTCATGAAAATAGCAGCGACCCATGGCACGACTTCACGAATATCAAGGCAAGGCCATTCTGGCCGCCAACGGATTCAAAGTTCCGCGGGGTCGAGCCGCGTTCAGCGCCTGATACGCTCCGATCGTAAAGCGGGCGTTCATCTCTATCCGTCCACCATGGTGAATGCTCCTGCCTTGGCGCGTCCGAGCGTTTCCGATAATGCAGGTACGAGCAGACGGATGTTCGTCGGGGTCGTCCAGGCAGATTTCGAGGATTAGTTGTCGCTTAACATCAGCTGATAAGCCTGATTATTTCGTCACTGGTAAGCCCGCGGCTTTCCAAGCTTTGAAGCCGCCGGCCATGGAGGGGTGGTTTTTGTAGCCCATGTTTTTTAGGCTCTCGGCCGCGAGCGCGGAACGGCCGCCTCCGCCGCAATGACAAATGATCATAGCGTTTGTATCGGGAACTTTTTCTTCGATGTCCAGCTCGATCGTGCCACGACTCATGTGAATGGCGCTGGGAATATGTTCCTCGTCCCATTCGTCTTTCTCGCGAACATCGGCAATGATCGCTTCGCCGTTTTTTAATGTCTCCGCCGCGACCTGCGGCGAGATCTCGGTGATGTTTTTCTTCGCCTCGGCAACCAACTTTTCGAAACGAGTTTGCTCTGCCATTCGAGATTTCTAACCACTAATGCACACGAATAAACACGAATTTCGCCCTCATTAGTGTCCATTGGTGTTCATTCGTGGTTAAATCCGTGTTATCCGCGCTATCCGTGGTTAAAGATTGCGTTCTATTCGTAACGCAGCGCTTCGATGGGATCGAGCGCGGCGGCTTTGCGCGCAGGATAGAACCCAAAGAAAACGCCAACGGCTGCACTGAACAAAAATGCGATAGCAATCGACGCTATTGAAATCAGCGTGGGCCAGTGCGCATAGATCGACAAGATTCTGGACGCTCCGATGCCGCAGATGATCCCGATCACGCCGCCAACCGAACTCAGCGTTACAGCTTCGATGAGAAACTGCGTGAGAATGTCGTTGCCGCGCGCTCCGACCGCCATGCGTACACCGATTTCGCGCGTCCGTTCAGTCACGCTCACTAGCATGATGTTCATGATTCCGATTCCGCCGACTAGCAGCGATACACCCGCGATTGCGCCCAGCAAAACCGTCATCACCCGTGAAGTTGCGGTGGCCGCTTCGGCGATCTCCTGTTGCGTGCGCACTGTGAAATCGTCGTCGCGCCCGGGGCGAATATTATGCCGTTGTCGCAGTAACGAGATAATTTGCTGTTGCGCCGCTGCGATCTGGCCTGGATCGCCAATCTGCACGTTAATGTTGCGCAAAGTGGTGCCGCCGATCACGCGTTTCATCGCGCTGGTGTACGGCATGACGACGATGTCGTCCTGATCGACACCCTGCGGGCTCAACCCTTTTGGCGTGAGTACGCCGGTGATCGTGAACGGCACATTTTTAATGCGCAGAATCTGCCCGATTGGATTTTCGTTGCCGTAAATCTGGCTCGCAGTCGTGCGGCCGATCACGCAAACTTTGTTCGCGCTGCGCACGTCCTGCGCTGTAAACGGCGCGCCGTCCGCCAGTGGCCACTGGCGAATATCAAAATAATCCGCCGACTCGCCGTAAATTCGGGTGAACCAATTTTGATTTCCGGCGGCGACCTGAGTCGTCGAAATAACTTCTTCGCTTACGCCGATTACACCGGGCACTTCACGACGAATTGCTTCAGCGTCTTCGATCTTCAACGTGCCGGCGCCGCCCCAGCCGGTCCGAATACCACTTGAAGTCGTGCTACCGGAAAAAATCAAGATCACATTTTCTCCGAGGCTGGCGATCTGTGCTTCCACCTGCGCCTTCGCGCCATTGCCAATCCCGACCATCGCAATGACCGCGCCGACACCAATGATAATACCCAGCGCTGTGAGCACCGAACGCATTTTGTTTCGACGCAGCGCGCGCAACGCAACGTGAAATGTGGGCGCGATTCGCATCGTATTCGTCAAATCGTTGAAGCGGCTTCCGGCGCGCCCGGCGGTCGCACCCTATCATTTTGAAGCTGTGTCGCTGCATCCGAGCGTTGCGAAACCAAATGATCATCCAAGATCATTCCATCGCGCATCATTACATTGCGACGTGCATAAGCGGCAATGTCCTGCTCGTGCGTCACCATGATGATCGTGATTCCGCGCTCGTTGAGCTGCTGAAAAATTGCCATGATCTCGATGCTCGTGCGGCTGTCGAGGTTGCCGGTCGGCTCATCTGCAAGCAGGATCTCGGGCTCATTAATCAACGCGCGCGCAATTGCCACGCGCTGTTGCTGGCCGCCGGAAAGCTGGCTGGGATGGTGATCCTCGCGACCGGCGAGTCCGACCGATGAAAGCACGCGATCGGCCTTTTCGCGAAGCTGCGCATGTGACAAGTGCTGTGTGCTGTAAACCAGCGGCAATTCCGCGTTCTCGCGCGCCGACGTGCGCGGCAGGAGATTAAAACTCTGAAAGACGAACCCGATTTTGCGATTGCGAATGTCAGCGAGCTGATCGCGATCTAATCCAGAGACATCGGCGTCATCCAGGAAATAGCTGCCGGAACTCGGCCGGTCGAGACAGCCCAGGATATTCATGAGTGTCGATTTTCCGGAACCGCTCGCACCCATCAGGGCGACGAATTCGCCACCCCTGATTTCGAACGACACGCCGCGGACTGCGGGCACTTCCATTTCGCCGGTGCGATAAACTTTGTGTACATCGACGAGCCTGACTAGCGCGCCATTGTTCATATCACCTGTTTCGTGGCGGACGCTGTAGTCGCTTTGCTCTGCGAAGCGCAGCGCTGAGGTGTTTGCAATGCGCGCGTCGCGCGTCTCACAGAGACGCGGCTACAGCAGTCTGGAAGCAGTAAGATGAATTCTCTTCCCATGAGCGTCATGGAAAGCGGCGTGGCCCTCCAGAAAACGGGTTGGTGGACGGAGATGCCGCCGGAGATTTCGAGGACGACTCGGCAGTGATAACGCGATCGCCTTCTTTTAATCCTTCGATGACTTCAGTCATCACGCCGTCACTGATTCCAGTCTTGATCTGCACCGGTTGCGGTTGGCCGCCGGACAAAAGATAGACGGTCCGCTCACTGGTACCGTGCTCGCGTCCTCCGCCGCGTTGTGCGCCGCTTGGCACACGCGTTTTCGATCCATCGCTCCCGACTCTCGGTCCAGTCATTTGTCCGGAGGCTGCTTCTACCGGGCGATAACGCAGTGCGGCATTCTTGATCTGAAGCACGTTGTCCTTGTGCGCGACCACAATTGATACGTTGGCCGTCATTCCCGGTTTCAATTTCAAATCCGGATTGCTTACGCCGATCACCGTGTCGTAGGTCACCACATTTTGCACCGTGATTGGCGCGTTTCGGACTTGGACGACTTTGCCGTGGAACGTGCGCATCGGAAAGGCGTCTACCGTGAAATCGACATCCTGCCCCACCTCCAGAACGCCCACGTCCGCCTCGGCCACATTGGCGTCAATCTGCATTTTGGTCAGATCATTGGCGATTTGGAAAATTACCGGCGCCTGCAAACTGGCCGCGACCGTCTGGCCAACATCGACATTGCGCGAAATAACTACGCCGTCGATTGGCGACGTGATTGTGCAGTGCTCAAGATCCGCCTTCGCTTTGTCCAGCGCACCTTGCTTGATCTTCACGTTTGCCTCTGCCTGGTGCAGGTTTGCCATTGCCTGATCCAGATCCGCCTGAGAGGAAGTTTTTCGGGCAAAAAGTTCCTTGGTGCGCGTGGCATTCACTTTTGCGAGTTCCAGCGCGGCCTGCGCGTTGGCGAGATCGCCTTCTGCCTGAGTGACTGTCGCCTGAAAAAGCGCTGGATCGATTTGCGCGACCACCTGGCCGGCTTTCACCTGCGAATTAAAATCCGCAAACAACTTTGCGATGTTGCCCGAGACCTGGCTGCCCACCTGCACGTTGACGACGGGATTGAGCGTGCCCGTCGCAGTTACCGCCTGCGTGATCGGGCCGCGCGTGGCAACGGCGATCTGATAATTTTCAGCGCCGCCGTCGCGGCATTGGCGCACAACGAAGGCGACAATGAGCAGCGCGACGATCAGGGCGATCCACGGGAAAAAACGTTTCATTCAGGTGGCAGTTGACTGCGCCTATAAGTAGGAGACAGGAACAAGCGATGCGCCGTTACATCGAAATTTACTCCATCATGCTGCGCAACTCGCTCATTCGGGAGATGAGTTTCAAGGCGAATTTCCTTCTGTGGATGATTGTCGAAGTTCTGTGGTTCTGCGGACAAATCGTTTTTTTTAGCATCATCTTCGGCAATGTGGATCGAATTGGCGACTGGACAAAATGGGAGGTAGTGCTGCTGCTGGGCACGCACCAGATGATCGCACAACTTTTCCAGGCATTCTTTTTCGTTAACGTCGCAAATATCCCAGAGCTCGTGCGCACCGGAAGGCTGGATTCACTGCTCGTCCTGCCGATCGACAGCCAATTTGCGGTGTCCACGAAACAGTTCGGGCTCGACAGCATCATCAACGCGGCGCTCGGAGGCGTGGTAGTCTGCGTATCGTTGTCCCGGCTGGGAGTAGTCCCGAATCCAATGTCCATCCTGCTTTACGTGACGGCGCTCGGATTTGGGATTGCCGTGCATTACTCCATCATGCTTGGGCTGGCGGCGGTGAGTTTCTGGATCGTGCGCGCTCAGGGATTGGTTTACGGTTATTTTAATTTTCTGAATATCGCGCGGTATCCGGACGCGATCTTTCCATGGCTCTTCCGCCTGATTTTCGGCTGGATCATTCCAGTGGTGATCATTGCGAATATTCCCGCGCGACTGCTCATCAAATCGTTGGGACAACCGTTTCCGCTGATGCTTCACCTCGTAATTGCATCGACCGTTGTGTTCTGGCTGTCCCGTGTCTTCTGGAGATTTGCTCTGCGGCATTACTCCAGCGCCAGCTCGTAACACAGTCATCATGGCCTTCCAGTCCATGCGGACATCCTGCCAGCAAAACAGCAGTACAGGCTGGCAGCCTGCACGATGAAACAGGCACAAATGAATGTGTTACGAAATCTCCGCTTGCGCGGTCAGAGAAATGTTCTTAATTAAGCGTCCATTTTCCCGGCGCCAGTCGATTAGAGGGCGCTTACAGCTATGGCAAAACGAACCAAAAAGAAGAGTTCCGTAAAGAAATCCGCTGCGCGGAAGCCGCGGGCGGCGCGCAAGGTTCACGCCAAGAAGGCCCGCCTTCGCAAGGCTACGTCGCGGCAGGCCGACTCGAAACGGAGCGCGCGTGGCACGAAGACCGCACGACATTCGCCGAAATACAGAAAACAGACCACGGAGTCGCCTGCGATTCTACTGGGCCTGAATCATCGGGAAAAGAAGCTGGATCCGTTCATCCGCCAACAAAAACAAAAGCTCCTCCAGCTTCGCGACGCTATGGTGGATTCGATGGCCGGTGTGGCCCAGGGAACTCTTCGCTCCCGCGCTGAAGGCAGCGAAGCTTCCGCATTTGGCATGCACCAGGCCGACGCCGGGTCCGACGCGTACGACCGCGATTTTGCCTTGAGTCTGCTTTCGCAGGAGCAGGACGCGCTTTACGAAATCGATGAGGCGCTCAAGCGAATCGAGCTGGGGACCTACGGAAAGTGCGAAATGTCTGGCAAACCAATCCCGCGCGCCCGACTTGAAGCAATTCCATTCGCGCGTTTCACGGTCGAATGCCAATCACAGTTAGAAAAGCAGAATAAAGCGTCCCGGGTTCGTCAATCGGTCACTTCTTTGTTCGGCTTGACTGACGAGGAAGGCGGCGAGGGCGAGGAGGAGGAAGTTACTCCGGCGGAAGTAAAGGAGTGAGACGAATGGCGCAGGAAATTGTCACTCTTGAATGCACCGAGGCGAAAGCGTTAGGCAAACCGCCTTCGCGCTACATGACCACGCGAAACAAAAAAAGCCCGCGCACGCCAAATCGGCTCGAGAAAAAGAAATACAATCCCTTTTTGCGGCGACACACATTGCACCGCGAGACTAGGTAATCATTGATGCAGCCAAAAACGCCAAAGCGACGCTCCGCCTTCCGTCGCGCCAATCGCCCGATGCCGCGACGTCGGATCGACATTGCTCTCGAAGCAATCGATTACAAAAACCCCGATCTCCTGAAAAAATTCGTCACCGAAAGTGGCAAAATTCTTCCTCGCCGCGTGACCGGCATGCCCGCGTACATGCACCGCAAAATCACGCGCGAGATCAAGCGCAGCCGCTCCGTGCTGTTAATGAAGTGAC
>Ga0307278_10000359_pt1 | contig 22965 bp, 28 predicted proteins | sample ER_DNA_117_FD_194482 | JGI IMG/M metagenome (GOLD analysis project Ga0307278, IMG submission 194482) | Bulk soil microbial communities from the East River watershed near Crested Butte, Colorado, United States - ER_DNA_117 | ecosystem: Environmental > Terrestrial > Soil > Floodplain | place...
CGACCGGATGGCGTGGTTGAAGGGCGGCGTGGTCGCGAACGTGGTCGTCCCGACGCCGGACTACGTGCGGTTGGCCACCCACTACGGTTCCGGCCGGACTTCTGCGAGGCCGCCGACCCGGAGTCGAAGGGGATCGTGGAGCACCTGGTCGGTTACGCCAAGGGTGACCTGCTGGTGCCGCAGGCGCCGTTCACCGGCCTGGCCGCCGCGAACGCCGCGGCGCAGACGTGGTGGGTTGCGGTCAACACCCAGGCGCATTCGGAGATCGCCGCCGTCCCACGGGAGCGGCTCGCCGCCGAGCGAGAGCTGCTGGGGCCGCTGCCGTCGCTGCGGCTGCGCCTGGGCACGGTGACGACCCGCAAGGTCGACCGGCTGTCGTGCGTGCGGTTCGGCTCGGCCCGCTACTCGGTGCCCACCCGCCTGATCGGCCACACCGTGGAGCTGCGCAACAGCGGCGGCCGGCTGCTGGTGGTGGAGGCACCCACCGGCGAGATCGTCGCCGACCATGCGCTGGTGGCACCCGGCGAGGCCTCGGTCGCCGATGAGCACTACGGCGGGCCGCGGCCGGCGCCCAGACGGGCGGTGCGACCCAAAACCCTTGCGGAGAAGGCGTTCTGCACGCTCGGCCCGGTCGCCGAGGCGTTCATCACCGGCGCCGCCGCGGCCGGGCACACCCGGCTGGGGCCCGAACCGGAGCAACTGGCCGCGCTCCAAGCGGCCTACGGGCGCCAGGCGCTGCTGGCCGCGTTGGAGCGGGCGGTCACCTTCGGCCGCTGGCGCGCGGCCGACGTGCGCTCCATCCTGGACGCCGGCGCTGGCATCCCGCAGCCCCGCCCGGCCGGGGACGCCCTGGTGCTCGAGCTGCCGGCCGTGCCGACCCGGCCGCTGGCCGACTACGCCATCGGCGGTTCTGGGGCAGGTGCACGGTGAGCGCCCCCGCCCCGATGCTGGCGCCTGACCTTCACGCTGGGCTGCGCCGGCTCAAGCTGGCCGCGATGCGCGCACTCGCGCCGGAGCTGCTGGTCACCGCCAAGACCCAACGCTGGGCGCCGGAGGAGCTGCTGCGCACCCTCGTCGAGGCCGAGATCACCGCCCGGGACGCCGCAGGCGCCCGCAACCGGCTCAAGGCCGCTGCCTTCCCCGTGGCAAAGACCCTGGAGGAGTTCGACGTCGCGGCGTCCTCGATCCCCCGCGCGACGTTCGACTACCTGGCCAGTCTGGAGTGGATCACCGCCCACGAGAACCTGTGTCTGGTCGGGCCGGCCGGCACCGGCAAGAGCCACACGCTGATCGCGCTGGGCGTCGCCGCGGTCCAAGCCGGCCACCGGGTCCGCTACTTCACCGCTGCCGAACTCGCCGAGACCCTCTACCGCGGGCTGGCCGACAACTCGGTCGGCCGGGGCATCGACACCCTGCTACGCGCCGACCTGGTCATCGTCGACGAGCTCGGGTTCGCCCCGCTGGACGACACCGGCGCCCAGCTACTGTTCCGGTTCGTCGCCGCCGCCTACGAACGCCGCGCCCTGGGCATCGGCTCGCACTGGCCGTTCGATCAGTGGGCCCCGGTTCCTCCCCGAGCACACCACCGCGGTCTCGCTGCTGGACCGGCTCCTGCACCACAGCATCGTGGTCGTCACCGAGGGCGAGTCGCCCCGCATGCGCCAGGCCCGCAGCCAAGGAGGCACACGCATGAACAAGACCTGAGCAACCCCGAGGGGTGGGGACATCCCGTTGGCCACCACCGGGGACCACAACTTGGCCGTTGACAAGCCGCTTGTCACCAGCGTAGGCGCCCTGCCCCTGGAGCGCGGTGTACCGGGTGCCGAGGAAGGGCAGCTCGATCACCGCAGCAACCACGGTGCCCGCTTCGGTGAGGCTCAGCGACACCGCGCACAGCGGGATGCCGTGCAGGAAGTTCACGGTGCCGTCGATGGGGTCGAGCATCCAGACGGGGCCGTCGCCGGCCGGACCGTAATGCCTAGTCACAACCATGCACGTCAGGAACTTCGGCCACCGGCCGGGAGGCAGCGATGTCCGCCGCCAACGGCACCAGTTCCACGCCCGCCGGACGGCGAGCCTGGCGGCTTCGGTGCGCTGGTGCGCTCGTATCGGCGGCGGTGGGGCATGACCCAGGCGCAGCTCGCCGAGCAATGCGGGCTCTCGCGGCAGTTCGTCTCCAACGTCGAACGCGGCCGGGTGCCCGGCATCCAGGAGTGGCAGGAGCGCACCTTGCCGCTGGTCAGCGTGCTGGGCATCCCGCCCGAGGAGCTGACCGGCCTCGGCGTGCTGAGCCGGCCGGAGGCGCGGCTGCTGCGGCTGGCCGGTCAGACCGGCACGGTCTCGCGGAGCCAGGCGACCGGCCAGGTCCGCCTGGCGCTGTCGGCCGCCGACCTTGGCGAGCTGGCCGCAGCCGCGGCCGAGCTGGCCTTGGAGACCGAGGTGACGCTGGCCGCGGTGGCGGCCGAGCGGGGTGAGGCGCCTCCCGCGCCTGGTGACCAACGGGCGCACCAGGCGGCGGTGGGGCATGCCAGGACGCACGTGCGGTGGCTGCTGGGCCTGCTCGGCTGCTGGGACTACCGGCTCACGCCCACCACCCCGCCCGCAGCCGACGCCTCGGCCATGGTGGTCCGGTCGGCCGGCGCGGGCGACAGCTATTGAGGTCGACCGGATGTCGCGCCCGCCCAAGCCGATCAAGCCCGCCGCCTCAGCGGCATCCGGGCCAGGGGGCCGGGTGGTGCTTCGCACGGAGGAGCTGGCCGTGCTGATCGAGCAGACCGTCGCCAGCGCACCACGGCGTGCCTGACGGCGCTGGCGGCGCCGACACGGCTGCGGCCACCACCCCGCCACCGCCTGGTGCCGGACGACCCACCCGACCGGTGGCCCCTGGCCGAGCTGGTCGCCGCCCAGCGGCGCCGGCAGTGCCTGTCGCTGGCCGAGGTCGCCCGCCGCCTGCGCCGGGCCGCCGTTGCGGAGGGGAGCCACGGCGGCGCCACGCGGCAGTGGGTCAGCGAGCTGGAACGCAAGGGACGCATCCCGCGCCCGGACGCGCTGCGCTGGCTGGCGGTCGCGCTCGAGCTGCCGGTCGAGGAGGTCGCCACTGCCGCCGAGCAGCAGCGCGCCACCCGGCAGCACGCCCGCTGGCTGGCCGTGGCCGAGCGGCTGGGCCGTGTGCTGGATCAGGCGGGCTAGGGCGATGCCGGCCAACAGCGCGGCCCGCACCGGGCAGTACCAGACACCGTTGCAGCGCGAGCGCTACCTGCGCGGCTGGAGCCTGCAGCAGGTCGTCGACCAGGTTGAGCGGCTGAGCTGGGAGCTGGACGGCCGCGAGCTGGGCTTGACAGCGTCTTGCACAAAGCCCTGAGCTGGGCGTTCGACGCTGTTGTCGGTGCGGGTTGCACACTGCCCGGTCTGGCGTCCTGCACCGCCGGGAACGGTGAGCGCCGAGCCGTGCGTGGCGAGTTTCATCAGGTGGTGGCGCGCGGTTCTCCTCGTGGTTGCTTCGAAGACGCCTGCGCGTCAGCCCGCAGCCGTGTAATGCCGGGGAAGCGGTAGGGGATTCCACGGTGGTGCGGGTGTCATCTGCCAGCGGTGTGCGGCAAGCGCGGTCGGCGCGACCCCGCGGGGCGGTTGTCACAGCGGCCGGTCCACAGATGCGCGCCATCCTGCACGAACTGGCACTGCCGACCTTCCACCGGTTCGCACGCCGGTGGCGGTATGCCGTCCTGGCCGAGGACCTGCCCACGGACGGCGCCGGCGCCGATCCGCCTGCCCAGCAGGCCAAGTGGGCGAAGATCGGGCTCCTCCGCGAGGCGCTGGCTACCTTCCCGCTGGCGCTGTGGCTGGATGCTGACATCCTGCTGACACGCGATGACGAGGACCCTGCGTCGCATCTGCATCCTGACCACTTCCAGGCGTTGGCCATGGAACAGGTTCCGTGCGAACACCGGGTCAACCCCAACACCGGGGTGTGGCTGCTGCGGTCTTGCCCAGCGGCGTTCGCCTTCCTGGACGCGGTCAGGGCCGCGGGACCCCAGCCCGGCCCGTGGGCCGACCAGGGGGCGGTCTTAGCCGCGCTGGGTTGGGATCGTGGCGACGAGCGGTACTACTGGGCACGCCCGGGTCGCGGCAACCGGTTCCTCGCCGGCACGAGCTGGCTGCCTCCCGGCTGGAACCAGCCCTATCTGGGCAGGCGCACCGACGCGGACGCGTTCAACAGCAGCGCCCGGTCCTACGCCGACCGGCCAGCCGTCAGCCGTCCGCATGCCCTGCACTTCATGGGCATGTCACCGGCCGCGCGGTACCGGCACATGGCCGCGGTGGCGAAGTCGCTCCCGGTCCTCGGCGTCGCCCCGGGCGGCGCTTCGCCCACGCCCGGCGGCGACGGCATGAGCCCGTCGGCTCCCCCAACAGCTCTTGAGAGTCACTGACCAGCTCAGGGCTTTGCGCAACACGCTCTTGAGCGTCAACACCGTCAGCCGCTGGGAGCGCGGCGTGATCGCCGTGCCGCACCTGCCCTACCCGCACCTGCTGGCGATGCTGTACGGCAAGCCGGCCGCCGAGCTGTTCCCCGCGTTGCACAAGCCGGTCGCCCAGACGCGGCCGGTGCTGCCTGCCGAGGTCGAGCGGGCACTGGATGCGATCTTCGCCGGGCTGGAGGTGATCTGCCATGCCGGCCCGGCTGAGCTGGCCCTGCTCCGCCGCCAGTTCACCCACCTGCTTGCGATGGTCGCCAGCAGCGGAGCAGAGGACGGTCATGCGCGCGCGTCGTGACCGCCGTGCGCCCGGCGGCGTCCACGCAGGCGGGCGCCGGGTCGGTGTGGTCAGCGGGTACGTGTTCACGCTGGCGCGCGCCTCGGCGCGCCTGACCCAAGAGCAGTTGGCCGAGCGGCTCCACGTGGATGCTGCACCATCCAGCGCGCTATTAGGAGAGAACAGCCTGCGCCGTCCCAAGCGCGGCCATCAGACGCCTCCGAAGGCCCCTCACGGCCCCTCCTCACCGGCGGGTGGCGAGGCCAGCCGCCGTCGCCGCTCCTCGCTCAGGCGCGTGACCCGCACGCCGGCGTTGATCTTGTAGCGCCGGTTCACGCTCACCACCACCGCCGTCAGGCCTTCCAGGTAGCGGGCCAGCCGCAGCGGCCCCGCGTCGATCCCCCGGCACCCCGGGATCGCGTCGGCGAGCCCGATCACCACCGCCCTGGCCGCTGGGTCGTCGCCCACCACCAGCACGTCGGTGTCCACCTCACGGGACGGGTCGGCGAGCAGCCGCGGCGGGGCGTGGTGGAACGCGGCCGTCACCCGCGACGCCGGCAGCAGCGCCTGCGCCTGCTCGGCCGCGCTGCCCTCCGCCACCGGCAGCATGGTGGCGCCGAGCTCGTCCCAGCCGAGCGGGTTGACGACGTCGACCACCACCTTGCCGCCGAGCGCCCCGGCCAGACCCGGCAGCAGCGCCGCCTGCCCCTCGAACGGGAAGGTCAGCAGCACCACCTCGGCGTCCGCGGCGGCCTCCTCGTTGACCACGGGACGGATCGGCAGGTCACGGCCGCCGAGCAGTTCGGCCACCACACGCCGGCACCGCTCGGCGTCGCGCGAGCCGAGCAGGACCTCGTGCCCCGCCAGCGCGAACCGCAACGCCAATCCCTTTCCCTGCGGGCCGGTCCCGCCGAGCAGACCGAGGGTGAGCTGATCGGCCATGCCATCGCCTCCTTCGAATGCCCCGCAGGCAGGGCGACTGCGCCTTCGCCGGGCGACTCGCCACTGTTGGTGACGGCTTCCTGCCGTCGTCTGCCCGGGAGGCTACCGGACACCACCGGCGCCGGCCCCGAGCCAACCTTCCGCCGCCACCCCAACCGCTCGGATCCGCTGGTCCTCCGGGACCGTGGCCGCGGCGCACCAGCCAGCCTGCGGGTGCCCATCGTCCTCGGCACCCGCATCGAAGCCCTGCTGGTGATCGCCTGGGACGCCACCAGGGCTCCGAGCAGCGCCATGCTCACCGTGGTGCAACGCTTCGCCGACCAGACCGCCCTGGCCATCGAGCGGGCCCGCACCCGCGAAGCCCAGGCCGAGGTCACCGCCCTCTCCGCGCGCCTCCAGGCCGGCCTGCTCCCCACCCCCTCCGTCGGCGACCCGCACCTGGCGATCCACACCCGCTACCAGGCCGGCGAGGACCGCCTGCTCCTCGGCGGCGACTTCTTCGACGCCGTCGAGCGCGCCGACGGCACCCTCACCCTCCTGATCGGCGACGTCTCCGGCCACGGCCCCGACGCCGCCGCCCTCGGCGCCACCCTCCGCGCCGCCTGGCGCGGCCTCTCACTGACCCTGCCCGACCCCGTCGCCATCGTCGGCGCCATGGCCGCCGTCCTCGCCGCCGAGCACCCAGGCGAGGAGACCTTCGCCACCGTCTGCTGCGGCTGGGTCCCCCCCACCCGCGACCAGGCCACCTTCGTCGTCGCCGGCCACCCGCCCCCGCTGCTGCTCAGCGACCAGGTCGAACGGATCGACCTGCCCAGCGGCCCACCCCTCGGCCTGGGCACCCGCTGGACGGGCACCACCATCACCCTGCCGCCGGACTGGACCCTGCTGCTCTACACCGACGGCCTGATCGAGGCCCGCAGCGGCCCCCGCCCCGGATCCGACCGCTTCGGTGAGCATGGCCTGCTCGCCCACCTCGCCGGCCAGCCCGAGCCTGCTAGGCTCGACGGCGCCGGCCTCGACGCCCTCCTCGCCCACGTCCAGCACCTCAGCGGCGAGCGCTTCGCCGACGACGTCGCCGTCCTGCTGGTCCGCCACCACCCCGACCGTTCCGACCAAGGAGGTTCGTAGTGACCCCTCCCGCCCCCAAGCTGGTCGCACCCGGGGAAGGCAAGTCCGTGATGCTCTACGGCGTCCGGTTCAGCTACAAGGTCGTCACCGCCGACTCCGGCGGCACCCTCGCCCTCCTCGAGGTCGAGATCCCCGCCAGAACCTTGGTCAAGCCCCACACCCATACCAAGGAAGACGAGTTCTCCCTGATCAGGTCCGGCACCGTCGGCGTCCGCGTCGGCGACCGCGTCCTGCAGGCCACCCAGGGCGCTTACCTCGTCAAGCCACGCGGAGTACCCCACGCGATGTGGAACGCGGACACCACCCCCGCGACCATCCTCGAGATCCTCTCCCCCGCCGGCCTTGAGACCTATTTCGAGCAGCTGGGACCCGTCCTGGCCCACGAGGGCGGCTCGGGCCCCCCTGAGTACCACCAGCTCGCACGGGACTACGGCCTCACCATCGAGGACGACTGGATCGAGGAGCTGGAGCGCACCTACGGCGTCAAGCTGTGACGTCCGGCAACGGGTGCGCCGCCGTGAACTCCTCCACCGTCAGCCCCAGCAGCACCTCGTCGTGGTGCCGGCCGCCCATGAACACCGCCCGCCGCCGGCGGCCCTCCACCACGAACCCCAGCTTCGCGTGCAGCTCCAGCGACGCCGTGTTGTAGGCGTACACGCCGACGTTGGCCTTCTGGTAGCGGCGCTCCCCGAACATGTAGCGGAGCAGCAGCACGATCGCCTCGCTGGCGTACCCCCGCCGCTGGTGCGGCCGGCCGACCCCCAAGCCGAACCCGAACGTCCCGGCCAGCCGGTCGCTCTGGTGCGTGCCGATCGACCCGACCAGGCACCCCTCCGACAGCGACTCGATCGCCAGGTCGAAGTCGTCCACCCCCACCTGCAGCGCCTGCGCCGCCCGCTCCGCAACCCAGCGCCGATACCCCTCCGCCGACCGAGGCTGGAACAGCAGCCCCCCGCTGCGCACGTCCTCCGACTCCTGGTCGAACCGCATGAACGACTCCCAGTCGCCCGGCTCGATGCCGCGCAACCGCACGCGCTCGCCCTCCCAGATCGACCCCATGCTCCCGGACGCTAGCCCAGCCATCACCCCCATGCCAGCCAGATACGACACACTCCCACCCTCCGCCACCAGAGAGGACTCCCACCGTGCCCGACCCCGCCCACGTCCGCCACAACCGCGCGAGATGGAACCAGACCGCCGACGAGTACCAGGCGGACAACGCCGCGCAGATCAGGGAGCAGGCGTTCAGCGGCGACATCGCCTGGGGCCTCTGGGCGATCCCCGAGTCACGCCTCCACGTCCTCGGCGACGTCAGCGGCAAGGACGTCCTCGAGTTCGGCTGCGGCGGCGCCCAATGGTCGACCGCCCTCGCCCGTCACGGCGCCAGACCCGTCGGCCTCGACCTCTCCGAACGCCAGCTCGCCCACGCCCGCCGCCTCGCCGGCGAGACCGGCATCGCCTTCCCGCTCGTCCAGGCAAGCGGCGAGCAGCTCCCCTTCGCCGGCGCCAGCTTCGACGTCGTCTTCGCCGACCACGGCGCCTTCTCCTTCGCCGACCCCGACCGCACCATCCCCGAGGCAGCCCGTGTCCTGCGGCCCGGCGGCCTGCTCGCCTTCAGCCACACCAGCCACATCTTCGAGATCGCCACACCCGATCACGCCGAGCACGCCACCGACCGGCTCGTCCACGACTACTTCGACCTCCTCGAAATCGAGGCCGACGGCATGGTCCACTTCAGCCTGCCCTACAGCGGCTGGATCGCCCTGTTCCACGCCAACGGCCTGGTCGTCGAGGAGCTGATCGAACCACGCCCCGATCCCGACGCGGTCAGCACCTACCGCGACCACGAGGACCGTGACTGGGCACGCCGCTGGCCCTCCGAGTCCATCTGGCGAGCACGCAAGCGCTGAGAAAGGGCGGGGAGGGGGCGGCCACGAGGGCTGTCGGGCCCTCGCGCCGTGGTCCCCCTCCCCTGACCGGGGGTCGACGCCGGTTTGGCAGGGTCTACCCGGCGCGCGCAGCAGTCCCTACAACGGGCGCCACCGGCGAGGACCGCCGGGGACCGCTTGTTCCCGACCTGCTGCCACCACGCTGCGCCGCCGACAAGGCGACAACTCGGTGAGGACGATGGGGATGGCGGCGAGTATTGCCGTGCCAAGGATGGCACCGATGGGCTAGCCTCATTCACGTCGGCGCTCCTCGTAGCGTCGGCCATGGCCCCGGGAGAGTGTCGGCTCTCCGCGGGGCCTGTTACCCAATCGGCCAACGCTTGCTGGCGATTCGGGCAGCCGGCCGTTGCCGGTCGGCAGTGCCGGTCTTGTCCAGCACATGTCTGGTGCCGGCTTCTCGCTTCCAAGGGGTCTGCCCGGCAAGGCCGGGGCTTACGTCCCCTCCACGAGCGTTTAGGGTCTCCGGGCCACCCCCGGCGACGAAGTCGTCTACCAGCGCCGCGAGATTGCGAGCCGCATTGAGGTCACGGTCAATGCGGATACTGCAGGCCTCGCACTGGAAGGTCCGCGCGTTCAGGGGCAGCTTGGCTTTCACTGTCCTGCAGGCCGAGCAGGTCTTCGACGACGGATACCATCGGTTGGCTTCGATCAGCGCAGACCCGTACCAGGTGGTCTTGTAGGCGAGCTGGCGGCGAAGCTCAGCAACTCCCGCATCGGCGACCGCACGGGCCAAACGCCGGTTGCGGGTCATACCCGCGACATTCAACCGCTCGACTACGATCGTGTCGTGGCTAGCCGCGAGCCTGGTGGTGAGCTTGTGCAAGCTATCGCGACGCACCTGCGCGATTTGAGCATGTGCCCGGCCCAGTCGTCGTTGGCTCTCTTGCCAGCCGATCGATGGTGTGCGCAGCGTGCCGTCGGGTGCTCGCGGGCCGTAGCGGCGGGCAAGCTGCCGGTTGAGCCGCCGCAACCGCCGTTGGGCATGCTCAAGCGCTCGGGGGTTGGCGATCACCTGCCCCGTGGACAGCACTGCCAGGTTGCAGATGCCGACATCCACGCCGACCGGGCCCGCACGCCGCTGGGCTGCTGAGGGGCTGGGAGGGACGGCACGCTGGACCTCGGCGGTGAACGAGACATACCAGCGGTCGGCTGTCCGCGAGATCGTCGCAGCAAGGATCCGTGCGTTGCCACGCTCGAGGCGGCGGGCGAGCTTGCGGGTGGACTCGTGAGTACGAATCTGACGAAGCCTGGGCAGAGTCACGTGATGTCTATCTGGCTCAACACGGATTATTCCAGTGGTGAACCGGTAGCCAACGCGGGCGCGGCGTTTGCACTTGAAGCGAGGAAAGCCGACCTGTGGACCCTTGCGCTTGCCGTGCTTGGAGTCCGACCAGTTCTTTAGCGCTCGTGCCAGCGCATCCAGCCCAGAGGAGTAGCTCTCCTTGGAGTTCTCTGACCACCAGGGTGCGGCTTGGTGCTTGGCACGGTTCCACTCCCGCCGCAAGGCTGGCAACGTCCAGGGAACGTCAACGTCCGACCCGGCGCTACGCTCCTCCAGGCGCTGCTTTACCAGGTCAAGGCCCCAGTTGTAGGCGAAGCGGGCTGCGCCCCAGTGGGACTCCAGCGCTCTTGCCTGCCGTGGGGTGGGGTCAAGAGCGTATCGATACGCCTGGATTACAAGCATCTCGGTATACATCTTATTCGAACATGCGTTCCCTCCAAAGTGCGAACCTGCTGTTGTCGACGACGATTGGACATGGCTACGGCATGCGACTCACTCACCCAGCGGGTCGGCCGGCTCGCCAGACGCCTCGGAATCACAGCGCACCTGCACCTGCTGCGACACTTCTCCGCCACCGAGCTGCTGGCCGGCGGCGCCGACCTTCGCACCATAGCCGGCCGGCTCGGCCACGGCTCAGGCGGCGCCACCACCCTGCGCGTCTACGCCCACCCAGTCACCAAGGCCGACCGGCGCGCCGCGGCACTCATCGGCCAGCGCCTCAAACGACCCAGCCAGCCGCGATACCTCCCCAACCGGGGCGACTACCGGCCGCCACGGCCAGACTGGGTAGCCGTGGCGCGCCCGCGCGCCTGTGGCGAGCCGGACTGCCCTCCGGCCGGAACCTCGCTCCCCCGGCGGCCGCTGGCCGGTCCGGCCGCCGTCGCCCAGCTCGACAGCCCGCCATCCGCTCCCCACACCTGGACGTCGCCCGAGCTCGTCGGACACGGCTCGAACACTGCGACGCGGCAGTGGCAGGTCGTGAACCGGCATTGGGATGCGAGCGGTTTTACAGGTCGCACCATGGTCTCCCCGCAGGTCCCCTTGCATCCCCACCTGTACCGGCAAACCGCCCGTGACGTGGGCAAACGGCCTGCCCACAGCTGCCGCCTTTACCGAGCGTCCCCGGCCGTTCCGGCCCGTCCCCCGCGGCCTGGCGTCGGGCGGAGGGAAGGTGGAGGGAAATCCCGGGCCGCCGTCTGACCACAGCCTCACACCTGCCCTTGCCGCGTAGTCGTGACCTGGCCGCAAGTTCAGGCCGATACCTCAGACCCCATTGTTGGCAACATACCTGGTTGAGGCCATGGAAACGTGAGGGACGCCTTCGTCCAGAACCCTCCGTCGTGGCTGCTACGAGCCGGCGGTAGAGGAGCCGATGGGCCGGCGGCTGGCGGTCGCCTTCGCCGAACTCGCCGTAGCAGTCTGACGTCGGATCGTAGTCGCGGCTTCGTCATGTGATGGACGAGCCACATGCAGCAGCGCCGTTCCGACCAGCGCTCCCACCTCGCGGCTTGCATCGGTGGCGTGCGACGACTGCAGCAACGTCGCGATGTCCTGCGGCGATACTCGGGCCACAGAAGGCACGCACGCCGCTGTTGCGGCTGCGGTGCGTCACGGTGCAGCAACCACCTACCGTCCGGGGTTGCGTGCGCGGCGGACTCCCCACAGCAGCACGCCCAGCCAGACCACGATCACCACGCCTGCCAGGGCGCGCGGATAGTCGCCCGGCAGCACCGAGGTATTGCCCGGCTGGGTGGCCCGCCCGACGCCATAGAGGACGGGCACGCTGGCCAGCACGAGCACGCCCGAGACGACCAGGCCGACCTGGAGTGGCCAGCGCCAGGCCGCGGGCACGCGCTCGCGCAGGCGGCGGCCGACTAGGTGGACCAAGGGGGCGAGCACGAGGTCGTGGGCCAGCAGCAGCCCGACCAGCCAGCGCAGCCACACCGCCGGCATGGTCTTGGCCGCGTCCCGGACCAGGCCGGCCATACCGAACAGCCCGACGGCGCCGCCGACAGCCAGCCCGCCCCACCACCTCCAGCCCGCCAGTGGCTCCGCCGACTGAGCGGGTGTCGTCGCTTGGGTCACAGGACCGTCACCGACTCCAGCCATTTGGTCTGCATGACCCCGGGGTTGTTGGGGGCGATCAGGCGTACCGGGTAGCCGTGATCGGGGTGCAGTGGGCCACCGTTCAGCTCCAGCGCCAGCAGGGTGTCGGGGTCGCGGACGTGGGACGGGTTGAGCACCACGGTGGACGACCCGCCGCGCTGCAGCGACTGCACCCGGACGGCCGCGTCGTGGGAAGCTCCGACCTCGTCGAGCAGGGCACGCAGGCGGACCCCGCGCCAGTGCACCTCCTGGCTCCAGCCCTCGACGCAGGCGATCGGCAGGTGGGCGGCGTGGCCCATGCTGCCGGCCATGCGGGCCTGGAGGTCGGCAAGCGACAGGGCGGCTGGCCGCTCGATCCGGCCGCCGACGGCCAGGCGCCAGCCTGGGTCGGCGAGCTTCCCGGCCACCCCTGCCGAGACCGCGTCCTTGTTGACCGGCAGACCCTGCGGGCCAACCCCCTGCCGCCTGGGCGCGAGCACGGCCAGGCGCCGCAGCGGGGTGAACGCCTCGCCTACGGTAACCAGCAGCAGCACCCCGGCCGCGACCGCGGTGGTGGCCAGAAACCGGCGTCGCTCCAGGCTCGCGGCATCGCTGGCCGCGGCCCGCCTACTGGTCAGGCAGCGGCGCACCAGCGGTAGCTTGGCCGCGACATGGACGATGATCGCGCCAGCCACGATCCAGGCTGTCCAGTAGTGGGTGGCGATGAAGTCGAAGCCCCAGCCGTACCAGTAGGCGATGTTCATCAGCCCGGTGGCCAGCAGCAACAGGGTGCCACCGAGCAGCGGCACGATCGCCGCCCGCTCGATGGCGTGAGCGAGGTTGCGCACCGGCGGCCAGCGATACAGGTTCGGATAGACCGACCAGAGCTTGGCCAGCAGCACCGGGAGCAGGGCGATGCCGGAGAACACGTGCAGGCCCTGGCTCCAGCGGTACAGCCACGCGGGCCGGCTCGGCCAGGCGAACCAGACGGGTGGATGCTGGATCAGGTGGGAGAGCAGGCCGGTCAGCAGGCAGACGCCGAACAGCACGCCGACCGCGATCCCAAGGACGGCGGTGGCGCGCTCGTTCCTGGCCTTGGACGTGAAGCTCAAGCTCATGGCGGCCAGCGTACGGGCGCTCCCGTCCCAGTGGGCTGGGCGTTCCCGGGCTGTAAGGACTCGATCAGCGACCGGAAAGACGCTGCCTGTTGCCGCCCGACGGGTGGGTGCCAGCGGGCAGACGGACGGTGAACTCGCAGCCGCCGGGGACGTTGGCGACCTCGATGGTGCCGCCATGGGCGGCGACCAGCCCGCGGGCGATGGCCAGCCCCAGACCGGCACCCTTGGTGGTGCGGGCCGGGTCACCGCGCCACAGCTGGTCGAAGATGCGGGGAAGGTCGGCCTCGGGGATGCCGCCGCAGCCGTCCCTGACCCGCAGCACCGCCGCACCGTCGCCGTCCCCGGCCGCCACCAGCAGGCGACCGCCGCGTGGGGTGTGGCGGATGCCGTTGACGACCAGGTTGGCGAGCACCCGGCCCAGCTGGTCCCGGCCGGCCAGCACGGGACGGTCGCCATCGAGCTCGGCCTCTAGGAGGATCCCGGCGGCGGTCGCCTCGGGCTCGAAGCGGTGCAGCACCTCAGCGGCCAGGTCGGGCAGGGAGGTGGGCTCCAGCTGCAGCGTGACCGCACCAGCCTGGATCGCCGACAGCTCGAACAGGTCGTCCACCAGGGCGCTGAGGCGTTGCACATTGGCAGTCAGGCCGGACAGGTAGCGGTGGCGGGTGGCCTCGTCGGGAGCCAGGTCGTCGGCCAGCGCTTCGGCCAGTGCCCGCAGGCTGGCCAGCGGGGTACGCAGGTCGTGGGAGGCCCAGGCGATCAGATCGCGCCGGCCCTGTTCCATGCGCCGCTCCCGTTCGCGGGCCTCCGCGAGCCTTGCCGCCGCCCCGTTCAGGGTCTCGGCAATGAGCGCGACCTCAGCGGTGCCTTGGACCTGGGCGCGGACGGCCAGGTCGCCGGCCTCCAGCCGTCGCGCCGTGACGGCCAGGGCCTCCAGGTCGGCCGCGACCTGCCTGGCGGTGGCCACCCCGTAGGCTACCCCGGCCCCGGCCGCCACCGGCAGGGAGGCCAGGACCACGGCCAGGTCGTGGCTGGAGACGAGCATCTGGGTGCTCACCGCCCACAGGCCGGCCAGCGCAACGACCGCCGTGACGGCTCCGGTCAGCGCGCCCAGCCGTGCCACCTTGGCCCGTCGCCGGCGCAGCCGCTGCTGGAGCCCCAGCCCGACCGCGACCACGAGCAGCGCGGCCAGGGTGATGACGGCCAGCAGCGTGCCCGTCTGGTCAGGCGGGATCCCGACCAGGCGGGCCACCAGCGCGCTGCTGGCCAGGCCGCCCAGGAACCAGCCCAGGGCCGCTGGGCTGGCGCCGCTGCGCACGCTCATGGCTCGACCGGGACGAACCGGTAGCCGACGCCGTAGACGGTCTGCAGCCGCAGCGGGTTGGAGGGGTCGTCCTCGACCTTGGCCCGCAGCCGTCGCATGTGCACGGTGACCGTGGAGGTGTCGCCCAGCCAGGTGTATTCCCAGACCTGGCGGAGCAGCTGGCTCCGGGTGAACACCTGGCGCGGATGGTGGACCAGGAAGGCCAGCAGGTCGAACTCGCGCACGGTGAGCGAGACGGGCCGGCCGGCGACGGTCACCTCGCGGGTGGCCGGGTCGACCACCACATCCCCGGCCCGCAACGGCGCCGGTCGCTGGCCCTCGCCGGACGCCGACCGGCGCAGCACGCTGCGCACGCGGGCGACCAGCTCCCGGGGGCTGAACGGCTTGACCACGTAGTCGTCGGCGCCCAGCTCCAAGCCCACGATCCGGTCGGTCTCGTGGCCCTTGGCGGTCAGCATGATGATCGGTGTGGCGCCCTCGGCGCGGACCTGCCGGCAGACGTCCAGGCCGTCGACACCGGGCAGCATGAGGTCCAGCACGATCAGGTCGGGCGTGTCGGCCGCGAGTGCGGCCAGCGCCCCGTGCCCGTCCTCGGCCACCCGGACGTCATAGCCCTCCCGCTCCAGGTAGTGCTGGACGACCTCGCGGACGGTCGGCTCGTCGTCGACGACCAACACCCGTTCCCCTGCCAAGTCCAGTGCCCCTTTCTGGCTTCGACGGTGGCACATTCGGGCTGACGCCGCCAGGACTGTCCCGGTCCCGTCACGACTTCGTAAGCGCCGTTGGGCTTGACGCTCAGGCAGCCGGCTCCCAACGTCGGAGGCCATGCGCGTCCTGGTCACCGGCGGCGCCGGCTTCGTCGGCAGTCACGTCGTCGACCTGCTGGTCGAGGCCGGCCACGAGGTTGTCTCGCTGGACCGGCTGCACCCGCGCGCCCACGCCGGGCGCCCCGCCTATCTGCGCGGCGACGTCGAGCACCTCGAGGCAGATCTGGCCGACCCGGCCGTGGCCGGGGTGCTGGACCGCGCGCTGGACGGCGCGGACGCGGTCTGCCACCAGGCCGCCATGGTGGGGCTGGGCCGTGAGCTGGACGACGTGGTCGACTACGTTCGCGACAACGACCTCGGAACCGCCGTGCTCCTGGCTGCCGTGGCCCGCCACCGCCGGGTCGAGCGGCTGGTGCTGGCCAGCTCGATGGTCGTCTACGGCGAGGGCGCCTACCGCTGCCCCGAGCACGGCCCGGTCCGCCCCCCTGCCAGGTCGGCGACGCGTCTGGGGGCAGGCCGGTTCGAGCCGGCCTGCCCCCGCTGCGGCGCCGACCTGGACCCTGTGGCGGTCACCGAGGACGCCCCACTCGAGCCGCGCAGCCTCTACGCCGCCACCAAGCTGCACCAGGAGCACCTGGCCATGGCCTGCGCCCTGGCCGGCGGCCCAGCGGTGACCGCCCTGCGCTACCACAACGTCTACGGGCCGCGGATGCCCCGCGACACCCCCTACGCCGGCGTGGCCGCGATCTTCCGCAGCGCCCTGGCCGCCGGCCGCGCCCCCCAGGTGCTCGAGGACGGCGACCAGCGGCGTGACTTCGTCCACGTGACCGACGTGGCCAGGGCCAACCTGCTGGCCCTGACGGCGCCCGAACCGGTCGCAGGCGCCCTCAACGTGGCCAGCGGCGAGCCCCACACCGTGGGCGAGCTGGCGGCCGCCATCGCCGCCGCCATGGGCGGCCCCGCATCCCGGCTCGTCGGCGGCTGGCGCCCTGGGGATGTCCGCCACGTGTTCGCCTCCCCTACCCTGGCCGCCGACCGCCTGGGCTTCCGCGCCCAGGTAGGCTTCGCCCAGGGCATGGCCGAGTTCGCCCATGCCGAGCTGCGCGCCCCGGTATCCCTCACTCCAGAGGGTGGCCACCGCTCCGCCACCTGAGCGCCCGGCCCCTCACCAACGAGTCGCGAACAGCACCTCCACCAGGAGCGTCTGGGCGACCAGCAGGGCCACGACCACCGGGACCCGCACCCGCCAGGCCAGCAGCTGGCGGGCGACCGGCACCAGGACCAGGGGCACCAGGAACTGGAAGATGCGCTCGACCTCGCCCTTGGTGAACCCCCAGGAGGCCGCCGCCAGCAGGGTGGCCAGGGCAGCGGCGTCTACCGAGGTCCAGGCCCGCTGGCGGACCACGGCGACCGCCCTGGCGGCCAGCGCGGCCAGCAACGGCACCCCGAGCATCCCCCCAAATGCGAGCAGGTCGCCTGGCAGCCACTGGATCCACGAACGGCCGGCCGACCCTGGGGCGGCCTGGTAGGCGTCGCGGACGGCCCGCACCGCGGCGGGCACGTCGTAGCCGGCCGCCAGCCACAGGCCACCGGCCAGGGCGAGCACCACCGCGGTGGTCCCGGCCGCCCAGCGCAGCACCCAGCCGCGCTCCTCGTGCAGCCGGCCGGCGGCGCGGACAGCCAGGAAGACGACTAGCAACACGGCCGTGTAGGTGAGCATCGACGCGGCCCACAACAGGACCCCGCCGGCCACCGTCCAGGTCGCCGATCGCCCGACGAGCCCCCGATGGGCGGCCAGGGCGGCCGCGCCGAGCACGGCCGCGAACACCGCGTCGGCCGAGGTCGCCAGGTACAGCACCACCCCGGGAGACAGTACCCAAAGGGCCACGGCCAGGCGACCGCCCCGCTCGCCCAACTCGTCGCGGGCCAGCCCCCCGGCCGCCACCGCCCCCAGCGCCCCCAGCGCGACGGTGGCCACAGCGGCCGCGGCGAGCCCGGGCCAGACGCGGTCGACCAGCGCGTAGACCACCATGGCGCCGGCCGGGTGACCGGTGGCGTGGCCGGGTAGGTCGGGCAGGCGGCTGGGGAACTCGTGCAGGAACGTGGGGATCGCACCGACCTGGTCGACCCCGGCCGGGTACTCGCCGGCGTAGTCGAACGGTGCCACCCATGCCGGAGGTCCGCCGGCCAGGGCGGCCACGGCCAGGGCCATCACCGCAGCAAGCCCGGCCGAGGCGGCCACCCGGGTCGGCCACGCCACCGTGGCGCCGTACAGGGCGAGAACGGCCACCACGACGGCCACCACCACCGGCATGGCGGCGGCCGCCCAGCCCGGCGCGAGCCGGGGGTCCCAGAACACGTAGAAGGGAAAGCTCAGGTAGTAGGGCACGCTGGGCACGTCGAACCCGACCTTGCCCCAGCCACGCAGCCAGAACGTCCCCAGCGTCCCGGCCATGACCACCACGACCGCGGCCACGATGGTCGCCCGGGAAAACACCGGGTCAGCCCGCCTGTCCGTGCTGCTCATCCGCATGGGAGGAGGCTATCGAGCAGCGGTCCGGCCACGGCCGCCCCGCGTCATCCGTCACCAGACCGTAAGGCCGGTGCGCCGGCCTCGTCAGGGTCCGGCTCGAGACTGGGCGGCATGGACCTGTCTGGCGTCACCGTCGTGCTCCCGGCCCTGGACGAGGCCGCGGCGCTGCCGGCCGCCCTCGCCTCGTTCCCCGCCGGCATCGACCTGCTGGTGGTCGACAACGGCTCCAGCGACGGCACCGCGGCGGTGGCCGCGGCCTGCGGAGCCCGGGTCGTCACCGAGCCAAGACGGGGCTTCGGCGCCGCCTGCTGGGCCGGCGTGCAAGCGTCGCCGCACGCCGAAGTGATCGCCTTCGCCGACGCCGACGGCTCCTTCGACGGCGCCGACCTCACCGAGGTGGCCGGGCCGGTCCTGCACGGCCAGGCCGACCTTGTGGTGGGGTCGCGCCTGGCTGGCGTCAGGGAGCCCGGGGCGATGCCGCCGCTGGCCGTGGCCACCAACCGGGCGCTCGGGCTGGTGTGCCGGGTGCTGTACGGCGTTCCCCTGTCCGACCTGGGCCCCTTCCGGGCCGTCCGCCGCGACGCCCTGCTCGGCCTCGGCGTCCGGGACCGCGGCTCCGGCTGGCCGCTGGAGATGATCGGCCGGGCCGGCCAGGACGGCCTGCGAGTCGTCGAGGTGCCGGTGCACTACCGGCCCCGGGCCGCCGGCACCAGCAAGGTGTCGGGCTCGCTGCGTGGAAGCCTGTGCGCCGCCGCCGCGATGATCGCGGTGATCTGCCGGCTGCTGGCCGAGCGCCGGCCGGCGCGGGCAAGAAGATGAGGCCGCACCGTCGGAGCGCCGGGCCCAACGCACTGGCGGTGATCGCCAAGGAGCCGGCCCCCGGACTGGCCAAGACCCGCCTGGTGCCCGCCTTCGGCGAGGCCGGCGCCGCCAGGGCAGCGGCGGCGATGCTGGCCGACACCCTGGCCGTCGTGCGGACGGTCGCCGCGGACCTGTGGTTGTGCTTCACGCCCGAAGCGGCCCGGGAGCGGTTCGGGCTCCTGGCACCCGGGTTCGGCCTGCTGGCCCAGCGGGGCGACGATCTGGGCGACCGCCTGGGCGCCTGCCTGGCCGACCTGCTCGCAGCCGGCGCCGACCGGGTCGCGATCGTGGGGGCCGACACCCCCCACGTCCCGGTGGCCGGCTACCGGCGCGCGTTCGCCCTGCTCGACGAGGTCGACGTCGTCCTGGGGCCGGCGCTGGACGGCGGCTACTACCTGATCGCGGCCAGGGCCGCCCGGCCCGAGCTGTTCGCCGGCGTCCCTATGGGCACCGAGGCGGTGCTGGCCGAGACCTTGGCCCGGGCCGCCCGCGGCGGGCTGGCGGTTGGCCTGCTGCCGCCGCGCCGCGACCTGGACCGGGTGGAGGACCTCACCGCCGCCCTAGCCGCCGGGGAATTGGACGGTGCGCCGGCCACCCAGGCGGTCGCTACCGAACTCCTGGCCGCGGTCACGGCCACCACGCCATGACCCCTGCCCCGGCGGCCACGACCGACCTGGTCGGCGCGGCCATGGCCGACTTTGCGGCCGGCCTGCGGGCGCCGCTGTGGCTCCGGGTCGCGCCCGGGCGACGGCTCGCGCACGAGCTCGCCGCCTACTTCGCGCCCGTCGACGCCCAGGAGCGGGCGCTGCTCGACTTGGCTGAGGGGCCGGTGCTCGACGTCGGCTGCGGGCCGGCCCGGCACGCCAGGCTGCTGCAGGCCCGGGGCCTGACCGCCATTGGGCTGGACCGGTCGGTCCTGGCCCTTGGCGTGGCCCGCTCGCTGGGGTTGCGCCACTGGCTGCACGTCGACGCCCTCTCCGGGCCGCTGCCCCCTGCCCGCACCGCCCTGCTCATGGATGGCAACCTCGGCCTGGCCGGGACACCAGCCGGTGCTCGGCAGCTGCTCCGCCGCCTGGCCGCTGCCTGCGGGCCGGGCGGCCACCTGCTGGTCAACGGCCGTGGCCCCCACCAGACACCACTGCGGCCCCTGGTCGTCCGCGACGAATACCGGGACCGGATCGGGCCCTGGGGCCACTGGCTGCATGTCAGGCTCCCAGCCGTGATCGACCTGGCCGCCCTGGCCGGCTGGCGCCTCCACCACGCCCTCACCGCAGGCGCCCGCTACTGGGCTGCCTTCTCCCTCGACCCGCCCTGAGGGTGAAGTTGCCTCCCGGTCGTCAGCATGGCGACGGCGATCCTGGCCGGCAGCCGACCCGACCGTTGCCCGCGGCGCGCGAGGTCCCGGTGCTCAGTATCTGTCGGGGCGCAGAACCCGCAGGCCCCTGCGGTCGCTCTCGGCGATGACCAGCCGACCATCGGGCAGCCAGGCCACGCCGGTCGGGCGGTCCAGCCCGGAGGCCACTACCCCGCCGGGCCCGGCGACAGCGCCGGCACCCGCACCCACGACCAGGCGCACCTCCCCCCGACCGCGGACCCCGGGCGCGCCGCCGTAGTCCACCACGACCACACCCTGCGGAGTGGCCGCCACGGCGATCGGATGCGGCACCGACGCGACCAGCCTCGGGCGAGCATCCGTCGGTCCGTTGCCGGTGCTGGGCGCGAAGGCGACCACCGCGGCCGGCGGGCCGTCGAACGGCGCCCCCCCGTACAGAGCCGTGTACAGCGTGCGATCCGGGCCCCGCGCGAGCCCGGTCGGCACGCCCTGACCGTCGCGCTGGCTGAGGCCGGCCGCCTTGAGGCTGGGGAAGCTGGCCACCAGGACGACCCTGCCGGCCCGGTCGACGTGCAACACGTTGTTGGCTGCGCCGTCGCTGACAAACCAGCCCGCCTGGCCATCCCAGACCACGTCGTAGGGGTTGCTGGGTAGCCGGCGTCGCGCCTGGAACGCCTTGAGGTCCACGACCAGGCCGCTGTTGCAACGCAACGTCCCGAACCCGGCGGTGGGCTTGGCCGGTGCGTCGCCGATCACCACACAGACGGTCCCGTCGGCGGCCATATCAGCACCGCTCGGGCCGGCCAGGTCAGCGTGACCCTGCCCGCTGCCGCGGGTCGACGGCAGGCCGCCCAGCAGCGTGGCGCGCCGGCCGCTGGCGGTGTCAACCGCCACCACCGCGCCGTCGCTGGCACCCGAGCCGAGGTCGGTGACGATTAGCCGACCGTCCGGCGCCAGGTGCAGCGAGCGGGCGGCCTGGTACTCACCGAGCCGGCCGGATCTGGCGCAGCCGCACAGGACGGCCACCAGCGCGACCACCAACGACCCGACCCGCAGCGTGAGCGCCCGCGGTCGGGTCGGCTCCGGGCAGGCCAGCCGCCGCGAGAAGGCGAGACGGCCCCGGCCGGCAGGGAAGCGGCCCACCATCGGCCGCAGCCATTGCCAGGTGCCGCGACCGCGCCGGCCACATAGCAGGCGCATGTGCGGGACCCTACCCCAGCCAGACCCGCCGCAGGCACGGCCACAGCGGTTGTCCCAGGTCTGTAACAACCCTGCCCTCCCGGACGCGAGGTCAGGGCGTGCCGGTCAGACGGGTCGGGGCCGGGGTCGCCGGCGGCGCGCACGGCGAGCCAGTCAGGGTAGTGGTTCCAGCCCCGGCGGTCGGGCTGTCGCTCATCCGGGGCCGAGCAGGGTCGGTCGGGCCTTGGCGAACCTGGTCCACACCGCCGGGGGCACCGAGAATGACGGGTCGGGGCGGTAGACCACCGCCACCGCTAGATCCAGCTCCCTGGCGGCCGCATGGGCGCGCGAGGGGAACGGGCACCGGCAGCCGCGTGACCCGGCGTGACTCTGGTTCGGCTGGTCGTCGGCCGCAATGTCCCTGATGGTGGTCACCAAACCGGTACTCGCCGCCGGCGCATGGCCGGATCTTGTGGTTGCTACCCTGAGCTGGGATTGCTGCCAAGGGGGGCCATGCGGGTCTTGCTGTGGACCGACATGGACGGAATGTCGCGGATCGCGGACCATCGCGAGTGCTGGCCGCTGTTCCCGCAGTACTGGCAGACTGGCCGCCGCAAGTTCACCGATGAGGTCGTGGCCGCCGCTGCGGGGCTGCTCGACGGCGGTGCCACCGCAGTGTTCGTGGTCAACGGCCGCGGCCTGGGATGGCCCAATATTCTCTGGGATGAGCTTCCCGAACTGCTGGTGCCCGCTGATGACCAGGCGTGGGCAAGAGCTTCGACGCGCTGTTCCAGGTCGGCTTCCACGCCCGGGCCGGGACGCCAAACGGGTTCGTCAGCCACACCATGGTCCCGGGCCTGCGCGTGGCGGGTGATGGCGCACCGGTGACCGAGAGCCATATCTGGGCCCGGCTGGCGGGGCTGCCCGTTCTGGGGATCGCCGGGGACGCCGCGCTGGGCGGGCAGCTGGACGGGATCCTCCGAGGGACGCCATTCCTGGCGGTGAAGCGATCGGTCAGCCGGACCGAGAACACGCCATCCACGAGGATCTGGACGGCAGCCTGACCGCCTCAGGGCGTTCGCCCGCCAATGCGGGCAGGCGTGGCCCGTCCCGGCGCCTTCGGTCCCGTCCCGGTTCACCTTCGCCGTGTCCATGGACCCGCACCTGAGCGGGCAGGCGGAGGGGCAGCACGGCCTCACCCGTGCCAGCGCGGCCGTGCTCTCCACGGAGGCCGAGGACTGGGGCCGGGACGCCCAGCCGGCGCTCGAGGCGGCGATGGGAGCGGCATTACAGCCGTTGCTCGCAGCCCAGGCCGATCTGGACCTCAGCAGCGAAGCGGCCATGGACCAGCAGGAACCGGCGAAGCTGCAGCGGTTCCGCGGCTTCTTCATGGACTGGGTGCAGGCGGACGAGCCCACCTGGCAGTCCTAGGCAGGTGACCGGAGGTCACACATCGGTGGTGAGGATGCGCTCGGCGACCTCGGCGAGGTCGGCGCCGGCGATGTCGGGCGGCTCGACCAGCGGGTCGAGCACCTTGCCCGGGCGGGCCACGAACGCCGCGGCGCAGCCCGCCCGGGTGGCGCCGGCCACATCCCAGGCGTGCGCGGCGACCAGCCGCACCTCGCCGATCGCCACGCCCAGCCGCTCGGCCGCCATCAGGTACGGCTCGGGCGCCGGCTTGAGCCGCCGCACCGCGTCGGCCGAGAGCACCTGCTCGA
>Ga0307278_10000360_pt1 | contig 22946 bp, 20 predicted proteins | sample ER_DNA_117_FD_194482 | JGI IMG/M metagenome (GOLD analysis project Ga0307278, IMG submission 194482) | Bulk soil microbial communities from the East River watershed near Crested Butte, Colorado, United States - ER_DNA_117 | ecosystem: Environmental > Terrestrial > Soil > Floodplain | place...
ACGCTGAGCCGCGACTGCGGCCTCGACCGCGTCGCGCGCACGCCGGAACACCACGAAGAAGGAGTCGCCCTGGGTGTCGATCTCAGCGCCGGCGTGCTCGGCGAACGCGGCTCGGAGCAGATCACGGTGCCTGGCGAGCATTGCGCCGTAGCCCGCCTGCAACCGCTTGACCAGCTCGGTCGAACCGGCAACGTCGGTGAAGAGAAGCGTGACCGTTCCGCTGGGCAGCTCGACCATACAGCCGCATCTTCCCAACGCGCCGGTCAATTGAGAAGCGGACTCGGCGCCGAGACGAGACGAAGCGGCGCAGCCCAATTAGCTAGTCGACCAACCGCTCCCGCACCGCGAAGAGAGCCGCCTGGGTGCGGTCGGCGAGGTGGAGCTTCGCCAGGATGTTGCTCACGTGCGTCTTCACGGTCTTCTCGGAGACGTGCAGCTCGAGGGCGATCGCCTTGTTGGCGAGCCCGCGGGCGAGGAGGCGGAGGACGTCGAACTCCCGCTCCGTCAGCTCGGCCGCCGGCGACCGGTCGCGCTGCGCGACCTCCTGCATCACTTTCGCCGCCACTGTCGGATGGAGGAGCGCCTCGCCGCGCGTCACCGTCCTGATCGCGTTCGCGATCTCGGCCGGCTCCACGTCCTTGAGCAGGTAGCCGGCGGCGCCCGCCTTCACTGCCGGAAAGACCTTCTCGTCCTCGAGGAAGCTGGTCAGGACGAGCACCCGCGTCGCCGGGCTCGTGTCGCGGATGCGGCGGATCGCCTCGATTCCGTCCACCTTGGGCATGACCACGTCCATGACGACGACGTCCGGGAGAAACTCCACGGCCTTTGCGACCGCCTCCTCACCGTCCGCCGCCTCCCCGACCACCTCCAGGTCCTCCTGCAGGTCGAGGAACGTGCGCAGGCCCTGGCGGACGACCGGATGGTCGTCCGCTACGAGAACGGTGATCCGATCAGTCATCGGGGCGAAGCGGTCGGCGGAGCCGGGCTTTGCCCGGCGCAGCCACACCGCGGGCAGCGCGTCAGCACTCGAAGGAAGGGGTTTGTGGGGGAACCATGGGTTCCCCCATACTGCTCCACCGGGCCGCGTAGAGTCGGTAGTCGTCGTTCAGCCCCTTGAGCCGGAACGCCCCTCGGTCGACGAGCTCGACCCGGCTGCGGCCGACGAGTGCGCAGGTGACCTCCGAGACGAGGATCTCGCCGCCCCGCGCGGCCTCGGCGATGCGCCGAGCCACGACGACGACCGAGCCGAAGTAGTCGCCGTCCTCGGCGATGACGTCCCCCGTGTTGATGCCGACACGAACGAGGATCGGCGTGTCGGGGTGCGCCCGGTTCCGTTCTGCCAGCGACTCCTGGATCTCAACGGCGGCGCGCACGGCCCGACGCGCGCTCGAGAACGCGGCCATCACGCCGTCTCCGAGGTGCTTCACCTCGGAGCCGGCGTGCCGCTTGACCGCCTCGCGGATGATCCGGTCGTGCTCGCGCATGATCGCGCGCTCGCGCTCGTCGCCGAGCCGCTGCATCAGCTCGGTCGAGCGTTCGGCATCGGTGAAGAGGATGGAGACCGTGCCCTCGGGCGGGCGGCTCGCGTCCGCGAGCCCGCGCACGAGCGAGCGCAGCGCGTCGGGGTCGAGGAACGGCTCGCCGCGGCTGACGCTCCGGACGGCGTCGGCGACCTCCTCCGGGCGGGCGTCCTTCATCAGGTACCCGGCCGCGCCGGCCTGTAGCGCGGACACCACGTGCTCGTCGTCCGCGAAGCTCGTCAACACGAGCACCTTCGTCTCCGGGGTCTCGGAACGGAGCGTACGCGTCGCGCGCACGCCGTCCGTGCCGGGCATCGACAGGTCCATGAGCACGAGGTCTGGCTGGAGCTCCTTCGCGCGCTCGATCGCCTCGGCGCCGTCTGCTGCCTCGCCCACGACGGTGAGGTCGGGCTGGAGATCGAGGAACAGTCGCAGGCCTTGCCGAACAACCGCGTGGTCGTCCGCCAGCAGGATGCGAACGGGATCAGGCACTGCCCGGTCCTTCCAAAATGCCTGCGAGCACGCGGGTGGTCCGCACATGGGTCCCTCGTTCTCTGGGCATCGGCGGAGCCGGGCCGTGCCCGGTGGGAAGCTCCTGTCGCCTTCGGCTCGGTCGCTCTGAGTTGACGCGACTTTGAGTTAGTCGGGGAAACCTCATGTCAAGCACGCGGCACCTCGACGAAGACCTCGGTCCCGTGACCCGGCTCCGAGTGGATGTCGATGCGGCCGCCGAGCTCCTCGGCCCGCTCCTGCATCGAGGTGAGGCCGAGCCGGCCCGACCGGAGGCGCGCGGCGTCCGGGTCGAAGCCGATTCCGTCGTCGCGGATGCAGGCGACGACGCGGCCATCCTGCATCGAGAGCTCGACCGCGAGGCTGTCGGCCTCCGAGTGTTTCAGCGCGTTGTGGAGGGCTTCCTGCACGATCCGGAACAGCTGCGTCTCCGAGTCCGGATCGAGCCTGCGCTCCCCGCGCACGTCGAACTCGATCTCCTTGTGGTAGACGCGGCGAAGAACGTCGACCCGCTTCCGCAGTGTGGCCACGAGCCCTTCCGCCTCGAGCTCCGCCGGCCGAAGCTCGAAGATCAGCGACCGCATCTCCTGGAGCGCCTCGGTCGCGAGCCTGCGGGCGGACAGGATCTGCTCTTTCGCCTGCGCCGGATCCGAGTCCGCGAGGGTGGCCGCCGACTCGGCGGTCAGCGAGAGGCTGAACAGCGTCTGCGTGACCGAGTCGTGCAACTCGCGCGCGAGGCGGTTGCGCTCCTCGACGATGCTGAGCTCCCGGCTGCGCTCGTAGAGCCGGGTGTTCTCGATCGCGATCGCAGCGTGAGCGGCGAGCGTCTCGATCACCTCCTGGTCGTCGTCGGTGAACCCCTGGGCGCCCTCCCTGTTCGCGAGGTAGAAGGCGGCGATCACCTCGCCCTTGGCGACGATCGGCACGCCGAGGAAGGACTTCATGTTCGGGTGGTTCCCGGGCCAGCCGCCGAACCGGCGGTCGGCCTGGATGTTGGGCAGGCGCTCGGAGCGGGGCGTGTGCAGCATGGCGTCGAGCAGGCCGTGCTGGCGCGGGAGCGGGCCGATCGCCTCGATCGCCTTCTGGCTCATGCCCGAGGTGATGAACTGGGCGAAGCCACCCTCGCCGTCGGGGATGCCGAGCGCGGCGTAGCGCCCGTGCGCGAGCGACCGGGCCGTGTCGACGATCGTCTGCAGCATCGCGTCGACCGACCGCTCTGCGGTGATCGCGAGCACCGCCTCGCTCAGCTTCTCGAAGGCAGGGTCGGTCATGTTCTCGAGGATACGGCGGCCGGCGCGCCGGCGCTATCGGGCGACGGGCGGAGCCGACGCTGCGACCTTTGGCGGAGTTGCCGCAGTCCACCCAACGAGCTACGTTGCGACTTGTGCTCCGGCTCCTCGCCCTGACCGCGCTTGCCGTGGCGCTGGCCGTGAGCGTCACCCAGGCCGGTGCCGCGGCCACCCGGGCGTCGTGCGGGCACGGCCACGCGCGCTGCGATGCGGTCTCCTCGACGAAGAAGAAGCGTCGACCCGTCCTAGCGCGGGCAGATCTCCAGGTCGCGCTCTCCGGGCGGGAGCTGATCCCGGTCGGCGACGAACCTATCCTGTACGACGTCTATCTCACGAACCGCGGCCCCGGTAAGGCGCGTGCCGTGCGCGCGACGGTCACGCTGCCTGCGGGCCTGGAGTTCCGCTTCTCGACGACCGGCCGCTGCCAGGGGCGGGGGTCCACGGTCACGTGTGCGACTCCCTCGATCCGGCCGTGCCCGTACGCGACGAGGTCGTCTCGAAGGTTCGCGCCGCCCCCGCCGCCGCATCCGACCTGTCCCCAGTTCGACCAGATCGCCCTGCGGCCGACAGGGCAGGGCCTGGGCACGATCAGCGCTTCAGCCCGGACGCTCCTGAGCCTCGACCTGAATCCCCGCAACAACGAGTTCAGCATGCCCGTGACGCTCCAGCGTCCACCACTGCTCACGGACGTCGCCGTGTCGGTCGCCGGGACGCCGTCGACGCTAGAGCTTGGCCAGGAGCTCCCATACGAGGTGACAGTCACGAACAATGGCCCCGGAGATGCCATGCGGGTGGCCATTGGCTTGGAGGGCAGCGTCGTATCGCGGCCCGTCCAGACCGACCCGTGCGACGAAACCTTCGGCTGTATCCCGGTGCTCCCGGCGCATTCGACGCGGACGATGAGCGCGCTCAGGGCTCTGCCCGCGCCGGACGCGCTCGGCAACACGATCGTCGCCCTGGTGACCGTGCAGTCGTGGACGCCGGACACGAACTATTGGAACAACGCCGTGGTCGCGCAGACCACTATCGTGCCGCCCTCGGCGACGGCCGATCTCGGTCTCTCGGTGACCGGCGAACCGGCGTCCGTCCCCGTGGGCGGTCTCGTCACATACACGACGACGGTGGTCAACCACGGTCCCGACGCGGCTGGAAACGTCGTCGTCCTGGGGCGTGCTGGTCCCGACGCCGAAGTCCAATCGGCGACAGTGGCTGCGGGCGGCAAATGTCAGCTGGGCAAGGTCAACAACGAAAGCGTTGTCCGCTGCGAGCTCGGGACGCTTGCCGCGGGCGAATCAGCGCTCATGACCGCGAGCGTCGTCGCTCTGCCGCACGCAGTCGGCCAAAACATGGGTTTCATCGTCGACTCGACGACCTCGGCGTACGACCCCTCGGTCTTCTACATGCCCGGTGCAGCTCCGAGCGAAGCCGTCGCGACGACGACTGTCCTCGGGTAGGTCGGGGCCGGCCTCCGTCCGTCTTCCGCCCGGCGCAGCCGCAAGCGAGGCACAGACGACCGTCGTCGAGCGACACGCTACGCTGGGGGCGTGCGCCGGCTCACCGTCTTGGGCGCATTCGCAGTCACCGTCCTCATGGCTGGGCCGGCGAATGCCGGTGTCTGGAAGCGGCTGCACCGGCCGCTGCACATCCCTCGCATCGCGGCGGGCGCGTCGTGCCCGACGACGCCGCCGAGCGGGCAGTTGCCATCGACGTTCGGCGTCGCAGCATTCGGGCGCGGCCCGGTGTACCCCGGATTCTTCGGCGGGACCGAGGCGATCGTGCGCTTCTTCTACCCACCCCCGTCGGGGAGCGCCCTCGAGGGCAGTACGTGGAGCGGTCAGAAGGTGCCATGGATGCGCGCCCCTCGCTTCCGCGGTCCGGTCCTGATCCGTGGTCGCCAGCTAGACGGCCCGTATCACCTGAGGTTCGGGCTCGACCTCGTCCCTCCCACCGAGCTCAGGATCACCCGCTGGGGAACGAGCGCGGGCGCCCCCCGCTGGGGATTCCGTGCGTCGACGACGCGCCTCCGCGCACCAGGCTGCTACGCGTACCAGATCGACGGGCCCACCTTCAGCCGCGTGATCGTGTTCCAGGCAGCGCTCTACACAGCTGACCGCACCCGGCCGGGCTAGCCTGCCGGTCGCCGCTCGAGCGCGGTCGTCGCGCGATAGAAGACCACGTACGCGATCAACAGCCCGATGGTGACGGCTGCGGTCCCGGCGAGCATCTGGGGATGGGCAAGCGGGTCGCTCAGCCGCAAGCCGACCTCCCTCGCGAACAGCCCGGGGCGCGCGACGACGTCCCAGCTGTTCAAGCGGAGCATCCGGCCGAGGTAGATCCCGAAGCTGGTCAGCGCGAGCGTTACCACGACCAGCGTCCAGGCGAGGCGAGGCCCGAGACGCTCGCCGATCGTCCGTTGGACGAGCACGAGCGAGAGGAAGCCCGCGAGCGTGCCGCAGATCGCACCCACCGTCAGGGTCGTCAGGTCGAGCCAGACGCCGACTGCCGCATTCTTGTGCCCGAGGTGGATCAGATCCGTGACGACGTACGGTGCGTTCGGGAGGAAGAGGAGCCAGCCCACACCGAGCAACAGGGACGGAACGCCGCCGAGCCCGTGTCGACGCCGCCACTCGAGGGCAAGCGCGAACATGAGCGGGATCCAGGCCAGCATCAGGTTCCAGAGCAGGAAGACGTGGCTGTTGTAGCCCGTCTCGACCTCGATGCGGACGACGAGCGCGATCGTGGTCGCGGTCAGCACGCCGACGAGCGTGAGGCCGATCGCGAGCGGACGCGTTCCCATCGAGCTCAGGCTAGCCCGCGCCGAGGTGCCGCCGTGAGGGAAGCGTCAGGATCGACCGAGCAGGCCGAACGACAGGCGACGACGGCGCGCGCGACGCCTCGCCTCCCACTCGTCCACCTCGGCGAGCCGTCGTCGGAGCAACTCGATGATCGCGCGCACGTCACGCTGCATATCTGCGAGAGCGGCAGCAAGGGCGGCGCGCTCCTCAGGATTCAGGCTCTTCCCTTCCTTCGCCATCATCATCCTCGAGCTGTTTCCTCAACTCCTCGATGTTAGCGCCGAGCCTCATCAGCGCCACCATGATCGCGTTGATTTCCTCACGCGGTGACCTCCGGTTCCTTGCGCGGGTCAAACCAGCACCGCACTCGGCGATGGTTGCGGGTGCCGCCTTGCTAAGCAAGACGGCCTGAAAGGTCACGGCCGCTGCGGCACGGGCGGCGCCGGCTGGAACGCCTCCTTGACCACGCGCAGGACCTTCTCCCGCCGTCCCTCGACGACCGGCTGCAGGCCGCCCAGCTCCAGGCGGGCCAGCTCCACCCGCCCCGCTGTCCGCATGGTGCGGAAGCCGAAGTCGGCGAGGAAGTCGCTTGGGAAGATCGTGCGGTGGACGAAGAAGCGTCCGTATGCGGATTCGGTCTCGGGGTAGGCGTAGGCGAACGCCTCCAGGCCGCCGGCGCCCTTGTCCTTCGCCTCACCGATCGCAGCGAGGAAGAGCGATTGCAGCACCCAGGGTGACGAGCGGTCGACGAGGTAGGCGCAGGTGACGAGCACCGCGTCGTCCGAGGGCGGCCCTCCCGGCAGCTCCGCCGCGCGCGGAAAGAGCTCGGACGGGCCGTACTGCATGGAGCCGAGCAGGCGGCCGTCCTCGTCGTAGTAGACCGTCCCCCACGCCCCCCACTCCTCCTCCGCCCGCTCGATCCAGCGCTCCTTGGCGACGCTACGGCCCGAGCGCGATTGCCACCAGACGCAGCCGTGGCAAACGGTCGGTGCAGTCTCGAGCGTGGCGCTCGTGAGCCCGGTGACGCGCGGCGCCATCAGCGCGACAGCCGCCGGAACGTGAGCTCCCAGCCGATCTGCCGGGTGAACTGGCCGGTCTCGCCCTGCGCGGCCAGGTGCGTGACGCGTTCGTCCTCCGCGGTCACGACAGTCGTCCGGCGTTTGAGCAGTCGCTTCTCGTTCACGCGACCGAGCGCGAAGGCAAGCGGTGGATACTCGGGCGGAGCGAGCGCTGCAGGTGGCGCGCACCAGTGCAGGTCGTCGGCGGCGAAGCCGGACAGCCGGAGCACTCCGCTCCCGGGCCGGGCGAGTCGCGCAGTCGCGCCCGTGAAGGCCTGGGGCCCGAGATCGCAATCGGCGACCGTGCGCTGGTTGCACGAGGTGAGCGTCGTACTTCCGCCGCCGGTGAGGCTGCCGGCAAGCGTGCCGAGCGTGCCCTCGAGAGAACGGATCCGGCCCTTGGCCACCCTGGCGGTGATCAGCTTCGGGAGTCGACTCCGAAACTCGAGCCGCTGTGACGCGGCGCCCTCCTCGGTGACTTGGCAACCATGGGACATGTAGCTCGACTGGTGCTGCCAGGCGACCTCCGCATGGCCCTCCACCGTCACTCGGAAGCGCAGCTTCGCGGCCTCGGCAACGGGTGAGGCGACGAGCGCGACGAGCACAGCGACCAGCAGTCGCACGCCCATGAGCCTACTCCCCGGGGACGAGCACGAGCTCCGTCGCCTCCGGCCGCGCGAAGAAGCGGAATGGCACGAAGGTCGTCCCCAGGCCCGGCGACACGTGCAGCACGCCGCCCGGCTGCCGGTAGAGACCCTGGGCATAGCGCCAGCCGAGGTGCGCGAGGCGGATCTTGCCGCCGGGCCGCGGGACGTTGATCTGCCCGGCGTGCATGTGCCCGGCGAGCACGAGATCGAAGGCACCGGGCGGAACGCGGTCGACCGCACTCGGAAAGTGGCAGAGGAGGATGCGTAGATCGGCGTCCGGGTCCGCCAGGTCTGCGGGTCGCTCCTCACGAAGCCGGTGCGACCTCGGATCCACGCCGACGACCTGCACGCGGCGGCCCCGAAGCTCGACGGTCGCCGCCGAGTCCTCGAGCAGCACGGTAGGTGAGAGGTCCTCGAGCGCGGCCGGTTTGGAGAACGGGTCGCGGGTCACCGCGAAGTCGTGGTTCCCGAGAACCGCGTAGCAGCGGGGGAGCCGCGAAAGCAGCTCCCGGAGCAGCGGCTCGCCGCGGGGGCGCGAGAGCAGGTCGCCGGAGACGAGCACGAGATCGGGATCGCACGCCTCCGTCCACTCGACGGCGCGCTCGACCGCCCGCGTCGCCCTGCTCCGGAACCCGAGGTGGAAGTCCGAGAGGTGGACGATCCGCATTCCCGCAAGCTCGTCGGGCAATGCCGGCAGCGCCACCTCGAGCGTGCGAAGTCGGACCCAGCCCGCCTCGAAGTGGCCCCAGGCGAGGACGGCCCCGCCTGCGACGGCGAGCGTCCCCGCTCCCCGGATGAGTGCGCGGCGCGGTGAGCCCCGAGTATCACCGCGCCGGCACATCTCCCTCCAGGGTGTCAGATGCACGTTGCGCGCAGAACCTGCGATCTGGTCGGTCTCGGGCAAAGTCTTACGACTTTGGGTCTCGGGCAAAGTCTCACGACTTTGCCCGACTCGTCCTTCGAATGGCGTCTGTGAGCCGGAGGCGGCAAAGCCGCCACCGGCGGCGCCCAACCGGGCTGCGCCCTTGCAGCGCACGCCCACGCCCCGGCGACGAAGCGTCATCCTGAACGAGCTCTAAGAACTCGTGTTCTAAACCTCGAGACGCTCGACCACCGGAGCGACCGAGACGACGTGGCGCTTGAACTTCAGCTCCGACTCCTCGAGCCCCGCGGCGACGCCGATCAGCTGGGACAGGTGGAGGATCGGCAGCCGAAACGAGCGGCCGGTCGCGGCCTCGAGCTTCGACTGCCATGCGTCGAGCGACAGGTGGCAGAGCGGGCACGGAGTCACCATCACGTCGGCCCCTGCCTCACTTGCCTGCTGGATGGGCTGCAGGAGCTCTCCGAGCGCGACCTCCTCGCGGGCCTGAATGATCGGGAAGCCGCAGCACTTGATCTTCGCCGGGTAATCCACCGGCTCGCCGCCGCACGCCTCGATGATCGCCTCGAGCGACCACGGCCGGTCGGGGTCCTCGAAGCCGAGGAGCTTCGACGGACGCAGGATCTGGCAGCCGTAGAACGGCGCGACCCGTAGGCCCTTCAGGCCCTTGTGCGCGACCTCCTTCAGCCGCTCGTACCCGTCGCCCTCGGCCACCAGCCAGAGCAGGTGCTTGACCTCGATGGAGCCGCTGTAGGCCGGCACGCCGACCGACTCGAGGTTGGCGTTGACGCGTCCGCGCAGCGCGTCGTCGTTCTTCAACTGCCAGTTGGCCTGGCGCAGGTTGAGCGTGCAAACGTTGCAGATCGTCATCAGGGTGTCGGAGCCCGTCGCCTCGGCGTAGGCCAGGATGCGCGCGTTCAGGTGCAGGTAGTAGTCGGGCTCCGCCTCGTGGATGTCGCCGGCGCCGCAGCACGTGACCGACTCGAGCTCGATCAGGTCGAGTCCGAGCAGCGGGGCAAGCGCCTCGGTCGAGGTCGCGAGCTCCTTCGCGGACAGCGAGGCGAGACATCCCCGGTAGTAGGCGACGGTCCTCACGCGTCTTCGCCCTCGTTCTCGACGTGCTCGATCCGCTCCAGGGCCTTCTCGCCCTGCACGATGCCCTGGGCGCCCTGGCGATCCTGCGACTGCGTGATCTTGCGCAGGGCGCGCGCCTCGTCGACGCGGTCGGCGACGTGCGGGGGAAATGGCAGCGGCACCTTGCCGCGGCGTGCGAGGTTCATCGCGAACTTCATCTCCCTGATCGAGGAGACGACCCCCTGCGTCTTCGGGACCAGCTCCGTCTCGCGCAGCCACCCGGTCGTCTCCGACGACTTCACGAACCACTTCGCGTGCTTCGCGCCCATGTCGTGGTCGATTCCCTGCTTGATCGACTCGGCGCCGAGCTTGGCGATCGCGTCGCGCGGGTCGACCCCCTTCGGGCAGCGCTCGTTGCAGAAGTAGCAGCGCGTGCAGTCCCAGATCCCGTGCTCCTCGTTGAGGGTGTTCAGCCGCTCGACGTCCGCCTGGTCGCGCGGGTCGCCGACGAAGCGGAAGCCCTTCGCGAGCGCCGCCGGCCCGAGGAAGTCCGGGTCGGCCTCCATCGAGTTGCACTCGGAGACGCAGCAGCCGCACATGATGCAGAGCGCCTCCTTGTGTATCGGCGTCACGTTCTCCTGCTGGATCATGTGCTCGCGGTCGGGGAGCGTCGAGTAGCCCGTGTCGAGCCAGGGCTTGACGGCGCGGATCTTGTTCCAGAACGGCCCCATGTCGACGACGAGATCCCTGATAATCGGCAGGTTTCCCATCGCCGAGATCACCGGGACGTGCCCTTGCTCGACGATCGGCGCCATCCGGGTCCGGCACGCCAGCACGGCTGCGCCGTCCATGCGCATGCCGCACGAGCCGCAGATCATCATCCGGCAACTCTTGCGGTAGGCGAGCGTCCCGTCGACCCTGTCCTTGACGATGTCGAGCACGTCGAGGAGCGTGACCCACTCGGGCGCCTCGACCTCGTACTCCCTGAGCTCGCGCTCGCCCGTCTTCGAGTCGTAGCGCCAGATCTTGAGCGCGACGTCCATCGTCGCGTATTCGGTGTGGACTGCGGACTCGCTCACCTGCCTCCGTTTCCTGTTCAGTACTTCCGCTCCATAGGCTCCCACTTCGTCATTGTGACCGGCTTCCAGCCAAGCTCCACCTGGCCGTCGACGCTGGTGACCATCGTATGCTTGAGGTAGTTCTCGTCGTCACGGTCCGGGTAGTCGTATGGCCGCGCGTGCGCACCGCGGCTCTCCTTGCGCGCGAGGCCGGCCATAACCATCGTCTCTGCGAGCTCGAGCAGGAAGCCGAGCTCGAGCGCCTGCGTGAGGTCGCTGTTGAAGACATCGCCCTTGTCGTCCACGATGACGCTCTCGTATCGCTCCTGCAGCCGGGCGACGATCTCTCCCTGCCGCTGCATCTGATCCTCGCGCCGGAAGACGCCGAAGTTCTCGTGCATCGTCTGCGCGAGCTCGTCGCGGATCGTCCAGGGCCGCTCGCCCTCAGTGCGGTCGAGGAGCGTCTTCACCTCGCGCTCGGCGTCGGTCTCGACCGATTCCGGCACAACGATCGTCGTGTGCGTGAGCGCCCACTCTGCTGCGTGCGCGCCCGCGCGTTTGCCGAACGTGATCGTCTCCATGAGCGCATTGCCGCCCAGCCGGTTCGCCCCGTGCACGGAGACGCACGCGCACTCCCCTGCGGCATAGAGGCCCTCGACCGCGGTACGGCCCCAGACGTCCGTGTCGATTCCGCCCATGTGGTAGTGGGCGCCCGGCCGCACCGGGATCGGCTCCTCGATCGGGTCGACGCCGGCGAAGACCATCGACAGCTCGCGCGTCCCGTGCAGGCGCTCGAGGATCTTCTCGGCGCCGAGGTGGCGCAGGTCGAGCAGGACGTTGCCGTCGATGCCGCGGCCCTTGTCAATCTCCGTCTGCTCGGCGCGCGAGATGACGTCGCGGCTCGCGAGCTCCATCGCGTTCGGCGCGTAGTTCTTCAGGAAGCGCTCGTCCTCGGAGTTGAGGAGGTAGGCGCCCTCTCCGCGACAGCCCTCGGTGATCAGCACGCCCGTGGGCGAAAGCGTGGTCGGGTGGAACTGCATCATCTCCATGTCCTCGAGCGCGGCCCCCGCGCGGAGCGCCATCGTCATGCCGTCCCCGGTGCAGGCGTAGGCGTTCGTCGTGCCGACGTAGAGCCTCCCCGGGCCGCCCGTGCAGATCACGGTCGTCTTCGCCGCGATGGACTTGAGGCCGCCGTGCAGCAGATCCCACGCGATCACGCCCTGGCAGCGGCCGTCGTCGACGACGAGCTTCCAGGCGAAGTACTCCTCGTAGACGAGGATGTCGCGCTTCAACAGCTGCTCGTAGAGGACGTGGATGAGCACGTGACCCGTGATGTCGGCGGCGTAGGCGGTGCGCGGCTCGCCGGCGGCCCCGAACGGGCGCTGCGCGATGCGACCCTCCTCGTCCCGGGAGAAGACGGCGCCCCAGCGCTCGAGCTCGTAGACGTCCCCCGGCGCCTCGTTGCAGAGGACCTCGATCGCGTCCTGGTCGCCCAGGTAGTCGGAGCCCTTGACGGTGTCGAACGCGTGCTTCTCCGGGTCGTCTTCCGAGGCGTTTCCGAGCGCCGCGTTGATGCCGCCTTCGGCCGCGCCCGAGTGGCTGCGGACGGGATGGATCTTGGAGATGACGGCGACGTCGGAGCCGGCGTCGAATGCCTCGATCGCGGCGCGCATGCCCGCCAGTCCGGCGCCCACGACCAAGACGTCGTGCTTCGCTTCCACCTGGAGAGAAGCTATCGGAAACGCCCCGCCTCGGCCTTGTATCGGGCGCCACGCGAAATGGACATCGCCCCAGGTGAGACGTCCGGCCGCTGTTGTGCCCCCACCCGTGCGCGGCCCCGGCGTTGCGTTCCCCAGAGGAACCCCAGGGGAACCCCAGAGGGCCGGATACGAACAAACCCCTTCGACAGCGCCCTCCTGGCCCGCAGGGCATTGCCCTTGGAGCCCACCCTGGGCGACGTTCCCCAGAGGAACCCCAGAGGAACCCCAGAGGGAGCCTGCGGAGGGGTCGGCGCGAATGGATATGCCCGAAACGGGCAGGGTGCTGCGGTTCAGGCTCCGGTCTCCACGACCGCGTGCGCTCCTCCGAGCTCAGACGCGCGGGCCGGCGGCCGCCAGCTCGCCGGTCTCGTCGAACTGGTCGAGCGTGTCGTGGAACATCCGCGCGAGCTCTCGGGCCTTCCGGTCGTACCGGTCGGGATCCGACCAGGTGGAGCGCGGGTCCAGGAGCGCCGCCTCGACGCCCGGCACCGCGACCGGCACCTCGAACCCGAACAGCGGATCGGGGCGGTACTCGACCTCGTCGAGCCCCTCGCCGAGCGCAGCGCGCAGGAGGGCGCGCGTCGCCGCGATCGGCATCCGGTGGCCCTCGCCGAACGGGCCGCCCGTCCAACCAGTGTTGACGAGCCAGACCTTCACATGCGGGTGCGCGTCGAGCTTCTCCCCGAGCATGCCGGCGTATACGACCGGGGGTAACGGCAGGAAGGGAGCCCCGAAGCAGGCGGAGAAGGTGGCCTGCGGCTCCGTGACGCCGATCTCCGTGCCCGCCACCTTCGCGGTGTAGCCGGCGAGGAAGTAGAACATCGCCTGCTCCCGCGTGAGGCGGGCGATAGGCGGCAGGATTCCGAACGCGTCGGCAGTCAGCATCACGATCGCCGACGGGTGGCCGGCGCGCTTACCGGGAAGCGCGTTCGCGATCTGCTCGAGCTTGTACGCGCCGCGCGTGTTCTCGGTCTTCGACGGGTCGTCGAGGTCGAGCACTCCACGTTCGTCGACGACGACGTTCTCGAGCAGCGTGCCGAAGGCGCGCGTCGTCGCATAGATCTCGGGCTCCGCTTCGGCCGAGAGGCGGATCAGCTTCGCGTAGCAGCCGCCCTCCATGTTGAAGACGCCGAAGTCGCTCCACCCGTGCTCGTCGTCGCCGATCAGATGACGCTCGGGGTCGGCCGAAAGCGTCGTCTTCCCGGTGCCCGAGAGCCCGAAGAAGAGCGCCACGCGCCCGTCGTCGTCCACGTTTGCCGAGCAGTGCATCGGAAAGACGCCTTCCAACGGCAGCCGGTCGTTCATCAGCGTGAAGATCGACTTCTTGATCTCCCCGGCGTAGTGGGTGCCGCCGATCAGCACCTCCGACCGGCTCGGGTGCAGGACGACGAACGTCCGGGTGCGCGTCTGGTCGCGAGCGGGCTGCGCCTCGACGGCGGGGGCGTGGAGGACCAGTGCCTCGGGATGGAAGTCCTCGAGCTCGCCCTCGGTCGGATCGATGAAGAGCGTCTTCGCGAAGAGCGCGTGCCACGGGCTGTCGGTGATCACGCGCAGGGCAAGGCGGTGCTCGGGTTCGGCGCCCGCGAAGGCGTCGACGACGTACAGGTCGCGTCGCTCGAGGTGGCGGACCACCTTCTCCCGCAGCCCGTCGAAGCGCTCCTCGGCGATCTCCTTGTTCACCTCGCACCACCAGATCCGACCCTCGGATCCGGGCTCGCGAACGACGAACTTGTCCTTCGGAGAGCGCCCGGTGTGGGCACCGGTGTCCACAACGAGGGGCCCGCCCTCGGCCAGGACGCCGTCGCCCCGGCGCAACGCATGCAGGTAGAGCTGGGCAGTCGTCGGGTGCCAGATCACGCGGCCGCGTGGGTCGAGACCGTGGTCTCCAAGATCCGCGCCCCGCAGCTCAGTGATCGCCATGTCGGAGTCTCCTTACCCTCGCACGTGCGAAAAGGCACGCAGCCGGCTGACCAACTTCGCCGCCGCGACCGCCATATCCTACGCCCTCGTGCCCGGCATGCGGCCTGACGACGTCTTCGAGCTCGCGTGGGTCTCCGACCCCCGCCTGTCCCCGGACGGCGGCACCGCCGCGTACTGCGTCAACACCGTGGACCGCGACGCGAACGCCTATCGCAGCGCGATCTTCCTCGTCCCGGCCGACGGATCGCAGCCGCCCCGCAACATCACCGCGGGGGAACGGGTGGACGCCCAGCCGCGCTGGTCGCCGGATGGTAGCCGGCTCGCCTTCGTCTCGAATCGCGCCGGCGGGCCCCGCCAGCTGTACGTCCTCTCCACCGCGGGCGGCGAGCCGCTACGGCTCACGGACCTGCCCGAGGACGTCGGCGCCCCACACTGGTCGCCGGACGGGACACGGCTCGCCTTCGCCGCCCGGGTCCGGGACGACATCTACGACGAGGAGGATGAACGGCGCCGCGGGCCGCACCGATTCACCCGCCTCCAGTTCAAGCTCGACAACGAAGGTTGGACCGGCGACCGCCGTTCACACCTCTTCGTCGTGTCCGCGGACGGCTCGGCCAAGCCGGTTCAGCTGACCTTCGGCGACTACGAAGACGGGCCGCCCGCGTGGTCGCCGGACGGGTCACGGATCGCATTCGCCTCCTCGCGCGACGAGGACTGGGACGTACGGATCTCGGCGGATGTCTACGCCGTCGATCCCGACGGCGGCGAGCCGGAGCGCCTCACCAACGCGCAGGGCTACTGCGAGGTTCCGTCGTGGTCACCGGACGGTTCCCAGATCGCGTTCCGGTACACGCCCGGAATCTACGACGACCCGCACCACGCACAGATCGCGGTCGTCCCGGCCGGGGGCGGCGAGCCGAAGGTGCTGACGGCTGCCCTTGATCGCAACTGCAACTCGTACCCGCCGCTCCGCGGCCCCGCGTGGACGGCCGATACGCTCATCTTCGCCGCCGAGGACGGCGGCGACACGCCGCTCTTCCGCGTTCCGGCCGACGGCTCGAGGCCGCCAGAGGTGCTGGCCGGCGGCAGCCTGGAGGTCGCCGGGTGGGACGCGGCGGAAGGGGTGATCGTCCACACCGTTTCGACTGCGACCTCGCTCGCCGAGCTGTACCGCGGCGACGAGCGGCTGACCTCCGTGGGCGACGCGTTCCGGCGCGGCAGGGAGCTCGTCGAGCCCGAGTACTTCACGGCGACGTCGCCCGACGGGACCGCGGTCGATGCGTGGATCATGGCTCCGGTCGGCGCCGAGGCCGGCAAACGGTACCCCGTGCTCTTGAACATCCACGGCGGCCCGTTCACGCAGTATGGGAACCACTTCTTCGACGAGTTCCAGGTGTACACGGCCGCCGGGTACGCCGTCCTCTACTCCAATCCGCGCGGCGCGTCGGGGTCGACCGAAGAGTGGGGGCGGGCGATCCGCGGGCCGAACGGCTGGGGCACCGTCGACTACGACGACCTGCTGGCCGTGACCGACGAGGCGCTCCGGCGCTTCGACTACTGCGACGCGGAGCGCATCGGCGTGATGGGCGGCTCGTACGGCGGCTTCATGACCTCGTGGATCGTGGGGCACACGGACCGCTTCCGCGCGGCCGTGTCGGAGCGGGCGGTCAACCACCTCGTCTCCTTCTTCGGAGCGAGCGACCAGGGGTACACGTTCAAGGGCTACTTCGGGTCGTTCCTGTGGGAGGACGTCGACATGTACCTGCGCCTCTCCCCGGCGACGTACGCCGACAAGATCACGACGCCGCTCCTGATCGTCCACTCGGAGGACGACCTGCGCTGCCCGATCGAGCAGGCCGAGCAGCTGTTCACGACGCTCCGGCTGATGGGCAAGGACGTGGAGTTCGTCCGCTTCCCGCACGGCGAGGGCCACGAGCTGAGCCGGAGCGGCGCCCCCGTGCACCGTGTGCAGCGGTTCGAGCTCATCCTCGACTGGTTCGCGCGCAGGCTCTAGCTGCGCTTTCGCGCGAAATGCTCCGGATGTCGCGCGACGTTGCGGTGACGACGTGCGTCGGGGAGCCGGGCGAAACCCGCCGCGGCGGCGCAACCCCGGCCCATTGGGTCGGAACACCGCTAGACCGCATCTGGAGGACCCTCGGCGGTCGTGTCCACCGTTGGGGCTAACGAGATCGCCCATGGGTGAGATGTCGGCGCCGGCGCCGAGTTCGCCGGGCAGGCGCCTGGGCCTCGACGGCGAACAAACCCGCCGTGGACGCCCGCGCCTCAGTACAGCGGTTTCTCGACAGCCCGGGGCTCTCCGACGCGACGCGACGCGCATACCGTGTCGACGTCGAGGAGTTCTCGTCGTGGCTGCGGACACGCGGGACGGCGCTCGACAACGTCGACGTTCGCGTGCTCAGCGAGTACGCGACGGAGCTCGGCTCATCCCGTCCGGGCCGGCAGCCTCGCCGTCTTGCCCCGGCGACCGTGGCGCGCAAGCTCGCCGCGGTCCGGTCCTACTTGCGGATCAGCCTCGGGCCGGGCCGTGTGCCGGACGTCTCGCTCGGCCCGCGCCGGCCGCGCCGTCTTCCGGAGGTTCCGAAGCAGAGCGAGGTCGACGGGACGCTCCAGGCGCTCGACGGCGAGAGCCCACTCAATCTCCGGAATCGAGCGCTCGCCGAGCTGCTCTACTCGGCCGGCCTGCGAAGTCGTGAGCTGGTCGACCTCGACCTCGGATCCGTCGACTTCGAGCAGGAGACGGTCCACGTGCGCGGGAAGGGCGGCAAGGAGCGCGTCGTGCCGCTCGGAGAGGAGGCGGCCTACTGGCTCGGTCGCTACCTCCGCGATGCGCGACCGACGCTCGCGAGAGGGGGCGAGTCGGCGCTCTTCACGTCCGTGCGCGGCAAGCGCCTCGACACGAGCGCGCTGCGCCGCCTCTTCCCTCACCCCCACCGGCTCCGCCACGCCTTCGCGACGCACCTGCTCGAAGGGGGCGCGGATCTGCGGACGATCCAGGAGCTGCTCGGGCACAGCTCGCTCTCGACCACGCAGCTGTACAGCCACGTGGACGGGAGGCGCCTCCGCCGAGCGTACGACCGCGCCCACCCGCGCGCGTAGACGCGGTTCGCGCCGGCGTCCGAGCAGGCAACGTCATCTCCACCGCGAACTGGGACCGTCCATGGCTCCCCGTGCGGCCGATCCGGAGGTCGAGGGCTTCCTCGCCCTGCTTGCGGCGCAACGCTCGCCGCGCACCGTCGACGCCTACCGGCGCGACCTCGCCGCACTCGGAGCGTGGCTCAGCCGCTCACCGGCGACGGCAACGACCGAGGACCTGGAGCGCTACCTCGCGGAGCTGCGCGCCGCCGGCCGCTCGCCGTCGACGATCGCCCGGCGGCTCGCCGCCGTGCGCTCGCTCTTCCGCCACCTCGTCCTCCTCGGAGCCCGCGAGGACAACCCGGCGACGGGGATCGAGCTGCCGCGCCGAACGCGGCGCCTGCCCCGCACCCTGTCGCCCGCGGAGGCCGAGCGCCTGCTCGAGTCGGCCGCAGGCACAGACCCGCGCTCGCTCCGCGACCGCGCGCTCGCGGAGCTGCTCTACGGCGCCGGCCTGCGGGTCAGCGAGGCGGTCGGGCTCGAGCGCGGCTCGGTCGACCTCGACGGCCGCTTCGTCCGCTGCACCGGGAAGGGCGGCAAGGAGCGCGTCGTGCCGCTGGGGCGACCCGCCGCGGAAGCCCTCCGACGCTACCTGGCGCTCGGCCGCCCGCATCTCGACCGGCGCCACCGGCCGGGGCTGTTCCTGAACGCGCAGGGTGGGTCGCTCACCCGCGCGGGCGTCTTCCTGATCCTGCGGCGACTCGCCGCGCGCGCGGGGCTGGAGCCGGAACGCGTGCACCCGCACCTCCTGCGCCACTCGTTCGCCACTCACCTGCTGGAGGGCGGCGCGGACCTGCGCTCGGTGCAGGAGCTGCTCGGCCACGCCGACCTCTCGACGACCGAGCTCTACACGCACGTGAGCGACAGGCGCCGCCGCGAGGCGTACTTCAGCGCGCATCCGCACGCCCGACGGCGGCCGCTCGGTCCTCAGGTTTCCACGCCGCCGAAGCGGGGACAAGCCACCCGCAATGGCGACACCTGATCCCCAGCTCGTGACGCTGTTCACGACCACGGGCGCGGCGCTGCTGATGGCCTACGCGGGCGTACGCAAGAACGGCCTCGAATGGCGCCGCGCGCGCCGCCGTTGCCCGGCCTGCGGCCGCCAGCTCCGCGACCGAACCTGCGGCTGCGCCGATTGACCGGGGTCTCCGGTCAATCGGCTAATCCACGCGGGCCTCACTGGTCAGGGCAGTCGTCGAAGCGGTCGCGCCCGCAGCCCGAGACGGCAAGCGACTCCGAGTTCTTCGAGGCGAACGCCAGGTCGGCCTCGCTCGCCTGCGGCCCGGCGGCGATCCAGACCGAGAAGCGGTAGCCGCGGAACGACCCGCCGGTCCGGAGCCACCGCAGCTGATCGGCCGTTCCCCTGGGGGCGGCAACCTGGCGGAGGTCGTCGCGGGCGGGCCAGCCTCGTCCTATGGGAGGAAATGCTGCCGAGGCATCGCCCTTCTCCTCCTCGAGCACCCACAGCAGGACACCGTCGGGCGGGAAGCCGTCCCCCAGCGCCATCGCCGGGAACGGTCCGGGCAGCTCGTCGACGAAGCGGACGAACGTCGACGGGAGACCCCGGAGCGGGCGGTTGCTCGCGAAGAAGAGCGGTCGCGGCCGTGCGGTCTTGTCCGGCGGGAACATCGCCGCCGCGGCGGCCCAGCCCGGCGGGGGCCGCAGTGAGTCGCCCGGGTTGTCGTTGAAGATCGGCCAGCCGGCGTACGGGTCGGCTGGCGGCGGGGACAGCGTGTCGAAGCGGAGGCTGTCGAGGATCGCCTCCACCTCTTCCAGGCGCAGGTTGGCGGGGCGGCCTCCGAAGGCGACGAGCAGCTGGAACGGCCGATCGGCGTCGCGGAAGGTCATCGAGTAGCCGGGCCCCGAGAAGCAGGAGATGTTGCTGCCGAGCCCGTTGCGGCGGAGCTCGAAGTGCCTCGGTCTCGGCGGGAAGCGGTCGCGGCGCAGGTCGGCCCAGACGCCGCCCCAAGGCGGCCGATACTCGAGCAACCAGATGAACGCACCACCCGGCCGCATGTCGGCGCGCGCCGTGTCCGGCGCGCACTCGCCGGCCTTGGCCACGCGGCGCAACGGATAGGTGGCGAGCGTGAGCACCTCGCGCGGCAGAACCAGGTTCGTCAGAGCCCGCGCATGCTGCCAGCCGACCGGGTACCGGCCCGACGCTCCCACCTCTGGATCATCGAAGCGGACGAAGCCCCCCTCGCGCTCCTTGCGCTGCCGGGACGAGCCGGCCACCGCGAGCGTCGCGAGCACTTGATTCGCACGGGCCCGCATCGCCACGGTCGGGTGGATGCGCCCGAAGTACACCTGCACGTAGAAGGCACGGCCGCCCAGGCCGGCCTCGATGATCTGGGTCGACACTCCCGGGGCGGGCTGACCCTCGTAGGCGTCAGCGAGGAAGTAGCCGTCGGCGAGCACGATCGGGTCGCGCAGCGGCCACGCTGCGGAATCGACCTGGGGAGCCTGAGACACGATCTCGAGGGCGAGGTCATCCCCCGACAGCGCTGCGAGCGTCCGCCGCGGGAACTCAGGCCGGGGCGAACGCTCCGAGAACGGTCTGCTCGCGGCCCAGATCACCGCCACGGCGTCGTCGGGGGCAATCCGCCTCGTAAACGCGTCCCAGCGCGCAGGAAGCTCGATGGAGACGCCGTCGATCCCGACCGACTGCGCTGCGCCGGGCCTGGAGCTCGCCCGATCGGCGCCGACCGGCTGGCCACCACAACCGGCGAGCGCAAGCGCCGTCAATAGGAGCGTCGCGAGAAGGATCGGTCGCATGGCAGTGAAGGTACGTCCGCCCCGGCTGCGGAAGTCCCGCACAGACCGCGCGGACTGCTTGATTCACTAAATGATCAACCGGGTCATCCGTATCATCTAGCGGCGCCGGCCTTCTTGCGCAGCCCTGCGGCGACACGCTTCGCGGTCGCGCGCAGCTGCGCATCCTGCTCATCGTTGTCGGCGATGCCGTTGAGCAGGACGATCGTGTCGCGCTGCGGCGAGCCGTTGCGCAGGCAGACGAGGGCCAGGCGGCGCACCGCCTGGTTGGGATCGGCGTTGACGAGGGTGTGCAGCAGCGGTCGCATTGCGTTGACCGGGCCCGGGCTGTCGCGTGAGAGCAGCTCGAGTGAGATCAGCGCCGAGCCCCGGCATGCCGGGCTCTCGTCGTCGAGCCCGCGGCGGAGGAGCTCGAGCTTCTGCCGGAACCTGAACTGCCCGATCGCGCGGTACGCGACGGCGCGCTCCTGGTAGTTCCCGCTCCTCGCGGCCGCCTCGATCTCCTCGTCCCACTGCGCGCGCAGCTCGGCGAGCTCGCGCTCGGCTCCCCGCTGCGCGAGCTCGTCGGCCTGCGTGGCCGCTTCCGCTAGCACCTAACCTGGCACGGGGGTGCCGGCCACCGCGGAAAGCGGGCGGGGCGAGGGTCCCACGTAGCGCGCGGATGGGCGGATCAGGCGGCCGGTGCGCTTCTCCTCGAGGATGTGTGCCGACCAGCCGGCCACTCGGGCGCACGCGAACATCGCCGGCGTCAGGTCGTGCGGGATCTCGGCGACGTCGAGCACCACGGCCGACCAGAACTCGACGTTCGTCTCGAGCGGCCGGTCAGGCTTGTACTCCCGCAGCGCAGCGAGGGCGACGTGCTCGAGTTCCTCGGCGACCTCGAATCGCCGCGAAGCGAGCTCCTTCGCAGTTCGGCGGAGTAGCCGGGCGCGAGGATCCTCCGCGCGGTAGATGCGATGGCCAAACCCCATGATCCGCTGGTGCCGCGCGAGCACGTCCTTGACATAGGCCTCCGGATCTTGCGTCCGCTCGACCTCGTCGAGCATCGGCAGGACGCGCGCGGGAGCCCCACCGTGCAGCGGCCCGGACAGGGCGCCGACGGCCGCCGACATTGCCGCGCCGCAGTCGGCGCCGGTCGAGGCGGTGATGCGCGCAGTGAAGGTCGAGGCGTTCAGGCCGTGCTCGGCCGTGCAGATCCAGTAGGTGTCGATCGCTTTCACATGGCGCGGGTCCGCCTCGCCGCGCCAGCGTAGGAGGAACCTCTCCGCGGCCGTCTCGCCCTGCGCGACGACGTCATCGGGTACGCGCTGCTGCCCCCGGCCGCGCGCCGACTGAGCAACGACCGACATCATCGTCGCGGAGAGCCGGGCGAGGTCGTCGCGCGCATCGCGGTCGTCGAGATCGACGAGCTTTCTCAGGCCCCACTCGGCGGACAGCCGCGCCGTGGCTGCCTGCAGGTCCGAGGGTGCGTTCCCTGTCGGACGCGCCAAGACGAAGGGCTCGGGTTCGGGCATGCCCGGGTCCAGGCTCTCGTCGACGAGCAGGCCCCAGACCTTCTCGTACGGCACACGACCCACGAGCTCCTCGATGTCGACGCCGCGGTAGCGGAGGGCCCCACCTTCGCGATCGGGCTCGGCGATCTCGGTCTCGAAGGCGATGACTCCCTCGAGGCCTGGCTTGAACTCGTTCATCTTGCGCCAAGCCTATCCGGCATCGCTAGAGTCTCGCGCCGAATGACGCACAGGGTCACACTCATCCCCGGAGACGGCACCGGCCCCGAGATCACCGAGGCGACACGCCGCGCGCTGGAGGCGACCGGCGTCGACTTCGACTGGGACGTCCGGGAGGCAGGCGCCGACGTCATGGACCGCTTCGGCGGCAACCCGCTGCCGGACCAGGTGCTCGTCTCGATCAAGCAAAACGGGGTCGCGCTCAAGGGACCGATCACCACCCCGATCGGCACCGGCTTCCGCTCCGTCAACGTCACGTTGCGCAAGACGCTCGACCTCTTCGGCCAGGTGCGCCCGTGCAAGAGCTACCGCGGCGTCCGCTCGCGCTACGAAGACGTCGACCTCGTGATCGTGCGCGAGGCCACCGAGGACCTGTACGCGGGCATCGAGTTCGAGGAGGGGTCGCAGCACGCGCTCGACCTGATCGGTTGGCTCCGCGACCGCGGCGCCCACGTGCGGGACGACGCCGGCATCTCCGTGAAGCCGATCAGCGTCGAGGGAACGCGGCGGATCGTGCAGTTCGCGTTCGACTACGCGCGGAAGAACGGCCGACGCAAGGTGACGGCCGTCCACAAGGCGAACATCATGAAGTTCTCGGACGGGCTCTACCTGCGCGTCGCCCGCGAGGTGGCCGGGGAAAACACCGACGTCGAGTTCGAGGATCGGATCGTCGACAACCTCTGCATGCAGCTCGTCCAGCGGCCGGACGAGTACGACGTCCTCGTGCTCCCGAACCTCTACGGCGACATCGTCTCCGACCTCGCCGCCGGCCTCGTCGGC